>Ga0222419_100467_pt1 | contig 38296 bp, 31 predicted proteins | sample 1B20Ametagenome_FD_182474 | JGI IMG/M metagenome (GOLD analysis project Ga0222419, IMG submission 182474) | Enriched microbial communities from leaf-cutter ant dump, University of Wisconsin, Madison, United States - 1B20A (version 2) | ecosystem: Environmental > Terrestrial > Nest > Insects nest...
ATCGGTAATCAACTCTTTCTTTGGTACCAACCAGCTTTCACAGTTCATGGACCAAACCAACCCGCTGGCTGAGATTACTCATAAGCGTCGTCTTTCGGCTTTGGGACCTGGCGGTCTTTCGCGTGAACGTGCGGGTTTTGAGGTCCGCGACGTTCACTATACGCACTATGGCCGTTTGTGTACTATTGAAACTCCGGAGGGACCTAATATCGGTTTGATCTCTTCTCTTTGTGTTCATGCGAAGATCAACAACCTGGGTTTTATCGAGACTCCATATAAGAGGGTTGAAAATGGTGTGGTTTCTGTTGATGAGCCGGTGGTTTATTTATCTGCAGAGGATGAAGATGGCAAGACCATTGCGCAGGCGAACGCTGAGTATGATGATAAAGGAAATTTTGTAACTCCACGGGTGAAAGCTCGCTATGAGGGTGACTTCCCGATCATTGAGCCTGAGAAGCTTGATCTGATGGATATTGCGCCTAACCAGATCACGTCTATTGCTGCTTCTCTGATTCCATTCCTGGAACATGATGATGCGAACAGGGCATTGATGGGATCGAACATGCAGCGGCAGGCTGTTCCTTTGTTGCGTCCTGAAGCTCCTATTGTTGGTACTGGCCTTGAAGGACGTGTTGCACGTGATTCCAGAACCTTGATCAATGCGGAAGGTGATGGTGTGGTAGAGTATGTGGATGCAAATGAGATTACTATTAAATATGTAAGGAATGACGGCGATCGTCTTGTTTCGTTTGAAGGGGACAGCAAGACTTATAAACTGATCAAATTTAAGAAGACAAACCAGAATACCTGTATCAACCTGAAACCGATCGTGAAGAAAGGGCAGAAGGTGGTAAAAGGACAGGTCCTTTGTGAAGGTTATGCTACTGAAAATGGTGAGCTTGCCCTGGGTAGAAACCTTAAAGTGGCGTTCATGCCTTGGCAGGGTTATAACTTTGAGGATGCGATCGTGATCAATGAGCGTATCGTCCGTGAAGATATCTTTACTTCTCTTCATATCGAGGAGTTTGAACTCGAGGTACGTGATACCAAGCGTGGGGAGGAAGAGCTGACACCGGATATTCCTAATGTTTCGGAGGAAGCAACTAAGGATCTTGACGAAAACGGTATTATCCGTATCGGGGCTGAGGTTAAAGAAGGGGATATCCTGATCGGTAAGATCACTCCTAAGGGTGAGTCTGATCCTTCTCCGGAAGAGAAATTGCTTCGTGCGATCTTTGGTGACAAGGCTGGTGATGTTAAAGATGCGTCGCTTAAAACTCCTCCATCGATCAAGGGTGTGGTTATTGACACTAAATTGTTCTCGAGGGCGAAGAAGACTACTAAAGCTGAGGAAAAATCGGCAATAGATAAGCTTGACAAAAAATATGAGATTGCAGTCACTAATCTGAAGAATGAACTGGTTGATAAACTGTTCATGATCGTGAACGGTAAAACATCACAGGGTGTGTATAACGTTTATAAAGAGCTGTTGTTTCCTAAGGGTGCCAAATTTACTCAAAAGAGCCTGGCTGAACTGGAGTATGCTCATATTAATCCGTATAAATGGACTACTGATGATGATAAGAACGAGCAGATAAAGATGTTGCTGCACAATTACGGCATTCGTGTGAACGAGGAGCTTGGTGCTTATAAACGCGATAAGTTTGCAATCAGTGTGGGAGATGAGCTGCCTTCTGGTATTGTTCAGATGGCTAAAGTTTATGTGGCTAAAAAGCGCAAGCTGAAAGTTGGGGATAAGATGGCAGGTCGTCACGGTAACAAAGGTATCGTTGCACGTATTGTACGTGATGAGGATATGCCGTTCCTGGAAGATGGAACACCTGTTGATATTGTGCTGAACCCGCTGGGTGTGCCTTCACGTATGAACCTTGGACAGATCTATGAGACTGTTCTTGCCTGGGCAGGTAAGGAACTGGGTGTGAAATTCGCTACTCCGATATTTGATGGTGCGAAGCATGATGAGGTAGAAGAGTGGATCGCCAAGGCTGGATTGCCTGCTTCCGGTAGAACTTACCTGAACAATGGTCTGACCGGTGAGAAATTTGACCAGCCAACTACTGTAGGTATCATTTATATGCTGAAACTTGGCCACATGGTGGATGATAAGATGCACGCACGTTCGATCGGACCGTATTCTCTGATCACGCAACAGCCATTGGGTGGTAAAGCCCAGTTTGGTGGTCAGCGTTTTGGTGAGATGGAGGTCTGGGCCCTGGAGGCGTTTGGTGCTGCCAATATCCTGCAGGAGATCCTGACTGTGAAGTCTGATGATGTGATCGGCAGGGCCAAAACTTACGAAGCGATTGTTAAAGGTGAGAATCTTCCGACGCCTGGTGTGCCTGAGTCATTTAATGTACTGGTACATGAGTTACGTGGATTAGGTTTGGATATTACGTTGGACTAACGTATAAAACACAAAAGAGCTATGTCTTATAAAAAGGATAATAAATTAAAAAGCAACTTCACCTCGATCACCATTAGTCTGGCTTCGCCTGAGGCTATTCTGGAACGTTCGAGTGGTGAGGTGTTAAAGCCGGAAACCATTAATTACCGTACTTACAAACCTGAACGTGATGGTTTGTTCTGTGAGCGTATTTTTGGTCCGGTCAAGGATTATGAATGCCATTGCGGTAAGTATAAGCGCATCCGTTATAAGGGGATCGTTTGTGACCGCTGTGGTGTTGAGGTTACTGAAAAGAAGGTACGCCGTGAGCGCATGGGGCACATCAATCTGGTGGTTCCTGTTGCGCATATCTGGTATTTCCGTTCATTGCCTAATAAAATCGGGTATTTGCTGGGCCTTCCTACTAAAAGGCTTGACCTGATCATTTATTATGAGCGTTATGTGGTTATTCAGCCAGGTCTGATGGCAGAAGAAGGTATTCAGTTCATGGACTTCCTCACTGAGGAGGAATATCTCGATATCCTGGATAAGCTGCCTAAGGAAAACCAGTACCTGGATGATAAGGATCCCAATAAATTCGTGGCCAAAATGGGCGCAGAGGCATTGGAAGATCTGCTGAAACGAATTGATCTTGATTCTTTATCTTACAACTTGCGTCACCAGGCTGCTAATGAAACTTCCCAGCAACGTAAAAATGAGGCGCTGAAACGTCTTCAGGTTGTTGAGGCTTTCCGTAGTTCAAGATCACGCATTGAAAATAATCCGGAGTGGATGATCATTAAAATTGTTCCGGTTATTCCACCGGAACTGAGACCTTTGGTACCATTGGAGGGTGGTCGTTTTGCGACGTCTGATCTAAATGACTTGTACCGTCGTGTGATCATCAGGAACAATCGTCTGAAGCGTCTGATAGAGATCAAGGCGCCTGAGGTGATTTTGCGCAATGAGAAACGTATGCTTCAGGAAGCGGTGGATTCTCTTTTTGATAATTCACGTAAAGTGAATGCAGTGAAGACTGAGGGCAACCGTGCATTGAAATCACTTTCAGATATTCTGAAAGGTAAGCAGGGGCGTTTCCGTCAAAACCTGTTGGGTAAGCGTGTTGACTATTCCGCACGTTCTGTAATTGTCGTTGGGCCTAACCTGAAATTGCATGAATGCGGATTGCCTAAGGATATGGCGGCTGAGCTGTTTAAACCGTTCATCATCCGTAAGATGATTGAAAGGGGTATTGTTAAAACAGTCAAATCTGCTAAGAAAATTGTGGATAGAAAAGATCCTCTGGTTTGGGATATTCTTGAGAATGTATTGAAGGGACACCCTGTACTCCTGAACAGGGCACCTACGCTGCACAGACTGGGTATCCAGTCTTTCCAGCCTAAATTGGTTGAGGGTAAGGCTATCCAACTGCATCCATTGGTGTGTACGGCTTTTAACGCGGATTTTGACGGTGACCAGATGGCGGTGCATTTGCCTTTAGGTCATGCTGCAATTCTGGAAGCGCAGGTGTTAATGCTTGCTGCTCACAACATTCTGAATCCTGCAAATGGAACACCTATCACTGTACCTTCTCAGGATATGGTTTTGGGTCTTTATTATATTACTAAAGGACGCAGGACTGATGCCCAGCGTGTGGTCAAGGGCCAGGATTCGGTTTTCTACTCTCCTGAGGAAGTGATCATTGCTTATAACGAGAAACAGGTCGACCTTCATGCTTTTATCAGAGTGAAGGTAAATGTGAAGGATGAAAACGGAAATATTGTAAACAGATTGACTGAAACTACTGTTGGACGCGTATTGTTCAATCAGATGGTGCCGGAAGAGGTGGGTTATATCAATGAACTGCTTACTAAGAAGTCCCTCAGGGACATCATTGGTGAGGTGGTGAAGATCACTGGTATGGCCCGCGCATCTAAATTCCTTGATGACATCAAGGAGCTTGGTTTCCAGATGGCTTTCAGAGGTGGTCTGTCATTTAACCTTCAGGATGTAAATATTCCTGTTGAGAAACATGCCCTCCTTGAACAGGCTTCTGTTGAAGTGGAAGAGGTAAGGAATAACTATAACATGGGATTCATTACCAATAATGAACGTTACAATCAGATCATCGATATCTGGACCCGTATCAACAATCGCCTGACTTCGTTTGTAATGAACCAGTTGTCAAGTGATAATCAGGGTTTCAACTCTGTATATATGATGCTTGATTCCGGCGCCCGTGGTTCTAAAGAGCAGATTCGTCAGCTTTGCGGAATGAGGGGACTGATGGCTAAGCCTCAAAAATCAGGTTCTGGTGGCGAGATCATTGAAAACCCGATCCTTTCTAACTTTAAAGAAGGTTTGTCTGTATTGGAGTACTTCATTTCTACACACGGTGCTCGTAAAGGTTTGGCCGATACAGCCTTGAAAACGGCTGATGCGGGTTACCTGACTCGTCGTCTGCATGATGTTGCTCAGGATATGATTGTCAATTCTGAGGACTGCGGTACTTTGAGGGGTATGTATACTACTGCACTGAAAGACAATGAAGATATCGTTGAACCTTTATATGACCGTATACTTGGACGTATTTCTCTTCATGATGTGTTCAATCCGTTGGATGGTTCTTTACTGGTAGCTGCCGGACAGGATATCGATGAAGATATCGCCAAAGCTATTGAGGAATCTCCTCTGGAAGGAATTGAGATCCGTTCTGTGCTTACCTGTGAAAATGAAAGGGGTGTTTGTGCACTTTGTTATGGACGTAACCTTGCTACCGGTAAACGGGTTCAGAGGGGTGAAGCTGTGGGTGTAATTGCTGCCCAATCCATTGGTGAGCCTGGTACACAGCTGACACTTCGTACTTTCCACGTAGGTGGTACTGCATCTAACATTGCTGCTGAGTCACAGATTACTGCGAAGTTTGATGGTGTGATTGAATTTGAAAATATTCGTACAGTTGAGACCCAAACAGAGGAGGGTGATGTTCAAATCGTTCTTGGCCGTTCAGGTGAATTTAAGATTGTTGAGCCTGGAACTGGTAAGGTGATCATGACCAATAACATTCCTTATGGTTCATTCCTGTTTGTTGAAGATGGGGCCAAAGTCGTGAAAGGTGATAAGATTTGTTCATGGGATCCGTACAACGCTGTAATTATCTCTGAATTTGCGGGTAAGATCGAATTTGACGCAATCGTGGAAGGCGTGACCTACCGTGAGGAGTCTGATGAGCAGACCGGACACCGTGAAAAGGTAATTATTGATACACGTGATAAAACTAAGAACCCTTCTGTAAAAGTAGTGGATAAGAAAGGTGAACTGATCAGAAATTATAATATTCCGGTTGGTGCACATATTGCGATTGACGAGGGGGATACCGTGAAGCCTGGTCAGATCTTGGTGAAGATTCCTCGCGCAACAGGAAAAACAAGGGATATTACGGGTGGTTTGCCTCGTGTAACGGAACTTTTTGAAGCACGTAATCCATCTAACCCTGCTGTTGTAACTGAAATTGATGGTGTGGTGAGCCTTGGTGGTGTTAAGCGTGGTAACCGTGAAATTACTATCGAATCGAAAGATGGAGAGGTTAAAAAATACCTGGTCCCATTGTCTAAACATATTCTGGTTCAGGACAATGACTTTGTGAAGGCTGGAATGCCTTTGTCGGACGGATCTATTTCGCCGGCGGATATTCTTGCGATCAAAGGGCCTGCTGCTGTTCAGGAATACCTGGTTAATGGCATTCAGGAAGTTTACCGTCTGCAGGGCGTTAAGATCAATGACAAGCACTTTGAGGTGATCGTTCACCAGATGATGCAGAAAGTGCATATCGAGGATCCGGGTGATACCAGTTTCTTGGAGAATAATTCTGTGGATCGCTGGGATTTCATGACTGAGAATGATGAGATCTATGATAAGAAAGTTGTTGTTGATGCTGGTGATTCTACTACGGTTAAGCCTGGTCAAATTCTATCTTTGCGCAAATTGAGGGATGAAAATTCTCAGTTGAAACGTAAGGACTTGAAGCAGATCGAGGTACGTGATGCCAGACCCGCTACCGCAAGTTCGATCCTGCAGGGTATTACCCGTGCTTCGCTTGGTACTAAGTCGTTCATTTCTGCTGCTTCCTTCCAGGAAACTACTAAGGTATTGAACGAGGCTGCCATTGCCGGAAAGCGTGACAGTATGCTTGGCTTGAAAGAGAATGTCATTGTTGGACACTTGATCCCTTCGGGTACCGGAGTTCGCGGATATGAGCGTATTATTGTTGGTTCCCAAGAGGAATACGATAAGTTATTGGCCTCTAAACAAGAGGAAGTAGAAGCATAATCTTGTGTCAATTTTTTTCAAATCCCCTGTCATCATGACGGGGGATTTTTTTTTGCCTTTATTATCCGTATGTTTTTTATTACGGCATTAAGCATTAGTTTTGTACCATGGAAGAACAGAATAACGATAACCAGTTGAATATTGAGCTCTCTGAGGAGATCGCTGAAGGTATATTCTCAAACCTTGCTATTATCACACACTCGAATACCGAATTTATACTGGATTTCATCAGAGTTATGCCCGGAGTCCCGAAAGCGAAGGTTAAATCAAGAATTATACTGACGCCTGAACATGCCAAGAGACTATTGGGTGCGCTGCATGACAATATTGAAAAATTTGAGGCTCTGAATGGAAAGATAAAAACACAAGAGGAAACTCCTGGATTCCCGATGAATTTCGGTGGTCCGATTGGTCAGGCTTAGTGTAAATTTTCTTTTATATAGGAAATAACGGCACTGTCCTGCCCTGGGTCAAACCATTTAATGCTGTTGTCTTTCCTGAACCAGGTCAGTTGCCTTTTAGCAAATCTGCGCGTATTTTGTTTTATTTTTTCTACTGCTTCTTCAAGACTGATATGCCCGTCAAGATGATCAAATAATTCTGTGTAACCCACTGTATTCAGTGCGTTTAATTTTCTTGATGGCAATAGGTTTCTCACTTCCTCTAACAGACCTTCTTTCATCATCTGGTCCACCCGCATATTAATCCTTTCGTATAAATGGGTACGATCCATGTTCAGACCGATCTTTAAAATATTAAATGGACGGGATTTGCTGCTATTGGTGTAGAAATCAGATATTTTTTGTCCTGTTGAGAGAAAGAATTCGAGGCCTCTGATCAATCTTTGGGGATTGGCTCGATCTACTTTAGCAAAATATTCAGGATCGTACTTTTTAAGCTGTGTTCTGATTTTGTCAATGCCCTCTTTTTCCAATTGCCGATTGAGTTCATTTCTGATGTCAAGATCAGTTTCAGGCAAATCATCGAGACCCTTGCATACTGCATCAATATAAAGACCAGATCCTCCTACCATAATCAGAATATCTTTTTTTTGGAAAATCGTGTTGATGACTTTTAGTGCCTGAACCTCAAAATCACCTGTGCTAAAAAATTCATTTATGCTATGTGAATTGATAAAGTGGTGAAGTGCCGCATCAAGTTCTTCTTTGGTTGGTTTGGCGGTACCGATTTCCATTTCACGAAAGAACTGTCTGGAGTCGGCTGAAATTATTTCAGTAGAAAATTCCTTTGCGAGAGCAATTGATAACGCCGTTTTGCCGATAGCTGTAGGACCAACTATCGTGATCAGGGTTTTGGAATCAGAAGATGCCATTGTCAGGCATTAATAATCATCTTCTTTATATTCCTCATCCTCATAGTTTTCATTGTCTGAAAATTCATCATCTGTTGAATCATCGGATTCTTCTTCTTCGTGATCATCTTTTACATCAGTGTTGATCCCTCTGCCCCCCATGGCTTCGAGTTCGTCTGTGTCTTCAGGGACAAAGTCCATTTCATTTAAGAAATCAAAATCGGAAGATGTAGGGCTGGAAGATACAGCAAAAGCTCCCGAGTTATTTTTTTCAATAATTTTTGGGGCCTCACCAATGCTTCTTACAAGGAAGGGATATTCAATATTCGGATCAGTTTCAAGGATGATGCGGATCAGTTCAACATGAAAATCAAAAGGACGGTCAAAGTTATAGATATAATAGAATTTCTGGTGCGGATCTTCTATAAAGCTGCTTAACCTGGACTTTTCCATATATGCTACACCGCGGTCAATTTTGCGCTGTGTCGGCAAATAGGCGATTTCATCTCCTTTGATCCAGTTGTCGGTACTTACGTAAAATGATGATGATCTTTCAGGTGAATAACCTGTAGAACGGTGTATCGCCTTATGAAGATCTTCAAATGTCTGGTTTGATTTGATATCTATTTCTCTGACTACTTCGTCAAAATCTTCGAAACTTATTCTAAATCTATAAATTGCCATCTGAGCTTATTTTCGAACTATAAAATTATGAAATAAAATGTACTTTATATAATGGTACTAATGCACAAGAGGCGAAATACCCATTTCTTTTGCTTTTTTAATCATGAATTGCAGCGCTTCCTCGTAATCGTTTTTTATTTCACCTTCGAGGATGGCCTCACGGATAGCGTTCTTGATAATGCCAACTTCTCTTCCTGCGCTTAAGCCGAAAATGTTCATAATATCATTTCCGGTAACGGGTGGCTGCCAGCTTCTGATCTTGTCGCGTTCTTCTACATCTTTCAGCTTTTGTTTGACCAGCTCAAAGTTGTTACGGTATTTTTTAATCTTATACTCATTTTTTGTTGTTACGTCTGCATTGCAGAGTAGCATAAGGCTATCAATATCTTCTCCGGCATCAAAAAGTAAACGCCTGACCGCAGAATCGGTGACTGTTTCCTGAGCAAGTACAATGGGACGAAGGTGCAACTGCACCATCTTTTGTACAAATTTCATTTTTTCATTGAGCGGCAATTTCAGCTGTGCAAAAATCTGAGGAATCATTCGTGCACCCTTGTCTTCGTGTCCGTGGAATGTCCATCCGTGGCCTTCTTCAAAGCGCTTAGTTGCAGGCTTGGCAATGTCATGAAGAATGGCTGCCCAGCGCAGCCAGAGGTCGTCTGTGACTTTGCAAATGTTGTCAAGTACCTGCAGAGTGTGATAGAAATTATCTTTATGTCCTTTTCCGTTAATGATTTCTACGCCATGTAAAAGGGCCATTTGAGGGAAGATGAGCTTAAGGAGCCCGGTGTCAAAGAGATAGTTAAAGCCAACTGACGGCTTTTGTGAAAGGACGATCTTATTGAGCTCATCTGTAATCCGCTCTTTAGATACTATAGCAATCCGTTCTTTTTGTCTGGCGATCGCATTTATGACGTTAGTGTCTATACGGAATCCAAGTTGAGCAGCAAACCGAATTGCCCGCATCATACGAAGAGGATCATCTGAAAAAGTGAGCTCGGGATCGAGTGGTGTTTTAATGAGTTGGCGCTCCAGATCGGCAATGCCATTGAACGGATCGATGAGCTGACCATAGTTGTCTTCATTGAGTGAGATGGCAAGGGCATTGATCGTAAAATCCCGCCTGAGCTGGTCATCTCTTATCGTTCCATTTTCTACTATTGGTTTTCGTGAGTTGGCCCGGTATGATTCTTTTCTGGCACCTACAAATTCAATCTCCAGATCCTGGTGTCTGAGCATAGCGGTGCCGAAATTTTTAAAAACTGCTACTTTCACCCGCAACAGTTCTCCTGCGAGTTCTGCAAATTCAATGCCGTTGCCGAGCACCACAATGTCTATGTCCCTGGAGGACCTTTGCAAAAATAAATCACGAACGTAACCACCTATAACGTAAATTTCGATCTTATTTTTTTTTGCAATATCTCCAAGAATCTTAAATACAGGATGTTGTAGGTGTTTTTCCATTGCTGAACTGCAAAAATAACATAATCTTACCTTCTAATGAAGGAAAATTGACCATCCGGCGTTAATTTCATAATTGTGGAAGGCTTTCGCTCGATACGGAGTTCCTGTTCCAGACCTACTATATAATCTACTGAATTTCGAATTTCATCACTGATTTCATCAAAAAAACGGGGCGAAGGTTCTCCTGATTTATTGGCAGATGTAGATACAACAGGCTTGCGGAAACGTTGTATAAGCTGGTTGCTGAATTCATGCCTGGTGATTCTTATTCCAACACTGCCGTCTGTATTTATTACGCCGGGAGCGAGATTTTTTGCTCCGGAAAGAATAATCGTCAGCGGATCTTCTGCAAATTCGATCAGATCGTAGGCTACATTGGGAATTTCTGAAACATATCCCGGGAGCTTTGCATCTGTATCCAGCAGGACGATAAAACTTTTGCCTGCATCACGTCCCTTGATGGCGCTGATCCTGGCAACGGCTTCCGCATTTGTTGCGTCACATCCAAGGCCCCATATCGTATCGGTTGGGTAGAGTATGATGCCGCCATTTTTCAGTACAGTCAGTGTTTTTTCGATTTCTTGTTTTAACATATCTTTGGGTAGTTGGCCAGGACAGAAGTGTAAACGGACATTAATTGTTTGCTTAATAGTTCATTGTCAAATCGTTGTACATGTTTAAATCCGGCAATTTTCATTGCATCTGCTTGTTCGGGATGATGGATGATCTCATTGATTGCCTTTGCAAATCCTTTATAATCCAGCGGACTCAAATAAATGCTCGAGGGGCCGCCTGCTTCTTCAAGACATGATCCGCCTGCTGCCACAACAGGAACTCCTGAATATAGCGCTTCTATAATTGGTATCCCAAATCCTTCATAAACCGATGGATAAATAAATACTGATGCCATCTGATAGATTGCAGGTAACTCGTCAAACGATACATTCCGGAGGAATATGATTCGGTCGTTCAGTTGCAGGTTGGTTATTTCCCGGTCTACGAGGTCGGCATATGATGTCCGCTTTCCGATCACGACCAGTTTAAATTCTTGGTCAACATGCGGCAATGCCCTGATCAGCGTAAGCAGATTTTTTCTGGTTTCAATTGTGCCGACATTAAGCAGGTATTTGAAAGGCAGGCTAAATTTCTTTCTGACTGTATCTTTCTTCTCCGGATCAATATCTGTTTTGAAGCTATCATCGCAGCTTTGATATATTACATCTATTTTTCCCGGATCGGTTTTAAAATAGGTTATAATGTCGCGTTTGGTACATTCACTGATGGCTATGATCCGATCAGCATGTTTACAGGCATACCCGCACTTAAGCTGATAGATCCACCGGTCAATGATATTAAAATACTGTGGAAATCTGAGAAATATAAGATCGTGGACAGTAACTAGAGCAGGTATACGTGATCGTTTCAGGTTGACCGGTATTTCATGACTCAGGCCATGAAACAGTTCGATATCATCATCCAGGAGTTGTTTTTTTATTCCCAGCGTTCTCCAAAACAGGCCATTTGGACTCGGTAATCTTGCAATGATGTTTTCAGATGAAGAAAGGAAGCTGCTGATCTGGGCAGCAGCTTTTATTTTCGGAGTGTAGACAAAATATCGATTTTGAGGAAAAAAAAATGCAAGATGTTTAATCAGCGAGCGGCTATAGTTGCCCAGGCCCGTTAGATTATTTGCAGCTCTTTTTCCATCAAAACCAATCTTCATTTATACTGCCACATTGTTTTCTCTCAGCGCATCGTTAAGAGAAGTTTTTTTGTCTGTGGACTCTTTACGTTTCCCAATGATCAGGGCACAGGGTACCTGGTATTCACCAGCAGGAAACTTTTTAGCATAGCTGCCAGGGATTACAACCGAACGGGCAGGAACCAGTCCTTTGTATTCAACTGGTTCAGGACCTGTGACATCTATGATCTTTGTGGATGCTGTGAGCACTACATTGGCTCCAAGAACCGCTTCTTTTTCTACCCTGACTCCTTCGACAACAATTGCCCTGGAACCCAGGAAACAGTTGTCTTCAATGATCACAGGCGCAGCCTGGACTGGTTCAAGTACTCCCCCTATACCTACTCCGCCACTTAAATGCACATGTTTGCCTATTTGTGCACAAGAGCCCACAGTAGCCCAGGTATCGACCATGGTACCTTCATCAACGTATGCTCCTATATTGACATAAGAAGGCATCATGATCACACCCTTAGACAAATAAGCGCCGTAACGTGCACTAGCACCCGGCACGACCCTAACACCTAGCTCCTTGTAGTTGGTTTTCAGCTTCATCTTGTCATGGAATACAAAAGGACCTGCTTCAGAGATCTTCATTTCCCTGATCGGAAAATAAAGGATCACCGCCTTCTTTATCCATTCGTTCACACCCCATGTATTTAATACAGGTTCTGCTACACGCAGTTCACCTTTATCCAATTGCATGATCACTGTTTCGATGGCTTCGCAATGTTCATTATATTCTAATAAAGTTCTGTCTTCCCAAGCGGCTTCTACTAACTTTTTTAAATCTGCTATCATCTCAATAATAATTTTTGACAAAATAAATCAATTTTATGGTATTGAGCAGTGTTTCGTTTCGTATTTTTGATTTTTATGAGTGAGCAGGAGAAATTAAGGATAGACAAATATTTATGGGCAATCCGGCTTTTCAAAACCAGAAGCCTTGCTACAGAAGCCTGTAAAGCTGGCAGGGTGAAGCTCAAAGGACAAAATATCAAGCCATCAGCGATCGTCAAGCCCGGCGATGTTTACCAGATATCAAAAGGCATTGAAAAAAAAGTAATTGAGGTCGTTGAACTGCTATATAACCGTGCAGAATCAAAAATAGCAATAACCAAATATAAAGACATCACTCCGATAGAAGAGACGCATGCTTTTAAATCCATGTTCCATGCACCTGCTTTAAAAAGAGACAGAGGTACCGGAAGACCTACCAAGAAAGACAGACGCGAAACAGATGATCTCATTGATAGCATGTTTGAAACCGAAAACTGACTATTTTTCTTTCAACAAGCGCATTCTGTAGGCCTGCATGGCGGTGTAGCCAAGCTTTTTGATCAATTGGTAATTGGCGATCGCACCTACAGCTGCACCTACTACCGGCAGCAGCTGCGCAAGTTTGGCAAGGTCGATATAATCCCGGTATTCTTGCTGAAAGGTAAGCCAGTCAAAATTATCCGGTTTTTCGGGAAGTAAGAGCAGTTGCTGATCCCAGTTTTCCAGATGTTTAAAAATTTTTGCACCACCTTCCTGACTTGAAAAAGCAAGTTGAAAAACGTGCAGAATATATACCCGCTCACGAAAGTCCCTGACGTCAAAGCCATATAATGAAGCAATTTCAAATAATAACTTGAGCTTAATCCCTATTAAAATCGGAAAATCTGCAATGCTCATGAGGAAGCCACCAGCTCCGGTAATGCCACCTTCGGCAGCTCCGGTCTTTCCATAGTTGTTTATTTTCTGCTTTATCAGTGCTTCGCGGTGGATCAGGCTCATTTCTGCCGGCGGGTTCGCAGAGGTGGTATAAATTGATCCATAAAGCACGGTCTGTACCATAGTTTTTATGGCGGATGTAATAGTTGTATGAACTTTAGGGGGAATATGGCGATTAATCTTTTTTTGTAGGCCGCTGGTCAGCCTATCAAAAACAGAAGGTTTTTTTAGAATGTTCCGTTTCCAGAATTCCAGCTCGATCCTTATTTTTTCATCGTACCCCACGGCAATACTTTACAATTTGGATGTCTGATCTTTGTATTCGTTACACGTGAAGGGTTTTAAGGAATAAATACCTTAGTAGATACAGGCAAAAAAAATCCGGCTTTACAGGGCCGGATTTTTAGACTCTCTAGGTTGGCTATTTCTTGTAGGCTTCATTGAGACCTACGATCACTTCGTTGGTCACATCCAGACTTTCATCCGCAAAAAGAATCGGGCTGTTTCCTTTTGCGTAGGTCAGCACAAGTTTATATCCCTTTTTCTTGGCATATCCTTTCAGATAGTCAGCGATCTTATCATATAACTTTACATTTTCAGAATTCTGCTCATTCTGAAGCGCTGCGCCGGCATTTTGCTGATAGGCTTGCAGTTCCTGCTGCTTACGTCCTAATCTCTCTTCTGTAGCAGCCCGCTGGTCTGCAGGAAGCGTGTTTTGCTGGGCCTGATATTGCGCTACCTCCCGTTGAAATGCCTGTCCCTTTGCAGCCATATCCTGCTGGGCCTTTTTTGCCTTGTCATCCATTTTGGCTTTCAGGTCTTTGAAATACTGATATTTGCTCAGCAATGAATCTGAATTTACATAAACTATCTTTTCATCATTACTCACGGCAGTATCTCCCGGTTTTGCAGCTGTAGTTGTCTTTTCTTTGTTCTGGCAGGATGCCATTACAGAAACTATGGCTACTGCAACTGCTAGACTGCTTAATTTTGTTGTTGTTTTCATCATCTCTCGATATTGATCTGTTCTTGTTTTTGCTTTTTCAAATGTTAAAGACAAAATAAAAAATGCTCTTTGGCACAAATATAAAGTTTCAAAATTAGTATCCTAAACTACTGCATTTTTTAGCTGTTTTTGGGTCAAATAGTTATCCACATTTGCCTTTAATTGGCCGTAATTGGTTATTTTTGAATCTTATTGTTTTAACTAAAATTATGAGCGAAGAACAGGATTCAAAGTCAAATTATTCGGCAGATAATATACAGGTATTGGAAGGATTGGAAGCGGTGCGCAAGCGCCCTTCAATGTATATAGGGGACACCGGAATCAAGGGCCTGCACCACCTGGTTTATGAAGTAGTGGACAACTCTATTGATGAAGCACTGGCAGGATATTGCACTGATATCTTTGTAACCATACACAAAGGCAATTCCATTACGGTAGAAGATAACGGTCGTGGTATTCCTACCGGAATCAATAAAAAAGAAGGCAAATCGGCACTTGAAATTGTAATGACGGTACTTCATGCCGGCGGTAAGTTTGATAAGGATACCTACAAAGTATCGGGTGGTCTGCATGGAGTAGGTGTGAGCTGCGTAAACGCATTGTCTACCCATGTTAAGACCGTAGTACACAGGGAGGGAAAGATATTTACACAAGAATATGAACGTGGTAAGCCATTATTTGATGTGAAGGAAATAGGCGTCTCGGATAAAACAGGTACGATACAGACTTTTCAGCCTGATCCTGAGATTTTCACTCAGACACTGGAATATCGTTATGACACTCTGGCTTCCCGGTTAAGAGAACTTGCATTTCTGAACAAAGGGATCAAACTTACGCTTACGGACGAACGTGAAGCTGATGAGAGCGGAAACTTCCTGACCGAACTTTTCTATTCCGAAGGGGGACTAAAAGAATTTGTTCAGTTTCTGGACGGAAACCGACCTTCACTAATTGAGTCTCCAATCTATGTTGAAGGTATAAAGAACGGTATTCCTGTGGAACTGGCTATGCAGTATAATGATAGCTATACTGAAAACGTACATTCTTATGTAAACAACATCAATACTCATGAGGGCGGAACACATATAGCCGGTTTCAGAAGAGGGCTGACCCGTACATTAAAAACTTATGCAGACAAGTCAGGCTTATTAAAGAATGTTAAGTTTGAAATTACAGGGGACGACTTCAGGGAAGGACTGACGGCTGTGATCTCTGTAAAGGTACAGGAGCCCCAGTTCGAAGGTCAGACCAAAACCAAACTTGGCAACTCAGAAGTAATGGGTGCTGTAGATGTCGCGGTAGGAGAAGCATTGGGCAATTATCTGGAGGAATATCCGAGAGAGGCCAAAGCTATCGTAAATAAAGTGATATTGGCTGCTACTGCACGTGCGGCGGCACGTAAAGCCAGGGAAATGGTACAGCGAAAGAGCGTAATGGGAGGTTCAGGACTTCCGGGCAAACTGGCCGATTGTTCTGACAATGACCCTGAAAAATGTGAAATATATCTGGTTGAGGGCGACTCTGCAGGTGGTACTGCCAAACAGGGACGTGACCGTAATTACCAGGCCATTCTCCCGTTGAAAGGTAAGATCCTGAATGTTGAAAAGGCAATGGAACATAAGATCTATGAAAATGATGAGATCAAGAATATGTTTACTGCCCTGGGTGTTAGCATAGGTACCCCCGAAGATGATAAGGCCTTGAACCTGACCAAGCTGCGTTATCATAAGATCGTGATCATGACCGATGCCGATATCGACGGATCGCACATCACCACCCTGATCCTTACTTTTTTCTTCAGGTATATGAAAGCGCTTATTGAAGCCGGCTATGTTTATATCGCCGCACCACCGCTTTACCAGGTGAAAAAAGGAAAGGAATTTGAATACTGTTGGAATGACCAGCAGCGTGATGCTGCAGTGCAGCGGTTAAAAGGTGCAGGTAAAGAAGATAGTGTTCATATTCAGCGCTATAAAGGTTTGGGTGAAATGAATGCAGAGCAGCTTTGGGATACTACATTAAATCCAGCTACCCGTACATTATTGCAGGCCACCATAGAAAATGCGGCGGAATGCGATCATACATTCTCCATGCTGATGGGAGATGAAGTTGCTCCCCGCAGAGATTTTATAGAAAGAAATGCAAAGTATGCAAAGATAGATGCATAGCCAGATCCTATTCGATGTAGAAAGGGGCAGCCACCAGGCCGCCCCTTTTTTTGTAGTGGTCAATGCCATTAAACTTACCTGAATTCATACGTAGTTGATAGAGAACGATGAAGTCAAAATTAATTATCCATGATATGTTCAGACAACGCAAACAATTGTTTAATTTAGGAGTAAGCTCAAATTGCAATATGAACAAAGCAAAACGAACCACTACTATTCTGTTGGTACTGTGTCTCATAGCTATTTCAAACGCATACGGACTCACGGTCTATGTGTCTCCCGAGGGGAAAGATGATAATCCTGGGACAGCAAAAGCACCATTTGCTACACTCAATGCGGCAAAAAGTTATATCCAGAAGCTTCGTAAAGAAAAAAAACTTACCGGACCTGCAGAAATCGTGCTTTCGGCCGGGAGTTACAAAATCTCCGATCCCATAGTATTTGGACCGGAAGACTCAGGTACAGCTTCTTCTCCTCTTATTGTCCGGGCAAAAGGAAATGGCAGGCCTATTTTTACAGGTGGGATACAATTGCCTATGTTTCAAAAGATATCCGATACACTATGGAAAATAGATCTTGCCGATATGGCAAAATATGGCGGCGAAATACAGCAGCTCTTTGTGAATGGCAAAAGAGCGGTTTACGCAAGAACACCCAATGAAGACAGCGATTTCAAGGTAAAGTCGGTCTCGGAAACCACCACAGATGCATCAAAAAAAACAGCCATCCAAAAAATCAAACTTACCGGAGAACAACTTGCCGTTCTCCCGGTAAACAAACCACTTGAGAATCTTGTCATATCTGTCAATCATGCTTGGGACCGTACAAAGAAATATGTCCGGCGCGTGTCTTTTTCTGATTCCTCTGTTTTCATAGGGGGAAAACCCATGCAACCATGGAACAAGCTGGACAACAGTGCACAGTTCTTTTTTGAAGGTGAAAAAGATTTTTTGGATCAGCCGGGAGAGTATTTTATTGACAAAGAGGGAAGTTTATTGTATGTGCCCAGGCCAGGGGAAGAAATTGAAAAGAGTACAGCTATTGTACCTGTTGTTGACCAGTTATTGCTTATAGCTGGCACACCTGATCAAAAAGTGGCATATATAAATTTTAAGGGACTGTCCTTTCAATATACTAAACACCTGATGCCAGAATCTGGCGAAGACCCGGCTCAGGCAGCCGCTCCGTCAGAAGCTGCAGTCACAGCAGATTATGTGACCAATATCAATTTTGAAAAGTGTGAGATCGCTCATGTGGCTAACAATGCCATTTGGTTCAGGGCAGGTTGCACTGACAGCAAAATACAAAACTGTTATCTTCATGATCTGGGTATTGGCGGGGTTAAGATCGGAGAAATGAGCATACCCGCAGACGACAAGCGTAAGACTGGAAATATCACGGCAGATAATAATATTATCCGTTCCGGAGGTCACGTCATTCCGACTGGAGTCGGGATCATGATCTTCCATTCCGGGGACAATACAATTTCTCACAATGAGATCTCAGATTTCAAATATTCTGGCGTATCGGTGGGATGGGTATGGGGCTATAGTGAAAGTCCTGCCAAGCGCAACAAAATTATATACAATCATATCCACCATCTGGGCTGGGGCCTTTTAAGTGATATGGGTGGAGTATATACCCTCGGTCCATCAGAAGGCACTGTAGTTAGCAATAATGTGATTCACGATATCTATTCTTATGGTTATGGCGGCTGGGGCCTGTACACGGACGAGGGATCTACAGGAATACTGGAAGAAAACAACCTGGTGTACAATTGTAAAAGCTCAGGTTTTCATCAGCACTATGGAAAAGATAATATCATCAGAAATAATATTTTTGCCATGCAGATCAAAGCACAATTGCAGGCTACGCGTATAGAGCCACACCGGTCATTCTCCTTTACCAATAATATTGTTTATTTCAACAGCGGGACATTGGGTGAAAATAACTGGGGGAAGGTCAATGCGGTTTTAGACAGCAATATCTACTGGGATATGCGAAATGCAGCAATGAAAGCAGATCAGGAAGCACATTCCTTAGTAGTAGATCCTATGTTTACAGACCCTGCTACTTTTGATTTTAGTTTTAAAAGCAATAAAGTGATTAATAAAATCGGGTTTAAGCCATTTGATATTACCGAAGCCGGGGTATATGGTAGCAGCCAGTGGAAAAAACTGGCAGAATTTGATCCGGTCAAAGCAAAAAAATTTAATGGTATGGTCGCCAGGAGACTCAAAGAAGATTAAAGCAAGTATGCAGTCGGAAAAATTAATCCTGGCAGTATAAATAGAGTTTCAATTTTTTGTAGTCAATGACTGCCCGGTATTTTAATAGCAGGTCACTTCCCAAGATGCCGATGATCTGTGGGTGGCCCAGTCCCAGATAAGCTTGGTTTATTGTTGTAAGATCCAGTGCTACAACCCCGTAATTTCTGATAATCAACCTTCCGATCTTTAAGACCGGAATAGTAGCTAATGACGTACCAGATGTACTGAATAACGTAGTTGCCTGATTCTCTTCTGCAAGATCAAGTCCGGGAATGTATGTTTGAATAAATGAGGTATCAAATACGGATCTGGAAGCGCCAGTATCTACAACAGCAAATAATCTGAGGCCGAAAAGCACAACTTCTGCAAGCAGGTGGAACCCCTCGTCCTGTAAGCTGATCAAAGTAAGCGGAACTGCTATTGCCCGCATTTAAAGCAGATTCATATCTGCAAGTACTCCATTCATATTGCGTACTGCAGCGGCACTCTTATTGAACTCCGCCTGTTCTGTTTCATTTAGCTTTAAGTCAAGGATTTTCTCTACTCCATTTTTGCCAATTATAACAGGAACAACAAGAGAGATATCGCTCTGGCCATATTCTCCGTCAAGATAAACCCCTGAAGATATTAGTTTCTTTTCATCGCGTACTATACTTTCCACCATCGCTGCTGATCCGGCACCCGGAGCATACCAGGCAGACGTACCGATCAGACCAGTCAGGGTAGCCCCACCAACCATCGTGGCTTTGACGATCTTTTCCTGCTGTTCCGTGCTAAGCAATTGAGTTACCGGAATGCTGTTCCAGGTAGCATGCCGGATCAAAGGGATCATAGTTGTATCTCCGTGACCGCCAATCACTACCGCGTTCAGATCAGATGGAGAGCATTCCAACTCTAAACTGAGATAATATTTAAACCTTGCGGAGTCCAGCGCACCACCCATTCCGAGGATCCGGTTTTTTGGGAGACCTGAAGTCTTGAGTGTCAGGTAATTCATCGTATCCATTGGATTGGATACCACGATAATAATGGTATCCGGAGAATATTTCAGGATATTTTCAGTGACACCTTTTACAATATTGGCATTGGTGCCGATAAGCTCCTCACGAGTCATTCCAGGCTTTCTTGGCAATCCCGAAGTAATCACTACAACTTGTGAATCAGCCGTAGCAGCATAATCTCCGGTTACGCCCCTGATCTTTGAATCAAAGCCCAGAAGCGCGGCAGTCTGCATCATATCAATAGCCTTGCCTTCAGCAAAGCCGTCTTTAATGTCCAGTAAGATCAGCTCCTCGGCCAATTCTTTCCTGGCAATGTTATCAGCGCATGTTGCACCTACAGCTCCTGCTCCTACAACCGTTATTTTCATCGTATTACTTTGTTTTAAGGGTTACTAAAATCTATTGTAAACGTGGCTATCTTTAATCGGGCTGTAACAAAGGCCCGATAATAAAGATAGAAAAAGCCCAGGCTTAAAAAAATGCTTTTGAAAACTTTATTGTTTATTGGGGGTTTTTATCATAAAGAATTTACATTTGCGGAACCGTCCCTAAAGCGTGTCTAGCCATGATTAATAAACCGGTACCTAAAGTTGATATAGTGTCGTATGCTGGGAAATGGTATTCGCTATATTCAATACCTACTTTCATGGACAGGCACTGGCGTCAGGCCACTGAAACTTATGTAATCCATCCAGATGGGTATTATGCGGTATTTACCACTTACAAAATTCCAGGAGAGGATAAAACAAATTATATGAGATCCAAATTATTTGTGGTACGGGGCACTGGCAATGCGCAGTTCAAGATCCAGTTCTTCTGGCCTTTCAAGGCAGATTATTGGATAATAGAACTCGCAGATGACTATTCCTATGCTGTGGTGGGCCATCCAAAACACAAGTTTTTGTCCATTATGTCCAGAAAACCGGAAATTGAGGCACATCTGCTGGAATCTGTCCTCAAAAGATGTGCTAAAAAAGGATACAATACAGACTTGCTGGTTTCCCAGGATCACCATTAGCAATTAATTTTTCCACTCATGTTCCGCCCGGTCCGGATAGCGGTTAAAAAATGCTTATTTTTGAGCATGTATTTGATTTTTGATACCGAAACCACGGGCCTTCCCCGCAATTACAATGCACCTGTAACAGATACCGATAACTGGCCAAGATGCATACAGATCGCCTGGCAGTTGCACGATGAATTTGGAGCCTTGATAGAGAATCAGGACTATCTGGTAAAACCAGAAGGGTTCAATATTCCTTACGATGCAGAGCGCATCCATGGCATTTGTACCGAACTTGCAGAAGAACAGGGGATTTCCTTATCAGAAGTACTTGAAAAATTCAATATTGCACTTTCCAGAGCTAAATTTATCGTAGGTCAGAACATCGGTTTCGATATCAATATCATGGGCTGCGAGTTCTACCGGCTTGGCATTGAAAGCGCTATAGGCACGTTACCTGTTCTGGACACCTGTACAGAAGTTACGGCCGAGCTGCTGCGATTGCCCGGAGGACGGGGAGGGAGGTTTAAGCTTCCCAATCTTACGGAACTTCATGAATATCTTTTTGGGGAGCCTTTTGCGGAGGCGCACAATGCGACTGCCGATGTCGAAGCAACCACCCGCTGTTTTCTGCAACTGATCAAGACAGGTGTCTTTAAGCCTGAAGAACTGAGATCAGATGCACGTTACCTGGCCCTGTTCAAGGAAAAGAATCCGGGCTTGATCAACCGCATAGGATTGAGGCACATCAATCTGAAAGCAGCTTCAGATGACATCAGGAAGCGCCTCAGCAAGGGCGGGGACGGTATTTCAAGACAGACACTGGAGGCCAACAAGGAAGAACTCAAAAATGCGGTATTTGCCCATCTTCACAACCATACGCAGTTTTCGGTCCTGCAATCCACGATAAATATCCCGGCGCTGATCAAAGCAACTGCGAGCCTGAAAATGCCAGCTGTTGCCATGACCGATCATGGCAATATGATGGGTGCATTTCACTTTGTGTCGCAGGTGATGAATTACAATAAGACTGCTGAAGCTAAAAATGCTGAAGCAGCAGAGCGGGGAGAAGAACCATCAGAAACGATCATTAAACCAATAGTCGGCTGTGAATTTTTTGTCTGTGAAAACCACGAAGATAAAAAAAGGAAAGATGATGGCTATCAGGTGGTATTTCTTGCGAAAAATAAAAAGGGATACCATAATCTGGCAAAGATGTCATCTATCGCCTATACCAAAGGCTTTTATTATGTGCCACGCATTGACCGGAATGTAATTGAAAAATATAAGGAAGATATTATCGTATTGTCAGGCAATCTCTACGGAGAGATCTCCAGTAAACTGCTGAATATCGGAGAACGACAGGCGGAAGAAGCACTGATCTGGTGGAAAGAGCAGTTCGGTCCTGACTTCTATATAGAGATCATGCGGCACAACCAGGATGATGAAAATATAGTCAATGCTTCACTTATCTCACTGGCACGCAAACACAACATCAAACTGGTGGCCACCAATAATACTTATTACATCACAAAGAAAGATGCCAATGCCCATGACATTTTATTGTGTGTAAAAGATGGGGAAAAGCAGACAACTCAGATAGGGCGTGGCAGGGGATACCGGTATGGCCTGCCCAACCAGGAATATTATTTTAAATCTTCCGAGGAGATGAAGGAGCTCTTTACCGACCTCCCCGAAGCGATCCTGAACATAGGGGAAGTAATCGGCAAAATAGAAGCCTACAAGCTGGCGCGGGAAGTCCTGTTGCCCAAGTTTGATATTCCAGAAGAATTTCTTGTGGCGGAAGATGATCAGGACGGGGGTAAAAGAGGCGAGAACAAATACCTGCGGTACCTCACCTATGAAGGCGCAAAAAGAAGGTATGGAGACCTGACAGATGACATTACCGAACGGCTGGATTTTGAATTGCAGACCATAGAAAAAACAGGATATCCGGGATACTTTCTCATCGTGCAGGACTTTATCGCTGAAGCCAGAAAACTGGACGTATCAGTAGGTCCCGGGCGGGGATCTGCTGCTGGATCAGCAGTAGCTTATTGTCTGGGCATAACAAATATAGACCCTGTTAAATACGACCTCCTGTTTGAGCGTTTCCTGAACCCGGATAGGGTATCAATGCCCGACATTGATATTGACTTTGATGATGAAGGCCGGGGCCGTGTTATGGATTATGTGATCCGTAAATATGGTTCTAACCAGGTTGCACAGATCATCACTTATGGAACCATGGCGGCCAAGTCTTCTATCAGGGACACAGCCCGGGTGCTTGATCTGCCGCTTTTTGAAGCTGATAAAATTGCCAAGCTGATTCCTAACATGAAGCTGGCAAAGATCTTCAGCCTGGAAGAAAAAGCACTGAAAGAGCAATTGAGAGCAGATGAATACGAAAAGGTCATGGAACTGAGAACCATGGCGGGGGTAAAAAGTCTTGGTGCGGAAACTATTTTACAGGCACAGGTCCTGGAGGGTTCCCTAAGGAACACCGGGATCCATGCCTGTGGTGTGATCATTACCCCCGATGATATTACCAATTTCGTACCGGTAGCCACAGCCAAGGACTCAGATCTTTATGTGACACAGTTTGACAACTCCGTTGTAGAAAGTGCAGGTCTATTAAAGATGGATTTTTTAGGCCTGAAAACCCTGACCCTGATTAAGGATACAGTCAAACTGGTTAAGCTTGGACATGGCATAGACCTGGACCCGGACAATTTTCCTATAGATGATGTCAAAACATACGAACTCTTTCAGAGAGGTGAAACCATAGGGATATTCCAGTATGAAAGCAGCGGTATGCAGAAGTATATGAAAGAGCTCAAGCCAACAGTATTTGGAGATCTTATCGCAATGAACGCACTTTACCGTCCCGGTCCGCTCGAATACATTCCAAGCTTCGTACGCCGGAAAAATGGGGAAGAAGAGATAAAATACGACCTGGATGCCTGTGAAGAGTACCTTAAAGAAACCTACGGCATCACCGTCTACCAGGAGCAAGTGATGCTCCTGTCACAAAAACTGGCAGGATTTACAAAGGGTGAGGCCGACGTCCTGCGAAAAGCAATGGGAAAAAAACAAAAGGACGTCCTGGATAAAATGAAACCCAAATTCGTGTCCCAGGCAGCAGAAAAAGGTCACGATCCGGCAATTCTCGAAAAGATCTGGAAGGACTGGGAAGCATTTGCTTCCTACGCCTTCAATAAATCGCATTCTACCTGTTATGCCTGGATCGCTTATCAGACTGCTTACTTAAAGGCCCACTATCCAGCAGAATACATGGCAGCTGTACTTTCCAACAACATGAGTGACATTAAGCAGGTCGCCTTCTTTATGGAAGAATGCAAGCAGATGGGGGTAGTTGTCCTGGGTCCTGATGTCAATGAATCCGATATTAAATTTTCTGTAAATGCACAGGGAGAAGTGCGGTTTGGCCTGTCCGGGATTAAGGGCGTGGGTGAAAAAGCGGTAGAAAGCATCATAGAAGAACGCATAAAAACCAAAATGTACAAAGATGTGTATGATTTTGCCAGAAGATCCAACACCCGCACGGTAAATAAAAAAGCATATGAAAGTTTCGTATACAGTGGTGCATTTGATGGGTTTGGATATCACAGGAACCAGTATTTCCACGTCGGACCAAATGATAAAATGAATAGCATTGAAAAACTGATCAAATATGCCAACGACTTTCTGAACAACGAATCCTCGTCACAATCTTCCTTATTTGGAGGCTCTGTGGCAGACCTTATCCCAGAGCCTCCATTGCCGGTAGCACCTGAATGGAGTTTGATAGACCGGTTGAAGTTTGAAAAGGATGCCATAGGTATCTTTTTAAGTGGTCATCCGCTGGACAATTATCGCCTTGAACTTAAAGAATTCTGTCCGCATAAGGTAAAACACCTGGCATTGGTCAGCAAGATAAGGAGCGGAGACAGTAATGAGGAAATACGCGCAGAATTTGAAGGGATCAAAAACAGAGAACTGGTAGTAGGCGGGCTGGTAGCCGCTGCTTCGCAGCGCATGACCAAGACAGGCAAACCTTTTGGTACGCTAATGTTTGAAGACTATGACGACACCTGTGAACTGGCACTTTTCGGAGATGATTTTATTAAGTTCAAGCAATTTCTCACCGATGGCTATTTTCTTCAGATCAGGGGAAGGGTAGCCGAAAGGTTCAGGAAAGAAGGAGACTGGGAATTTAAGATCACCTCTATTAACCTCCTGTCAGAGCTAAGAGATAAACTTGCCAGATGCATCACGATACAAATACCAATCGAAAGGATCAGCGATGAATTGATCAGAAGTATCGATACAATCCTTGAAAATAACAAAGCAAATAATGAACAGCAAAACTGTCAGTTGCTGTTTGATGTATATGACCGGGAACAAAATGTAACTTTAAAAATGCCGTCTAAATCGGTGAAGATCAATCCTGATAATCATTTTCTGGAACAGCTGACAGCGTTGAATGTTAATCCTAAGTTGAACTAATGTCATAATGGCGCAGGCTGGATAGATGGCATTACAATTGATTATATATTTGTGTAAATAAAATTTAAAATTATGGCATTGGAAATTACAGATGCAAACTTCGAGGAAGTTGTATTAAAATCAGATAAACCTGTGTTGGTCGATTTTTGGGCAGAGTGGTGCGGTCCTTGTCGCATGGTAGGCCCATCAGTAGATGAGATCTCAAAAGAATATGAAGGAAAAGCAGTAGTTGGAAAAGTAAACGTAGACAATAACCCACAGATATCCACCCAATTCGGGATCCGCAATATTCCGGCCCTGTTGTACTTCAAAGATGGCCAGGTAGTAGACAAGCAAGTTGGAGCAGTGCCTAAATCTGTATTATCACAAAAACTAGATAAGCAATTGTAATCAGCTGCAAATATATTAAGAGAGGCGTTCATGACTTATGAACGCCTTTTTTTATATTTACATTATGCCGTCACCCATTGATGAACATTACCTGCACTTTAGTACCAACCTCGAGCTATTGGCCAGACAAGTTGTAGAAGGTTTTATAACCGGTCTGCACCAGAGCCCGTTTCATGGTTTCTCCGTGGAATTTGCAGAACACAGGCTTTATAATAACGGCGATAGTGTAAAGAATATTGACTGGAAGCTTTTTGCAAGAACAGATAAACTATTCAGTAAACGATACGAAGAAGAAACCAATCTTCGCTGCCAGCTTATCATAGATGTATCGTCATCTATGTACTTTCCCGCAGACAGTTACAACAAGCTCAACTTTTCGGTGCAGGCAGCAGGCTCGCTGATCTATCTGCTGAAACGCCAGCGCGATGCCTTTGGCCTGAGCCTTTTTACTGACCACCTGGTGCTGAATACTCCTGCAAAATCGACGACCACTCATCAAAAATATCTTTTTACACACCTTGAGCAAGTGCTGGGCAGGAATAAGATGAATGCCCGGACCAATCTCGATCAAGCATTGCACCAGATCGCAGAGCTGATCCATAAACGTTCCCTGGTGGTGATCTTCAGCGACTTTTTAAATACCTTTCAAGCCGATCAGCATACCGATGCGCTCTTCTCCGCATTGCAGCACCTTAAATTTAACAAGCACGAGGTGGTGATCTTCAATGTGACAGACCGGTCAAAGGAAGTCAATTTTGAATTTGAGAACCGGCCCTACGAATTTATAGATATGGAGACGGGGGCCACATTAAAAGCACATACCTCCAGGATACGTGAGGAGTACCTGGCCAAGATGAGCAGCTACAGGGAAGCAATCAGGCTAAAATGTATTCAGTATAAAATAGACATGATCGATGCAGACATCTCAGAAGGATTCCATCCTATCCTGCAAAGTTACCTGATCAAAAGACAGAAAATGAGCTAGAAATATTTCTGAGAATAATTTCACAGGCGGTCCTGATCTCCGCTTCCGTAATGATCAGCGGCGGCGCAATACGCATAGAATTGGAACAATGCAGGAACCAGTCGGTGATCAAACCATCCTCTATGCATGCATCAATGATCCTTTTATTCAATTCAAAGCTTTCAAATTCAACGGCGATCATTAACCCTCTGCCCCTCACCTCTTTAATGGCAGGGTGTTTCAGCAGGCTTTTGAATAACTCAGCCTTAGCATCAACCTGCTCGATAAGATTTTCTGAAAGCAAGGTCTGAAGCGTCGCCAGGCCGGCAGCACAACTGACCGGATGACCGCCAAAAGTAGTAATGTGCCCCAGCATGGGATTAGCGGACAATGAAGCCATGATTTCCCGCGAACTGATGAAAGCGCCGATCGGCATACCACCACCAATTCCTTTAGCAAGCAAAAGAATGTCAGGAACGATCCCATAATGCTCAAAGCCGAAAAGTTTGCCAGTACGCCCAAACCCACATTGTATCTCGTCCAGTACAAGTAAAGTGCCGGTTTCGGTACACTTCTTCCTCAGGGCTTTAAAATAGGCAGGGTCAGCAATCCGGATACCCGCCTCACCCTGCACGGTTTCCAGAAAAACGGCTGCAGTCCGTTCGGTGATCTGCTCCAGATCAAGACGTGAGTTATAATTGATAAATTTAACCTGTGGGAGCAAAGGACGGAAAGCCCGTTTGAACTCCTCATTGCCCATCAAACTTAAGGCACCCTGAGTGCTGCCGTGGTAGGACCAGTGACAAGCAATGATCTCCGTTCTATGCGTATACCTTTTGGCCAGTTTCATCGCACCTTCCACCGCCTCCGCACCCGAGTTAACGAAATAGGTGCAATCCAGTCCCTGAGGCAAAACATCTGCCAGGGCTCTGGCAAAATTGACCTGTGGACTTTGTACAAACTCACCATAAACCATGATGTGCATATAACTTTCAGCCTGACCCTTTACTGCCTCCACAACAGCTGGATGGCAATGGCCAATGTTGCTGACCCCGATACCTGCGATCAGGTCAAGGTATCTCTTGCCTTCAGGGGTATAAAGATACATCCCGCTGGCTTTAACAAATTCAAGAAGGAGGGGGGCGGTTGTGGTCTGGGCGTTATGCTGAAGAAATAACTGGCGTTGTGTAAGCATAAACGCAAAAATACAAATTAATTCCTTCCCGGCCTGGAATTACGGTAGCGGGACAAGATCTCGCGTTTAAAAGCCTCTTGTGCGCGATAGAATTTTCCAATAATTTTAATGGGCAGACTGGACTTTAGTTTGTTATAATATTTTTTTTCGAGGTTCAACTCACGTTGTTTGATGTCAAAATCATTGGCAATCAGTGTTTGGACCTGGCTATCAGATAATGTTTCAATCTCAGTGATCTTCCTGAAACTGATCATTTTTTGAAAACGTTCCCTGCGCAAGACGTCCTGCTCTTTTTGCCAGTCATTGTAAATCGGCCAGAATATCTTAGCCTCTTCAGTAGAAAGCCCGAGCTTTTCAGTAAGATAGGCAACCTTATAAGTCTCTATTTCATTGTTGCGATCGCCGGCCGGCCGTTGCGCCGACGCAAGAAAAGGGAATAAAAGGAGTGCCAAAAAGAGTAGGTTCTTCATTATTTTGTATTATAAAATCCCGGTCAGGTCACTCTGAGAATAGTTATTTAGAATATAATTTTCAAGCTCAGCATCCGAAGCACTTTGCTTCTCTTCTTTGTAGTTGGCTTCGATATGCTCAATGATCACATCTTCATCAATATCAAAAAGCATCTGTTCAGCAGCCAGATCAGCACGTACAGACTGCCGGACAACAAGTTGCTGCTCATTATTGAAGTAAACACCCAGGCCTGCAATGATCACAAAGCAGGCAGCAGAAGCATACTTCAGTACATTAGAACGCCATAACCGGACAATTTTTGATTCGGTCGCTTTCTTTCCGCTGGTTTTGGTCAGCACAGTCGCATTTAACTGGTCAAAATAACCCTCAGGAACTGCAAAACCATCCGCAGGGACTACAGCCTTCAACCTCTCTGTAACCAACCTTGCCCTGATGCTTTCGTTCAGTTCATCAAAATAATTGGAAGGAGCAGTAAATCCAGTTTCCTTAATCCCCTTCATCCAGTCCCGGTGTTCTAAATTTTCTTCCATTTCAGATATATTGATACATTAATTGCCAAAAGGTTTAAAAGGTAATGTCTTCATTTAGCATAAAAGTTTCAATTTTCTTAACAGCGATATGAAAAGAGGCCTTCAACGCCCCTACGCTCGTGCCGGTTATCTCCGCAATTTCCTCATATTTAAGGTCATCAAAGTATTTCATGTTAAAGATCAGGCGCTGTTTCTCAGGCAGCGTGAGCAAAGCCTTCTGCAATTTCATCTGTATCCTGTCCCCATCAAAATGAGAAGAAGCAACCAGGGTTTCCTCCAACTCGCCAGATACCTCATCCAGCGGAGTATTGTTGCGCTGCTTTTGCTTATTTAAAAAAGTAATGGACTCATTGGTGGCGATCCGGTATATCCAGGTATACAACTGTGAATCGCTGCGGAAATTATCAAGGTTCTTCCAGACCTTGATAAATACATCCTGAACCAGGTCATCGGTATCATCATGGTCAATGACGAGCCGGCGGATATGCCAGTAGATCTTTTGCTGGTATTTATTTAAAAGCAGGTTGAAGGCTTCATCACGTGTTTTCACATCAGAGAATTTCTTCAGGATCTCTGCATCTTCAACCTGCTTCATTCAATCTATCTTAATCTTTGTTTATTTTCCTGCTCTTTTCATCACCTTTTGGGCAGCCTCTACAATATTCACACTGTCCAGGCCGTATTTGGTCATCAGCTGATCCGGTGTGCCACTTTCGCCAAAACTGTCATTAACCGCAACAAATTCCTGAGGAGTAGGAAGTTCGGTAACCAGCAGCCTGGCCACGCTTTCACCAAGCCCGCCAAACTTATTATGTTCCTCACAGGTTACCACGCAACCGGTTTTTTTAACCGATTTTAAGACTGCCTCTTCATCCAGAGGTTTAATGGTGTGGATATTGATGATTTCGGCATCAATACCGAGTTCGGCCAGTTTCTCACCCGCTTCAATGGCTTTCCAAACCATATGACCGGTAGCAATAATCGTTACATCAGTACCTTCATTGACCATCCAGGCCTTTCCGATCTCGAACTTCTGGTCAGGATCAGTAAAAACGGGGATCACCGGGCGTCCGAAACGCAGGTACACAGGACCATGATGTTCAGCGATCGCGATCGTAGCTGCCTTGGTCTGGTTATAATCACAAGGATTGATCACAGTCATTCCAGGCAGCATTTTCATGAGCCCGATATCTTCCAGGATCTGGTGGGTCGCACCATCTTCGCCAAGTGTCAGCCCGGCATGTGAAGCACATATCTTTACATTCTTATCCGAATAAGCTACAGACTGTCTGATCTGGTCATAAACACGTCCGGTAGAAAAATTGGCGAAAGTTCCTGTAAACGGGATTTTACCACCAATGGTCAGGCCCGCTGCCATGCCGATCATATTGGCCTCGGCAATGCCCACCTGGAAAAAACGTTCCGGGAATTCCTTGATAAAGGCATCCATTTTCAAAGAGCCTACCAGGTCGGCACATAAGGCAACGACCTCAGGATTTTTCCTTCCAGCTTCCAGCAGTCCCGCGCCAAAACCGGAACGGGTATCTTTTTTTTCTGTATATGTATACTTTTTCACAATTTTTTATCTTTTTAAAGCGGCGTCCAAGCTTGCTCCGCAGGTTTTCATTAGCTTCTATTGTTAAACTTAATAATCCTTCTGGGTAGAAGTCAGCTGCGCAAGCGCGGTCGCCAGTTGCTCGTCATTAGGCGCAACACCATGCCATTTGTGCGAACCCATCATAAAATCAACACCATAACCCATTTGTGTGCTCATTAAGTTCAGGATCGGCTTTCCTTTGCCGGTCAGCGACTTCGCATAATGGAGTGCTTTTACAATACCTTCCATATCATTGCCGTCAGAAGTGATCACATGCCAGCCAAAAGCCTCAAACTTAGCCTGGAGATTTTCCAGGGAAAGCACTTTTTCAGTAGGCCCGTCAATCTGCTGCCCATTATAATCAACAGAGGAGATGAGGTTATCGACCTTATGGAAAGGCGCATACATAATGGCCTCCCAGTTCTGACCCTCCTGAAGTTCGCCATCACCATGCAATGAATATACAATGGAGTGGTCCTTGTTCAGCTTCTTGGCCTGGGCAGCGCCGATCGCAACGGACATACCCTGACCCAGCGAACCCGAGGCAACTCTAACCCCCGGTAGGCCCTCATGAGTTGTAGGATGACCTTGCAACCTGGAATTGAGCTTTCTGAAAGTAGCCAGCTCACTCACATCAAAATAACCAGACCTGGCCAGTACGCTATAGAAAACAGGAGAAATATGCCCGTTTGAAAGGAAGAACAGGTCTTCACCTTTACCATCCATGCTGAAGTCTGAAGAGTGGTTCATGACCTCAAAATAAAGCGCGGTAAAAAAGTCGGCACAGCCCAGAGATCCGCCCGGGTGCCCCGACTGGCAGGCATGTACCATTCTAACAATATCCCTTCTTACCTGAGCAGCGATATCTTCTAATTCGTTTATTGTATGTTTCATTAATGGAGGTTGTTTTTTATTAAAGACAAACTTATGTAAAACTGCCCGGATATGCAATGTTATATATCACCGGTAAGGCATAAGATGAACACATCTCAGATTTCTGGATACAACGCCAGTAATTTTATATTTGATGAAATTTTTTGGAGAAAAACCAAGTTGTCATACTTTTGCTGATTACAACCGCCGCAGTAACAATGAGCCTTAGCATGCCCTTCAGACCTGGTGAAACCGTCTGGCACCGCAACTGGAAAAAAGCATTTCCCGAATCCTTCCGGGAAGTAAGTTTTCCCTGTCCCCGTCTCAACGAGGTGCACCGGGCAGACGTCCATACCCCCTGCGGAACAACACTGGAATTCCAGAATTCACCCCTATCCCTTGAGGAAATGAAAAGCCGGGAAGCCTTTTATCCCAAGCTCATCTGGATACTGAATGGGAAAAAATTCAAAGGATTCCGTATCCTTAAACACCTGCCAGATGTAGATGATCCCGGCCTTTCAGCCTATGAATTCCGCCATACAGATCATCTGTCAATGATCAGGAAGGCAGACGTGCTGTCGGGTGCTGGAAAACCCAAGGTGCTCAACTTCCATCACGAAGCGCTTAGGTCGCTGCCGCTCACCTCACACTATTACTCCTTTACCTGGAAGCATCCGCACAGCGTGTGGTACCGGGCGAGGTGTCCGATCATCATCGACCTTGGCGGCCATTTTTTATACCAGCTCAAGCAGCGCAGGCAACTTTCGGGCGATTACGCCTATCTCCATATGATCACAAGAAAATCATTTATAGAGCAGTACCATCCGCAGATCTAATCAGAATGCCGGTATTTGTACCGGAGCACCAGCATGATCACATTCAAGCTGATCGCCAGAAAGCTGGTCACCAAAATAGGAACATCAGATTTTGAAAGACCATACCAAGTCCAGAGTCCGTTGCCGCCGATCAGCACAATAAACATAAAAACAGAAACATCCTCCGCTTTTTTTGTATTAAGCGTTTTGACGATCTGCGGAACCGTTGAAGAAGAAGTACATATCCCGGCAGCGATACCAACGATTTGAATAAGTTCCATATTCGGGCCGTCCTTATTTTCTGAGCAAAAGCAAAGCGCCTGCTGCCAGTACAAGCAAACCGCCCGCCAGATATTTCCGGTGTTCCCTGGGCTTTCGGGGCAAGCCCCAGCCACCATATACAGCATTACCAAATGCTACGGTATTGAACAGGTTCCCGTCCGTTTTAGAAATAGGCTCCGCACGTCTCAGATAGTTTCGGATCACACAACCGGAAACCGATCTGGTGATTCCCGGGAACAAAGCATAAGAAAGCCGGAGCAGAACAGATGTGCTCCCGACCATCGTTTCAGCCTTTGGCCGGTCGGTAAGGCGGACAACAGCTACAGCCACCCGGGCAGGATCATAGACCGGCGGGGCGGGCCTGATGTGCTTTCCGGTATAGTTAGCCGCGTGCTGTATGCCAGGAGTATCCAGGAAAGCGGGAAATATATCGCAGATATGGATATCGGGCTCATCAGCAAGTTCGGCCTTGAGCGCATTTGAAAAGCCTCTCAGTCCAAATTTGCTGGCAGAATAGCCGACTCCATAGGGAACCGGCAAAAAGCCCCCGATTGAAATGTTGTTGATGAGGATGCCAAAAGACTGTTTCTTAAAATAAGGTAAAACCGCGTGTGTCCCATGCAGATAGCCCATCAAATTGGTGCGGATCACCTGGTCGAGCACTTCAACAGGCGTATCCTCAAACCTGCCCGCGGCCAGCACCCCGGCATTATTGATCCAAACATCGATACCAGTGCCAAACTCATCCGCATGTGCAGCCAGGTTGATCATATCACCAGGATTCGTTACGTCAGATTCAAAACAGCTTACCCGGGAACCCATTTGACGGCATTCCCCGGCGGTCAGCTCAAGCTCGGACAAGTTCCTTGAAGCCAGGATCAAGGTATAATTGCGCGCTGCAAATGCGAGCGCTATCGCTTTTCCGACACCGCTGGAAGCACCCGTTATTACCACAGATTTATTCATGATCTTTTTTAATAACCAAACCCGGTCCGGTCAGAAAAGTTTTTAAATTTTCATCAGACAGAAACCCGCGAAGGTTTTTTGTCTAACTTTAAATAAATGAAACCGCCATGATCGTCAAGATCACAATGTGAAATGACCAGATCATGGCAGTTTCATTACCACTGAAAAATCAGGCAGATGAAAATAGCAACCTATAACGTAAACGGTGTCAACGGGCGGCTCCCAGTACTGCTGCGCTGGCTTGAAGAAGCAAAACCCGATGTGGTATGTTTGCAGGAGCTAAAAGCGCCACAAGAGAAATTCCCCTTGCAGGCCATCCAGGATGCAGGCTATCAAGCCATGTGGCAGGGACAGAAAAGCTGGAACGGGGTGGCGATACTTGCCAGGACTGAGATCAAAGAAGTACGCAAAGGACTTCCTGGCGATGAAGAAGACACACAGAGCAGGTATATAGAAGCGTTTATAGACGGTGTCCTGGTTTGCTGCCTCTATCTGCCCAACGGCAACCCGGCACCCGGCCCCAAATATGATTACAAGCTTCGCTGGTTTGAGCGGCTGGCAGACCATGCCGCCAAATTGCTTGATACCGGCCTGCCGGTAGTGCTGACCGGCGATTTCAATGTCATGCCAGCAGACATAGATGTGTATAAGCCCGAACGCTGGCTAGACGATGCCCTTTTCCGGCCAGAGACCAGAGCCGCATTTCAAAAACTGATCAGACAGGGTTGGACAGATGCTATCCGCAAGCGCTACCCCAATGAAAAAATCTATACCTTCTGGGATTATTTCCGGAATGCGTACGGCCGGGATGCCGGGCTCCGGATCGATCATTTCCTGCTCAGCCCCAATATCTCAGAAAGGTTGCAAAGCGCGGGTGTGGACAAGCACGTGCGCGGCTGGGAAAAAAGCAGCGATCATGCACCCGTGTGGGTCTCACTGAAACCGTGACCTAAATTATATGCTATTTTGTTAAAAAACCATTACTAACCTGGTGGCGGCTAAGCTAGCTTTGGAGATCGTAGTTTAACACTAACCAAATGAAAAAGATCAACCTCATCCTGCTGCTTATGGTCTGCAGTTTTGCGGTCAATGCACAATTACCAGGCAAGGCCGGCAAAAAGCAGACCGGGCACAGGCAAACACGTTTCAGAACACTTGAGCTGCTTTACCAGGTATCCGGAAAACAAACCCTGTCAGGCATCCATAACCGGGAGCCAAATGAAAAGCCGGCAGCATGGACCAATGAAATATACCGGATAACCGGCAAATATCCGGCCCTTTGGAGCGGCGATTTCCTTTTCCAGGCAGAAAACATAGCAAACAGACAGACCATGATCAATGAAGCCATTGCACAATGGAAGAAAGGAGCCTTGATCAACATCATGTGGCATGCCTGCAATCCGGCCCTTGAACAACCCTGTGGCTGGGATAAAAAAGGAGTACTGAGCCAGCTCAGCGATGAACAATGGAAAGAGCTGATCACCGATGGCAGCAGGATCAATCTCCGGTGGAAAATAATGATGGATGAAATCGCAGGATATCTGCTCCAGTTAAAGGACCAGGGAGTAGAAGTCATGTTCAGGCCATTACATGAAATGAACCAGGCCGTGTTCTGGTGGGGAGGGCGCCCCGGTGCAAACGGCACAATGAAACTATATCAGCTTACCCATGACTACCTGACCAAAACAAAAGGATTGGATAACCTGATCTGGATCTGGGACATACAAGACTTTAACTCCCTGAAAAAAGATGTAAAAGAATACAACCCCGGAGGTCGGTACTGGGATGTGGCTGCGCTGGACATTTATGATGACAAGAGCGGCTTCAGCCCTGAGAAATATGACATTATGGTAGAAGCAGCACAAGGCAAGCCGATCGCTATTGGAGAATGCCAGAAATATCCGACCGCAGAACAGCTGGCCAGACAACCCAAATGGACCTTTTTTATGGGCTGGTCAGAGCTCGTATTCAAGTACAATACCAATGAAGAGATCAATCAGCTGATCAAAGCGCCAAATGTGCTCAGCCTGGACGAAATACAAGGGAGGTAAAGCAGATGAACATACTTCATAAACTCATTCTTCCCGGACTGATCGGACTTTTTGCCAGCAGCGCATTTGCCCAGAAGATCAATGCCTTTAAGCTGCTCAGCAAGACAATAAAGCAATACGAAAAAGCCGAATGGGACATTACATTAGAAACGGAATTCAACAACCCATATCTCCAGGAAGAAGTAGCATTAGACATGATGCTTACCGCCCCTTCTGGTAAAAAACTCATTTTGCCCTGTTATTATGAAAGCGGGAAGAGCGGAAGCCCTTCCAACTGGAAGGCGCGCTTCTTACCACAGGAAGCAGGAAAATACAACTACCAGTTTACACTGAAAAAGAACGGAGATCAAGTGTACGCTTCCAGGCAGACCAGCTTTACCACAGGCAAAGGGACCAGAAAGGGCATACTTCATCCAGGTGACAGCTGGACTTTCCGTTTCGACAATGGAGCACCCTTCAGGGGGATCGGAGAAAATCTCTGCTGGGAATCAAGAGCCAATGATGATTCTAAGTTCTTCAAAGCGTTGCATGAAAAAGAAAAATACAATTATGAATACCTGCTGCCCTCACTGGTGAAGCATGGCGGAAATTATTTTCGTACCTGGATCTGTTCCTGGAACCTGCCGCTGGACTGGAAGAGCGGGTTCAACAATCACAGGTATACTGCGTCCGATGAATACTTTAATCCGAGCGCCATCCGGAAAATGGACCGCCTGGTCAATCTTTCAGACTCATTAGGCATTTTTATGATGCTGACCCTTGGAGAAGGAACACACGATGAAGGCAACGGACGCTATGCAACAAGCACAGCTGATTTCTTTGTCAATGAAAAAGCAAAGGAACAATACCGGAACCGTATCCGGTTCATTGTTGCACGCTGGGGTTACAGCCCATCAATAGGCGCCTGGGAGTTCTTTAACGAGATCGATAATATACAGTTCAGGAATGAGGACAATCCGATAAAAGCCGAAAACATCGTAGGCTGGCATGATGAAATGAGCACTTACCTCAAAAAGATAGACCCCTACGGCCACCTGGTTACCACCAGCATTTCCCATCGCGATCTGGAAGGGCTCAATTCACTGAATAATATTGATTTCAATCAAAAGCACATCTATAAAAATAACCGGGCGCTGCCTGTGACGATCGTCAGCTACACCGAAAAGTTCGGCAAGCCCTATGTGATCGGAGAATACGGATATGAATACGACTGGTCAAAGAATTTCAATCTCTTTGCAGCAGAAATGGACAGTGATTTCAAGCGTGGCATGTGGTATGGGTTATTCAGTCCCACGCCAATACTCCCCCTTTCCTGGTGGTGGGAATTCTTTGACGACCGGGGTACCGATGCCTATATCGCAAGAGTGAGGGCGATCTCAGACCAGATGCTCGCAGCAGGTAAAGGTTCCTTCAGCAAAATACCTGTCACGGCAGCAACCACCGGCATAGAAGTATATGCGGTAAAATGCGGGCCAAAAGCCTTTGTATACGTTTACAACCCCGCGGCCACGATCGCAAAACCGGTAATAGAACTGGCCATCCCGGCAAATGGCATAAAAAAAGTACAGCGGTATGACTGTGAAACAGGAAAATATACCGGGCTGGCTGTTCAACCTGACGAGGGGCGCCTGCAATTAAAAGACTTTGAGCTTGCACCCAACAGCGATGCAGTATTTATCCTCTAAACCCCTGAAATGAAACTACAATTGATAGATCTGCTGATCCTGATATTTTACCTCATCATGATGGTATTTATCGGATGGTATTACCGCAATAAAGCAAAAGAAAACAAAGAAAGCTACCTGCTGGGCGGTAAGAAATTGCCCTGGTACATGCTCGGGCTGAGCGATGCCTCAGACATGTTTGACATCAGCGGGACTATGTGGATGGTCTCACTTTGCTTCGTCTATGGATTGAAAAGCATCTGGATCCCCTGGCTATGGCCTGTATTCAACCAGGTATTCAACATGATGTTCCTGGCCAAATGGCTCCGGAGATCCAATGCAGATACAGGAGCTGAATGGCTGGTGACGCGGTTTGGATTAAAGGGGCGGGGTGTGCGTTCATCGCACAATATCACGGTTGTATTTGCATTGATCGGCTGTCTGGGGTTTCTGGCCTATGGATTTGTAGGCCTGGGCAAATTCGTCGAGATCTTCATTCCCTGGCATCTGGTGAGCGGATACCTGCCATTTGAGGTGCCGGCACAATATGTGCCCCATTTTTACGGGCTGATCTTTACCTTGTTCGCTACATTCTATTCCGTGCTGGGCGGCATGCACAGCATTGTACTGGGAGATGTGATCAAATACGCGATCATGACCATAGGCTGCGCAGCTATAGGCATCATTGCATGGACACACCTGCAAGGCCAGGCACTCGCTGTTCCAAGAGGCTGGGACAATCCATTCTTTGGCTGGACCCTGGACATGGAATGGTCTGCCCTGGTGCCGGAAGCCGGAAAGAAGATCAGTGATGACGGCTATAACCTGTTCGGAATTTTCTTCATGATGATGTTGTTCAAGGGAGTATTTGCAAGCCTGGCAGGACCAGCC
>Ga0222419_100468_pt1 | contig 38111 bp, 28 predicted proteins | sample 1B20Ametagenome_FD_182474 | JGI IMG/M metagenome (GOLD analysis project Ga0222419, IMG submission 182474) | Enriched microbial communities from leaf-cutter ant dump, University of Wisconsin, Madison, United States - 1B20A (version 2) | ecosystem: Environmental > Terrestrial > Nest > Insects nest...
GATGCATGTTCCGCGTCTGGTTCGGGTTCCACGAGCAGGCCGCGCTTTACCAGTCTTCCAACGTCAGTCTCGGAACATCCACCATGATCCAGATGCATGGTGAAAAGCCGTTCTAAGCTATCCGATAAGCGAAAGTATCGATCGTTTCGAACGTCAAGAAAGATAAGATGACCGTCTACTCGGCAGAAGGACAAGTCAGGGGAAACTTGGTAGGACATCGTGCACTCCTACAAAAAGGAGCGCATCTTGCGGTGCGCCCCTTGTTCTTGCTTACTCTGCTGAAATGCCCATGTCGGGGATCTTTCCAACGGCCTCGAAGCCGGTATCGGCGCCTTGCGTCTCCAGGCTAGCAATGCCCAGTTCGATGACGTCTTCCGGTGTGTCATTGCGAATGTTTTCGTTCGTGTCCATCTCAATCTCCTACGTTCGCGTCATGGCAGCCCCATGACACGGTCAGCGTAGGAATCAGGATTCTTAATTTTCAAATAATTATTGTTTAATCATCAGGTAATTATTTCGGAATGTGATAGGCGTCCCATCTTGCCGGCTGGCTTCGTTGCCGGTTCGGCTGGTGCCAGCTAATGGAAGTGCCCGCTGCGCTCGCTCAGCAAGGCCACGATGCGCGGGACGAGTTGTTTGCGGTATTCGTGATAGTCGCGCAGTGCGAATTTCAGGTTCGGTATGTCGCGTGCCTGCCAAAGCCGGATCAGTTCCGAAAGCTCTTCGAAGCCGTGCTTGAGCAATCCTTGCGTGACTTGGCGTATCGGCGCCAGACGATCGTTGGCCTGTTTCACGGCGTGGTGCAAGGAGCTATGGGCTGTCGCGCGGGCGATCGTGTCGAACAGTTGCCAGGTCAGCTTCACCCGGTCGTCGTCAGCGGAAGCGAGCGCCAGTGGCTGGGCCTTTGCGGCTACCCGCGAAACATCGATATCGCATGCCGCCAGCAACAGGTGTTCCATCCAGTCGTAGAGGTCGCGTAGCGCGACTTCGTTGAGCAACGGAACATGCAATCCGTCGCGGGCATGATCGACGATCAAGGTCTCGCCAACGAGGCGATACAACGCGAACCGAACCGGCGTGGCACTGGTGTTGAATTCAGCGGCGAGCGCAGCCGGATCGATCCGCTGCCCGGGTGCATACCGCCCCGACCGAAGCCCTCGCTTGACCTGTCCGTACACGAAAATACTTTTGGAGTGGATCGCATCCATAGCTTCCCCCTGCCTGTTGATGGCTACCTCACCGATGGACGGTGCAAGGATTTTCCGATGTCACATGAGGAGCGGGCATCTTCCGTAGGTGGGCTCGCTGGACTGTGAGCAAGCGCTTCTAATGCATAGTTCGCTAAGTGATGCTGAATTTGTGATGCGGCTCTCACTACTGGATGCCGGTCGCATTTATGCCACTACGTTGGTTGGTCATCGTCGGAGCTGATTGGACCCGCAACTCGACTGGTTGACTATCGTTCGTGCGCAGACGTTGTTCCGCAAACAACACTCGCGTGCAATGCGTGAGTCACCAGGGGAGGGGGCAAGGGAATGAAGACGCTACGTTACGGTTTGAACCGCCCCGGTTTTGTGGAGGCTGTTTGGTTTAAGTCAGGGCTGACCTCGAGTAGTGAGTGGATGTCTGGCGACACCACCTTATCACTCGAGCCGGCGATTTTTGCTTGCCAGATCAATGGGTTGTGGCTTAAGTAAGTGCCATTCCACTCAGGCCCTGGTTTCAGGCCCGCTCGACGAGGTGCCTGACCGCGCTGGTGGAGTTGTCGTTGGTAGAATCTGTCGTCGTCGAGCGCCAGGCGATCGAGTGGCCGCTCAAGTGGGCCATCATCGGGATGCCGCCGAAGTGCGGCCTCGCCTTCATGCTGACGTGCTTCCATGGCTGACCTACCCACGAGTGACGACGAAGATGGGCATGCGACGGTCGCATCCACCGTCGTTCGGAAATATGCTCACCGCCATACCGGTCGGGAGCTGCGTCTACTGTCAACGGCGGTAAACAGGGGATTCGCAATGCGGTTTCCACGGCCAGTAACGTTGTCATGTGTAGTCGTCTATCGATCGGTCAGGACACTTCGAGAAAAGTCACGGAGGTGGAGCTCGGCCAATCGGACGTCCATACATGGCTGAGTCTTATCGACTGCGGCAAGCGTGGACGCGTGGATGTCGCAGCAGAAGCTCTGCGGATCATCGATATGGATTTTGGCGGAGAGGCCGGCAGGGGGTATCTCTCTACCTGTGGTCAGACTGGCTGCACGGTGATCGTGGCGATTCAGGACGTAGGTTCAGTTGGCTGTTGGGGCTACCTCAACCACGTCAACAGCAGCATGATCGAACAGGGCCTCGAACACGCCAGTGCGGCCATCAGCAGGCTTCCCGCGCGGAACAACATCATCTTTCTTATCATGGGCGGCCCGGGCGGGAAGGGAATTTACAAGGAGTACTTGCAGCGGATCATCGCCCAAGGGGACAGGTGGCGCTTCATCGTTCTGATCAAGCCGGAGAACGGCATGGAAGAATCGGTACTTTGTGTCGAGAACTGTTCATTGGCCTTGACCCAAAACCTGGTGGAAAAAGCGAGGAATGACTATCGGCAGCTTCAAGGATTCCAGCCGGAGCGTGTTCCGTTCGAGTTGCCTGTACGGGTACCATGGATTACTGGACACCACGCGCTTGACGCGCAACTCAATGGTGACTCGCAAACTGAGATATGGATCAATTTGAGCGTCGAATGCAATAGTCCTCCGGAAGGCATGCCGGATGTAAGCGAGCAAGCTGCCGGCGTGACTTGGATGGGCGGTGGAAGCAACATGTTCAACCTGCTCAAGGCACTCGCGGTCCAGGACGGGTTCGAGGGGCTGGATGCGGATGAACTTGCGCCGCTTGTGAAGGAGTATGTGGCCTCTCTTCCAAGGCGGTAGCTCGGGGAAGGCAAGGAAGTGCCTGTACAACGCAAGGGTGGATGGGGTGGGTGATGCAAGAGCACGGTCCGTGCCGACAGCCGGCGGCTGGTGGAGCAAACGGTCGCGGGTCCGTCCGGCAGTTACATTTTTACCTGCGTGTTGTTCTCTCCTTCCAGATAAAACCTTCGGCAAAACCATTGTCATACGCAACAGCACGCTGGTACCCCACCTGCGACGACATTTGTGTCGCAATTGACGGAAATAGCTGGAAATCCGCGGCCATAGCATGTAGATGTTTCGTCATGACCCGATGGCCGTCGTTTGCCGCATGCGCCGTGTCCCTGTCGGCAACATCGGGCTCGAGAGACGAATCGCCGCATCGTGAGTACGCCAGAGCCAAACCTCGAAGTCGTGATGGTTCCCGGCGTTGCGGGAGGCGAAACGCTGCCGGTCGAGCAGGCGTTCCGGTGCTATCACGGCAGGCTGATGAGCTTCCTGCGCCGGCGTATGCGCAGCGAGGAGGACGCGGCGGACGTGGCCCAGGAAACCTACTCGCGGCTGCTGCAAAGTTATGAGCGTGAGCTGCTGCCGGAAACCGCCGTCGCGCTGATTTTCCGCATCGCCACCAACGTGGCCAACGATTTTTCCCGTCGGCGCAAGAGCCATCACGCGACCGATCACTGCTCCGTCGACCTGATCCCGCTGGCGTCCGGGGAACCGTCCCAGGAGCGCCGGTTGCACGCGCGGCAACAGCTGGAGCGGCTGTACGAGGCCATCGAAAGCCTGACTCCGCGCTGCCAGCAGGTGTTCCTGCTCAATCGCGTGGACCACATGACCTATCCCGAGATCGCCCGTCATTGCGGCATTTCCACGAGCATGGTCGAGAAGCACATCACGAAAGCGCTGGCGATCTTGCGCGAGAAGGTGGGTGACATCCCATGAACTGCGTATGTCTTTTCGGATGAACGAGAGCGTGCCCTCGATGGAAGCGCGCGAGCAGGCCGAGGCCTGGTACGCACGCCTGATGGCGCCGTGTTCCGCGCGCGAGCGCGAGGCGTTCGAGCAGTGGCGCGCGCAGCCGGGTCACGCCGAGGCCTTTGCCGCGACCGAGCGCCTGCTGGCCGGCGTGGATGTTCTTGCCGGTGGCGATCCGCGCATGGCGTCGCTGATGCAGCGGGCGCGCATGCGTCCGATGACGCCGGCTCGCGGTCCGCGCCATTGGCGTCTGTGGGCCGCGGCGGCGTGCCTGGCGCTTGCCGCTGCGCTGGGGCCGGCACTCGTGGGCGGGCCGGAACTGGTGCAGTACGCGACCACGGGGCAGGGCCGGACGGTGGCGCTGGAGGACGGCAGCAACGTGCGGCTCGATGTCGCCAGTCGCATCGCCGTCCGTTTCGGCAAGAAGCGGCGCGACGTGCAATTGCTCGAGGGCCGTGCTGTGTTCGAGGTGGCGCACGACACCGCGCGCCCGTTCGTGGTCGGCGCCGGCGACGGCAGCGTCACCGCCGTGGGTACGCGCTTCGAGGTGCAGCGCGGCGACGGCGACGTCGTCGTCACCCTGGCCGAGGGCATCGTCGCGGTGTCGCGCCAGGACGGCCAGGGCGGCGACCGCGAGACGCGGCTGCAGCCGGGCGAGCAACTGAGCTGGTCGGACCGCGACGCCGGCTGGACGCGACACGTGACCGACACCGAAGCCGCGCTCAGCTGGACGCGCGGCCGCCTGATTTTCCGCGGTACGCCGCTGGCCGAGGTGGTGGACGAAGTGAATCGCTACGCCACGCGCAAGCTGGTGCTGGCCGACCCGTCCCTGGCGAAGCTGCCCGTGCACGGCAACTTCGTCACCGGCAACGCCGGCGCGGTGGTCGCCGCGCTCAAAGCGGTATTGCCCGTGCGCGTCGACGAAAGTGGCCAGGACATTCGCCTGTACCGGCGTTGAGGCGGAACCTGGGCGCGCAACACCTCTCCCGGTGGCACGAGAGGCGGCCATGCTTTGATCGCGGATTGTGCATCTCCCACGAGATGAAATCCCTCCTGCAAAAGACGGAGCGGGCTGTGTCCCGCCGCGGCCAGAAACACCATGGCACCCGCCGAAGCAGCTGTTTGCAGCGGCGACGGTTCACGTCGGACCGGACCTGTAGGAGCGCCGGAAGGCGCGACCGGCAACCTGTCGAAGATGCGAATGCCGTGGTTTTCGGCGACGCTTCAGTTCCCACCTCCGCGCTCCCAGGATGAAGGTCGGCAGGCAGGTGGGGTATTCCGTGCGACATGCGTATGTCCTTCCCGACCGGTCGCGCCGTTGCAGCGCGACCCCGACCAACGCCAGCCGAGGGGAAGTTCCATGGGGAAAGGCAAGCCGCAATTCCGCATCAACACGTTGACCTGCTGTCTGTTGTTGTCATTGGCCGTGACGGCGAGCGGCGGCATGGTGCCGCTGGCGGATGTGCATGCGCAGTCGTCGCCATCGGCGGCCGGCGCCGTCGAGTTCGATATCAAGGCCGGCGAGCTGGCCACGGCGCTCGACCGCTTCGCCGAACAGAGCGGGCTGCAGATCGTCAGCGACCAGTCGTTGCAGGGCATCTCCGCTCCGGCTTTGCAGGGCCACTTCACGCCTGAAGTGGCCCTGCGCCGGTTGCTGCAAGGCAGCGGATACACGTACCAGAAGCTCAACGCGCGGACCTTCGTGTTGAAGAAGCAGCCGGGTCCATCAGGCTCGAAGCGCGGTGCCGATGACCGTACGCCAGCGATTCCGTCATCGGCCGAACCCGAGGTCCGCAATCTCGGGGCCATGACCGTCACCGGTACGCGCATCCGCGGTGGCAGCACGCCTTCACCGGTGATCACCATTGGTGCCGAGAACATTCAGGAGGAAGGATTCACCGACCTCGGCGAGGTGATCCGCAGCATCCCGCAGAACTTTGGCGGCGGACAGAATCCCGGCGTGGTCGCCGGAGCCAGTGGCGGTGGCTTCTTCAACCAGAATGTCACGGGTGGTTCCGCCGCGAATCTGCGCGGTATCGGCCAGGATGCGACGCTGACCTTGCTCAATGGCCGCCGCATGTCGTACGGAGGCTACGACCAGGCAGTCGATATCAGTGCGATCCCGGTCGAGGCGGTGGACCGGATCGAGATCGTGACCGATGGCGCCTCCGCGATCTACGGCTCCGATGCGGTCGGCGGCGTGGTCAATGTGACGCTCAAGCGCGATTTCGATGGTGTCGCCATTGGCGCGCGCTATGCCAAGGCAACGGAAGGTGGGTTGGGAACCCATCAATACACCGCCACCGCCGGCACGAGCTGGTCCACCGGTGGCCTGATAGCGACGTGGAAGAAGGAGTCCAACGACCCGATCTACTCGGACCAGCGGGGTTACACGCAGGACATGTACGGTCCGACGACCCTGTACCAGGCAGCGGATTTGCGTAGTGGCTTGCTCAGTGCGCATCAATCCATCGGGAACTCCGTCGAATTGAATCTCGATGCGCTCAGGACCGAACGCGACATGCGCAGTTTCGCCGGGCATGTGACGAGCTATCTCGAATTTCCGACCAATACCATGACCTCTCTGGTATCCCCGAGCATCGCTTTTTCGCTGCCGGGCGACTGGTCGCTCAGTGTCGGCGCGGCCTTCGGAAGAGACAAAACGGTGTACGACACCCACACGTTCAACAGACTGACCGAGGTGACGACCCTGACCTCGTTCAGTTATGGCAACAAGAGCCGCATGTACGAGGCAGGTGCCGAAGGGCCCTTGTTCGCGCTGCCGGGAGGTGACGCCAGGCTCGCGGTAGGTGGCGGCTACCGGTACAACGACTTTCTGTACCTGTTCAACAAAGGCTCGACGGCTGACGGCGACGAAGGCAGCCGCTTCGTCTACGCGGAGCTGGATCTGCCGCTGGTGGGTCCCGGCCAGCATGTCGCGGGAATCCACAGGCTGTCGCTGACCAGTGCGGTGCGCACCGAAAGTTATGACAGCTATGGTCGGGTGACCACCCCGAAAATCGGAGTGATCTATTCCCCGAGTGCTGATTGGACCCTGAAAGCTTCTTGGGGCAAATCGTTCAAGGCGCCTTCGCTCTACCAAGGTTACATCGACCAGTTCGGTTACCTGTATCCCGCAACCAGCCTGGGTGGTACCGGCTATGCGCCCGATGCCACGACGTTGTATCTCAACGGCGGGAATCTCACCCTGACGCCGGAGCGGGCACGAACATGGAGCGCCTCGATCGTACTCCATCCCCAGGCGTTGCCGGAGCTGGAGGCGGAGCTCACAGCGTTCCACATCGATTACGTCGATCGCATTGTCCAGCCGCTTACCAACCCGACCCTTGCGCTTGCCAGTCCGGACTATGACGAGTTCATCACCCGTCAGCCAACGGCTGAAGAGCAGGCCAGGGTAATTGCCAGCATCGGCCAGTTCGCCAATTACACGGGCACGCCTTACGATCCGGCCGACGTGGTGGCTATCGTGGACAATCGATTCGTCAACGTGGCCCGGCAGCGCATCAAGGGCCTCGATCTGTCGGGTTCCTATCGATTCGATCTCGATGCGAGCCGCTTGACGGTGCGTGGTTCGGTCAGCTGGCTGGACAGTGAACGGACGCTTACGTCAGCGTCGACGTTTTTTCCCGCATCCGGCGTCTTGTTCTATCCGCCCAAGATCAGCAGTCGCCTCGGCGCCGTCTGGACCCGCAACCAGTTTTCGGCTTCCCTCTTCGGCAACTACAAAAGCGGCATGACCAACCCAGCGGATGGGACCAAGGGCGCTTCGTTCACGACCTTCGACCTGACGCTGCGCTACGACACGGGCGAGACCGACAGCCTTCTCTCCAATACGGCGTTCGAGCTCTCGGCGCAGAACCTGCTCAACAAGGAGCCGCCGTTCTACGTGGTGACGGCGTTCGAGAACGCACCGTACGACTCGACCAACTATTCGGCGATCGGGCGCTTTCTGGGCTTCTCGGTATCGAAACGCTGGTAGGTCTCCCGCCGGGCAGCCAGGTGCTGCCCTCGCAATTGGACGTATCGCGCGCATGAGCAGCCTCATGCGCGATCGTACCGACACTATTCGGGGAATTCCCATGTTCGCGTTCGTCAAGACGATGATGGTATCGGCGAGCCTGGCGCTTGCCTGGGCCGGCTCCGTGCACGCGGAAACGGTTTCGCCCCGCCGGCTGCTGGAGGTTGTCGATCTCACCAGTCCCGTGATTTCGCCGGACGGGCACAGCGTCGCCTTCAGGCTCGAGCAGGCGTCGGTGGTGCGCAACAGTTTTGATGTGTTCTGGTACGTGCAGGCCATGGACGGCGCGACGCCTCCGCGCCGCGTCGCGGACGGGGGCATGCTGTTGCACGACAGCGCCGGCGTCTCCGTACCCGGCCATGCCGAGTGGTCGCCTGACGGACGCTGGATCTACTACCGCGCCCTGGTGGACGGCGAACTGGCCGTGTGGCGTGCGGCCGCGGATGGGTCCGGCGCGGAACCGGTGACGCACGATCCGGCGGACGTGCGCGATTTCGCGGTGAGTGCCGATGGCGCCACCCTGAAGTACAGCGTGGGCGCCACGCGCGCCGAGGTCATCGCGGCCGAGCAGGCCGAGTACGACCGCGGCATCCATGTCGACGACACCGTGCCCGTAGGGCAGGGTGGCCTGTACCGCTCCGGCAATATCGACGGCCGATTGGAGACGCAGCGCTTTCCCGCAGGCGTCGAAGGGTGGCAGCGTGTCCAGTTGCTGGCGGACGTTCCGGACCAGTGGAAAGCCGTGGACCTCGGAACCGGGAGGACGCGAATCCTGCCTTCTTCCGAACGTCCGCCCCAACCGCTTGCGATATCGGACCTGTCCGACAAACTGCCGACGCCCTGGGTCGTGGCGGCCGATTCCGAGACGGGACGCGTGGCGTTGCTGACCCGGGTCGGTGAGGCGGGGGAGCTTTTGGACAAGCCCGACATGGAGCTGGCCATGCTGTCCAAGGCGGGTTCGACCCACCCCATCAAGTGCCAGGCCGATCTGTGCACCGGAAAGGCGATCAGGGCGATCCAATGGCGGCCGCACAGCGACGAAGTACTGTTCACCGTGATCGACCGTCATGAAGCACAGGCGCAATCGATCTTCCGGTGGCACGTGCGCACGGACACCGTGGAGCCGGTAGCCCGGTCCGCCGGCACGCTCAATGGCGGCGGGCGCTATCAGTCGGGCGGCTGTGGCGCGTCGTCCGACGCCATGGTGTGCGTGGTCGCCAGGGCCGACCGTCCGCCGCGGCTGGAAAGCATCGACCTGGCCACGGGGAACCGGCGGGTCCTGTTCGATCCGAACCAGGCCCTGGCCCTGGACATGGCGAAGACGACGCCATCGCGCATGATTCGCTGGACGGACGCGAAGGGCCGGGAGTTCACGGGTCAGTTCTTTCCCGCACGCCGCATGGGCAATGGTCCTTCCCCGTTGTTCGTGAACTACTACAACTGCCGGGGCTTCCTGCGCGGCGGCCTGGGCGACGAGTGGCCGTTCGCGTCGCTGGCCGAGCAGGGCATCTCGGCCCTGTGCATCAATACGGCGCCATACATTCTCGATGCGGTCGAGCGCTACGGGACAGGTCTCTCGGCGGTTGAGAGTGCCGTGGATCTGCTGGCCTCCGAGGGCGAGATCGATCGCGCTCGGGTCGGCATGGGCGGTCTCAGCTTCGGTACCGAAGTCACCTTGTGGACGGCGATGACCTCCGACTTGCTGGCCGCCGCATCGGTCACGTCGATCGGCATGTCGCGCAACTACTATTTGCTCGGGAGCATGCGAGGCGATGCCTACTTCAGGACATTGAAAAGATTCTGGCAACTCGGTGCGCCGGATGAAACACCCGAGCGCTGGAAACTCCTCTCTCCGGCTGCCTATCTGGACAAGATCAAAGCGCCGATCCTGATGCAGATGCCAGAACAGGAATACGTGATGGCGCTCGACTACGCCATTCCGTTGATCCGCGATCGACGCGCCGACTTGTACATCTTCCCGCACGAACCGCACCAGAAGTTCCAGCCCCGGCACAAGCTGGCCGCGTACGAACGCAACGTCGACTGGTTCCGCTTCTGGCTGCAGGGGTACGAAGATCCGGATCCCGCGAAGGCGGATCAGTACCGCGTCTGGCGCGACATGAAGAGCACGGCTGCGCGTGATGAGCCCTGAGCGCACCGCGACAGAGTGGCGCCAGTGGTCGTGTCTTCCAGGCCCGGACATCCGGGTGTCCGGACCTGTTTTGCGCAGGCAAAACCTTCTATAGACGGGTGACGCGCGGAAATCCGCCACTGTTTACGACGACAAACCAGACCTTCGTCAAAAAGCGGTTTTTTGGCTTTACAACGCCGTGTTCACGGGGTTCCATACGGCTTCGACGGCAAGCCGCGGAGTTTTCGGCGTTGCGGATGCGCTCGCTCCTGCGACCGTGGGAAGTCCCCTTGGGACAGACAGGTCGTAGTGCCGGGACACCGGCGCCGGACATGGGACGCAGAGACACGGACGCCGAGAGACCAACACTGAGAGACCAACACCGAGAGCCGTGCCCGACATGTCGCCCGACCGCCACGAATGGTTCCTCAACCAGGTGTTCTGCCATCGGCAGATGCTGCAGCGCTATCTGCGCAAATACCTGAGTTCAGCGGAGGACATCGAGGACGTCATCCAGGACACCTACCTGCGCATCTACGGCATCCAGGACTATGCCGCGGTCGAGTCGCCGAAGGCGTTGCTGATCACCATCGCCCACAACCTGGCGGTGGAGCTCGGGCGCCGGCGGACCAGCCGCGCCACCGACGCAGTGGCGGATTTCGATGCGCTGAACGTCTCTTCAGGCAGTCCCCATCTCGAAGATCAACTCGATGCGCGCCGCCGTTTCGAAGCGTTCTGCTCGGCGGTGGACAGCCTGCCGCCGGTGTGCCGCCGCGTGTTCGTGTTGAGGAAGGTCTACAAGTTGTCGCAAGCCGAAATCAGCGCCGTCCTCGGCATCTCGCAGAGCACCATCGAGAAACACGTCGCCAAGGGCCTGGTGCGGTGCCGGGATCATCTGCGCGAGCACGGCCGGCCCGAACGATCCGTGGCTGCGGCCGAGGATCGCGGTGGCCGTCGCGCCGCGGATGAAGGAGACGTCCGATGAGCGACGTCCTGAAGTTCCGCAGCCTGGCCGAACTGGAGGAGGAAGCCGCCGCCTGGGTGTGGCGGCTGGACGACGAGGACGTCTCCCCGCAACTGCGCGCGGAGTTCGAGCAATGGCTGCGGCGCGATCCACGCCACCGCCGCGCGTTCGAGGAACTGGGCGGCATCTGGCAGTCGCTGGACGATCTCGCCGAGGCCAAGCGCGACGAGAAAGTTGCCACCTTCGTCGCCGAGGAACAGCGCCTGTACGCCAAGCCGGCGACGACGCGCGGCCGCGCGCGACGCTGGTTACCGTGGGCCGCCGCGGCGTCGCTGCTGCTCGTCATCGGCAGCCTGTCGTGGTACCGGCAGGGCAACGAATCGGAGACGCTGGCGACGGCGGTGGGACAGCAGCGCAGCGCCACGCTCGCCGACGGATCGCAGGTGCAGCTCAATACCAACACCATCCTCGATGCGCGTTTTACCAAGGGCAAGCGCGTCATCCGCCTGGAGAAGGGCGAGGCCTCGTTCAAGGTGGCGCACGACGTGAACCGGCCGTTCTACGTGTACGCCGGCGACACCGTGGTGCGCGCGGTCGGCACGGCGTTCAACGTGCGCCTGCGCGATGCGAGCGACGTGGAAGTCATCGTCACCGAAGGCGTGGTCGAGGTGACGCCGCAGCCGCGGGTGCCGGCGCGAACCGTCGCCGCGACATCGCCGTCGCCGGCCCGGGCCATGCCTCGCGAACTCGGCGCCGGCGAGCGTTTCGATGCCGCCGCCGCCGTCCCGGTGAAACGGATCGCGCCGGCAGCGGCTTCCAACGCGCTGGCCTGGCACGAGGGTGCGATCGTTTTCGACGGCGTTCCTCTCGGCAAAGCGATTGCCGAGCTCAATCGCTACACCGACACGCGATTGGTGGTGGCCGACCCGAGCATCGACGGCCTGCGCGTGGGCGGGCGGTTTCGCACGGGCGACGTCAACGGCTTCCTCGAAGCCTTGACCAAGGCCTTCCCGGTGACCATCGACCGCGGTTCCGATCACCTAGTCTACATCCACGCGCGGGACACCGCGCGACCGTCGCGGCGATAACCCGTCGCCTGCCGCTGCTCGCATGTTCGCGATCGCGGCACACGAATAGCGGAAATCGCCGCCAGCCCCGTCTATGAGTGACCGGGCGCCGCGGCGCCGCGACCACGGCAAGCAGGACGGATGGGAAACACCACTGGATATTTGCGCGACATGTTGTTGCTGGCACTGCTGCTCGTCCTGCCCGGCGTGTCGGCGTGCGTCGCCGCCGATCCCGAAGGCAGGCGCTTCGACATTCCGGCCCAGGCCGCCGCGCCGGCGCTGAACGAATTCGCCAGGCAGGCGGACATCACGCTGATCTTCTCCTACGACCTGGTGGCGGGCGAACGTACCCGCGAACTCGACGGCCGCTTCACCGTGGATGCGGCATTGACGCGACTGCTGGCCGGAACGGCGCTGGGCTACCGGCAGGCTGCGGACGGCACATATCTCATCTGCCTGCGGACATCCTGCGCATCAACAGCACTCGCGAATCCGGAGAAACAAGGATCGGCACGTCCGCAGGACATCGCGCCGGATAGCGGAAATCGATGACCGACCCGTCTTCAACTCAGGCCGGCGCCATGCCGGACATCCGAATCGACCCCAAGGGAGAGAATGCAGCCATGCGAAGCCATCCAGCGATGAACCCGTTCCGGCGCCACCTGCTCTGCAGCGCCTTGTTCGTCGCTATCGGAACCTGCGGCGCCATGACCGACGCGCACGCGCGGCAGGCCGCCGACACAAGAAGCTTCGACGTGCCCGCGCAATCCGCCGTCGCGGCATTGAACGTCTTCGCCGAGCAGGCCGACATCACCCTGGTGTTCTCGCAGGATCTGGTGCAGGGCATCACCACGCATCCGTTGCAGGGCAGCTACACGACCGCCGACGGCCTGCAGGCGATGCTGGAAGGCACCGGGCTGAGCATCCAGGAGATCAATGGCGCCACGATTTCGATTGGGGACGGATCGCGCGCCGATGCTTCCGGCGCGTCCGCAGCGGCGTCGCAGGACGATGCCAGGACGCTTGCGTCCGTCACCGTGACCGGCACGCGCATCCGCGGCGGCAGCACGCCGTCGCCCGTGGTCACGGTCGGCAGCGAGCAGATCCGGCAGGAAGGATTCACCGACCTTGGCGAAGTGGTGCGCAGCATTCCGCAGAACTTCTCCGGTGGACAGAATCCCGGCGTCTCGCTGGGAGCGTCCCAGGGCAGTCCCAGCAACCAGAACATCACCGGGGGCTCGGGCATGAACCTGCGCGGGCTGGGGCCGGATGCGACCCTGACGTTGCTTAATGGCCGGCGCATGGCCTATGGCGGCTTTTCGCAGGCGGTCGACATCAGCGCGATTCCGGTCGACGCCGTGGAGCGCCTGGAAGTCGTGCCGGATGGCGCCTCGGCCATCTACGGCTCCGATGCGGTGGGCGGCGTGGCCAACGTCATTCTCAAGCCCGACTTCGACGGCGTGACCGTGCGCGCGCGCTACGGGGAGGCCACCGAGGGCGGTCTGACCACGCACGAGTACACGGCCACCGCCGGCACCACCTGGGCCACGGGTGGCTTGCTGGTGGCGGGAAAGAAAAGCTCCAACGATCCGATCTATTCGGACCAGCGCGATTACACCCGCTCGATGTACGGGCCTGCGGCCCTGTGGCAGGGCAGCGATCTTCGTAGCGGCGTGCTCAGTCTGCACCAGTCGCTGGGAGAGACAGTGGAGCTGCATGTGGATGCGCTCGGGAACAACAGGGAAAGCCATACGGCCCTGGCGTACCCGGCCACGTATCACCCCTACGACGTGAAGACCAGGGCCACCCTGCTGTCTCCCAGCCTGCAATGGTGGTTGCCGGGCGACTGGACGCTGACGTTCAGCGCGGCCGTCGGGGAAGAAAAGAACTCAGTCGCGCAACCGACGGTGAACAGGGTGGATGGGGCGATCACGTCCGGCGGCCTCGTTGCGTACCGGAACAAGAGCCGCACCTACGAGATCGGCGCCGAGGGTCCCTTGTTCGCTCTGCCCGGCGGCGACGCGCGACTGGCCGCGGGCGCGGGCTATCGATACAACGACTTGCTGTACCGGAACCTGAGCAAAAATACGGTCACCGCCGATGGCGACGAGAGCAGTCGTTTTGCCTACGCCGAACTGAGCCTGCCCCTGATCGGGCCGCAACAAGGCGTTGCCGGCGTCGAGCGCCTCGAGCTGACGGGCGCGATCCGCGCCGAGGATGGCGATTACGGAAGCGTGACCACGCCCAAGCTCGGGGTGATCTACTCACCTAGTGTCGATTTTTCGTTGAAGGCCTCGTGGGGCAAATCGTTCAAGGCGCCCACGCTCGTGCAGCGCCATTTCAACCAGAATGCTATCTACTATCCGGCGTCGACGTTCGGTGCGGGCTATCCCGCGGATGCCACCGCCTTGTGGCTGTCTGGTGGCAACGTGAACCTTCGCCCCGAGCGTGCCCGGACGTGGAGCGCTTCGCTGGCGTTACACCCGGAGGCCATATCCGGCCTCGAGGCGGAGCTGACGTGGTTCGATATCGACTACACCGAACGCGTCCGGCAGCCGATCACCAGTTTCAACGTGTTCGGCAACCCGATTTACACGGATTTCGTCCATTACGACCCCGACGCGACAGCGCTGGCCGAGGCGGTCGCCAACGCCGATAACTTCTCCAATAACGTCGGCGCGCCTTTCGATCCAGCCACGGTCGTGGCGATCGTCGATGGCCGGTATGTCAATACCGCGCGGCAGCGGATCAAGGGTGTCGATCTGTCGGGGTCGTACCTGATGGACCTGGGTCCGGGACAGTTGACGGTGCGCGGCTCGGCCAGCTGGCTGGACAGTGAGCAGTCGCTCACCGCAACCCAGAACCCTTATGACCTAGCCGGCACGTTGTTCAATCCGGCCAGGATAAATAGCCGGGTCGGGGCGGTATGGCAGCAGGGCGGTTTCACGGCCTCGCTGTTCGGCAACTACGTGGGAGGCGTCACCAACACCCTCGATGAAAAGAAGGGCTCCTCGTTCACCACGTTCGACACCACGCTGCGCTACGACACCGGCGCGCGCGGGGACGCCTGGTCGAACCTGGCGCTGGAACTGTCGATGCAGAACATGTTCGATCGTGCCCCGCCGTTGTTCATCCCCACGTCGTGGACCTACACGCCATACGACCCGGCCAACTATTCGGCGATGGGGCGCTTCCTGAGCCTTTCCGTGTCGAAGCACTGGTAACGGGACGGGGCGCTCTCCATGTCTGTCAAACATCTTGCGCGAGTCATGTTGGCGGCGGGGCTGCTGATGCTCACTGGCCTGTCCCATGCGGAAACGGTCTCGCCGCGCCGGCTGCTGGAGGTCGTCGACATCACCAGTCCCGTGGTTTCGCCGGATGGGCGCAGCGTCGCCTTCAGGCTGGAGCAGGCGTCGGTGGTGCGCAACAGTTTCGATGTGTTCTGGTACGTGCAGGCCATGGACGGCGCGACGCCTCCGCGCCGCATCGCGGACGGCGGCGTGCTGTTGCACGACAGTGCCGGCGTCTCCGTACCCGGCCACGCCGAGTGGTCGCCCGACGGGCGCTGGATCTACTACCGCGCCCTGGTGGACGGCGAACTGGCGGTGTGGCGCGCGGCCGCGGACGGGTCCGGCGCGAAGCCGGTGACGCACGATCCGGCGGACGTGCGCGATTTCGCGGTGAGTGCCGATGGCAAGACCCTGAAGTACAGCGTGGGCGCCACGCGCGCCGAGGTCATCGCGGCCGAGCAGGCCGAGTACGACCGCGGCATCCATGTCGACGACACCGTGCCCGTGGGGCAGGGCGGCCTGTACCGCTCCGGTAATATCGACGGCCGATTGGAAACACAGCGCTTCCCCGCAGGCGTCGAAGGGTGGCAGCGTGTCCAGTTGCTGGCGGACGTTCCGGACCAGTGGAAAGCCGTGGACCTGGGTATCGGGAAGACGCGGTCGCTACCTTCCTCTGAACATCCGACGCCGCCGCTTGCGATATCGGACCTGCCCGACAAGTTGCCGACGCCATGGGCTGTGGCTGCCGATCCCGATACGGGACGCGTGGCGTTGCTGACGCGAGCCGGCGACAAGAACGGATTCCGGGACAAGCCCTACTCGGAACTGGCCATGCTGCCCGCGGCGGGCTCGACCCGCCTCACCAGGTGCCAGGCCAGTCCATGTACGGGTAAGGTGATCAGCGCGATCCAGTGGCGGCCGCACGGCGACGAAGTGCTGTTCACCGTGACCGACAGCCACCAGGGGCGGGCGCAATCGATCTTCCGCTGGAACGTGCGCACGGGCGCCGCGGAGCCGGTAGCCCGGTCCGCCGGCACGCTCAATGGCGGCGGGCGCTATCAGTCGGGCGGCTGTGGCGCGTCGTCCGACGCCATGGTGTGCGTGGTCGCCACGGCCGACCGTCCGCCGCGGCTGGAAAGCATCGATCTGGCCACGGGGAACCGGCGGGTCCTGTTCGATCCGAACCAGGCCCTGGCCCTGGACATGGCGAGGACCACGCCGTCGCGCCTGATTCGCTGGAAAAATGCGAAGGGCCAGGAGTTCACCGGCCAGTTCTTTCCCGCGCGTCATGCGGGCGACGCCCTCCCGCCGTTGTTCGTGAACTACTACAAATGCCAAGGCTTCCTGCGTGGCGGCCTGGGCGACGAGTGGCCGTTTGCGTCGCTGGCCGAGCAGGGCATCTCGGCGTTGTGCATCAATTCCGCTCCTTATGTGCTCGATGCGCTCGAGCGTTACGGGATGGGCCTCTCGGCGGTCGAGAGCGCCGTGGACCTGCTGGCCTCCGAGGGGGAGATAGATCGCGCCCGGGTCGGCATGGGCGGGCTCAGCTTCGGTACCGAAGTCACCTTGTGGACGGCGATGACCTCCGACTTGCTGACCGCCGCCTCGGTCACGTCGATCGGCTTGTCGCGCAATTACTATCTGTTCGGGAGCATCCGCGGCGACGACTACTTCGGCCAGTTGAAGCGGTTCTGGCAGCTTGGTGCGCCGGATGAGACGCCCGAGCGCTGGAAGCTGCTTTCCCCAACCGCCTATGTGGACAAGATCAAGACACCGATCCTGATGCAGATGCCGGAGCAGGAATATGTGGCGGCGCTCGACTACGCGGCCCCGTTGATCCGCAACCATCGCGCCGATCTGTACGTGTTCCCGCACGAACCGCACCAGAAATTCCAGCCCCGGCACAAGCTGGCTGCGTATGAGCGCAACGTCGACTGGTTCCGCTTCTGGCTGCAGGGGTATGAAGATCCCGATCCCGTCAAGCGCGGCGAGTACAAGCGTTGGCGTGCGATGAAGGCTGCCGCTGCCGAACGTTCGCCTTGAAGCATCCGAAAAACCGGGGTCAGCGTGCACTTTTCAGGCAGGTTCCGTTTCTTGCCGAGTCGTTGGAGGAAAAGTGCACTCTGACCTCCAACAAACGACAGGAGGTTATATGCGCCATTCACTTCGTACGGTCGCCTGGCTGGTCCTGACGGCTTTGTTGATGCCGATGATCCATGCGGGTGCATGGCAGGATCGACCGCAACCATCGTTCTTCGACGCCACACGGAGCCATGGCATCGGTGTGAGCGAGGGCGAATAGTCGAATCTGGCGCTGGAGCTACCGGTGCAGGTGTACAACGAACATCTTCAGCTTGCCAAAGCAATCGACGGCACGGTTCACTGATTATGTTGCATGTGGACCTTGAAACCGCCCTTTTGCCGGGTGGTCGTGACGGGTTGTGCCGGGTCACAGCGTCATTCCGCGATTGGCGCCGCCATCATTTCACCGGCGGATATTACGTGTCCGGTATGCGGACATGTGCGTGGATTGTGCGGAAAACGGCACAAGCCGCGACGTCTGCCGACTGAAGTTCCCCGGCATCTCGCGTGAAGGTATCCGCGAGTCAGGTGATGTAAATATTCCGGGGTTTGCACGGTGCTAGGTTGGACAGCCCGAGCCGGCGGCATGCCCGTGGCTGGTGCCCCGGCTCCCACCCGAGGAGAAACCATGATCAACTCGACGATGCGAAAGGTATCCATCCCGCTGTTTTGTGCGGTGGTGGCATTGGGCGGCTGTACGCATTACGTCAAGCAGGCGGACTTCGATTCGGCGATCGCCGAACTGCGTGCCAACGACCAGCAGCAGCAACAGCAGCTGGCTGCATTGACGCAGGAAATGCAGCAGCAGTTCGCGAAGTACGATGCGCAGATCGCCGAGATGGGCGGCCGGGTGCGCGTGGATACGGCGGCACACTTCGCTTTCGACGATGCCACTTTGCGTGACGAGGACAAGCCGTTGCTGGACGATTTTGCCAAGGTGATCGGCGGCCACTACCCGGGCGCGATGGTCACGGTGGAAGGCTTTGCCGATCCGGCCGGTTCCGCCGCCTACAATCGCCGTCTCGGCGAGCGTCGCGCCACGGCGGTGCGCGATTACCTGGTCAGCACCGGTGGCTTGTCCGAAAGCCAGCTGCGTGCAGTGAGCTATGGCGAGGATGCCAACCGCCAGATCGACCAGGGACAGTCGGGTGACAATGGCGCATCCAACCGCCGGGTCACGCTGGTGGTGGATTTTGCCGGCAACGAAGGTGGAAGCGCCGGCTGAAACCGGCGGGATTTCATGTGGTAATGGGCAGGGCAGGATGCGTTCGCTCCTGCCCTGTTTTTGTATTGCTGGGCAGGCAAGGCCCGTCGGGTTTTCACTGTTTCCTGGCGGCCGGAAGTTGGTTTGTGTTGCTGCATCGAACCGGGAGATTCCCATGACATGCCGATCTGTTTCCCGTCTGTGTTGTGCCGTCCTGCTGGCGTTGGCCTGCGTCGGTGCCAAGGCAGCGGATACGCCGGAAAGCGTGACCGTCCGCTACGACGACCCGCAGCATTTCACCGAGGCAAAGCGCAGTTCGATGGTGAATCGGGCCGAGGCCGAGGCGTATCTGGAGCCGCTCAAGGCCTACATCACGCAACGTGCTGCACGGGTGCTGGCGCCAGGCCAGCGGCTGACGATCGAAGTGACCGATGTGGACCGGGCCGGCGAGTACGAGCCGTGGCGCAGCGGAAGCCTGCATGACGTGCGCATCGTGAAGAGCATCTACCCGCCACGCATCGACCTGTCGTTCACGCTGTACGGTACCGATGGCACCGTGTTGCGCGAAGGCAGCCGCAAATTGCGCGATGCCGCTTTCTTCAATCGCGGCTCGATCAACAGTCAGGATACGCTGCGCTACGAGAAGGCATTGATCGACCGCTGGCTGCGGCAGGGCGTGGACAAGCTTTGAGCAGGAGCCTGACGGGATGGCCAACTGCGCATGATGGCGATGCTGATGAGCGACCCCGGATCAGTACGGATGGGGAATGCGCGCCAGCGTGCGATTGGCACGGTATATCGAGGCCAGGAGCTTCCGGTCACTGGCGTCGAACAGACTGAATTCGCGCAGGCGGGTACCCGTATCGTCTTCGAATCCACGGGCCGTGCCGATGTCGACAATGTGCGGCTCGCCGTGATCGAACACCAGAACTTCGGGGCGGGCCTCTGGATGGTTGACGTCGATGCCGGTTACCCGGCCGTTGTATCGATGGGTTATCTGGTCGACCAGAGTGTGGCCGACCACGATCCGTTCGGCGTGGTACCGGGCAAGTATCTGTTCGATGTCCTGTTGTGTCGCGGCAGGCCGGTCATTGCCGGAATCACGGAAATAGCCCCGGTACCGGGTGACGCCATCCAGCCCCATGACCGCATCGAGTGCCGGTGAGGGTTCGGCTCCGATGGAGGCATCGGAGGACCAGTAATCGCGCATGGCCTGGTTCAGGGCTTCAATGGTGAGGCCGGCATCGGCCACTTCGGGTGAGATGCCCGCATGGGTGAACAGCACGGAGCCCAGCTTCAATGCCACCGGCTGGCGACGCAGCCACTCTCCCAGCACGCTGTCGTTGGCGAAGGCACCGGTGTAGCCGCCCAGCTGTTGCAAGGCGTAGCGGTATTCCGGATGGGCACGGGAGACGTTGCCGCGCAGCAGATATTGCTCATGGTTGCCAAGCAGCACGTGTACCGCGCCGTTGGCGACTTCGGCCTGTGCGGCCAGCGTGCGCAACCGCCACAGCACCGCGAATACATCGCGCCCTCGATCCACCGAGTCGCCGAGTATCACCAGGTGACCGTTGCCGAAGCTCCAGTTTCCGGAGGTGTCGACGACACCCAGCTTGCGCAGGGCTGCGCCGAGAAACCGGCTGTTTCCCTCGATATCGCTGAGCACGATCAGCTTGTCCGGCATCGGCGCGATGGCATTGGCGACCGGTAGCGCGGCAAGTGGAAAGTCGTGGGTCATGCCAGCGCATTCGATCCTCAGGGTTTCTCCGTGCCCCTGCGTGCGCTTCACCGTGTCTTCGCAGAACCAGGTGGCGGACCAGTTGCCATCGGATTTCCGGCGTACTACCGGGCCTGCGAGGTAACCGCGGATGGTGACATGCTCACCTGTCCCCGAGTAGACGGGAATGCCAATGGCGCCACGCATGAACGGCAGCAGCAGACGGGTGTTGACCCCGCCCGCGGTCATCTCGACTTTTGCGAATGACAGCTCCGCGAAAATCAGGGCTGCGGTGATGATGGCGATGGTTGCCACCGTCCATCCGGCACGCCTCGCCAGTTTCCGGCCCATTGCTTGCGCCATGTCGCTCCCCTTTCCTTGACGGTGTTCCGACCGTATGGAAAGCCCTGGAGTGTGTCGTGTGGCAGATGTCATGGGCCATGCAGCGTCATGTGGCATGAAGGCCGCCTGGTGGCGTTGTGCCACGGCATTCTTATGCGCGGCCGGCATATCCAAAACGCCACGAATCATTTGGCACGGTGGGCGTGATCGCCAACTCTGGGGAGCTCCAGTCCTCATCGTCGGTGATCCCATGAATCGTTTCGTCCTGTTTTCCCTGCTTGCCGCCGGCCTGCAGGTGGCCGCTCCGGTACCGGCCCAGACCGCCGCGCAATCGCGTGCAAACGTGGCCGAGGGGCCATATTCGGCAGCGGCCGATGCCGATGCGGATGTACGGCAGGCGCTGGAGCAGGCGAGGAAAAACAACAAGTCGGTACTGGTTTTCTTCGGCGCCAACTGGTGCGAGGACTGCCGCTCGCTGGCCCGTTCGCTCGAGGTGCCGCGCAACGCCCGGCTGATGGCGGAGGACTTCAACGTCGTCAAGGTGGACGTGGGGAATTTCGATCGCAATCTCGACGTGGTCGACTGGCTTGGTGGCCCGATTTCCAAGGGAATTCCCGCCGCCGTGCTGCTGTCGCCGGATGGCCAGCTGCGCTATTCGACGAAGGCTGGCGAACTGTCGACCGCCCGCCGCATGAGCGCTGATGGCGTGCATGATTTCTTCGAGAAGCTGCTGGTCGAACTGGATGACCAGGTTTCGCGCCGGTAAGGCCTCATTCCTCGACGGAGGATCGGCACTGGCCGTCGCGGAACAGTGCCCATTCCTCGCAGACGCGGCCATCGGGCAGCGCGCACATGCCGTATTGCCCGCCGTCGTTGCCGGTGCGGATGTCCAGCTTGCCACCGAGTTTTTCACAGTGGACTGACGCAGGGTTGGGCATGCCGATGCCTGCCGGCGCGGCGGCAGGGGTGGTTTCCCTGGTGGGTGCATGCTGGCCGCATGCGGCGAGGGCCAGCAGCGTGCTGGCGAGACAGGCCGTGCCGATCGATTTCATGTTGCAGCCCTTTGCGCAGGATGGCTCATGGTAGCGGCATGCTTTCCGGTTTTCCGCATCGCTTGGGGGCTTGCCACTCTGGACACGTACAGCGGCTGTCGCAGGCTTGTTGCTCAAGGTGGCTCAAAGGGTGCCAGCGTGCCGATGTTAAAGTGGCGGGCACCCATTCGACATTTTCGCGGAGCCCCCACATGACGACCGACACCCGCTCCTGTTCCATCGGAACGCCTGGAACCCCTTGGGGGCCGGCGGAAGTGGCAAGCTGGAGGGCGCAGCGGGCCCGTCAGCGCAGCTATGCGGATGATGTGCTCAGCGTACTGGAGCGTTTGCGCGGGCGCTTCGACGTGAGCGAGTACGGCGTGCTGGATTACGCCCCCGATCGCTATCCGCTGTACGCGATCAGGAGCCGCGACTGGCGTGACGGGCTGCCCGTGATGTTGGTGACGGGGGGCGTGCATGGTTACGAGACCAGTGGCGTGCATGGCGCGTTGCAGTTCGTCGACCGCCACGCGGAAGACTACGCCGGGCGGATCAACCTGGCGGTGGCACCCTGTGTCAGTCCATGGGCTTACGAGATGATCCACCGCTGGAATCCGCTGGCGCTGGATCCAAACAGATCATTCCGTGCCAACAGTCCGGCGCCCGAGTCGGCGGCGCTGATGGCGATGGTGGCACCGTTCCGCGACCGCGTGCTGATGCACATCGATCTGCACGAAACCACCGACACCGATGAGTCCGAGTTCCGTCCCACGCTGGCTGCGCGTGATGGCAAGCCGTACGAACCCGGAGAGATTCCCGATGGCTTCTATCTGGTCGACGACAGCGAACATCCGCAGCCTGCGTTCCAGCAGGCGATCATCGCGGCAGTGGCCAAGGTCACCCATATCGCTCCGGCCGACGCGCGCGGCGAGATCATCGGTTCGCCGCAGACCTCGCCGGGGGTGATCGAGTACGCACTTGAACAGCTCGGGCTTTGTGCCGGCATCACCGCCGCCACTTACAGGACCACCACCGAGGTCTATCCGGACAGCCCGCGGGCGACACCGGAGCAGTGCAATGCCGCCCAGGTGGCGGCAGTGCGCGCGGCGATCGATTTCGCCCTCGCGCAGTAGGCCATAGCGGTCGGTGCGGGTGTCCGTCCGTGTGGAAGGTGTCCGGTGCGACCGTCCGCGGACAGCTCGAAGGGAGTCTGTGCCTTGGTATTAATTCCATTGAAAACAGTGGGTTGCCTTATTTTTCAGGGCTTGGCACGGTGATTGCTGTTTCTCCGGTACAGGGGCTTTTCCCTTCTCAGGAGAACATCATGAAATTCGAATCCCAGATCCTTGCCTGCCTGTTCGTCGCCTGCTTCACCGTTTGCGCCTTGGTCATGGGCTCCATGCTGAGCGCGTCGCCGGATCCGGTGCAATTGGCCGGTTCGGCCGGGGCCACGACCACGCAGGCGGGTTGAGCATGGCGTGTCCATGGCCATGGCCACGGCCATGGGTGATGGAGTCACCGATTGGGTACGATCAGGGTTTGCCCAACGACGAGACGCGTACCGATGAAGCACTCCCTCGCCCTGGCCCTGGCCATCGCCCTGTCCGGCTCCGTGGCTGGCTGCACCGACTCCACCCAGAACGGCAGCGACGCCACCCAGTCGCAAGCCCGGGCTGACACGGCTTCTGCCGATACCGCCGGCAACCCGTTCTTCGACGAAAGCCCGTTGCCGCTGCATTACCCGCAATTCGACAAGATCAAGGACAGTGATTTCGCGCCGGCTTTCGACCGCGGCATGGCTGAGCAACTGCAGGAAGTGGCGGCGATTGCCGACAACCCTGACGCTCCGACGTTCGACAACACCATCATCGCGCTGGAGAAATCCGGCCAGATCCTGAGCCGTACCTCCACAGTGTTCTTCAGCCTGGTCGGTGTCGACATCAATGATGCACGCAAGGCGATCCAGGCCGACTATGCGCCGAAGCTGGCGGCACATCGCGACGCGATCGCGCTGGATCCGAAACTGTTCGCGCGGATCGAGTCGCTTTACGACAGCCGCGACAGTCTGGGTCTGGATGCCGAGGACGTGCGACTGATCGAGCGCTACCACACCAATTTCGTGCGGGCTGGCGCCAAGCTGTCCGACGCCGACAAGGTGCGTCTGAAGCAGATCAACGCCGAGCAGGCGAAGTTGGGCACGCAGTTCAGCCAGAACGTGCTGGCCGAGGTCAACGATTCGGCGGTGGTGGTGGACAGCCGGGAAGAACTGGCCGGCCTCACCGACGAGCAGATCGAGGCGGCCGCCACCGCCGCGAAGGACCGTGGCCTCGAAGGCAAATACGTGATCGCCCTGCTCAACACCACCGGTCAACCGCCCGAGGCGCAGTTGCACAACCGCGCCCTGCGCGAACGCCTGCACAAGGCGTCGGTGGCCCGCGGTGCACGCGGCAACGATTACGACAACACCGCCATCGTGTCGCAGGTGCTGAAACTGCGTGCCGAGAAGGCGAAGATGCTCGGTTATCCGACCTATGCCGCCTACGTGCTGGACGACGAGACGGCGCAGACGCCCGAAGCGGTCAACGCCATGCTGACCCAGCTGGCGCCGGCAGCAGTGGCCAATGCCAGGCGCGAAGGGGAGGCGCTGCAGGCAATGATCGACAAGGAGCAGGCAGCCAAGGGCGAGGCGACCTTTGCGCTGGAGCCGTGGGACTGGGCCTACTACACCGAAAAGGTACGTGCCGAGAAATACGATTTCGACGAGAGCCGGCTGAAGCCGTATTTCGAGCTGCGGAACGTGCTGGAGAACGGCGTGTTCTACGCCGCCGGCCAGCTCTACGGGCTCAGCTTCAAGCAGCGCACCGACCTGCCGGTCTATCACCCCGACGTGCTGGTGTACGACGTGTTCGACGCCGACGGCAAGCAGTTGGCGATCTTCCTCGCCGACATGTACGCGCGCCCGTCCAAGCGCGGCGGTGCCTGGATGAATTCCTACGTCGACCAGTCGGCGCTGACCGGCAACCTGCCGATCGTCGCCAACCACCTCAACATCACCAAGCCGGCCAGTGGCCCGACCCTGCTCACCTGGGACGAAGTCACCACCGCCTTCCACGAGTTCGGACACGCGCTGCACGGCATGTTCTCCAACGTGAAGTACCCGTACTTCAGCGGCACCAGCGTGCCGCGCGACTTCGTCGAGTTCCCGTCGCAGGTCAACGAAATGTGGGCTGACTGGCCCAGCGTGCTGGCCAACTACGCGAAGCATTGGCAGACCGGCGAACCGATGCCGCAGGAACTGCTCGACAAGGTGCTGGCCAGTGCCAAGTTCAACCAGGGCTTCGCCACCACCGAATACCTCGGCGCGGCGATGCTCGACCAGAGCTGGCACCAGCTTGCCGCCGACGCGATTCCCGACGCCGATGGCGTGATGGCGTTCGAGGCAAGCGCGCTGAAGGCCAACGGCACCGACTACGCCGCCGTGCCGCCGCGTTACCGCACGCCGTACTTCAGCCACATCATGGGCGGTTACGCCGCCGGCTATTACGCCTACATCTGGTCCGAAGTACTCGATGCGAACACGGTGGAATGGATCAAGGGCCATGGCGGCCTGACCCGCGAAAACGGCGATCGATTCCGCCAGACCCTGCTGTCACAGGGCGGCAGCAAGGATGCGCTGCAACTGTTCCGCGACTTCGCCGGCCATGAACCGCAGATCCAGCCGTTGCTGGAACGTCGTGGGCTGGACAACGCGACGGAATAGAGCTGAAGGCCCGATTCCGGCAGACGGAAATGAAGAAACCCGCAGAGGGGGATCTGCGGGTTTCCAGGGGGAGTCCATCTGGATGCATGGCCGGGAGGGGAGCCAGGACATGCGGTGGGAGGAATGTCTCACGACATGCTGTTAATGTACTCTTCGGTTTATTAATGAATCCTGACCGGAATCTGCTGTACGAGTCGGCGGCTTCCAGTATCGGTACCGGACACTGACCCTGGATAAAGCTGCTGACGACGTGCGGGTGCGCGGGCTGTCACCGTGGTGCCTGGGTTGGTGATTGAGGAGGTTGTGCACGTTGGATCCGAAGCCTCAGGGGCTTGGCTGGCGTAGTTGTGTTGGCATCGATCAGCGTGAAGAGTGGCGTGCTGCGGTGGTTGCCGGCGGCGGCACGGCACTTGATTCATTCCTGTTGGCACCGGCCCGGTTGGTTCGCCTGCGCCGTATCAGTCGGGGGAAAGTGCTGCGAGGACATCCGGCGGGTTATGCAGGCCCAGTCTGTATGGCCCGGAAACCAGCTTGTCCTCATGGAGGAGTTGATGGATTCGGTTGGTGGCGAGGCTTGCAAGCGGTCCAGTCGCAAGTGCCATCGTGGGTGATTTTCACGCGTTCCACCATTGCCAGTGGAATGCTGTCGAAATTGCCGGTTGTGCCGGACTGTCCCTGGGACAGTCCGTATCCGATCAGTGACTGCCCGTCGATGAGTATCGGTGTGGCGCTGGTGCCGAGGCCGTGCAGGACCGCCGAGGCTGCACCGGTGGTACCGGATACACCGTTCTTCGCGCAGGTCGAGCCGTCACTGGTGGTGGCTGGCGCATTCTCGACACGGATTTTCGGCTGGACGCGCAACAATTCGAACAGGGTTTGATAGCCGCTGGCCTCGACCTTCTGGCGATCGATCACGGCGACGGGCTGGAAGGTTTCGCTGAAGGAGCGGGGAAGGATCGCGTTGGCTTGAACCCCGCTCAGGCCAATTGGCCGTTCGTTTGCGGGGATGGCTGGCAGCTCGCCGGTGCCGGCGGAGGTTGACGTGGGCGATTGGCGGAGCGGCTTCAGCACGAAAGCGTCATTGTCGATCATCCCGGCATGCAGATGAGTGTCTTGCAACAGGATGGCCAGGGGGCGTCTGTATCGGTGGCTGTGCCTCGGGTTATGTCTGTCGGCGACCAGCAGCGGGAAAAATGCCAATGGCACGTCACCTTGCCAGGGAGATTCCAGCAGCGCTTGCTCCAGCGGGGCGGGGTGATGCGGAAACTGCCAGCGTGGAGGCTTGGCACAGCCAGTGCCATGGTGATCAGCAGGTACCGGCACCATGGCATGTCGTGCGGCAAGATGCTGTCGAACGAAAAATTTCAGACTTTTCCATCAGGGCTTCGATGCGCGGCACGATCATTTCGAATTCCGCTTCTCAATACCGGTATTGCGCATTGAGCTGTATGTAACGACCGATGACGTCATCGAAAACCGGGCTGTAGGTGCGTGCGGTATATCCGTAGAACCTTGGCTCATGGTCGAACAGGTTCTGCACATTGACGCCGAGCGTCCATGGAGTCGGTCCGGTGTAATTGATGTTGAGGTCGACCAAGGTGAAGGATGGCGTGGTGCAGCGGCGGAAAGAGTCACAGAAAGTCGCCTCACCCATGAAGTTCGTGGCTGAAGCGTAGTGGCCGGTATGACGGATCGTTGCGCCAAGAGACCATGGCTGGCGTTGCCAGGTAATGGCTCCCAGTGCCGTGATGTGGGGCTGACTGGCTTTGCCGGCCAGCGAAGACCAGCTGTCGTCGGTGCGCAGACGTCGCTTCAGTTGCACCAGCCAGTTGACGCCCAGGTTGAAGGAAAATTTTCCATGGTGGAGTGTTTGCCATTGGTAGCTTGCGTCGAGGTCCACCGTGCGCATGCGTGACTGGCTCAGGTTCACGATCTGTTGCGCGAATGCGTACAGCTTGTCGTGGTCATCGCGCACGAGAACTCCGGGGAAGGCTTCTGGGTGATTACGGACGTAGTCGAAAGGAATGATCCCGAACTCGTTCCGGCGGTCAAGCTGGTAAGCATCCAGCGTGATGCCCAGCCCCTTGGCAGGTGCCAGCACGAGGCCGATGCCCCCGCTGCGGGACCGTTCGGATCGCAGATTCATATTGTTGACGCTGTTCAGTTGCAATGCGCAAACGGTGCTTCCGCCATACAGTGCTTGCAGGCCCAGATCCATCCGACAGGGCTGCTGTTCAGGGTCAACTCTCATATACCGCAGGAATCCGGTAGTGGTTGGATGATCCAATGACAGCGAAGGAGGTGCGCGATAACCCTTCGCCCATGAGCCGCGCAGGCTGATCCAGTCGTCGATGTCCCATTTCGCCCCCAGGTGGGGGAGTGCGGCAAAAGGGCCGCTGCCGACATGCTCGATCCGCAGACCGATATTCGTCGAGAGCCGCTGCGCCAAAGGCACCTGTACTTCGGCATAGGCGGCGTTGCTCCACTGGCTTTCATGGCGGCTGGTCGGTAGCAGGAACTGGAAGATGTCGCCATCGAGAAGTCGTGGATCGGGATGATCGGTCAAGGTCTCATGGAACGCATCCAGCCCGGCCGCGAGGGTGATGTCACCGTGGCGTGTTTGCGCCAGGGGGCCATTGATCCGGCCGCTGACTCCTGTCCGGCTGGCCTGTCCACGGCGTATCAACGAGGGAGCGATGGCGGCAAGCACGGACGGCGAGTTGTGTCCACCCGGGACATAGGCCCCTGATTCCAATGCAGCCGGACTGACCACGCCCAGAACGTGCTCACTGGTCAGGTTGCGTTGCCCGTCCAGGCTTGCGTCCCACTGCCAGTCGTTCGCGATGCCTTTTATTCCCAGTCGCAATTGCAGTGTGCGCGAGTCCGTCCGATTCCTTACAGGGCCGACATCTTCGAAAGAATAAATCTTGTCTCTTCCGCTGACCGGGTCACGTCCGTAGATGTAATCGGCCAGCGCCGATGGCGGGCTCTGCTGGCTCTGGCCGATGGAGGTCCATCTCAGGTTGCCGTAAAGCGCCGCCGTGCCGATGATCCAGTCGCCGCGCATCAGCATGGAGCGACTGGTCATGGCACTTTGCAGTGAGGCGGGGCCATCGGGGGCCGGGGCGCAGTCGTCGGTGGGCAGAACGACGCGGCACAGGCTTCCGGCATAGCCGAACGCGGCACCATCGGTGAAAAAGAAATCATCGCTGCCGGAGGCGGAGTCGTTGCGGCTCCATTTCCGCTGCCGGTTCAACAGTGGTTGTCGGTGGAAATAATCGAAGCTGAAAAGGAAGTGGGCGGTTTCGCCTGAAAGGGTTTGTCCGAAGGTGCCTGACACGCGCTGCTGTCCGGCGTCACCATGGCTGGCAGACATGCCAGTGCTGGCTTTGATTTCGGCTCCTTTGAATTGCTGGCGGAGCACGATGTTCAGGGCTCCGGCCATGGCATCGCCGCCGTAGAGCACCGAAGCGCCGTCACGGAGGATTTCCACACGTTCGACCAGCGTCAGGGGAATGCCGTTGAGATCGGTGGTCGTGCCGAATTGCCCCTTGGTCAGGCCATAGGTAACTGCCGGTCGGCCATCGATGAATACGGGAGTGGTACCGGCCCCCAACCCATGCAGGCTTACCGAGGCGGCACCAGTGGCACCGGAGAGGCCGTTGTTGAGATAGGTCTGGCCGTCATTGGTCGCGATGGGCGCGTTGTCGACCCGGAGTCCCGGCTGGTTGCGCAGCAGGTCGTACAGCGTCTGGAAGCCGCTTGCCTCGATCTGTTGCCGGTCGATCACCGTAACCGGTTGGTGCGTTTCGGCCAGAGTGCGGGTGAGCAGGATGCTGGTTCGTATTTCGTCCAGATCCACGGCATGCTGTTTTGCGGCGGTCGTAGTTGGCGGTAATTGGCGGGCCGGCTTCAGCACGAAGGCGCCACTGTTGATCGGTTCGGCATGCAGCCGGGTACCACGCAGCAGGATGGCCAGTGCAGTGGCAGCATCCGCTTCAGTAGCCACTCCCTGGGTGCGCATGTCGGCGACCAGGGACGAGGCAAACACCAGTTGTACGCCACTTTGCCGGGAAAATTCGAGTAGCGCCTGTTCAAGCGGTCCTGGCCCGATGTGGAAACTGCCGGCGTTTGCGTATGGTGCGATCAGCGTGGTCGCGACAAACAGATATTTCAGTGCACGAGAATGCATGTGCATGGCAGTGGTGTCGGGGAGAGGTCAGTTCAGCTTGTCCGGATCCCTGCGCAATATGAGTTCGTCGGGAACTCCTTTTGTCGCCTGGAGCTGCCAGCCCTGTTCCAAGGCCTTGAGCAGGGTATCCGTGTCGCCAGCATGGATGCTTCCGCTGACCTTCAGTGACGCCAGTGAGGCATCGCCGAGGCGCAACTTCACTGGTGAATAACGGTTGGCTTCGACCAGAAGTTCATCCAGGCGCCGCTGGTGGAACACCAGTTGTCCCTGTGGCCAACCTCGTGCTGCGGCCACATCGAGTGGCTGGGTCGGACTGGTGGTGCCATCAGCGTAGATGTTCATTTGTTGTGCGGGTTGAAGGTCGCGCTGCCAGGCTTTCCCGTCGTGCGTGCCGGATACTTGGACCAGCCCTTCCAGCAGGCCCACGGACACCTGCCTGGCGTCGCGGCTGACCTGGAAGATGGTGCCGATGTCGTGGATGACCGTATCGCCGGCGTGCACCTCGAAGGGGCGGTCCGGATCAGCGGCAATGGTGAATTCCGCCCGGCCATGATCGAGATCCACCAAGCGCTGCCGGCGATCGAAATATACGGTGATCGACGAAGCGGCATCGAGTTGCACCCGGGTGCCGTCTTCCAACTGGATGGTGCGCAGGCTGGTGGTGCTGGCATACGCTGTCCCGGCGGCATTTTCCCCGGGCGCACCTGCCTGATGGAAGTGCAGGGCCAGCCCGATTATGGCAACCAGTCCCGCTGCGGCGGAAAGGGCCCAGGCCAGCGGCCGGCGATGTGCGGGAGTCTTGTTTCGAAGTGCGGCACGGGCTGCTGCCCGCAGCAGTGGATCGTCAGCCAGCTCCGCCACGCTCTCGTGCAGGTGTTCCACTTCGGCAAAGGCAAGCATCCGCTCCGGATCCGCGGCACGCCAGCGTTTGAACGCCGCGCGCTCGTCAGCGTCGCAGTCGGGGGATAGCAAGCGTGCCATCCACGCTTCGGCGGTATCCGGGGTCTCGTCTTGGCTGGTTGATTGCAGCATGCCTGCGTTTCCTATTCACCGGTGTTCAGGCTCTGACGCAATTTTGCGAGAGCCTTGCTCATTTGTTTCTCTACCGCTTTGACGCCGATCTCGAGGTGCGCGGCGATTTCCGGATAGGTCATGCCCTCGATGCGGTTGAGCAGGTAGATCTGGCGGCAACGTTCGGGCAGCCGCAGCAAAGTTTTTCGCAGTCGATCCAGCTCTTGCTGGGTATTGATTCTCTGTACGTGGCCGGGCTCCGGTGAAGCGACTTCGTGGGCACTCTCGTCCAGCGAGACGTACTGGATATCCTTTCGTACGCGGGTCCGGCGCAATCGATCATTTCGTATGTTGATTGCGATGCGATAAAGCAGAGGGCCCCATGCATCCGGTTCACGCTCTCCGTAGCGCATCAGCCGGATCAGGCTTTCCTGCACGATGTCCTGGACATCGTCTTCCGACGAGACACGTCGACGCAGGTAACTCACCAGAGTGGGCCGATGTTGCCTGATAAAAGCGTCAAACTCCGCTGGCATGGCGGAGGGCATGTCTTGCCCGGCCAACCTCTGGTCCATCTATTGCCGCCTCTCCCACGTACATGTGTCAGGGCTTCTAAGTTAGCGCAATGGATGGAGAGTTGCCCGTATTTCCAGAAAAAGTGCTTCCGCATCCTTGCGGAAGGCTGATTCGAGACGCCGGCGATCCATCGATGGACGAGACAGGCAACGGCCAAACGAGTGGCGGCGTTGCTCACATGGTCCAGGCGTAAGGGGGCGGGAGCCGGACCAGGACAGGTACTCGAAGGTATCTGCTGTCTGCATCACATAACGCGTGCCGGGGAAATCCCCCTACCCCCGATTTCAGCATTTGTGACGAAGCGCACTACCCGGTACCGCGATGGGTACCGGGGCTGGTTCCTTCTTCGTGTCTTCGAGTGGCTTTTCTGATGATCGGTCGTTGCCTGGGATGACGACTGGGAGTTTTTCATAGGGGGGGGGAGGGCGTGCAGGCACGTGTTCTACCAGGAAGAGCACGGTTGCCACATCCGGTCATTCCCTCGGTTTTCATTCTCGTTTGAGTGCTTGTTGGTGTAGTGGCTTCGCTCTCTTGGTGTGTGGCCTGGGGCGAACAGGTGTTCGCGTCCACAGTTTTTCTCAACGCCCAGCCTCGGCGTTGACTCAATAGGGAGGGAGCTTTGCATGCGCAACAGATCAATGGTCCAGATAGTGAGTCTGGCCCTGCTGGGAGCAGTGGCTGGTGCAGCCATGGCTGCAGACGGGAAGACGGGCGATCAGCCGGTGCCGCCGGTCGAGGTGTCGACAGGCGGGACTGCGCAGGTTGCTTTTTTTGACCCGATTACCAGGAGGTTGCGGGCTCCCACGCCGGCAGAGGCATCGGATTTCGCCCGGAAGCTGGCGGCGCAGCGCGCACTGCAGGCGGAGCGGCCGGCGTTCAACAGCAGCCGTCCGCGTAATGAGGCGGAGTCGCAGCGTACTGCCCGCATCGTGCGGGTCAATGGCTACACGATGACGACCGTCGATACGCCGGAGACCGAATTCAGTCATTTGGTTGGCGAGGTCAATGACGACGGCAAGCTGGTGATGTCCCATTCCGGCGGGTCTGTGGGCAGCCGGGAGGTGACGAAATGAGTCGTCGAAGCCAACTTTTCTCCGGTCTGTTGCTTGCCGGCCTCCTTGGCCTTGCCGGCCAGGTTTCTGCCGCCACGCTGACTGTCATCAACAGGGATGCTGCGGGCAAGGGTTTGAACGACATGACCCCGGCCACTCCAGTCGGCGGCAACATGGGAACCACCCGTGGTGAGCAGGCACGCATCGTGTTCGAGTACGCCGCCCATATCTGGGGTGCTGTACTGCAAGGTGATGGTCCGGTCGACATCGACGCCAATTTCTCGGCGTTGAGCTGTACCCCCGGCAATACCGTCCTGGGCTCCACTGGAACCAACGGTTATTCGAGATTCTCCTCCACCGACGAAGCACCGGAAGGTGCATTGCTGGATGTCTGGTACCCGGGTTCGCTGATCAACGCGATGATTGGCGCGGATGCATCACCAGGCCGGTCCGAGATGAGTATGTCGTTCAACGGTGCGCTGGGTACCGCGTCCTGCCTGCCTGACAGTGGCTGGTATTTCGGCCTGGACGGCAAGACGCCTCCGGGGCAGAGCAATCTGCTGAACGTGATGCTGCACGAAATGGGTCATGGCCTTGGCTTTGCCGGCCGCAGCAATCTTGCGTCCGGCTCGCTCTCCGGTGGCTACAACGACATCTATTCCACGTTCGTCTACGACAACTCCAACGACGCGGAGTGGGGCGATCTGAGCAATGAGCAGCGCAAGGCGTCGGCCACCAAGGATGGCATGCTGGTGTTCCGTGGCCCGAATGTCGTGGCCGAGGCTCCACTGGCCCTGGGTGCACCCGGGATGCTTCTCGTCACGGCGCCGGCATCGGTTGCCGGTGAGTATGAGTTCCAGACGGCTTCACCGCCGGCGGATGCCGATGAGTCCAACTTCAGCGGTGATGTCGTGGCGGCCGTGACCAGTCCCGTCGATGCAACTGTCGATGGTCTGCCGACCGAGGGTTGCCTGCCTTTCGACAATGCCGCTGACGTGGCCGGTCATATCGCGATGATTGACCGTGGAACTTGCAGCTTCGATATCAAGATCGAGAATGCCATTGCCGCTGGTGCCGTTGGCGTGATCCTGGTCAACAACGTTGCCGACGTGGTTTCGCCAGCGATTACCTTGGCCATGCCGACCATCGTCATCAGCAAGGTTGATGGTGCCAAGTTGCGCACCGGACTGGATGGTCTGGCTGTCAAGCTGGGCGATGGCTCGGGCATTGCTGGAACCGATGACGCGGGCAACGTGCTGATCTTTGCTCCGACCACTCTCATGCAGGGCTCGTCGTTCTCGCACTACGACACGCGGCTGACGCCAAATGCGTTGATGGAGTTCGCGGAAAGCCCGGACTTGCAGGGGCACATCAATCTGGATCTGACCCCTGCGCTGTTCAAGGACGAAGGCTGGAAGTTGAACGAGGGTGGGCAGATGCTGCTCAGCTGTGACACTGGCGTGCCGACTTGGGTGCCAGGTGGTGCAGTGATCGGGGCCAACATCTATGCCACCGCCCGCAGTATCGCTGCGAGCGCGCCCGATCTGGATGCTTACAAGACCGGAATGCTGGCTCATGCCGATGAATTGCTTTCGATGGACCTGATCACGGAGGAGCAGGCAAGCAGTCTCAATGCCTGTCTCAGCGATGCCGAACTGAAGAGCCAGTTCGATGAGTGGGGCAATGGCTCGGCTGATCCAGATCCGGGCGAAGGTGGCGATGACGGCGAGGCCGTGAAACTGCCCAAGGGTATCGCCTTGGGTGGCCAGGAGGGCACGGCGGGCGGCGAGACGTTGTACACGCTGGAAGTGCCACAGGGCGCACTGGGCCTGGTCCTGCGTACCTTTGGTGGTGCCGGCGACGTCTCGATGTTCGTGAAGTTCGGCAGTGAGCCAAGTGCGACCGACAACGACTTCAAGTCGGTGCATGGCGGCAACAACGAGTCGGTGACGGTGCCGCGTCCGATGGCCGGTACCTACTACGTGAAGCTCATCGGCGTGAGCGCCTATTCCGGCGTGAGCGTGCAAGGCAGCTTCATCCAGCCGTGAGGTATGGCCCATGCCGGTTTCCGCCGGCATGGGCCCTTTTTCGTGGGCAGCTCTTTGCAGAGGTGTCCGCACCTTGGAAGCAGAGCCATGGGAGAGGGCTGTCCAGGGCGAAATTCCGTCAGCGGCTCCATGCCGATTGCACGGGAATCCATGCACTTCGAACCAACGACTGTCGCTGCCTGATCGGGCAGCGACGTCATCCGCATCCGGATCGGGATACAGCGCGCTGTGCAGGAGCAAACCCGCGCCAGGCGCAGGACCGAACGCCATCATTCGCAGAGGTAACGTCGTGAACAAGATCTACAGCAAAGTTTGGAACAAGTCGTTGGGGATGCTCGTGGTGGCTTCCGAGTTCGCCAAGGCGAATGGCAAGGGCGGCACTTCCAGGCGCATGCGTGCGACGGTCGCTGCTGCGGGTATCGCATTGGCGGTGGGCTCCAGCCAGGATGGCTGGCGAAGTCGTGGCCGGTCCGGTGACGGTGGATGTCGATGCGGCGAGTGTGGCGCAGGTGGATGCCAGCGCCGACGCGGTCGAGGATGAGCTTGCGCCGTTCTTCAAGGTTTCTCCGGGCGGTGCAGCTGCCACGGTCAGTGCCACGGCGGCCACGGCAGCTGGTGCCGGCAGCGTGGCTGATGGCATCAGCACGGCGGCTTTTGGCACTCAGGCTCGGGCAGTGGGCGGCAACGCCACGGCGGTGGGTGCCAATGCCGTGGCGAACATCACCACCGCATCGGCTTTTGGCTCAAACTCGCATGTGACCCGGCGTTACTCCGTCGCCATCGGCTATGCATCAAGTGTCGTTGCCGAGAACAGTGTGGCCATAGGCAGTGGTTCCCGGGCCGATGAAGAGTTCACGGTTTCGGTAGGCAACAACGACGTAACCCGTCGCATCACCCGTGTCGCTGACGGCATCAATGCTTCCGACGCGGCAACCAAGGGCCAGCTTGATGCAGTGGCCGATTCGATCGATGGTGCCACACGATACTTTGCCGTCAATTCGACTGGCCCGGATGCCAGTGCCACGGGCACCGATGCGACGGCTATCGGACCGGATTCATCGGCTGAAGGTGACAGCTCGATCGCAATGGGTGCAGGAAGCGCTGCCATGGGGCTGGGTGCGGCGGCCATCGGTAGCGGATCGGGCACCAATGGTGACTACGCTACGGCAATCGGCTACCAGGCTTTGGCCTCCGGCAGCCGTACGGTGGCGGTCGGCTCGGGTGCTTCCGCCAATGTGAGCGGCAATGTGGCCATCGGCAACAATTCGATAGCCGGTACGAATGGCAGTGCCACGGGTTATGGCGGCAATACGGCAGTGGGCAATGGCGCCATCGCGACCAGCCAGGACAGCACGGCGCTGGGCAAGGGCACGAAAGCCTCGGGAGCACAGGCCAGCGCCGTCGGCAACGCAGCCAGCGCGACGGGTCAGGGGGCCGTCGCATTCGGCGACAAGGCGATGGCGTCCAACAATGCGACAGTCGCGATCGGCGCCTCATCAGGGACCAGTGCCGCAGGTGCGGTAGCGTTGGGTGCCAGTGCCAAAGCCAATGGCGACAACAGCGTCGCCCTGGGAGCTGGCTCGGTGGCCAGTGAGGCGAATACGGTTTCGGTTGGCAAGGCAGGCAGTGAGCGCCGCGTGGTCAATGTGGCGGCGGGCACGGAAGACACCGATGCGGTGAACAAGGGGCAGCTGGATGCGGTGGCGGATGCGGTGTCGGACGCTTCGCATTACTTCAAGGCCAACTCGACGGGGCCGGATGCCAGCGCCACGGGGATGGATGCGGTGGCGATCGGTCCGAGCGCTTCGGCGGAGGGCGATGGCTCGATCGCGATGGGCGAGGGTAGCTCGGCGACGGGTGAGGGCTCGATGGCACTGGGCAGCACGGCCGAAGGCTTCGCGACGACGGCCACGGCCGAAGGTGCGTCGGCGATCGGCAGTGGCGCCGGTGCGGAGGCGGAGTTCGCCACGGCAGTGGGTTACCTGAGTGAAGCCGGTGGCGACGCCTCCAGCGTGCTGGGTGCGGGTTCGTTCGCCGGTGGCGAGGAGTCGGTGGCGATCGGCTTCCTGTCGGAGGCGGATGCGGATCTGTCCACGGCGGTCGGTGCCGAGGCGGAAGCCCATGGCGTGCAGTCGACGGCGCTGGGTCTTGCTGCCGTGGCTGACGGCGAGTTGTCCAGTGCCCTGGGCAGCGGTTCATGGGCGGCGTCAGACGGTGCGGTGGCGGTGGGCTTTGCGGCGGCGATCGGCACGGATGCGGTGGCGGTGGGCAACAGCGCGATAGCCTGGGAGGCCGAGGGTACGGCGGTGGGTGGGAACAGCACGGCGGAAGGTTCCCGGGGCACTGCGCTGGGTGCAAGTAGTGCGGCGGAGGGCGACTCGTCCACGGCGACCGGTGCCGGCAGCACGGCGGCCGGCGAGGGCAGCACGGCGACGGGTGCGGACAGCTTTGCCTTCGGGATGAACAGCACGGCATTGGGCAGCGGCAGTGGTGCCTGGGGTGACGAGAGCGTGGCGCTGGGTGCCGGCTCGGCGGCATCGAGCAACAACAGCACGGCGGTCGGTGCGAGCAGCACGGCGCAGGGCGAAGACTCGTCGGCGCTCGGCAGTCGAGCCAGTGCCAATGGCAGCCGTGCGACGGCGACGGGTGCGGGTGCGACGGCGTCGGCCAACAACAGCGCGGCCTACGGTGCCGGAGCGGAAGCCAGTGGCGAAGGCAGCGTGGCGATTGGTGGTACGGCGTCGACGGTGCTGAACGACGAGAATGGCGATCCGGTGTCGGTCTCGGCGACGAGTGCGGGTGAAGGCGGTACGGCGGTGGGTGCGAGCGCACTGGCCCGTGGCGTGGCCTCGTCGGCATTTGGTGTGGGTGCGCAGACTGACGGCGATCTGTCGACGGCGCTGGGTGTGGTGGCGTATGCCGGTGGTGAGCAGTCGTTGGCAGGAGGCTTCGAGTCGGGAGCGATCGGAAACGGCGCGACGGCGCTGGGCTCGCGTAGCCTTGCCGAAGGCGAGGTGTCGACGGCGGTGGGCTATGGATCCACGGCAGCGGGTGAGGCTGCCGTGGCGATTGGTGTCGGAGCCGAAACGGGACTGATCAGTCTGGGCGTCGAGGCCGCAAACGCGGTGGCAGTGGGCGCCGGCAGTTGGGCTCTCTTCGCTGAAGGCACGGCAGTCGGTGCCAACAGTACGGTGCTGGGGATGCAGAGCACGGCACTGGGTTCGGGGGCGGAAGCCAACAACAACAATGCGGTGGCATTGGGTGCGAACTCGGTGACGGATCGCGACAACACGGTATCGGTGGGTGGCGGTGACGCCGGTGATCGCCAGATCACGAATGTGGCGGCGGGCACGGAAGACACCGATGCGGTGAACAAGAGCCAGCTGGATGCGGTGGCGGCTCAGGCTGATGCCACCGATGCCCTGGCGGTGAAGTACGACGGTGCGGCCAAGGGCCGGATCACCCTGGAAGGCACCGACGGCACGGTGATCGCGAACGTGGCCGATGGCGAGGTGAGCGACACCAGCACGGAAGCGGTCAACGGCAGCCAGCTCAACGCGACCAACGAAGCGGTGGCGCAGAACGCCGACGACATTGCGGACAATGCCGCCGACATCGCGGACAACACGACGGCCATTGCCGCCAACACGGCGTCGATCGACACCATCAACGACACGGCGGTGTTCTACACCGACGCGTCGAAGACGGCCGTCGCGCTGGGTGACGGC
>Ga0222419_100469_pt1 | contig 38076 bp, 31 predicted proteins | sample 1B20Ametagenome_FD_182474 | JGI IMG/M metagenome (GOLD analysis project Ga0222419, IMG submission 182474) | Enriched microbial communities from leaf-cutter ant dump, University of Wisconsin, Madison, United States - 1B20A (version 2) | ecosystem: Environmental > Terrestrial > Nest > Insects nest...
GGTACCTCACGTACCGGCCGAAGGTGGCGCTGGTGCCGCCGGTGCCGGCGCCCACGACGATCCAGCGGGGGATCGGATGCCGTTCCTGGGACAGCTGGCTGAACACGCTCTCGGCGATGTTGTTGTTGCCGCGCCAGTCGGTCGCGCGCTCGGCGAAGGTGAACTGGTCGAGGTAGTGGCCGCGGCAGTCGCTCGCGAGGCGCCGGGCCTCGGGCGAGATGTCCTCCGCGCGGTCGACGAGGTGGCAGCGTCCGCCGTAGAACTCGATGAGGTCGATCTTCTCCTGGCTGGTCGACCGCGGCACCACCGTGATGAACGTCAGCCCCAGCATCCGCGCGAAGTACGCCTCGGACACGGCGGTCGATCCGCTCGACGACTCGACGAGCACGGTGTCCTCGCGGATGCGCCCGTTCACGAGGCCGTACAGGATCAGCGAGCGGGCGAGGCGGTGCTTGAGGGAGCCGGTCGGATGCACCGACTCGTCCTTCAGATACAGATCGACGCCCCAGTCGGCCGGCAGTGGGAACAGGTGCAGGTGCGTGTCGGCGCTGCGGTTGGCGTCGGCCTCCAGCAGGGCGATCGCGGCGCTGGTCCAGGAGGTCATGACTCCGAGGGTACCCGCGACGATCAGGCGGATGCCGCCTGCCGCAGCCACCGCTCGACACCGGCGATGTGCGCGGTGGTCAGCGAGGTCGCGAGGGCGGAGTCGTGCTGGGCGATCGCGTCGGCGATCGCACGGTGCTCGGAGAGGGTGCGCTCGACCGCGCCGCCCTCGGTGAGGCCGCGCCAGACGCGGGCGCGCACGGTCTGGCTGCTGAGGTGCTCGATCAGGCTGGCGAGGTACGCGTTGCCGGCCATCCGGACGATCTCGCGGTGGAAGCGGATGTCGTGCTCGACGAGCTCCTCGATGCCCACCGAGGCGTCGATGCCGTCGACCTCCTGCACGAGCTCGGCGATCTCCTCGTCGGTGCCGAGGGTGGCGGCCAGCCCGGTCGCCTGCGATTCCAGCATCCGCCTGACGGCGAAGATCTCCAGCATCGAGTCGTCGTCGTGCATGTCGACGACGAACGCGATCGCCTCGAGCAGCAGATGGGGCTCCAGGCTGGTGACGTAGGTGCCGTCGCCGCGGCGCACGTCGAGCACGCGGATCACCTCGAGGGCCTTCACGGCCTCGCGCATCGAGTTGCGGCTCAGACCGAGGCGCTCCGACAGCTCCTTCTCCGGGGGGAGCCGGTCGCCCGGGGCGAGCTCACCCGACACGATCATCGCCTTGATCTTCTCGATCGCCTCATCTGTCACAGCCATGGCGTCATCCTGCCACAGTGATCGGATGTCTGGGGCAGGATGGTGTCATGCGCGTCGTCGACAGTCATCTGCACCTCTGGGATCCGTGGGAGCTGGAGTACGAGTGGCTCGAGGGGCCGATGGTCGGACGGTTCGCCGAGACCGAGATCTTCGAGGAGCAGCTGCCCGACGTCTCGGAGGAGGTCGCGATCTTCGTGCAGGCCGAGACCGTCGAGCACGCGTTCGTCGACGAGGTGGCCTGGGTCGAGGACATCGCGGATGCCGCTGGCGTCGTCGCGATCGTCGCGGGGGCCCGGCTCGACCGCGGCGCGGCGACGGCCGATCACCTCGACCGGCTGGCCGAGCACGAGCGCGTCGTGGGTGTGCGGCACAATCTGCAGGGGGAGCGCGCGGGTCTCGCCTCGTCGGCGGAGTTCGAGGCGGGTGCCCGCCGGCTCGCCGCTCGCGGATGGACGTTCGACGCCTGCGTGCAGGCGCACCAGATCTCCGAGGTCGCGGCGCTCGCCGCAGCCGTCCCCGAGCTGCGCATCGTGCTCGATCACCTCGGCAAGCCCGCGGTCGGCACGGCGGAGCGGCCGCTGCGCCCCTCGGCCGAGTGGCTGCGTGACCTGCACAGCGTCGCGGCCCACCCACTGGCGCACGCCAAGCTCTCCGGGCTGCCGGCCGAGGCCGGCGGGGAGTGGACGGATGCCCAGCTCGTCCCCTTCCTCGACACGGCGCTCGAGGCCTTCGGCCCGGACCGGCTGATGTGGGGCAGCGACTGGCCGGTGTCCTCGATCGGCGCCGACTACCAGCAGGGCGCCCGTGCGCGGTGGTTCCGCACCGTGCTCGACTGGTCGGTCTCCCGCGGCGTCTCCTCGGAGGCGCTGTTCTGGTCGACGCCGCTCGCCTTCTACGGCATCCGCTGATCGCCGCCCGGGCCGCCCGTCTCTGTGCCCGGCTGCCTGTTCCGGTCCCCGCCTCCTTTCCGGGCTACCCGTTCCGGTATGAGTTGTGGTCGCGAAATCGACGATTCTGCGACCACAACTCATACCGGAACCACGGCAGAGCGGGGCGCGGGTGCGCGGGGCGGGATCAGGCGGGGCGCAGGCGCAGCTGCGCCATGCCGCCGTCGACCTCGATGAAGGTGCCCGTGGTGGAGCCCGCGGCGGGGGAGACGAGGTAGGCGACGGCGGCCGCGACCTCGTCGGGGCTGACCAGGCGGCCGTGCGGCTGCCTCGCCTCGAGGGCTGCGCGCTCGGCCACGGGATCGGATGCCGAATCCAGCAGCCGCCCGACCCACGGGGTGTCCGCGGTGCCGGGGTTGACGGCGTTCACGCGGATGCCCTCGCGCAGGTGGTCGGCCGCCATGGCGCGGGTGAGGGCCGAGACGGCTCCCTTCGACGCGCTGTAGAGGGCGCGCTGCGGGAGCCCGGTGGTCGAGGCGATGGATGCCGTGTTGCAGACCGCTGCGGCGGGCGACCGCCGCAGCCAGGGGAGCGCCGCCGCGGTCACCCGGGCGATGCCGGTGACGTTGATGGACAGCACGCGCGCCCACTCGTCGTCGTCGTTCGCGGCGATGTCGCCCTGGGCGCCGATGCCGGCGTTGTTGACGACGATGTCGATGCGGCCGAACCGCTCGGCCGCCGCGGCGACGGCGGCCTCGACCGATGCGCGGTCGGAGACGTCCGCCGTGAACGACGCGAACGCGGCATCCGCTCCCGAGGGGTCGCGGTCGAGCACGGCGACCTGCGCGCCGTCAGCGTGGAGGCGGCGTGCGATCGCCGCTCCGATGCCGGACGCGCCTCCGGTGACGATCGCGACCAGTCCGTTCAATCCCGTGCTCACTTGTGTGCCTCCCATGCCACGAACTCCTGCCGCTGATGGCCGAGTCCTTCGATCTCGATGTCCACGACGTCCCCGGCCTTCAGGTACGGGAACTTCCCGCCGAACGCCACGCCCTGCGGGGTGCCGGTGAGGATGAGGTCGCCCGGCTCGAGCGTCACGTACTGCGACAGGTGGTGCACGATGACGCGCACGTCGAAGATCATGTCGCTGGTGTTCGAGTCCTGGCGCGGCTCACCGTTGACCCAGCTGCGCAGCCGCAGGTTCTGCACGTCCACCTCGTCGGGGGTCACCAGCCAGGGGCCCGTGGGGTTGAAGCCCGCCGCGATCTTGCCCTTCGACCACTGCCCGCCGGAGACCTCCATCTGGAAGGCGCGCTCCGAGACGTCGTTCGCCACGACGTAGCCGGCGATGTGCGCGTCGGCCTCGGCGGGGGAGTCGAGGTAGGCGGTGCGGGCGCCGATCACGATGCCGAGCTCGACCTCCCAGTCGGTCTTCTCGCTGCCGCGCGGGATCGTGACGGCGTCGTCGGGGCCCACGACCGTGTTGGGGGTCTTGAGGAACATGATCGGCACCGTGGGCGGCTCCGCGCCGGACTCGCGGGCATGCGCGGCGTAGTTCTGTCCGATGCAGATGACCGCACCGGGGCGGGCGATCGGGGCGCCGATGCGGAGCGCCGCGGCATCCGCGAGCTCCGGCAGCTCGCCGGCGTCGAGCGCGGCCGCGACCCGGGCCCGGAAGTCGCCGGCCAGGAAGTCTCCGTTGACATCGGATGTCAGAGGGCGGAGGTCGAGGAAGCGCTCACCGTCGATGAGTACGGGGATCTCGGTTCCTGGGGCGCCAAGCCGCGCGAACTTCATGGTTCTCCTGTGTGGTCGTATGGCCACCGGGCGGCAGCCTGCGTCGTTGACAGTATAGACATCGGATGTTTACACTCCAAGAGGTCGGTGTGAGAAAAGCCGACCGCGAGAGGAAACCCGTGAGCCGTATCGTCGCCCTCGACACGACCGACATCCGCTTCCCCACGTCCCTGAGCCTGGACGGATCGGACGCGATGAACCCCGACCCCGACTACTCCGCCGCCTACGTCGTCATCCGCACGGATGCTGCCGACGGCATCGAGGGGCACGCCTTCGTCTTCACGATCGGCCGGGGCAACGACGTGCAGGTCGCCGCGATCGACGCGCTCGCCGACCACCTGGTCGGACGTGAGATCGAGCCGCTGCTCGACGACATGGGCGGCACGTTCCGCGAGATCGTCGGCGACTCCCAGCTGCGCTGGCTCGGCCCCGAGAAGGGCGTCATGCACATGGCCATCGGCGCCGTGACCAACGCGCTGTGGGACATCAAGGCCAAGCGCGCCGGCCTCCCGCTCTGGCAGCTGCTGGCCAGGATGACGCCCGAGCAGCTCGTCGATCTCGTCGACTTCCGCTACCTCACCAACGCCCTCACCCGCGAGGACGCGCTCGAGATCCTGCGCGCCGGCGTCGCCGGCCGCGAGGAGCGCGAGCGGCAGCTGCTCGCCACCGGCTACCCCGGCTACACGACGAGCCCCGGCTGGCTCGGCTACTCCGACGAGAAGCTGGAGCGCCTCGCCCGCGAGGCGATGGCCGACGGCTTCACGCAGATCAAGCTCAAGGTCGGCGCGGACCTGCAGGACGACATCCGCCGCTTCCGCAAGGCCCGCGAGGTGTGCGGCCCCGACTTCCCCATCGCGATCGACGCCAACCAGCGGTGGGAGGTCGCAGAGGCGATCGAGTGGGTGAACGCGCTCGCCGAGTTCCGGCCTGCCTGGATCGAGGAGCCCACCAGCCCCGACGACATCCTCGGCCACGCCGAGATCGCCCGCGGGGTCGCGCCCATCCGGGTCGCGACCGGGGAGCACGCACAGAACCGGATGATCTTCAAGCAGCTCCTGCAGGCGAAGGCGATCGAGGTCATGCAGATCGACGCCGTGCGCGTCGCCGGCGTCAACGAGAACATCGCCAACCTGCTGCTGGCCGCGAAGTTCGGCGTGCCGGTGTGCCCGCACGCCGGCGGCGTGGGCCTGTGCGAGGCCGTGCAGCACCTGTCGATGTTCGACTTCGTGGCCGTCAGCGGGTCCCGCGAGGGGCGCATGATCGAGTACGTGGATCACCTGCACGAGCACTTCGTCACCCCGACCGACATCCGCGGCGGCTCCTACACGGCGCCCACGGCCCCGGGCACCGGCATGGAGATGAAGGCCGCCAGCATCGCCGAGTACACCTGGAAGGGCCAGCATGTCTTCTCCTGAGCTCCCCCCGCTCGGCTACGGCGCCGCCAACGTCGGCAACCTCTTCCGCCCGCTCAGCGACGACGAGGCCTGGGCCGTCCTGGAGGCGGCGTGGGATGCCGGCATCCGCCACTACGACACGGCCCCGCACTACGGGCTCGGCCTCTCGGAGCGCCGCCTCGGCGCGTTCCTCGCCACCAAGCCGCGCGACGAGTACTTCCTCTCGACCAAGGTCGGGCGGCTCCTGCGTCCCAACCCCGACCACGAGCCCGGCGGCCTCGACACCGCCAACGACTTCCACGTCCCCGACGACCTGCGGCGGGTGTGGGACTTCTCGGATGCCGGCATCCGGGCGTCGCTCGCCGAGTCGCGGGAGCGGCTGGGCATCGAGCGCATCGACCTGCTCTACCTGCACGACCCGGAGCGGCACGATCTCGATCTCGCCCTCGCCGAGGCCCTCCCCGCGCTCGAACGGCTGCGGGCCGACGGAGAGGTCGCCCGGATCGGCGTCGGCTCGATGGTGTCGGATGCTCTGGCGGAGGTCGTCCGGTCGGCTGACCTCGATCTGGTCATGGTCGCGGGGCGCTACACGCTGCTCGAGCAGCCTGCCGCAGCGGAGGTGCTGCCTGCGTGCCGGGAGCAGGGCACGGGGATCGTGGCGGCATCCGTCTTCAACTCCGGGCTGCTCGCGCAGGCCGAGCCGTCCAGGGGCGGACGGTACGAGTACGGACAGCTCCCTGATGAGCTGTGGGACCGGCTCGTGCGCATCCACGCCGTGTGCGCGGACCACGGGGTGCCGCTGCCGGCGGCCGCCGTGCAGTTCCCGTTGCAGTCCGACGTCGTCCGCTCGGTCGTCGTCGGCGGCAGCCGCCCGGCGCAGATCACGCAGAACGCCGAGTACGCGGCCCTGGATATCCCGCCGTCGCTCTGGCATACTCTCGCTGCCGAGGGCCTCACCCCCTCCTGACACCCGCTCCGGCTCTCTCCCCCCCCCGTTCCCGTATGAGTTGTCGTCGCGAAAACGACCGAGAAGCGGCACCAACTCATACGGGAACGGAGGTGGTCGGGGGCGCGGGGACGGAGGGTGCGGACGGGACCTGGGACCGCGAGGAAGAGAAAACAGGAGGACACACGTGCTCGAAGGCATCCACCCGCTGCTCACCGGCGAGCTGCTGCTGCATCTCGACCGGATGGGCCACAGCGACTCCGTCGTCGTGGCCGATGCGCACTTCCCGGCCTGGGCGCTGGGCGCGCGTGTCGTCGATCTGCCGGGAACCACCACTCCCGAGGTCGTCGCGGCCATCCGCACCGTGCTGCCCCTCGACGACGCGCCGGGCATGGACCTCATGACATCGGCCGACGGCGAGGTGCTCGACGTGCAGCGAGAGCTCATGACCGCGGCCGGCATCGGGATCGACACCACGCGCTTCGTGGAGCGGTTCGCCTACTACGAGGTCGCGAAGGGCGCCTACCTGATGGTGCGCACGGGGGAGACCCGGAAGTACGGCAACGCACTGCTGCGCAAGGGCGTGGTCGGCCACCTCCCGGCCTGATCCACGGTCTCCCGCACACCCTCTTGAAGTCGGCGGCACCGACGCGCAGACTGGCCCCGTCCGCACGACGAGAGGAGCATCATGGCGCACGGAGACATCACGCACATCGACATCCCGGTGACCGACATGGGGGTGGCGACGACGTTCTACTCGACGCTGTTCGGCTGGCGGATCTCCGAGATGCCCGGCTTCGAGGGGTACCCGATGTGGCAGGCCCCGAACGGCATCTCCGGCGGCGGCCTCGCGCCCAGGGGCGAGGGCTTCACCGCACCGCGGTCGTACGTCGAAGTCGACTCGATCGACGACACGATCGCCCTGGCGCAGGATGCCGGAGGCGGCGTCGCCCAGCCGAAGCAGCCGATCACGGAGAACAGCTGGTGGGCGGTGATCGTCGACCCCGACGGCAACCGCATCGGCCTGTTCGAGGGCGTGGTCGGGGCGTAGGCGGACGTCAGCCGTCGAGTCGCTCCTGCCACTCGTCGACGAGCTGCGGCATCCGCTCGACCATGAACCGCAGGAAGCCCGCCATCTGCGCGGCGCGGGTCACGGCCGCCTCGTCGCCGCCGGTCTCCTCGCCGATGCGGTCGACGTGGTCGGCGAGGCGCAGGTAGAGCGGGAGGTTGCCGATGACCACCGAGTGGAAGCTGTCAGGGACGAGGTCGTAGCGATCACGGCGGTGGCCGGCCGTCGGCAGCCGCCGCACGAAGTGCGCGTCCTGCAGGTAGCGCACCGCCCCCGAGACCGCAGCCGCCGAGACGCCGAGGCGCTCTGCGAGCTCGGCGGCGGTGTACCCGCCAGAGGGGGCGGCGACGAGGGCCATCATCACGCGGGCGGGCATGCGCGGCATGCCCGCCGTCGCCATCATCGCGGCCGCCTGCTCGGCGGCGTCCTGTCCCCGGTGCTCCATATCCCTCCCCAGGCTATCCGTCTCCGGCGAGTTCGCGCCGCCTCATCAGGGCGATCGAGCCCGCGCCGGCGACGGCGATCGCGAGCACCAGCCACCACAGCCCGCGCAGGTCGACCTCTCCCTGCGCGACCACAGGGGTGACGGCGATGGGCGAGATGTCGGTCGCCCACTCCGGCATCCCGAACAGCGGGCCGAACATGCCGAGGATGCTCGCGATCCCGATCAGCGCCCATCCGGCCGCGAGGGTGGCCCGGGGGAGCACGACGAAGACCAGCGCGGTGATCGCGGTGAACACGCATGCCGCCGCGAGCTGCCCCAGCCCGGCCACAGTGACCGCACGGTAGAGCCCGTCCGCCGCGTCGTCCGCCGCGAGGCCGGCATAGGCGGCGCCCATGCCGGCGCCGACGACGAGGAGGACGGCGACGGTGGCGACGACCGCGTAGTCGGAGAACCAGCGCACCCGGCCGACCGCCGTCGCGAGCACCGGCTCGGCCGTGCCGTGCGCCTCCTCCTGGCGGGCGCGCACCACGGTCTGCACGGCGGCGCAGGCGGCGAGGATGCCGAGCATCGTGAAGAACACGGTGATCATGGCCTCGTCGAGGTCGCCCGCCCTGGCGATCTTCTCGAGCACCTGCGCGACTGCTGGGTTCTCTCCCGCCACCTGGCCCGCGAGCGCGGACAGCGTGGTGGCGAGGACGCCGGTGAGGACGCCGCCGATCGCCCAGCCCAGGATCGCCCCGCGCGACAGGCGCCAGACCAGCGCGTGCGGCGAGGAGAGCGCGGCGGTCGCGGCCGCGCGGCCACGGCGTTCGGGGACGAAGCCGGCGCCCAGATCGCGGGCCGACTGCAGCGCCGTCGCGGCGGCGGCGAGGGCCAGGCCGACCGCGAGCGCGAGAAGAGCCGGCCAGGGGGCGTCGGCGTCGAACGGGCGCACCTGCTCGGCCCATCCGAAGGGCGAGAGCCAGGCCGGCCAGGCGCTGTCGATGCGGGTGAGGTCGTCGCTCGGGGTGCCGGCCATGTTGCCGATGCCGCGCAGCAGGAACGCCGCGACGAGCAGCCAGACCGCCAGGGAGTTCGCGCCGCGCGAGGTGCGCATCACCTGCGCCGCGACGAGGCCGATGCCGAGGAAGGCGACCCCGACGCCGCCGGCGGCGGCTCCCGTGAGCAGCGAGCCCCTCGCATCCATGCCGGCGCCGATCAGCGAGAGCGCCGTGAGCGCAGCCAGTGCGAGGTTCGCGCCGAGGCCGTGCACGATCGTGGCGAGCGTGGGCAGGGTTCGCGAGGCCGGGGTCGCCGCGATGAGCTCGCTGCGGCCGGCCTCCTCGTCGCCGCGGGTGTGGCGGACCGCGAGGAACGTGCTCATCAACGCTGCGAGCATCGCGAGCCAGGGCAGGTCCTCGAAGGCGAGGAAGGCGCCGGCCGAATCGCCGGACGGCAGACCGCGGAACATGAGGATCACGGGGTTCGCCATCACCGCCGCGAGCACCTCCTGCCGGTCGGCGACCGTGCCGTACGACTGGCTCACGCCGCCGTAGCCGGCGACGGCGAGCAGGACCGCTCCCAGGACCCACAGCAGCAGCTGCAGCCAGTCGCGACGGAGGCGCTGACGGAGCAGCGGGATCATGGCCGTCCGTCCTTCACCTGGTCGCCGTAGTGGCGCAGGAACAGCTCTTCGAGGGACGGCGGCTCGATGCGCAGCCCGGCGGCCCCGCGTGCGGCGAGCAGCGGGAGCACGGATGCCACGGCGTCGCTGTCGATCGTGAAGCGGGCGCGGCCGTCGGCGAACGCGGCGTCGTGGGCGGCCGGGATCCCGTCGAGGGCGCCCGCATCGGCGGCCTCGAACGACACCTCGGTGCGCGTGAGGTGGCGCAGCTCGGCGAGCGTGCCCGTCTCGGCGATGCGACCGGCGCGGATGATCGACACCCGGTCACACAGCAGCTCGACCTCGGACAGGATGTGGCTCGACAGCAGCACGGTGGCCCCGGCATCCCGCACCCTGGCGATCTCGTCGCGGAACACGACCTCCATGAGGGGGTCGAGTCCGCTCGTCGGCTCGTCGAGGACGTACAGGTCGGCCGGAGCCGCGAAGGCCGCGATGAGGGCGACCTTCTGGCGGTTGCCCTTCGAGTAGGCACGTCCCTTCTTGCGGGGATCGAACTGGAACGCGGCCTCCAGGCGTTCGCGTGCGGCGCGGTAGCCGGGATCTCTCGTGCGTGCACCGCGCAGGCGGGTGAGCAGGTCGACGGCCTCTCCGCCGGAGAGGTTCGGCCAGATGCTCACGTCTCCGGGCACGTAGGCGATGCGGCGGTGCAGGGTCGTCGCGTCGCGCCAGGGGTCGCCGCCGAAGACGGATGCCTCGCCTCCGGTCTTGCGGGCGAGGCCGAGGAGGATGCGGATGGTCGTGGTCTTCCCCGCGCCGTTCGGGCCGAGGAAGCCGTGCACCTGCCCCGCTGTGACGGAGAGGTCGAGGCCGTCGAGAGCATGCACGCGGCCGTAGCGCTTGGTGAGGCCGCTCGTGCGGATCACTGTGTCCATCCGCGGAACGTTACGCCGATTTCAGGAGTTTGTGAAGAGAGTGAACGCGCCGTGACTCTCTTCTCCCCGTTCCGGTCGCGAACCTGGCTCTATTTCCCGAAGAAATAGAGCCAGGTTCGCGACCGGAACAGGAGGGTCAGGGGGCTGCGCGGCGGGCGCGGTACGCGGCGACCGCGTTGCGGTTGGCGCACGTGGTCGAGCAGTAGCGCTTCGAGCGGTTGCGCGAGAGGTCGAGGGCCAGGGCCCGGCAGGTGTCGTCGGCGCACACGGAGATGCGCGAGCCCTCATCGGCGCGGATGACGTCGATCAGCGCCATGGCCGTCTCCACGAGGATCCGCTCGGCGAGGGGACGGTCGTCGGCGACCGCGTGCAGGTGCCAGTCCATGTCGCCGTGCCGGGTGAGCCGCGGGCTCAGCCGCACCGAGGCGAGCGCCTCGTTCACATGCTCCGCCATCTCGTCGCGGGGGGCGATGAGCATCGCCCGCAGCCGCGCGCGTACGCGGCGCAGGGACTCGAGCTCCGCCTCGTCGCGGTCCAGGCGGCCGGTGTAGGGGAAGGCCTCGAGGAATGCCGTCTCGTCCTCGGCATCCGCCATGGTGTCCGGATCCTCCGCGGTGTTCACGAGCCGGACGGCGGCGCGGAGGGCGTCTTCCGTGTCATCGGTGAAGATCATGTTGACACCTTACCTTGCGCGGGAGTAGCGTCACATGCCATGAGTACTGTCGCCGATGACGCATCGCGGGGCGCCCGGAGACGCGGCGCGAACGCCGGGGTGCTGGTCGCGCTCGGCGCCGCGGTGTCCTTCGGCATGTCCGGCATCTTCGCCCGGGGGCTGATCGACGCGGGCTGGAGCCCCGGCGCGGCCGTCACGGTGCGCATGTGGGTCGCCGCGCTCGTGCTGCTGGTGCCCACCCTCCTCGCGCTGCGCGGCAGGTGGCGGATCGTCCGCCGCAACCTCGGCATGATCCTGTTCTACGGCCTCCTCGCGGTCACCGCGGCGCAGCTCTGCTACTTCCAGGCCGTGGCCGTGATGGACGTCGGCATCGCTCTGCTCATCGAGTACACCGCCCCCATCGCCGTCGTGTTCTGGCTGTGGGTCCGCAGGGGCGAGAAGCCCGGCCGCCGGGGGCTTCTCGGTGCGGCCCTCGCCTTCGTCGGCCTCGTCCTCATGCTCGACATCCTCACCGGTGCGCAGGTGAACCTGACCGGCATCCTGTTCGCGCTCGGCGCCATGGTCGGCGCCGCCACCTACTTCCTGCTGTCGGGCAAGGGCGACACCGGCCTGCCGCCGATCGCGCTCGCCGGACTCGGTCTGCTGATCGGCGCGCTCGGCCTCACCCTCGCCGGAGCGATCGGGGTGCTGCCGTTCGAGTGGACCACCGCCGACGTCGAGTACAGCGTCGTCACCGTGCCCTGGTTCGTGCCGGTGGCCGCGATGGGAGTCGTCGCGACCGCGCTCGCGTACGTCCTCGGCATCGCCTCGACGCGCATGCTGGGCTCCCGCCTCTCGTCGTTCATCGCCCTCTCCGAGGTCGTCGCCGCGATGGTGTTCGGTGCGCTGCTGCTCGATCAGGTGCCGGGTCCAGTGCAGGCGATCGGCGGGGCGCTCGTGCTCGCGGGCGTCGTCGTCGTGAAGCTGGGAGAGGCGGATGCCGTCGCTCCCGCGCTCGTCGTGGAGCCGGTGCCGGTCGAGCGCTGACAGGAATGTATACGGGAGATCGCGATATCCGGTCTCAGTGTGCTCGTCTGGGTATTTTATGTATACACTGAGGTCATGACCCTCGCCGCGGACCGCATGACCGCGAGCGATCGCGCCTACGCGGATCTGCTCGACGGCATCCAATCCGGCGTCCTGCCCGCGGGCTTCGTGCTCGGCGAGGTCGAGCAGGCCGCGCGGCTCGGCATCAGCCGGACCCCGATGCGCGAGGCGCTGCGCCGGCTCGCCGCCGACGGGCTCGTCGTGCAGCAGTCGCCGCGGGTCACGGTCGTGGCGGATCTGGACGCCGACGACATCCGCGCCCTGTTCGAGATCCGCCGCGCGCTCGAGGAGACCTCCGCCAGGCTCGCGGCGACACGCGGGAACGCGACGCTCTTCGCCGAGCTCGCAGCCGAGTTCGCCCACGTCGACCTCGCCGTCGCGGAGGGCCGTGACGCCTATTACGCGCTGATCGCGCGCTTCGACGCGGCTCTCGACGCCGCGGTCGACAACGACTACATCGCCTCGGCCCTGCGCACCGTGCGCACCCACCTCGTCCGCGTGCGGCGGATGGCGCGCGACAAGCCGACCCGGCTCGCCGCATCCGCCGCCGAGCATCGCACGATCGCCCAGGCCCTCGCTGCCCGCGACGGCGACCTGGCCGCCCACGCCACGCACGTGCACCTGCACAACGCGCTCGCCGGCATCCTCGAGACCCTGAACGAAGGACAGAAATGACCGTCACCCACCACGTCCGCGTGCACCGCAGCGACGAGAACCTGGCCCGCGAGGACCAGCTCGCCTGGAAGATCGCCGAGGTCGCCGTCGACCCGGTCGAGGTCGAGCCCGCCGTCGTCGACATGATCATCAACCGCATCATCGACAACGCCGCCGTCGCCGCGGCGTCGCTCACGCGCGGCCCGATCGTCGCCGCGCGGGCGCAGGCCTTCAGCCACCCCGTCTCGACCGGCGGCCAGGGCGCCAACCTGTTCGGCGCCGCCCTCGACCGCCGCACCAGCCCGGAGTGGGCGGCCTGGGCGAACGGCGTGGCCGTGCGAGAGCTCGACTACCACGACACCTTCCTCGCCGCGGAGTACTCGCACCCGGGCGACAACATCCCCCCGATCCTCGCCGTCGCCCAGCACGCGGGCAAGGACGGCCGCGCCCTCGTGCGCGGCATCGCCACCGGCTACGAGATCCAGATGGACCTCGTGCGCGCGATCTGCCTGCACCGGCACAAGATCGACCACGTCGCCCATCTCGGCCCCTCGGCGGCCGCGGGCATCGGCACGCTGCTGGGCCTCTCCGCCGAGACCGTCTACCAGGCGGTCGGCCAGGCGCTGCACACCACGACGGCCACGCGGCAGAGCCGCAAGGGCGAGATCTCGACGTGGAAGGCGCACGCCCCGGCGTTCGCGGGCAAGATGGCCGTCGAGGCCGTCGACCGGGCGATGCGCGGGCAGACCAGCCCCGCGCCCATCTACGAGGGCGAGGACGGTGTGATCGCCTGGATGCTCGACGGCAAGGACGCCGCGTACGAGGTGCCGCTGCCGGCATCCGGAGAGCCGAAGCGCGCGATCCTCGACTCCTACACGAAGGAGCACTCGGCCGAGTACCAGGCGCAGGCCTGGATCGACCTCGCTCGCAGGCTCGGCGCCGAGAACCCCGCTCTGCGCGACCCCGCGAACATCGAGTCGATCGTGCTGCACACCAGCCACCACACGCACTACGTGATCGGCTCCGGTGCGAACGACCCGCAGAAGTACGACCCGACCGCGTCGCGCGAGACCCTCGACCACTCGATCCCGTACATCTTCGCGGTCGCGCTGCAGGACGGCGGCTGGCACCACGTCGACTCGTACACCCCGGAGCGGGCGGGACGCCCGGACACGGTCGAGCTGTGGCACAGGATCACGACGGCCGAGGACGCCGAGTGGACGCGCCGCTACCACTCCGAGGACCCCGACGAGAAGGCGTTCGGCGGCCGGGTCGAGATCCGCCTGGCCGACGGCTCCACCGTCGTCGACGAGATCGCCGTCGCCGACGCGCACCCGCTCGGCGCGCGCCCGTTCGCCCGCGAGAACTACATCGCGAAGTTCCGCCTGCTCGCCGAGCCCGTGCTGCAGCCCGCCGAGATCGAGCGGTTCCTAGAGCTCGTGCAGCGGCTCCCCGAGCTCACCGCCGAGGAGGTCGGCGAGCTGTCGATCGTCGCGAAGCCGGGGCTGCTCGAGACCGTGTCGGCGCCCGCGGGGCTGTTCTGATGCTGTACTCCACCGTCGCCCCCATGAGCGCGGTTTCGGATCGCGCTGCGGGCACAGATTCGGATCGCGCTGCGGGCACAGTTTCGGATGCGGCGGCCGCCACGCCGTGTCCGGCATCCGGGTCTCGGCGTGTCGTGTCCGGCATCCGAATCTGTGCTCGGGGTGAGGAGCGTCGGGTCCGAATCTGTGCCCGGAGTCGAGTGCGTGCGAAGGGAGTCTGCTGATGCTGTACTCGAACGTGACGCCGGCCGAGAAGCGCCGGCTCTTCCGCGAGCGGCTCGCATCCGGCGAGCTGCTGCGCCTCCCCGGCGCGTTCAACCCGCTGAGCGCCCGGCTCATCGAGGAGAAGGGTTTCGAGGGCGTCTACATCTCGGGCGCCGTGCTCGCCGCCGACCTCGGCCTGCCCGACATCGGCCTGACCACCCTCACCGAGGTCGCCGGGCGCGCGAAGCAGATTGCCCGGATGACCGACCTGCCCGCGATCGTCGACGCCGACACGGGCTTCGGCGAGCCGATGAACGTGGCGCGCACCATCCAGGAGCTCGAGGACGCCGGTCTCGCCGGCACCCACATCGAGGACCAGATCAACCCCAAGCGCTGCGGGCACCTCGACGGCAAGAGCGTCGTGGACGAGGACACCGCGATCAAGCGCATCCGGGCCGCGGCCGACGCCCGGCGCGATCCTAACTTCCTCATCATGGCCCGCACCGACATCCGGGCGATCGAGGGGCTGGACGCCGCGATCGACCGCGCGAAGGCCCTCGTCGACGCGGGAGCCGACGCGATCTTCCCCGAGGCGATGCGGACCCTCGAGGAGTTCGAGGCGGTCGCGAACGCGGTGGACGTGCCGATCCTGGCGAACATGACCGAGTTCGGCAAGAGCGAGCTCTTCCCCGTCGACGCGCTTCGCGACGCGGGGGTGCGCATCGTCATCTGGCCGGTGTCGCTGCTCAGGATCGCGATGGGCGCGGCGGGCCGCGCACTGGATACGCTGAACGACGAAGGGCACCTGACGTCCAAGCTCGGTGAGATGCAGCACCGCGCCGACCTCTACGACCTCATCGACTACGAGTCGTACAACCGCTTCGACTCGGGCGTCTTCAACTTCACGCTCGACAGCACGCCGTGAGCCGAGCGGTCAGACCGGTTGCTGAGCGCGAAGCGCAGCGACGAGACGAAGCACACGAAGGAGTGACCATGACCGAGCCGGACATCAAGAAGGGCCTCGCGGGGGTCGTCGTCGACACGACGGCGATCTCGAAGGTCAACCCCGAGACGAACAGCCTGCTCTACCGGGGCTACCCGGTGCAGGAGCTCGCGGCGACCCAGCCCTTCGAGGCGGTCGCGTACCTGCTCTGGCACGGGGAGCTGCCGGATGCCGAGCAGCTCGCCGAGCTGCGTGCGACCGAGCGGCGGCATCGCGCCCTGGCCGACAACGTCAGGGCCGCGATCGACCTCATCCCCCTGGCGGCGCATCCGATGGACGAGGTCCGCACGGCGGTCAGCGTGATCGGCGCCTCGGACCCCGGGGCGGGCGGCTCCGTGCTCGACGCGGGCGGCAGCCCGGAGGAGAACCTCGCCCGCAGCATCCGTCTCTTCGCCGCTCTTCCCGCGATCGTCGCCTACGGGCAGCGCCGTCGTCGCGGGCAGGAGGTCGTCGCACCGCGCGACGACCTCGACTACTCGGCGAACTTCCTGTGGATGACCTTCGGCGAGGAGGCGGACCCCGTCGTCGTCGACGCGTTCAACCGCTCGATGATCCTGTACGCGGAGCACTCCTTCAACGCCTCGACCTTCACCGCGCGGGTGATCACCTCGACGCTGAGCGACCTGTACTCCGCGGTCGTCGGCGCGATCGGCGCGCTCAAGGGCCCGCTGCACGGCGGAGCGAACGAGGCCGTGCTGCACATCTTCGACGAGATCGGGGAGGCGTCGAACGTCGTGCCGTGGCTCGACGAGGCTCTCGCCTCCAAGCGCAAGATCATGGGCTTCGGACACCGCGTCTACAAGAACGGCGACTCGCGGGTGCCGACCATGAAGGCGGCCCTCGACACGCTCGTCGACCACTACGACCGGTCCGACGTGGCGGCGCTCTACGATGCGCTGGAGAGCGAGTTCGTGTCGCGCAAGGGCATCCACCCGAACCTCGACTACCCCTCGGGTCCCGCCTACAACCTGATCGGATTCGACACGCTCACATTCACTCCGCTGTTCGTGGCGTCGCGGGTGACCGGGTGGACCGCGCACGTGATCGAGCAGGCGGGAGCGAACGCGCTGATCCGTCCGCTTTCGCACTACGACGGAGTCGACGAGCGGCACGTCTCGCTCTGAGCTCGTCGATGAGGCTCCTCGGATGGGTAGTTCTGCCCATCCGAGGAGCCTTCGTCGTGAGCTGCCCGCACGATAGCCTGGTGGGGTTCCCGGCCGATCGCACCGCTGCCGGGGAGGGGGTCACCTCGTCCAGGTGACGACGAGAACAGCGGATGCCGCCGCCTGCCGGCGTCCGAGGAGAGCAGCCATGAACGAGACGCCGGAGAACCCGAACCCGCAGCAGCCGTATCAGCCCGAGCCGATGCAGCCGCCGACGCCGCAGTACCAGCCGGAGCCGGTGCAGCAGCCGGAGCCGGTGCAGCCGCCGGCCCCGTATCAGCCGGAGCCGGTGCAGCCGCCCGCCCCCTATCAGCCGGAGCCCGCGCAGCCGCCGGCTCCGTACGGGCAGCAGCCCCCGGCGTTCGATCCGAACGCGTACCCCGTCCAGCAGCCGGCGGACCCGAACGCGTACCCCGCTGCTCCGCACGCGTACCCCGCCGCGCCCCAGGGCGATCCGGCCGCGTACCCCGGCACTGCGCCGGCCGCGTACCCGGGGGCGGCGGCATCCGCCGATCCGAACGCGTACCCGAACGCCTATCCGGCGGCCGGCTACGCGCCCGCACCGGGCCCCAGGAAGCCGATGTCGAAGGGGCTGCTGTTCGGCCTGATCGGCGGCGGGGCGGTGGTGGTGCTCGCGATCGCGGCGGCCGTCATCATCCCGATCGTGACCCGGCCGGTCGTCCCCTCGGCGGCCGAGTACGTCGAGGAGTACCTGACCGCGCTCGCCGACGGCGACGCCGAGAAGGCGCTGACCTTCGTCGAGAACTACGGCGGCGAGGAGCTGCTCACCGACGAGGTGCTCAAGGCCTCGCTCGAGCTGGGCGCGATCGGCGGGATCGAGGTCGGCGAGGAGAGCGAGGGCGAGTACGGCGACACCGAGGTCCCCGTCAGCTTCACGATCGGGGACACTGCGGTCGATCGCACCTTCTCGGTGACCGAGTCCTACGACGGCGACGAGCTGACGATCCTCGACGGCCTGACCTCGTTCTCGGGACTGTACGGCTTCGAGGGGCTCGGGCTCACGGTGAACGGCGTCGAGGCCCCGACCGAGTCGCAGTACGTGTTCCCCGGCACCTACCAGCTCGCGGTCGGCGTCGACGCGTTCGCGATCGACGGCGAGACGACCTTCGTGATCGCCGACGACGACGACACCGAGGCGCTCTACGACGTGCGTCCGGCCCTGAGCGAGGACGGCACCGCGACGTTCCGCCAGCTCGTGAGCGCGTCCTTCGCCGAGTGCCTCGCGATGAAGACGCTCGACACCCCGTGCGGCATGAACACCAGCGACATGAGCCAGGACGGCTACACGCCCGTCGACGGCACCGTCACCCGCACGATCGACGCCGAGAACCAGTCGAAGCTCGACAACCTCGAGCCGTATGTGAGCGAGCGCGCGATCGTGACGACCTACGACTACTGGTACGTCGACATCACCCTCGAGGCCTCGAACGGCACGTCGACCGAGCCGTTCGAGGTGCTGTTCGGCGGCGACGTGCTCACCCCGAAGGTCGACTTCTCGGCCGAGACGCCCAGCGTCGTCTGGGAGTGACGCCGGCGCGGACCCCGGTGACCGCCCGGTCTCCGGGGTCCGCGCGTGCGACGACCTGGCGTCGCACGCCGCCAAGGCCCCTACAACGTTATAGAGTGGGCGCGGAACGGAGGGGTGCACATGGCGGTGACACTGCATGACGTGGCGGCGCTCGCCGGGGTGTCGATCAAGACGGTCTCGAACGTCATCAACGACTATCCGCACATCCGCCCCGCCACGCGAGACCGGGTCGAAGCCGCGATCGCCGAACTCGGCTACACGCCCAACCTCACCGCCCGCAACCTGCGATCCGGTCGCACCGGCGCCATCGCCCTGGCCCTGCCCGACCTGAGCCTGGCGTACTTCGCCGAACTCGCCTCGGAGGTCATCCGGGAGGCGGAGGCCGCCGGGGTCGTCGTGCTCGTGGAGCAGACCGGCGGTGACCGCGACCGCGAGCTCGAGCTGCTGCGCAGCGCGCGGCTCAAGCTCACCGACGGGCTGATCTTCAGCCCGCTGGGCATGGCGCAGGAGGACGTGGATGCCCTCGACGTGACATACCCGCTCGTGCTTCTGGGAGAGCGGATCTTCGACGGTCCGACCGATCATGTGACCATGCGCAACATCGAGGCGGCGCGCGCGGCCACCGAGTACCTCATCGCCTCGGGATGCCGCCGCATCGCCGTCGTCGGCGCACACGAGGGCGAGGTGATCGGCTCGGCCGGCCTGCGACTGCGCGGATACCGCGAAGCGCTCGATGCGGCGGGCATCCCCTTCGATGAGGACATCCTCGGGTACACGACGCTGTGGCATCGGGCGAACGGCGCGGACTCGATGCGTGAGATCCTGGCGCGCGACGTCGAGTTCGACGCGGTGTTCGGCCTGAACGACACCCTCGCTCTCGGCGCGATGCGCGTGCTGCAGGAAGCGGGCCGCCGCGTCCCCGAGGACGTGCAGGTGGTCGGATTCGACGGGCTCGACGAGGCCGCGTACTCGATCCCGTCGCTGACCACGGTCGATCCGGGCCGCGCGTGGATCGCGAAGACCGCGGTGGCCACGCTGCTCGGGCGCATCGCGGGCGGAGCGGATGCAGGCCCTCAGACGCTTCTGGCCGACTTCCACATGGTCGAGCGCGAGTCGACCGGGGGCAGCTGACAGGCCGGATGCTCAGAGCGCGAGGTCGCCTCGCACGGCGTCTTCTGCTCGACGACCGATCGGCCGGATCGCGGCCGGGGACGATGGCGGGCGCCACCCGCCCCGGCCGCTCTCACGCTGCTGCTGGACACCCCGCTATCCGCGCGTGGCCAGCCGGCGGAACTCGTCGGCCACAGCCGTCCTGGTGCGGCGGAGCGAGCCGTCGGCCTCCTCATGGAGCGACCAGAGCCCCATCGTCAGCACGTAGTCCATCGGGGATCCGTCGCCGGTGCGGTAGGACCACTCGATCATGTCCGTGATGCACCACCACGTGTAGCCGACGACGTCGACTCCCGTCGCGCGCAGCTCGTCGACTGCGGCGGCGGACTCGTTCATCCAGGCGATCCGCTCCTCTGCCGTGCCGGTGTAGCTCGTCTCGGAGAGGAACACCGGCCTGCCGTAACGCTCTGCGAACGACACCAGGACGTCCTTCAGCCCATCGGCGCCCGCGTTCACGCGGGGCCGCAGGTCGCGGGGACCGCCGCTCAGGGTCACGCCGCGTTCGAAGAGCTCCGTCGAGTGCTGCGGGTAGTAGTTGACTCCGACGACGTCGGGCTGTGCGGTGTGCGTGCGCGCCCATTCCAGGTCCTCGGTGGTGAACCCGTGCTCGCGCAGGTAGGGGACGAGCGGGTGGTCGTCGTCGACCCGGCCCATCACGAGGTCCTGGATGAGGAATCGGCGATGCAGCAGATGCTCATGCACCTCCCGGTGCGCGGCGGTGTCCCCGGTGAAGCGGAACGACGCCTCGACATGGACGAAGTCCGCATCCGGGTCTGCGTCGGCGACCGCCTGCTGCGCCGTCACGATGCCCCGGGTGACGCCGCGAAGGACGTCGACGAATCCGCGGTCGCCGGTCCGGTACGGAGGCCACTGCCCGAACTCGCCGCAGTACATGACGGTGAGCAGGGGCTCGTTGAGCGGTGTGTAATGGCGGATGCGCCCGCGATACCGTTCGGCGACTGCGGCTGCGTAGCCTGCTACTCGCGCGGGGTACTCCGGGTTCACGAACTGATCCTCGAGCCAGAGCGGCGTGCCGTAGTGCATGAGATCGGCGACGAGATCGAGCCCGAGGGCGTCGAAGGCGTCGACGACCTCGTCCAGCCACGTCCAGTCCCATACTCCTGGTTCGGGTTCGATCCGATACCAGGGGATGCCCCAGCGCACCATCTCGCCCCCGGACTCTGCGCAATGCTCGAGATCCTCGCGCCAGAAGCGGTAGTGCTGCATGAGGTCGTATTCGTCCAGGGGCCGCTCTCCCGGTCGCGTCTGAGGAATGAACGTGTCCTCGACTCCGACGGCGAATCGGAGGCGTCCGTCTTCGAACCAGCGCATGTGTCGTCCTTCGTGTCTTGTGTCAGCGGGTCAGCGCCAGACCCGCGCCCCGCAGGATCATGATGCGGGACGCGGGTCTGGTGTGCACGGCAGAGGAGTGCTCTCAGCCGGCGAGTGCGGCTTCTATGTCCTTCTGCGCCGTCTGCAGCAGGTCGGCCGGGTCGCCGCCGGCGAGCGCCTTCTGCGTCGCGGTGTCCATCGCCGTGAGCACGTCGGTGGACGGCACGACGCCCGGCAGGAGGGCGACGCCGTACTGCGACTGCTCGGCCAACGCGGCCACGACGGCGTTCTCGGCGACGTCATCGGGGGTGACCTCGCTGGTCAGCGGCGGCCAACCCGATGCGAGCGACCACGTGACCATGTTCTCCTTCTGGTAGAACCACGTGAGGAAGGTCTGTATGGCGGCCTTCTCGGCATCCGTCGCCTGCGAGGTGATCGCGAGGTCCACGGCGAGAGCGGATGCCTTGATGCCCGCGGGACCCGCGGGGAGCGGCGCGATTCCGTAGTCGATGCCCGACGATTCCGAGACCGTCGCCATCCACGGGCCGGCGAGGGTCATGGCCACCTTCCCGGAGCTGAAGAGCTTGTCGGCGTCGGCTCCGGCCAGGCCGGTCGGCGAGAACCCGCCCTCGGCGAGAGCGTCGCTCCAGTACTTCAGCGTCGCGACATTCTCCTCGGAGTCGATGACCGCCTTGCCGTCGGCGGTGACGACGTCTCCGCCGCCGCTCTGGAACAGGGAGGGCCAGACGCCGTTGCCGACGGTCCCGTGGTCCTGGAGCGCGAGTCCGTACTGCTCGGGAGTGCCGTCGCCGTTCTCATCGAGGGTGAGCTCGTCGGCGGCGGCGACCCATTCGTCCCACGTGGTCGGAACCGTCACGCCCGCTTCGTCGAACATGGTCTTGTTGTAGAACATCGTCAGCGGGGTGAAGCTCAGCGGGGCCGCATAGTGCGTGCCCTCGACGACCCCGGTCGCCACTGCGCCGTCGTTCAGCACCCCGGCGCCGCTGTCGGCTGCGGAGTACCAGTCGTCGAGATCGTGCAGTGCGCCCTTCGAGGCCCATACCGGCACGTTCTCCGCGGGCAGCGCCACCAGCTCGGGTCCGGTCTTCGAGCTCAGTGCCGGAAGCGCGGTGTCGAGCAGGGTGGCCCACGGCTTGGTCGCGGTCGTGATGGTGATCTCGTCCTGCGAGTCGTTGAACTCTTCGACGAGGCTGTCGAGCACCTTGCCGTCGGCTTCCGTGTAGCCGTGCCAGAACTCGATCTGCACGACTCCGTCCTCAGCGGGCGTGTTGCCCGAGCAGCCCGTCGCCGCGAGCAGCACTGCGCTCACGACGACGGCTGCGGTGACTGACTTCTTCATTGCTGCTGTACCTCCAGGGGTCGACTCCGATGTCGGGGAACGGCGGAACCGGGTTCGCATCCGCCTTCTACAACGTTGTAAGATCTTGCACATCACATCATCGGCGGCCGGTGACCGTTTGTCAAACTTCGATGGAGGGCGACTTGACAGGATCGTCCCCGCGCGCTGATATGTTGATTTACAACGATGCAGAGACGGCCGGTTCCCGCCGTCCGAACCGAAGGACCTAGCGATGGCGCTCTCCACCACCCGGCGATTCCGGCCCCCGCCTCAGATCGGCGGTCGCGGGCCGCTTCAGGGCCGCATGAAGCGACGCCTCATCGTCATCGCGTTCCTGCTGCCCGCGATGACAGTGCTCGTCGCATTCGTCTTCTGGCCCATGGTCGCGGCGCTGCGACTGTCCTTCACGGACGCCAGCGGATTCGGAACCCCGGAGTGGGTCGGCATCGAGAACTACGTCAAGGTGTTCACCGATTCGAACATCCTCCGCGCGATGGGCAACACCGCGCTCTACACGATCATGTTCACACCCCTGGTCGTGGTGCTCGCGCTCCTGCTCGCACTGGCGCTGAACAGCCCGGCGCTCCCGCTGAGGGGCGTGTTCCGCACCGCGCTGTTCCTGCCCTTCATCGTCTCGCTGGCTGTCGCGGCCTTCGCATGGCAGTACCTGCTGGATCCGCAGGTGGGGCTGTTGAGCTTCTGGCTGCAGAACCTCGGCATCCGCATCGGCGATGTGCTGCAGGACCCCGCACTGGCGATGCCCACCGTGGTCCTCATCGCCGTGTGGAAGAACTTCCCGTTCTACATGATCGTCTTCCTCGCCGGCGTGCAGGAGATTCCGCAGAGCCTGTACGAGGCGGCGCGCATGGACGGGGCGGGGCCGCTCGCCCGGTTCCGCAGCGTCACCGTCCCCCTCCTGGGCAACACGACCGGGTTCGTGCTCGTCATCGCGACCATCGCCGCGTTGCAGGCGTTCGACCAGATCTACATCCTGACCGGCGGCGGTCCTTATCAGAGCACGCAGACCGTCGTGATGCAGATATACAAGTCGGGCTTCAAAGACCTCGAGCTCGGCTTCGCGTCGGCGCTGTCGTACGTGCTCCTCGTCGCGACCCTGCTGTTGAGCCTCATCCAGTTCGCGATCACCGCGCGAGGCGAGAAGGACGCCGGCTGATGACGACCGTGCATTCCCGTCGCCGGCTGACGGCAGCGATCACGCGCGCGCTGTTCTTCGCCGCCATGCTTCTCGTCGCCCTGCTGATCCTGTTGCCGATCGTGATCATCGTGTTCACCGCGTTCAAGCCGGTGGCCGAGGTCAACGCCTTCCCGCCGACTCTCGTCCCGGGCGCCTGGACCCTGGACAACTTCACGCGGATCTTCACCGACCTGCCCTTCGCGCGGCTGATCCTCAACAGCTTCGTGTTCGCGGGCGGGGTGACCCTCTTCGCCCTCATGTTCGACTCGCTCGCCGCCTACGTGCTGGCACGCGTGGACTTCCGCGGCAGCAGAGTGCTTCTCATCGCGATCATCGCCAGCCTCATGGTGCCGTTCCAGGCCACGCTCATCCCCGTGTACCAGCTCGTCGCGGATCTCGGATGGATCAACTCGTACACGGGCCTGATCGCGCCCAGGGCCGCCGACGCCTTCGGGATCTTCTTCCTGCGTCAGTTCTTCCTCGCCCTTCCCCGGGACCTCGACAACGCAGCCCGCATCGACGGAGCCTCCGAACTGCGCATCTTCCGCAGCATCGTGCTCCCCAACGCGGTGCCCGCTCTGGTGACGCTCGGGATCTACACGTTCGTGAACAACTGGAACGACCTGCTCTGGCCGCTCGTCCTCACCACCGACCAGCAGATGGGGACGATCACCTCGGGACTGACGATGCTGACCGGACCCAACGGCATCATCCCCTACGGCGTGATGATGGCAGGATCCCTGATCGCCCTGGCCCCTCTCGCAATCCTCTTCCTCGTCCTGCAGCGCCGCTTCATCCAGAGCGTCGCAGCCACCGGACTCAAATGACCTCGAATCCTTCGACAGAAAGCACCATCATGCCCACGGCACGCATCACCATCGACCGCGACGCGGTCGTCGCCCCCATCGACCGCCGTATCTTCGGCTCCTTCGTCGAGCACCTCGGTCGCTGCGTCTACGACGGGATCCACGAACCGGGCCACCCGACCGCGAACGAAGACGGCTTCCGGCTCGACGTGGTCGAGCTCGTCCGAGAGCTCGGGTCGACCACGATCCGCTATCCCGGGGGCAACTTCGTGTCGGGCTTCCGCTGGGAGGACTCGGTCGGCCCGCGCGATCGGCGCCCTGTCCGTCGGGATCTCGCCTGGCATTCGCTGGAGACGAACCAGGTCGGCGTCGACGAGTTCTCGCGCTGGCTGAAGCTCACCGGGTCCGAGCTCATGATGGCCGTGAACCTCGGCACCCGCGGCATCGAGGCCGCCCTCGACCTGCTCGAGTACTGCAACCACCCGTCCGGCACGGCGCTCAGCGACCAGCGCATCGCCAACGGCACGACCGAGCCGCACGGCATCCGCATGTGGTGCCTGGGCAACGAGATGGACGGCCCCTGGCAGACCGGGTACATGACCGCCGAAGCCTACGGCACGCTCGCCGCGCGCACGGCGCAGGCGATGAAGGCGGCGGACAAGGACCTGGAGCTCGTGATCTGCGGATCGTCGAGCTCGACCATGCCGACCTTCGGCGACTGGGAGCGCACGGTGCTCGAGTTCGCCTACGAGCATGTCGACTACATCTCGTGCCACGCCTACTACCAGGAGCGCGACGGCGACCTCGGCGCGTTCCTCGCCTCGGGCCTGAACATGCAGTACTTCATCGAGACAGTCGTGGCGGCGGCCGACCACGTGGGGCACAAGAAGCACTCCGACAAGAAGATCAAGCTCTCCTTCGACGAGTGGAACGTCTGGTACCTCGACGAGCATCAGGCCTCCGACGAGGTCAACGACGAGTGGCGCGTCGCCCCGCGTCAGCTCGAGGACGTCTACTCGGTGGCCGACGCGGTCGTCGTGGGCAGCCTGCTGATCACCCTGCTGAAGAACCACGATCGGGTGCGCTCGGCCTCCCTCGCCCAGCTCGTGAACGTCATCGCGCCGATCATGACCGAGCCCGGCGGCGACGCCTGGCGGCAGACGACGTTCTTCCCGTTCTCGGTGACCTCGCGGCTGGCCAGGGGCGAGGTGCTGAAGCCGCGCATCGAGGCGGGGACCTACGAGACGACGATCCACGGCGAGGACCGACTCGTCGACGCGCCCCTCGTCGATGCGGTCGCGACGGTCGACGGCGCCGAGGCGGCGGTCTTCCTGGTCAACCGAAGCCAGACGGAGGCGATCGAGGTGCGCATCGACCTCGCCGGCATCGACGCGACGGAGATCGCCGAGGCCGTCACCCTGTGGGACGACGACGTGTACGCGAAGAACACGCTCGCGGATCAGAGCCGGGTGACGCTGAGGGAGCTCGAGGGGGCGACGCTCGCCGAAGGCGTGCTGACGGTGACGCTGCCTCCGGTGTCCTGGACGGCGATCGCCCTGGGCTGATCGCCGCTGCCGCTACGCTGACGCCATGACCATCGAGCGCAACTGGGCGGGCAACCTCGCCTACCGGGCATCCTCCGTCGAGCATCCGGAGACCGTCGACGACCTGCGCACCCTGCTCGGCCGCGGAGGACCCGTGCGCATGCTGGGCTCGCGGCACTGCTTCAACGACATCGCCGACACCACGGGCGCCCTGATCGCCCTGGACCGGATGCCCGGCGTCGTCGAGGTGTCTCCGGCGCGCGACGCGGTGCGCGTGTCGGGCGGGCTCCGCTACGGAGACATCGCCCCGGTGCTGCAGGAGCAGGGGCTGGCGCTGGCGAACCTCGCCTCGCTGCCGCACATCTCCGTCGCCGGGGCCGTGGCCACCGGCACGCACGGCTCGGGCGACGGCATCGGCTCGCTCGCGAGCGCCGTGCGCGCGATCACGCTGGTGACCGTCTCCGGCGAGACCGTCTCCCTCGCCCGCGGCGACGAGGGCTTCGCCGGGGCGGTCGTGTCGCTGGGCGCCCTCGGCGCGGTCGTCGACCTCACCCTCGACGTCGAGCCCGCCTACCAGGTCGCCCAGCACGTGTTCGAGCATCCGTCCTGGGACGCGATCCTGGCGGACCTGGGCGCCGTCACGGGGGCGGGCACGAGCGTCAGCGTGTTCTCGACGTGGCAGCAGACCGACGTGGCCGATCAGATCTGGATCAAGCAGCGGGTGTCGGCGACCAGGGCGGATGCCGCGGAGCGGCGCTCCGCGCGCGAGGACCTCGCCGCGTCCCTCGGCGCGGCGGCGGCCGAGGGCAAACGGCATCCGATCCTCGGCGTCGACCCCGAGGCCTGCACCGATCAGGAGGGCGTCGCGGGGCCCTGGTACCAGCGGCTCCCGCACTTCAAGCTCGAGTTCACGCCGTCGGCCGGGGCCGAGATCCAGAGCGAGTACCTGGTCCCCCGTGCCGACGCGGTGACGGCTGTCGAGGCCGTGCGCGGACTCGCCGACCGCATCGCCCCGCTGCTGCTGGTGAACGAGATCCGCACCGTGCGCGCCGACGACCTGTGGCTGAGCTCCTCGTACGGGACGGATGCCGTCGGCCTGCACTTCACGTGGAAGCCCGACGAGACGGCGGTCCGCGCGCTGCTGCCCGAGATCGAGGCGGCGCTGCCGGCATCCGCCCGTCCGCACTGGGGCAAGGTGTTCACCCTCGACGGAGCGGAGGTGCGCTCGCGCTATCCGCGCTGGGACGACTTCGCCGCGCTCGCAGCCCAGTACGACCCGGAGCGCCGGCTCGTGGGCGCGTACCTGGAGCGGCTCGGGCTCTGACCGGCCCCGGCCGTCACAGCCGCTCGAGCGGATTCCGGGCGAGCTTGTCGATCAGGCCGCCGTCGAGCAGCCGCCGGGCGTGGCTGTGCGGCTTGCGGGCGGACTGGTCGCGCACCCCCGCGCCGAACTCCTCGCCGAGCGTGAGACGCGGCAGGGCGATGAGCACCTCGCGGCGGAACTCGAGCGGGATGTCCGCGTCGCGCCGGCCGGAGATGTCGAGTCCGGTGGCGGTCTCGAGCAGGTACCCCTCGAGGTCGAAGCCGGGGTCGACCTCGGGCCAGTTGTGCCGGACGACGACCTCCTCGATGCGTCGCCGGCGCTCGAGGGGCCAGCCGGCCCCGGCCGCCATCGCCGCGCCGACGTGGCCTCCCGCCTCCTCGTAGCCCAGCTCGTGGTTGTCGAACGCCGGAGCCAGGCCGATGTCGTGCAGGAGAGCCGCGGCGTAGAGGAGCTCGTGGTCGACCCCGTCGCGGCCCTCGACCACGGCGAAGGCCTCGGCCCACAGCCAGGACCGCTGCACGTGGTTGATCAGCGCGGGGGAGCAGTACTGGCCGATGAGCTCGCGGGCGCCGCGCGCGGCGGCGGTGTCGGGCACCGCGAAGTCGGAGATGCGCATGGGGCCAGGCTAACCACCCCGTGCGCGGCCGGACCGCTCGGATAGCGACGAAGAGCGAGGGAATCCCGCCATTCCGAGCGGCCCGGCCGCAGGGGGGATCAGCTGGTGGGCAGCCAGATGCGCATGGTCGACGGACCGCGCTGCGCCCAGGAGTGGTACGGCACGAGCGGCACCTCCGCGGCGGCGCCGGTGTCGCGGCGCGACACGCGCACGACCACCCGGCCGTCGCGCTCGACGAGACCGGCGTCCCCGTCGATCACGGCCTCGGCGATGTCGGCGCCGAAGTCGGTCGACTCCAGCGCGAGCACCTCGGGGCCGCGCTCGATCGCGACGCAGCCGCGCACCGCGTCCACCCGGGGGTCCGGAGACGTCACGCGCGCGGCCACGGGGAGATCCAGGACGATCGCGTCTCCGGCGCGGAAGGCCCTCCGGATCGACACGGCGCCGGGCGCGGCATCCGTCGCCTCCTCGTCGCGGACCCGCACGGTCGCCCCCGCCGCCCACGACGGCACCCGCAGGGTGAGCGTCCACTCGCCGTCCTCGGCGACGGTCACCCGCACCCGTCCGTCGGCGGGGTAGTCGGTGGACACCTCGAAGGCGGCGACGGTCCCGCCCGGCAGGACCGTGCGCACGCTCGACGGCGCGTACTGGTGCACCTGCACGCCCTCGTCGTCGGCCGTGGCCACGTAGGCGGCCAGGCTCGCGAAGGTGCGGGCGACGTTCGGCGGGCAGCACGAGACGTCGAACCAGGGCGCCCGCAGCGAGGAGTGCGCGCGCGGCGAGGTGGCGTCGGGATCGGCGGGCTGGGCGGGCACCCGCTGGTGCAGCGTGTTCGCGTAGTAGAACGAGCGCCCGTCCGGGGCGGGCGAGGTCGCCACGACGTTGAACAGCGTGCGCTCGATGAGATCGGCGTAGCGCTCGTCGCCGTCGGCCAGCAGCAGCCGCCAGGAGAACATGATCGAGCCGATGCCCGCGCAGGTCTCCGAATAGGCGCGGTCCGGCGGAAGCTCGAAGTCGTCGCCGAAGGCCTCGTCCTGGTGGTGCGAGCCCTGGCCTCCGGTGATGTACGTGCGACGGGCGACGGTGCGCTCCCACTGCCTGCGCAGGGAGCGGAGCAGCTCCTCGTCGCCGGTGTCGACGGCCACGTCCGCGGCCGCCGCCGACAGGTAGTTCGCCCGCACGGCGTGACCGCGCAGGGCCTCGGCCTCGCGGACCGGCACGTCGTCCTGGTAGTAGATGCGGCCGAACTCGATGTCGGGCAGCGTGCCGCGGCCGTGGCGCTCGACGAACAGCGCGGCCTGATCGAGGTAGCGGACGTCGCCGGTCAGCCTGCCGAGCTCGGCGAGGCCGACCTCGATCTCGGCGTGGCCGCAGATCGCGTCGCGGCCCTCGGCGCCGAACTCGCGGCACACCAGGTCGGCCGCGCGGATCGCGACCCCGAGCAGGCCGTCGTCGGCGCCGGGCCGGGTGCGCGCGCGGGCGACGGCCGCCTGGAACAGGTGGCCGAGGCAGTACAGCTCGTGCCCCCATTCCATGTTCGTCCAGCGTGCGTCCTGGCCGGGACGGCCGAAGCGGGTGTTCAGGTACCCGTCGTCCTCCTGGGCCGCAGCCACACGGGACACCACGGCGCGGAAGCGCGACTCGAGGGCCGGGTCGTCGGTGCGGAAGATCTCCCAGGCCAGGGCCTCGAGGTACTTGTAGACCTCGGAGTCCGAGAACTCCCGGCCACGGCGGCCCGCGGGCAGGGCGCCGGCGACGGCGAGGTCGAAGTTGGGCAGCCAGCCCTCGGACTCGAGTCGGCTCTCGATGTGCGCGAGCGTGCTCTCGCCGTTGACGCGCTGGCGCTCGGCCCAGAAGCCGTCGGAGATGCGCACCTCGTCGAGCCCGAGAGGGCGCAGTCGTCCCCTGCGAGGCGCCACGGGGGCGACGGGGGCGGCGGTGGTGATGATGGAGTCGGTCATGGATCAGCCCTTGAAAGCGCCCGACATGAAGCCGCGCACGTAGTGTCGTTGCAGGATCAGGAAGAGGACGATGCACGGCAGCGCGAGCACGACGACCCCGGCCTCGGTGGCCCCGTAGTCGATGACCCCCATGACCTGGCCGCGGAGGTTCGCGACGGCCAGCGGCAGGGTCATCCGGCTCGTGTCCGTGATCAGGATCAGCGGTGCGATGAAGTCGTTCCACGCCGCGAGGAACGCGAACAGGCCGACCGTGATCAGCCCCGGCTTCACGGCGGGCAGCAGCACGCGCCACAGCGCACTGAAGCTGTTGCAGCCGTCCACGAGCGCCGCCTCGTCGAGCTCGCGGGGGATCGACTCGAACGAGATGCGCATCATGAACATCGAGAACGGCAGCTGGAACATCGTGAGCACCAGCGCGACGCCGACGAGGGAGTTGTTCAGGCCGATCGCGTTCAGGATGACGTAGAGCGGGATCAGCAGGGTCGCGTAGGGGACCATGAGGATCGCGAGCACCAGCAGGAACAGCAGGTTCTTGCCGGGGAACTGGAAGCGGGCGAACGCGTAGCCGCCCAGGAACGAGATGACGAGGGTCAGCAGCACCGTCAGCAGCGAGACGAAGAGCGAGTTGCCCAGGTAGACCCAGATGCCCGCCTGGAAGTTCGCCAGGGACGCGTAGTTGCCGAATCCCCAGCCCTCGGTCTGCGAGGACCCAGCCTGCGGGCTGACCGAGGACACCGCGGTCCAGACCAGCGGGTAGAGGAAGATGATCGCCAGCGCCCCGGTGAACACGACGAACGGGATGTTCCAGATCGTGGGGCCGCCCGCTCGCACCGCCGCGCGGGTGCTGTTCGGGGCGACGATGGCGCGGGTGGACGTCGTGTCGGCGAGGGCCATGTCACGCCTCCTCGGGGTTGCGGAACGCGCGCAGCTGCACGGCGTTGATGACGATGAGGGCGAGCAGCACGATGACCGAGAGCGCGCCCGCGATGCCGAGGCTGTTCTGCCCCTGGAAGGCGACGTTGTAGATCAGCTGCACGATGGTCATCGTGCTGTTGTCGGGGCCGCCCTTGGTGAGGATGTAGAACTGGTCGAAGGCCAGCAGCGAGCCCGTCACGCACATCACGATGGTCAGCGCGAACGTGGGTCGCAGCAGCGGGATCGTGATGTGGCGGAACGACTGCCAGCGGGAGGCGCCGTCGATGCGCGCGGCCTCGTAGATGTCCTCGGGGATCCCCTGGAGGCCCACGAGCATGAGGAGCATGTAGAAGCCCGCGAAGCGCCAGACGATGAGGAACACGGTCGACCACAGCGCGCCCTGCGGGGTGCCGAGGAAGGTGAACCCCCACTGCTCCATGAGGCCGGCGAAGGGGCCGGCGAGCGGCGAGTAGAGCACGTAGAAGAGGAGCGAGGCGGATGCCAGGCCGAGCGCGCTGGGGATCAGGAACGCCGTCCGCAGGAAGCCCTTCCACGCGGTCGACTCCTGCACGAGGAGCGCGAGGCCCAGGCCGAGCCCGATGAGCAGGACGGTCGTGATCGCCGTGTAGAGCAGCGTGAAGCCGATGGAGTCCCAGAACAGGCGCAGGCTGACCGCGTCGACGTAGTTCTCGGGGAAGTTCGGCCCGCGGTTGCCGCTGAGCAGCGGCCAGTCGGATCCGGACATCTGCAGGACCAGGGCCAGCGGGATGAGGAAGAGTGCGATGACGAACAGGGCCGTGGGGGAGGCGTAGAGCCAGCCCTGCAGCGGCCCGCCGAGGGCGCTGCGGCTGTGCGTCCTGCGTCTGGCGCGGCGCACGGAGGTTGCGGTGGACACGTCGCTCCTTCAGGAGATGGGAGGGGGATGCTGCCGGCGGAGCGCGCGGGACGCGCCCCGCCGGCAGGGCGGTCCTACTGCTCGAGGACCGCGGTGATCTCGTCGTTGTCGGCGTCGACCGAGTCGCCGTCGTCGAGCACCGCGTTGCGGATCAGGGTGAGCCACGGGCTGCCCGGCGCGTTGAACGCCTGCTGGAAGTTCAGGGCGACCGGGGTGCTGCCCTTGCCCGCGACCTCGTTGATGGTGACCAGCCGGGGGTCCTTCGCGGCGTACTCGTTGTTCGCGAGGTCGGAGCGCGACACGGCGTTGCCGGCCTTGGCGAGGACCTCCACCTGCGCCTGCTCGGACATCATCCAGGACAGGAAGTTCCACGCCTGCGCGGACTGCTTCGAGTCCTTCGAGACGCCGATGCCGTCGCCGCCGACGAACGTCGACTCGCCGCCGTCGACGCCGGGGATGCCCGCGACGCCCGCGTCGAAGTCGAGCGAGGGGAGCAGGGTCGCCGGGAACGGCATGATCCCGACGTCGCCCTCCTGGAAGCCGGCGACCCAGGTCGCACCGGTCTCGTCGGCCGAGCCGGGCGCGACCGCTCCTGACTCGTACAGGTCCTGCCAGGTGGAGTAGACCTCCTTGGCGGAGTCGCCGTTCAGAAGCGACTCGGTGCCGTCCTCGCTCATGACCTGGTCGCCCGAGGCCCACACCGACGGGAACCAGGTGAAGACGAGGCAGCCGCCGCAGTTGAGGCCGGCAGAGGTGCCGGACACGCCGTCCTTGCCGAGCGCCTGGACCGCCTTGGCGGCGTCGGCGAACTCCGCGAGCGTGGCGGGGGCCTTCTCGGGGTCGAGCCCGGCCTCCGCGAAGAGCTCCTTGTTCCACATCAGCATCGACAGGTCGAGCACGAAGGGCAGCACGTGCTCCTTGCCGTCGAGGGTGCCGGCGGCGAGGTGGCCCTGGTTGATCGAGTCCTTGTAGTCGAGCAGGTCGATCTCGTCGGTGATGTCGGCGAACAGCCCCGACTGCACCCAGTTGGGCACGTACACGATGTCGGCGGCGAACAGGTCGGGGAGGCCGCCGGAGCCCGCGGCGGCGCCGACCTTGGCGACGTAGTCGTCGTTGGGGACGACGGTGAGCTCGACCTGGTTCTCGTGGCTGTCGTTGTAGGCCTCGACGAGGAGCTTCGCCTGCGCCTCCATCGGGGCGCGGGTCCACAGGGTCAGGGTCGAGCCGTCGTCGACGCCCTCGGCGGTGATCGGCTCGTCGGACGTCTGCTCGGCGGCGGGGGCGCACGCGGCGAGGCCGGTGACGAGCAGGCCGGCGGCGACGGCGATGGCCGCGCCTCTGACCGCGCCGCGGTTTCGGGTGATGTGCATGGGGTGTCTCCTCTGGCTCTTCCTTGAACGGGTGCGGGTGCTTCGCATCAACGCGATGAGGTTCTCCGAAACGTAGCGAAAACCATTTCGATCCTGTTATATCTGGAGGACGGAGATGTCGTCAAGTACATTTCCGATAACCTTTCAGAACTCAAGGAGGGAACATGTCCGACGCAAACGCCGCACGAACGGTGACGCTCAGCGACGTGGCGCGGGCGGCCAAGGTCTCGATCTCGACGGCGTCGAAGGCGCTCAACGATCGGGACGACGTGGCCGCGGCGACCAAGGCGCGGGTGCTCGCGGTGGCCGAGCAGCTGTCGTTCACGCCGAACGTCGTGGCGCGCGGGCTGCTCGCCGGGAGGAGCGGCACGGTGGGCCTGCTCACCAGCGACCTCGAGGGCCGCTTCATGATCCCGATCCTGATGGGCGCCGAGGACGCCTTCGGCGAGGGCCGCGTGAACGTGTTCCTCTGCGACGCGCGGGGAGACGCCATCCGCGAGCAGCATCATCTCCGGGCCCTGCTGAGCAGGCGCGTCGACGGCATCATCGTGGTGGGGCGCTCGACGGACCCCCGCCGCTCGCTCGGGCAGCACATCCCGGTGCCGGTGGTCTACGCCTATGCGCCGTCGGACGACCCGCGCGACCTCTCGCTGACCCCCGACAACGTGGCCGGCGGACGGATGGCGGTGGAGCACCTGATCGCCTGCGGGCGCACCCGGATCGCCCACGTCACCGGAGACCCCGCGTACGCGGCGGCGCAGGATCGTCTGACCGGCGCCATGGAGGCGCTGGACGAGGCCGGTCTCACGCTGGTCGGCGAGCCGATGTTCTCGGAGTGGACCGAGCACTGGGGGCGTGACGCCGCGGCCATGCTGCTGCAGCGGCATCCCGACATCGATGCGATCTTCTGCGGCTCCGATCAGATCGCCCGCGGCGTGCTCGACACCGCCAGGGACCTCGGTCGCGTCGTGCCGGACGACCTCGCGGTGATCGGCTACGACAACTGGGAGGTGCTGGCCGACAACTCCCGTCCAGGGCTCACCTCGATCGACGCCAACCTGCAGAAGCTCGGGCGCAAGGCGGCCGAGCACGTGTTCGCCGCGATCGACGGCCGCGACCCCGAGTCCGGCGTGCGCCCGGTGCCGGTGCGGCTCGTCATCCGCGGCTCCACCATCGCCCGTCGCTGACGTCCGAAGCGGTCTCCTTCGCGGGGGAGACCGCTTTCCTGTCGTTGTTCCCGCTCACAATTTTCTCCGAAATCTTTCGAAAAGGCTTGCACTCGTCCTTCCGGCGTGGATAGCGTGACGCGCAGCAGCGCTCGGAGAAGAGCGCAGCGCTCGAGAGGACGGACGACGTGGACCGAACCACTTCCCGCAGGATCCCCCGCGCCACCATTGCCGCGGCCGGCCTGGCGGGCATCATCGCCAGCTGCATCATCGCCAGCCCCGCCCTGGCGGCCAACACCGACATCGGCTACCCGGTGTTCTCCGGAAGCGCCCAGCCGGTGCCGGAGACCGGCGTGCCGTACGCCGTGCGCAACGAGCTGCAGGCCATCTTCGACGCCGACGTCGCGGCCGGTGCGGGCACCGCCGTCGAAAAGGATTTCTGGATGGACCGGATGCTGGCGCGCACCGGCACCGCCGGCAGCTTCGGCGATGAGAACCAGTGGCTGTTCAGCCGGGGACGCGCCGCCTTCATGAAGACGCACGAGCCCGCCAAGCTCGGCTTCGGCGGTCAGGTCGCGTACTGGGAGGCGATCGACGGCCGGGACGGCTACACGATCACGGTCCAGGTCGGCGGCACCGCCGTCACCCTCACCGAGGACACCTCGCAGCGCAAGCAGACGCCGAGCTACTGGCGCAGCGTGCACCGCAACACGGCTCAGGGCATCGAGGTCGTGCAGACGAAGTTCATCACCGACGCGAACGTGCTCGTCACCGAGCTCGAGGTCAAGGCCACGGGCGCGGCGAAGTCGGTCACCCTCAGCGCCTCCTCGCCCTACGCGACGTCTGTCGAGGGCGACGAGCTCACCGGCACGGTCGCCGCGCTGAACAACCTCACCACGATCCACCCCCGCCTCTCCGGCGACGGCTTCACGCCGAGCGGCACGGCCCTCACCCGCACGATCGCCGTGCCGGCGGGCGGCTCGGTGACCGCCAAGGTGCAGCTGGGCCTGGTGACAGACGAGATCGCGGACTCCCGCGCCGAGTACGACGCCTACCGCGCGGCGACGCCGCAGGACGCGTACACGACCCACGTCACCGCCTACAACCAGTGGTGGGCCGACAACGTGCCCTACCTGGACACGCCGGAGGACAACATCGACAAGACGCTGTTCTACCGCTGGTGGCTGATGCGGTTCAACTTCCTCGACGCCGACATCCCCGGCAACGACTACCAGTTCCCGACCTCCATGGAGGGCGTGCTGGGGTACAACAACGCCATCGTGCTCACCGCCGGCATGTTCATCGACGACCTCAAGTACTTCCGCGACCCGATCTACTCCTACGGACCCTGGGTGTCGGCGGGCGAGACGTCGAAGAGCTCGAAGATGGTCGACAACCCCGGCGACCCGGCGAACTGGTCGAACAGCTACACCGAGTACATCTCCGAGGCGGCCTGGCGCTCGTACCAGCTGCACGGCGGGCCCGCCGCGATCGCGGAGAACCTCGCGACCTACGCCGAGAACGACGTCAAGGGGCTCGTGTCGGCCTACGACACCAACGGCAACGGCCTCATCGAGTACAACTGGGGCGCCATGACCGGCAACGACGCGGATGCCGTGTCGTTCCACTGGAAGTCGGGCAACCAGGACCGCGCCGAGAACGCCTACCTGTACTCCAACGCGCTCGCCTCGGCGTCCGCCTACCGCGTCGCCGGCGACACCGCCAAGGCCGACGAGATGGAGGCGTTCGCGCAGCACATCAAGGAGCAGGTCCTCGAGGTGCTGTGGAACCCCGAGGACAAGCTCATCGAGCACGCCATGGCGAACACCGGCGAGCACGTCCCGTGGAAGGAGATCAACAACTACTACCCGTTCGCGGTCGGCCTGATGCCGAAGCCGGGGGACGCGGACTACGACGACGACTACGTCGAGGCGCTGCGGCTGTGGGCGGACGACAAGGAGTACCCGATCTTCCCGTTCTACACCGCCAACCAGGCCGACAAGGCCGAGGCGGCCGCCGCGGGAGAGGCCGGCAGCAACAACTTCTCGGTGATCAACTCCACCGTCACCTTCCGGATGCTGTCCTCCGTGCTGCGCGACTACCCGACCGACGCGATCGACGCCGAGTGGTACAAGAAGCTCCTGTATTGGAACGCCTGGGCGCACTACCAGAACGGCGGCGACAACCGGCTCCCCGACCAGAATGAGTTCTGGGCCGACGGGTCGGCCGACCCGCAGAGCATCGGATACCGCTCGTGGATCCACCACACGATCCTCGGCGCGACGAACTTCACGATGATCGAGGACGCGATGGGCCTGCGGCCCCGCGACGACGCGAAGATCGAGCTCGATCCCATCGACATCGACTGGGATCACTTCACCGCCAACAACATCCGCTACCGCGACCGCGACCTCACCGTGACCTGGGACGAGCCGGGCGACGGCAAGCGCCCGTACGGCGAGTCCGTGCCCGAGGGCTACTCGGTGTTCCTCGACGGCGAGCTCGCCTTCACGGTCGACTCCCTCGGCAAGGTCGTGTACGACCCCGCCACCGGGACGCTGGAGACGGCCGACGGCGTGAACGTCGTGACCGCGCAGACCGCAGCGGTCGACGCCCCGCAGGACGTGCGCTTCGGCGACGACGCCCGCGTGGTCGACCTGTTCGCCAAGGCCGGAGCCGACATCGCGACGGCGAGCACGGGCAGCGCGAACCTCGCGCAGTCCGCGACCGCGACCTTCTCGGCCGCGGGCCGCGCCCCCTCCGGAGCGGTCGACGGGACCACGATCAACGAGCCCTTCTGGGGCACCGCCGGCTCCCCGAACGCGCAGGACTCGCTGACCGTCGAGCTCGGCTCGACGCAGACCTTCGACGACGCCCGCGTGTACTTCTACCGCAGCTCCTCCTCGGCGACGGTCGCCGGCTACGCCGAGCCCTCGCTGTACACGGTCGAGTACCGCTCCGGCGGCGAGTGGCACCCCGTGCCCGATCAGGCCCGCACACCGGCCATGCCGCGCGCGAACCTGAACCGCATCCAGTTCCCCGAGGTCACCGGCGACGCCGTGCGCATCACCGTGAACCACGCAGCGGGGCTGAAGACCGCCATCAAGGAGGTGCAGGTCTTCCACACCGGCGTCGCCGCACCGGCGAGCACCAACCTGGCCCCGTCCGTGCAGGCGTGGACGAAGTCGGGCGTGTCCACCCCCGGCCAGATCGACCTGGTCGGCACGGTCAAGGACGACGGCCTCCCCGCCGGCTCGGTGAGCTCGCAGTGGAGCGTCGTGTCGGCGCCCGAGGGCGCGCTGGCGCTGTTCGACTCGGCGACGTCCCCGTCGACCACCGTGCGCTTCACGGCGGCGGGCGACTACGTGCTGCGGCTGACGGCATCCGACGGCGAGCTCTCGAGCTCGGTCGACCTGCCGGTGACCGGCTCGGTGGCGGCCCAGGGCGCGAACGTCGCCCCCTCGGCCACGCCCACCGCAGAGTACACGGCGGGCTGGAACAACGTGAACGCCGTCAACGACGGCAAGGTGCTGTTCTCCGGAGGCGCGCAGACGGACCTCTGGGGCACGTGGTCGGGCAGTCACCCGGCGACCCGCTGGCTGCAGTACACCTGGGCGCAGCCGGTGCGCATCGACAGCACCGAGGTGTCGTTCTGGGCCGACCAGACCAACCCCGCCTCCACCGACGGCGTGAACGTGCCGAAGGCGTGGAAGGCGCAGTACTGGACAGGATCGGCGTGGGCCGACGTCACCGGAGCCGACGCCTACGGCATCGCCCGCACGGAGTCGAACCTCACGAGCTTCGACCCGGTGACGACGACCAGGCTGCGCATCGTGCTCAGCGCGGCGGGCAACAGCCCGTACGCCGCCGTGGGCGTGAGCGAGTGGCGGGTCTTCGCCGAGGCGCCGACCGCGATCGAGCCGATCGACGTCCGCACCGCGGTGGGCACCGTGCCCGAGCTGCCGGCGCAGGTCGACGCGATCTACGCCGACGGCAGCCGCTCGAAGGCATCCGTCGCCTGGGGGCCGATCACGGCTGAGCAGGTCGCGGCCGAGGGCGGGTTCACCGTCACCGGCATCGTGGCAGGCGCCGCGGTGCCCGCGCAGGCATCCGTCTGGGTGCGCGCTACGGCGCCCGGCCAGATCAACTCGGTCGACCCCGTCTCGGT
>Ga0222419_100470_pt1 | contig 37735 bp, 36 predicted proteins | sample 1B20Ametagenome_FD_182474 | JGI IMG/M metagenome (GOLD analysis project Ga0222419, IMG submission 182474) | Enriched microbial communities from leaf-cutter ant dump, University of Wisconsin, Madison, United States - 1B20A (version 2) | ecosystem: Environmental > Terrestrial > Nest > Insects nest...
CCGGCTACAGCGTCTTCCGCACCGCCACCGGCAAGGGCTACCGCGTGCTGAAGGTGCGCAAGCACGGCACCCCGCCCACCGAGCCGATCGTCATCGGCTGAGCGGCGCGGACACGGGTCACACGTTCGCCGTGCTGCCCACCCGGTAGCCGGCGCCACGGTGCTCCTCAGGGAGGCGGTCGCCGCGCCCCTGCAGCTTGTGGCGCAGCGTCCCCGGCGTGTACTCGGTCTGGTAGACGCCGCGTCGCTGCAGTTCCGGGACGATGAACTCGACGATGTCCTCGAAGGTTCCGGGGGTGATCGCGTAGGCGAGGTTGAAGCCGTCGACGTCGGTCTCGTCGACCCATTCCTGCAGGAAGTCGGCGACCTCGGCCGGAGATCCCACCACACGGGGCCCGAGGCCGCCGATGCTGCCCAGGCGCGCGATGTCGCGGACCTTCCACTCCGTGTCGTCTTCGTCGTTCTTCTGGAAGTTCGCCACCGTGGACTGGATCGCGTTGCTCTTCACATTGCCGATCGGCTCGTCGAGGTCGTACTGCGACAGGTCGATGCCCATCCAGCCCGACATGAAGACGAGCGCGCCCTCGTCGCTGGCGTACTGCAGGTAGTCCTCGTGCTTGGCGTGCGCCTTCTCGCTCGTCTCATCCGTGATGATCGTCAGCAGCGTGTAGATCTTCGCCGAGTAGCGATCGCGTCCGGCTGCTTCGAGCGCGTCGCGGATGCGCGACACGGTCCCTGCGAGCACCGCCTTGGTCGGCGCCGCCACGAAGATCGCCTCGGCGTTGCCCGCCGCGAACGCGATGCCGCGAGGAGAGGCTCCCGCCTGGTAGATCACGGGCGTGCGCTGCGGCGAGGGCTCCGAGATGTGGATGCCGGGGACCGTGAAGTGCTCGCCGTAGTGCCCGATCTCGTGCACCTTGGCCGGGTCCGTGAAGACGCCGGTCTCGCGATCGCGGATCACCGCGTCGTCCTCCCAGGACCCCTCCCACAGCTTGTAGGCGACCTCGAGGTACTCGTCCGCGACGTCGTAGCGCTGGTCGTGCTCGAGCTGGTCGTCATGACCCATGTTCCGCGCCGCGGACGGCAGGTAGCCCGTGACGACGTTCCAGCCGACGCGGCCGTTGGTCAGATGGTCGAGCGTGCTCATACGACGCGCGAACGGATACGGATGCTCGTACGCGGTGCCCGCCGTGATGCCGAACCCGAGGTGCTCGGTGACCGCGGCCATCGCGCTCACGAGCAGGATCGGATCGTTGACCGGGACCTGCGCCCCGTGCCTGATGGCCGCCTCGTTCGAGGCCCCGTAGACGTCGTAGGTGCCGAGGACGTCCGCGATGAACAGGCCGTCGAAGTGACCGCGCTCGAGCAGCCGGGCGAGATCGGTCCAGTAGCCGAGCTCCTTGTAACGCGCGGACTGGTCCAGAGGATGCCGCCACATGCCCGAGGACTGATGGGCGACGCAGTTCATGTCGAAGGCGTTGAAGCGGATCTGTCTGGTCATGAGCACCATCGTCGCCCGACACCGGAGACCCGTGCCACGCAGAACGTCACACGGCGACGCATTTCGTCGCACGAGAGCCTGTCGGCGAACTCAGACCAGCTCGACCTCGCCATGGAAGACGAGGGTCGCCGGCCCCGACAGCGCGACATGCTCGCCGTCTTCGGCCGCGAACATCCGCACGCCGAGCGTGCCCCCAGGCACGTCGACCCGCCAGCTGCTGGGGGCCTTCTCCCCCGCCCAGTAGCGCACGGCCAGCGCGGTGGCCGCGACCCCGGTGCCGCAGCTGAGGGTCTCGCCGACGCCGCGCTCCGACACCCGCATCTTCACATGGCCCACCCCGTCGCGCACGAGGGGCTCCCCCGGCACGACGAACTCGACGTTGGCGCCGGCCGGCAGAACGGGATCCAGCTGCGGCGTGCGGTGCAGATCGAGGCTGGCCAGCTCGGCATCCGAGGCCAGCGCCACCACGACGTGCGGGTTTCCGACGTCGATGCCGAGCCCCGGTCGCGTCACCGCGAGCCCGTCCGCGGTGACCAGCGGGTCGTCGCCCGACAGCCTCCACAGTCCCAGATCGACCTGGTAGCCGGTGTCGCTTCGCGTGACGTCGCGCACCCCGGCACGCGTGCCGATGGGCAGCGTCGATCCCGGCTCGATCACGGCGAGCCCAGACCGCACCAGGTAGTGCGCGAACACGCGGATGCCGTTGCCGCACATCTCGGCGATCGACCCGTCGGCGTTGCGGTAGTCCATGAACCACTCGGCATCCGGTTCCTCGGCGAGGGCCGCCGCACCGTCGGCGATCGAGGCAGAGCGCACCACGCGGAGGATGCCGTCGGCGCCGATCCCGAGGTGACGATCGCACAGGACGGCCACCTGCTCGCTGCTCAGGTCGAGCGTCCCGTCGGGGTCGGCGATGATGACGAAGTCGTTGCCGGTGCCGTGCCCCTTGGTGAATGCGACCATGACCCCAGTCTATTCAGCCGTGAGCACGCGGTACCGTCCGCACAGGAAGGCCCTGTTGCGCGCCACCTCGAGCAGTTCGAGGTCGAGCACCCGCGGCAGCACCGGCGCTCCCGCTCCCAGAGTCACCGGCGCGTACTGCAGCCAGACCTCGTCGAGGAGCCCGGCATCCGCGAACTGTCCGGCCAGGTCTCCCCCGCCGACGATCCACAGATCCCTCCCGGCGGCTGCCTCGGTCATCTGCGCGTGGACCTCGCGCACGCCGGCCTGCGTGAGACGCACATCGCCGTCGGCGGGCAGCTCCAGCTCGCGGTGCGTGAACACCCAGGTCGGCTGGGAGTAGCCCCATCTCCCCTCCTCCGCGCGCATCACCCACTCGTACGTCGAGGCGCCCATCGCGAGGGCGCCGATCGACTCGATGAAGGCCGGATAGGCCATCGGGCCGTCGAGGTCGATGTCCTTGGTCAGCAGCCAGTCCAGGGAGTGCTCGGTCGTCGCGATGAAGCCGTCGAGGCTCGTGGCCGTGTAGTAGCGGGTCGTCATGCGCCGATGATGGCACCGGCGTCCGACATCGGCTCCACCCGCTCCAGGCCGGGATAGCGCTTGAACCACGACACCTGCCGGCGCGCGTACCTGCGGGTCAGCGCCTGGGTCTCGGCGATCGCCTCGGTCTCCGTGAGGCGTCCGTCGAGCTGTCCGAGCGCCTGCGCGTAGCCGATCGCCCGGCTCGCGGTCACGCCCCGCTCCAGCCCCTGCTCGCGCAGACCCGCGACCTCCTCGACGAGGCCGGTCCGCCACATCCGCTCCACGCGCGCGTCGAGGCGCGCCACGAGCTCGGCCCGCTCGACGTGCAGGCCGAGCAGGCGGGTGCCGGCGTGCCAGAGCGCCGGCTCGGCGGGCAGGGCCGCCCCGTGGGTGTCGCTCCCCTGCTCGATGACCTCGAGGGCGCGGACGATCCGGCGGCCGTTGTGCGGGTCGACGCGCCCTGCCGTCTCCGGATCCGCTCGGCGCAGCCGCTCGAGGAGCGCGGCGGCTCCGTACGACTCGAGTTCGCGCTCCAGCCGCGCCCGGATCTCCGGGTCGCGCGGCGGGAAGCGGAAGTCGAACACGACGCTCGAGACGTACAGCCCCGACCCGCCCACGAGTACCGCGTCTCCCCCGCGGGCATGGATGTCCGCGATCGCCGCGCGGGCGAGCGGCTGATACCACGCGACCGCCGCCTCCTCGGTGACCTCGCGCACGTCGAACAGATGATGCGGGATGCCGCGCCGCTCCTCGACCGCGAGCTTGGCGGTGCCGATGTCCATGCCGCGGTACAGCTGCATGGCGTCGGCGTTGACGATCTCGGCCGGGTTGCCCCGCTCACGCAGGCGCTCCGCGATGTCGAGAGCGAGCTCGCTCTTGCCCGTTCCGGTCGCGCCGACGACCGCCCACAGGCGCGGGCTCCCCGCAGGCGGTACGGTCACACGCCCACGCGCAGAGTCGGCAGGCCCAGCGACACCGCGCGCGGCGAGCCGTCGGACGCCGGAGCCGGCACCGCGCAGGACTCGGCCTGGGCGCGATCCCACGCATCTCCGCCGCGGGTGCGGCGGATGCGCAGCGGCTGTCCGGTCGGGTCGTCAGCGAGCAGGTGGAAGGGCGCGGCGTGCGTGATCGTCACGGTGACGGCGTCGCCGGGGCGGGGCGTCTCCGATCCCGGCGTCACCTCGAAGTGCACGAGACGGTTGTCCTTCGCCCGTCCGGTCAGGCGATGCGTCTCGGCATCCTTCTTGCCCTCGCCCACCGACACCAGCACCTCGACCTCGCGGCCGACCTGCTTCTGGTTCTCCTCCAGCGAGATGCGCTCCTGCAGAGCGATCAGGCGGTCGTAGCGCTCCTGCACGACCTCCTTCGGGACCTGGTTCTCCATCGTCGCCGCAGGCGTGCCCTCGCGGATCGAGTACTGGAACGTGAAGGCTCCGGAGAAGCGCGACTGCTCGACGATCCTCATCGTGTCCTCGAAGTCCGCGTCGGTCTCACCGGGGAAGCCCACGATGATGTCCGTGGTGATCGCGGCGTGCGGGATCCGCTCCCGCACCCGCTCGATGATCCCGAGGAACCGCTCGCTCCGGTAGGAACGGCGCATGGCCTTCAGGATGCTGTCGCTGCCCGACTGCAGCGGCATGTGCAGCTGCGGCATGACGCTCGGCGTCTCGGCCATCGCGTCGATCACGTCGTCGGTGAACGCGGCCGGATGCGGGCTGGTGAAGCGGATGCGCTCGAGGCCCTCGATCTCGCCCGCCGCGCGCAGGAGCTTGCCGAACGCCTGGCGGTCGCCGAACTCGACGCCGTAGGAGTTCACGTTCTGCCCCAGGAGGGTGACCTCGATCGCGCCGTCCTCGACGAGCAGGCGGATCTCGTTCAGGATGTCCCCGGGGCGACGGTCCTTCTCCTTGCCGCGCAGGTGCGGCACGATGCAGAAGGTGCAGGTGTTGTTGCAGCCCACCGAGATCGACACCCAGCCGCTGTGCGCCGAGTCGCGCTTGGTCGGGAGGGTCGAGGGGAACACCTCGAGGGACTCGAGGATCTCGAGCTCGGCCTCGCCGTTGTGACGCGCCCGCTCGAGCAGACCCGGCAGCGAGCCCATGTTGTGCGTGCCGAAGACGACGTCGACCCACGGCGCCTTGTCGAGCACCGCCTGCTTGTCCATCTGCGCCAGGCATCCGCCGACCGCGATCTGCATGCCGTCCTTGCGGCGCTTCACCGACGCCAGCTGGCCGAGGGTGCCGTAGAGCTTGCCCGCGGCGTTGTCGCGCACCGCGCACGTGTTGATGATCACGACGTCGGCCTCGGAGCCTTCCGCGGCGCGCACGTAGCCGGCGCTCTCCAGGGAGCCGGAGAGGCGCTCCGAGTCGTGCACGTTCATCTGGCACCCGAAGGTGCGCACTTCGTACGAGCGCTGGCGCCCGTCGCTGCCGACTGCCGCCGACGATGCGGAGATGATCGTCGGCTCACTGCGAGGGATAGTCATGATCCCTCGATTCTACTTTCGCGCCGTCGACGGCGCGTCCGGCATTCATAAGGAAATCATCAGGTTCGCCTAAGACCCCCATCACCGCGCTCCCTAGCGTCGGGGTATCGACTTTCGCCCGGCCAGGGCGACCCGTGTTCACTCCCACCCGAATGGAGACGACGCCCGACATGAGCGCTCGCACCTTCCTCGCCCGCTTCCGGCGGCGCACCAAGATCATCACGGCGGCGGCCGTCCTCATCGTCGCCGCGGTGGCGGTCTGGGTGTTCGCCTTCCTGCTGCCCTCGCAGAACGCCGCGGCGCAGACCATCACCCAGACCGCCGCGGCGAGCCTGCAGACGCTCGAGAAGACCGTCGAGGCCAGCGGCACCGCCACTCCCGCCGTGCAGGAGGACGTGAGCTTCGAGGTCTCCGGAACCGTGACCGCGGTGAACGTGACCGCAGGGCAGACGGTCGCGGCGGGCGACGTGCTGGCCACCGTGGACACCCTCGAGCTGCAGGCCGACCTGCTGGAGGCGGAGGCGACGCTGGCCGAGGCGAAGTCCACGCTGGCGGACGCCGAGGACTCGGGCTCGTCCGACACGCGCATCAACGCGGCGTCCGCCGCGGTCGACGTGGCCCAGGCGAACGTCGACGCGGCGAACGCCGCCATGGACGACGCGAACCTGGTCGCTCCGGCCGACGGCCTCATCACCAGCGTCGGCATCGCGGTCGGCGACAAGGTCGGCAGCTCGTCGAGCTCGTCGTCGTCCTCGGGCGCCTCTGCTCCCGGAGGCACGTCCTCCTCGAGCGGCGGCTCGTCGTCGAGCACGACCAGCACGGCCGCCTTCACGCTCGTCAGCACGAACTCGTGGTCGATGTCCGTCTCGGTCGGCGAGACCGACATCGCGAACGTGGCCACCGGCCAGCAGGTCGAGCTCACCACCGACGACGGCACCGAGTACTTCGGCGTCGTCTCCGAGGTGGGGCTGCTCCCGAGCACGTCCAGCGGCTCCGCGCAGTACCCGGTCACCGTGTCAATCACCGGAGACGGCGAGGGCCTGTTCGACGGCGTCTCCCTGACCGGATCGATCGTCTACGAGCGCCGCACCGACGTGCTCGCCGTGCCCTCGGCCGCGGTCACGACCACCGACGGCGTGAGCACCGTCACCGTGATCGCCGAGGACGGCACGCAGTCCGAGGCCACCGTGGAGGTGGGCGAGACCAGCGGCGAGTACACCGAGATCGTCTCCGGCATCGCCGAGGGCGACGAGGTCCTGGTCGCGAGCTTCACCCCCGGCGAGGGCAACTCCGGCACCGGCGGGTTCCCCGGCGGCAGCGGCACGGGCGGCTTCCCCGGCGGCGACAGCGGCGGAGGCTTCCCCGGCGGCAGCGACAGCGGCGGCGGGTTCCCCGGCGGCGGCACGGGCCAGATGCCCGGTGGCGACGGAGGCGCGCAGTGAGCGGCATCCGCGCCGGCGCCGTCCTGGACGAGCGCGGCACCGGCAGCCCGGAGGCGGTGATCGAGCTCATCGACGCCCGCAAGACCTATCGCACCGGAGACATCGAGTTCGAGGCTCTGCGCGGCATCGACCTGCGGGTGGACGAGGGCGAGTACCTCGCGATCATGGGCCCGTCCGGCTCGGGCAAGTCCACCCTCATGAACATCCTCGGCTGCCTCGACGTGCTCACCAGCGGGGCGTACCGCCTCGGCGGGGACGACGTCGCCGAGCTGAGCGAGACGACTCTCGCGCAGGTGCGCAACCGCCGCATCGGCTTCGTGTTCCAGCAGTTCCATCTGCTGCCCTCGCTGTCCTCGCTGCGCAACGTCGAGCTCCCGCTCGTGTACGCCGGCGTCGGCAAGGAGGAACGGCGTGACCGTGCGATCGCCGCTCTCACCCGCGTCGGCCTCGGCGACCGGCTGTCGAACCGTCCGAGCGAGCTCTCCGGAGGGCAGCAGCAGCGCGTGGCGGTCGCCCGGGCACTCGTCGGGGATCCGACGATGATCCTCGCCGACGAGCCGACCGGAAATCTCGATTCGAAGTCGACGGACGACGTGCTCGGCCTGTTCGACGAGCTGAACGACGCCGGCCGCACCATCGTGCTCATCACGCACGAGCTCGAGGTCGCCGAGCGCGCGGGGCGGATCGCGTTCGTCCGCGACGGCCGGATCGCCGAGGGCGAGGCCGCCGCATGAACTGGTCGGAGACCCTGGCCACGGCGTGGCACGCCATCCGCTCGCACATGCTGCGCTCGCTGCTCACGGTCCTGGGCATCCTCGTCGGCGTAGCCGCCGTGGTCGTCACCGTGGGGCTGGGGCTCGGGACGCAGAAGGACGTCAGCGAGCAGATCAGCTCGCTCGGCAGCAACCTGCTCATCGTCTCCCCCGGATCCAGCACCGACTCCAGCGGCATCCGCGGCGGCTTCGGCAGCTCGACCACGCTGACCGCGACGGATGCCGAGGCCCTCGACTCCGAGATCGCGGCCCCCGACGTGCAGAGCGTCGCCCCGGAGAAGACCTCCTCGCTCTCGCTCGTCGCGAACGACACGAACTGGACCACCACGGTCACGGCCACCACCACGTCCTGGCCCGAGGTGCGCTCCCGCGAGCTGGCCGTCGGCGACTTCTTCACCGACGAGGAGTACTCGTCGAGCGCACGGGTCGTCGTCCTCGGCTCCGAGACCGCCGACGAGCTGTTCGGAACGACCAACGTGGTCGGGCAGAGCGTCACGATCGACGGGAGCACGTTCGAGATCATCGGCGTGCTGTCCTCGGCCGGGTCGAGCTCCTCCACCAACCTCGACGACGCCGCGATCATCCCGCTCACCACGGCGGCGAGCACTGTCATGGGAGGCACGACGGCATCCGCCGTCAGCACCATCTACGTGAAGTCGGTGTCGGACGAGGTGCTCTCGGCCGCGTACCAGGAGGTCGAGTCGATCCTCCTGAACCTGCACGGGATCACGGATGCCGACAGCGCCGACTTCACGCTGGAGAGCCAGGACGCGCTGGTCGATACCGCGACGTCGATCTATCAGACGCTCACGGTGCTGCTCGCCGGGGTCGCCGCCCTCTCACTGCTCGTCGGCGGCATCGGCGTGATGAACATCATGCTCGTGTCGGTGACGGAGCGCACCAGGGAGATCGGTCTGCGCAAGGCCCTCGGCGCACCTCCTGGCGCGATCCGCAACCAGTTCCTGCTGGAGGCGGCCGTGCTCGGGTTCGGCGGAGGCATCGTCGGCGTGCTCCTCGGCATCGTCGTGGCCTGGGTGCTCCCCGGACTCATCGGCAGCTCGGTGGTCGTCTCGATCCCCATCGTGTTCGTGGCCCTCGGCGTCGCGATCGCCATCAGCCTCACCTTCGGCGTGTATCCGGCCACCCGGGCCGCGCGGCTCGTCCCCATCGACGCTCTTCGCAGCGAATGACCTCAGATCCCAGAAAGAACATCGACATGACCGTCTTGAAGACCTCCCGCCTCCGCAACGCCCTCATCGCCTCCGGCATCCTCCTCGTCGGCGGCGCCGCGCTCGCCGGCTGCGCGTCGGCCACGGCCGCCCCCGAGCCCTCGGCGACCGAGCAGTCCTCCGATGGCGCTCAGCAGCCGCAGACGCCCTCGGGCGTGAGCGGCCTCATCGCCTACGCCGAGGACGGCCTGCTCCAGGTCCAGGGGACCGATGAGCAGACCGCGGTGCGCTACACCGACGACACCTCCATCACCAAGACCGTGGCCGTCGAGGCCTCGTCGATCACCGTCGGCTCGTGCGTCATGATCGTGACCGACGACGACGGCGCCACTGCGACCTCGGTCACGGTGACCGACGCCGCCGACGACGGCACCTGCAGCCTGGGGATGGGCGGCGGCTTCCCCGGCGGTGGCGGCGACGGCGGGATGCCGTCCGGAGACGGTCAGATGCCGTCCGGAGACGGTCAGATGCCGTCCGGAGACGGTGCGCGCCCGTCCGGCGCGCCCACGGACATGCCCAGCGGAGCGCCCGACGCCTCGGGCGACGCCCAGGGCGGCCCCGGCGGCATGGGCGGCTTCGGCAACATCGTCTCGGGCGCCGTCACCGCTGTCGGCGACGGCACCCTGACGGTCGAATCCACCGGGTTCGGTGACGACGCCGAGACCACGAGCACCGACGTCGCACTGGCCGCCGACACGACCATCACCGGGACGGTCGCCGCCACCGCGGCCGACATCGCCACCGGACTCTGCGTCACCGCAGCGGGCGAGGCCGACGATGCCGGCGGCTACGACGCCACCTCCCTCGCGCTGAGCGACCCCGACGAGAACGGCGACTGCTCCTCGGGCTTCGGCGGATTCGGCGGCCGGGGCCCCGGCGCCGACGGTCAGGGAGAGGGCGAATGAGCGGGGACGATCTCTTCGACGAGCTCATCGATGCGCCGGACGCGCCGGAGGAGGCGGCAGCCGCCTCCGGGCGCCCCGCGAGACTCGGTCGTCTGCTCGCCTCCCGCCGGAACCGGATCATCGCCGGCGTCGCGGTGACCGCCGCGGTCCTCGCCTCGGGGACGGGCGCCGTCTACGCGGCCACGCAGAACGGCTCGAGCAGCTACCGCACGGCCGTGGCCGACGTCGCCGACATCTCGGAGACGCTGTCGCTGAGCGGGCAGCTGGCTTCGAGCAGCTCCACCGACGTGGCGTTCCAGGTGGGCGGTACCGTCGCCGACGTCCTGGTGGCTCTCGGCGACACCGTCACGGCAGGGCAGCAGCTCGCGGCTCTCGACACGACGGATCTCGAAGAGGCCGTCACCAAGGCCGAAGACGCCGTGGCGGACGCCGAGCAGACCCTCGAGGACGACCTGGAAGCGCAGTCGAGCGGGAGCTCGTCGTCGTCATCATCCTCGTCGTCCTCGTCGTCAGCGTCGTCCTCCGCCGGTGCACCCTCGGGTTCGTCCTCCGACTCCTCCTCCTCCTCCTCCGGCGCCTCGGGTTCGTCGGGCGGAAGCGGGTCGTCGGCGAGTGATGCCGAGACGCAGAAGGCGATGAAGGACGTCGCCGACGCTCAGCAGGCGCTGCTCGCACAGTACGAGACGGCGACCGCGGCGGGCGAGGCGTCGACCTCGACTCTCGCCCAGGCGCAGGAGGTCTGCGCACCCTTCCTCTCCGCCTCGCTGACCGCGGATGCCGCCTCCGAGGAGGACCCCGATGCCTCCGCTGCGGAGCCGAGCACGGTCTCCGAGGGCGACGCCGACGCTGCGCAGGCGACGGATGCCGCTGACGACGCGGCCACGGTCGACGATCTGCAGAGCGCCCTCGAAGACGCGCAGGCGGATCTCGCCTCCTGCCAGGAGGCGATCACCGCGTCTCAGGAGGCGCAGAGCACCACGAGCGCGGCAGGCACGGCCTTGACGGATGCCGCGACGGCTCTGAACGAGAAGGTCGCCGCCCTGCAGGCGCTCATCGGCACGGCATCCTCGACCGACGATGCCGGCGCCGCCGCGCCGAGCACGTCGACCGCGCCGAGCGCGTCGACCTCGTCGACCTCGTCGACCTCGTCGACCGGATCGTCGGCCACGAGCTCCTCCGGGTCCTCGGGGTCGTCGTCCGGCACGCCGTCGGGTTCCGCAGGAGGGTCGACCACGATCACCGCCGAGCGGATCCTCGCCGACCAGGCGGCCATCGACCTGGCCGAGGCCGAGCTGACGATCGCTCAGCAGAACCTCACGTTCGCGTCGATCACGAGCCCGATCAGCGGCACCGTCGTCTCGGTGGCCCTCGCCGCCGGCGACTCCGTGTCGGCCGGGTCGACCTCGTCGATCATCACCGTGCAGGGCGATGGCGGATACATCGTCCAGGCGAACGTGGCCCTCAGCAGGATCTCGAAGGTGCAGACGGGACAGAGCGCGGAGGTCTCGCTCCCGGCGTTCGGCGCCACGTACTCGGGCACGGTCTCCTCCATCGGCGTGCTGAACGTGTCGGAGACCTCGACGCCGTCGTACACGGTGACCGTGGCGGTCGACGCCGGCGACGACTCGCCGCGCATCGGCGCCACCGCCGATGTCGACATCGAGCTCTCCGATGCGACAGGTGTGCTGACGGTTCCGACCTCGGCCGTCACCCGCACCGGCACCACGGCCACGGTGATCCGTCTGGTCGACGGGAAGCCGGAGACGACGACGGTGACGCTCGGCGCGATCGGCGCGGAGCGCACCGAGATCGCAGACGGACTCTCCGAGGGGGACGTCGTGGTGCTCGCCGATCTGAACCAGGCCATCAGCTCTGATGACAGCTCGTCGGACAGCGGGCTCACCGGCCTGGGCGGATCGTCTCAGTTCCCCGGGGGCACGGGATTCACCGGCGGCGGCTTCACGACCAACGGCGACTTCCCGTCTCCGCCCGGGGGCTGATCCGGAACGGACACGAAAGCGGGTTCGGCCGGCTGCGCACGATGCGCGGCCGGCCGAACCCGTCGTTCATTCGAACCTGACTCCGGATGGGCGGCCGCGGTGCTGCTCCCCCATCACCGTGCGGACGACTGCCGAGACGACCCCGCCGGAGTATCCGCGACGGGCGAGCTGCCCCGAGAGCCGCCGTTTCGCGGTCTCCTGGTCGAGCCTGGCGAGGGAGCGCATCTTCGTCCTCGCGTACTCGAGAGCCCGTTCCATGTCGTCGTCGGGAAGGTCGTCGAGAGCGGCATCGATCACATCGCGCGGGATGCCGCGCTGGGCCAGGGCTCGCGCGAGGGCCACCCGGCCCTGCCCCTTGCGCTCGACGCCCGAGGTGACCAGATGCCCGGCGAGGATCGCATCGTCGAGATAGCCGCGTCGGCAGAAGTCGTCGATCAGATCCTCGATCTGCGAGGCATCCAGTCGCTGCGTCCCCTGCTCGTATCCCTTCAGCACCGTGCGCGCCTCGGAGATCGACAGCGAGCGGGTTCTGAGCCTGCGGACCAGCACCTCTTCGGCTGACTGTCTGAGCGATTCGGGATCGACCGGATCGTCGGCGTCACCCTGCGCGTCTCCGTGCGGTCGAAGCGCGCGAAGACGCGGCGTCGATCGGCCCAGCCCGCCGCGAGCGGGGTGGCTGTCGCTCGGCACGCCGCTCTCCGCCGAGGGCTCGACCTCGTTGTCTCCGGGCGAGTCCCAGGTCGAACGCCAGAGCCCCGATTCGCCGGTCCGCCGGGGGACGATGCGGGCGGCATCGTCCCCCTCGACGACCGGATCCGGCCCCTTCCGGCTGCCGCCGAACAGAGGGATGACCGGAGCCATCGATTCGTCGTCACCGCTCACGGCTCACCCCGGTTGCTGAGCGACGCCGAAGCACGGTTGCTGAGCGACGCCGAAGCACGGTTGCTGAGCGACGCCGGAGCACGGCTGCCGAGCGAGGCCGGAGCATCAGGCCGGGCGGCGCTCGGCGAGCTCATCGGCCGGAGCCGCGGCCTGTCCGCCGATGCCGAGCTTCTGCTTGATCTGCGTCTCGATGGCCAGAGCGATGTCGGGGTTCTTGATGAGGAACGACCGCGCGTTCTCCTTGCCCTGGCCCAGCTGGTCGCCGTCGTAGGTGTACCAGGACCCCGACTTCTTCACGATGCCGTGGTCGACGCCGAAATCGATCAGGCTTCCCTCGCGGGAGATGCCGATGCCGTACAGGATGTCGAACTCGGCCTGCTTGAAGGGCGGAGCCATCTTGTTCTTCACGACCTTGACACGCGTGCGGTTTCCGACCGCCTCGGTGCCGTCCTTCAGCGTCTCGATGCGACGGATGTCGAGGCGGACCGACGCGTAGAACTTCAGCGCCTTGCCACCGGCGGTGGTCTCGGGCGATCCGAAGAAGACGCCGATCTTCTCGCGCAGCTGGTTGATGAAGATCGCGGTGGTCTTGGTCTGGTTCAGGCCACCGGTGAGCTTGCGCAGAGCCTGCGACATCAGTCGCGCCTGCAGGCCGACGTGCGAGTCTCCCATCTCGCCCTCGATCTCGGCACGGGGCACGAGGGCCGCCACCGAGTCGATGACGACGAGGTCGATGGCGCCGGAGCGGATCAGCATGTCGGCGATCTCGAGGGCCTGCTCACCCGTGTCGGGCTGCGAGACGAGCAGCTGGTCGATGTCGACGCCGAGCTTGGCGGCGTAGTCGGGGTCGAGGGCATGCTCGGCGTCGACGAAGGCAGCGATGCCTCCGGCCCGCTGGACGTTCGCGATCGCGTGCAGAGTCAGCGTCGTCTTACCCGACGACTCCGGGCCGTAGATCTCGATGATGCGGCCGCGCGGGAGCCCGCCGACACCGAGCGCGACGTCGAGGGCGATGGAACCGGTGGGGATGACCTCCACAGGCGCGCGCTCGTCGCTGCCGAGGCGCATGACCGAGCCCTTTCCGAACTGACGGTCGATCTGGGCGAGGGCCGACTCGAGGGCCTTCTCGCGGTCTGCGGATGATGGCATGGTGTGTGTTCCTTCTGCTCGCGTGATGCCGCCTGTAGGCTGTCGCGGCCTTCCCCGGCTGGGGCGGACTCTCCGACAAGGCGTATGGCTCGGGGCCATGTCCTCACGGTACGAGGAGCCTCCGACATCGCATCGGAGACATCCGCGAACTGTGGAGAACTCCGGCTTCGAACCACTTGTGCAGAAGACTACGCCTTCTCGAACACATCTTCGAGAAGGCGTAGTCTTCGGCGTGTCGGAATGCGGAACACTCGAACAGCGGTGGAGCTTCAGCGCTTGCGCGGCTCCAGACGACCCACGCCGTGGCGGCGCTCGACGGGCACGTCGGTCTCCGCGCACAGCGCCAGCCAGATGTCGCGCGGGGGCACACCGGCGTCCAGGGCCTCGGCGGCCGTACGTCCGGCCAGCTGGTTCAGCACGAGATCACTGATCAGAGACGGGGCGCGGGCGCCGAACTCCACATCGACGGCGCGGAGGAACTCGCTGCGGCGCATGGGCGACGAGCGTGACGATCAGCGCAGCGTGAGCTGCGGCTCGATCGAGGCGACGAGATCGTCGGGGACGACGTCGGGGAAGACCTGGATGCCTTCGAGCACCGAGATGCGGTCACCGACCTCGCGCATGATCGTCGAGATCGGGACGTCGAGCGCCTCGGCGACCGACGCGAGGATCTCGCTCGACGCCTCTTTCTGCCCGCGCTCCACCTCGCTGAGATAGCCGAGAGCCACGGAGGCCTTGCTCGCGACCTGCCGGAGCGTACGCCCCTTCTGCAGGCGGAAGTCCCTCAGCACATCGCCGATTTCCTGTCGTACAAGGATCATCGGAACCTCCTCCCGTTTCTCGAGGTCTCCCTCGAAGAGATCGCCAGTCTAGTCCTACCGGACTGCACAGAATCTATCCTGCCATCCTGTGGTTTGAATGTGAGCACACTCGTATCAACTTTCACCCGGATGCTTCTATTCCCGGAGGATCCCCCGCAGCAGCGAGAACGCCGCCTGCACCGATTGCGCTCTGATCTGCGCACGGTCTCCGGAGAACAGGAACGCCGCCGTCCTCTCCCCGAGCGGCGTGACAACGCCGATGTGCACGGTCCCCACGGGCTGGCCGTCCGGAGAGTCGGGGCCGGCGATGCCGGTCGTGGAGAGGCCGGCATCCGCTCTGCGTCCGTCGACCGCCACGGCCGAACGCACCCCGTCGGCCATCTCGAGCGCCACCTGCGGATGCACCGGGCCGTGTGCGGCGAGCAGCTCGCCGTCGACGCCCAGCAGGGTGTGCTTCACGGGCGTGGCGTAGGCGACCACGCCGCCGAGCAGCACCGCCGAGGCGCCGGGCACGGAGACGAACTCCGCGGTGACCGCGCCTCCCGTGAGCGATTCGGCGATCCCGAGCGTCCAGCCCCGCGACCGGAGCTCTTCGAAGACGTCCGACGCCGCGCTCACGTGCGGCTCCGGGATCCTCGCACCTGGGCGACCACGTAGTCGATGCCGCTGACGACGGTGAGGACCAGCACGACGATCATGAGCACGGTCGTCACGACGGTCCACGGCTCGAGCCCGATGAGCACGTGCAGCGGCAGCAGCGCCCAGCCAAGCGCCACTCCCTGCACGGCGGTCTTGATCTTGCCCATCCAGGCCGCGGCGACGACGTGCTCGTTCACGATCATGAGCCGATGCACCGTGATGCCCCACTCGCGCACGAGGATGATCGCGACGATCCACCAGTTCACCTCGCCGAGGATGGCCAGGCCGATGAAGCCCGCCCCGGTGAGCAGCTTGTCGGCGATCGGATCCCACAGCTTGCCGAAGTCGCTGACGATGTCGTGCTTGCGCGCGAGGTAGCCGTCGACCCAGTCCGTGGAGATCGCCAGGATGAACAGGGCGCCGGCCACCCAGCGCAGCGCCAGGTCGGTGTCGCCGTAGACGCCGCCGAGCAGCAGCAGCACGAAGAAGACGACGGCCAGCGGGATGCGGGCGACCGTGATCGCGTTGGGAAGCTGCCGAGGGATGGCCATCAGTCGCGTCCCGTCAGTCCCCAGGCGTCTTCGTCGCCCTCCGACTCGACCACGGGAAGCCCTTCGAACTGCGCCTCGACCGGGTCGTGCGCGGGCGGCGGGGAGGGCGGCGCCGCAGAGGCGGGAGCGGGAGCATCCTCGCCGCGCAGCTTCGCGAGCACCTGCGGGAGCTGCTCGGCCGTGGCCAGGACGTCGCGGGCCTTGGAGCCCTCGGACGGGCCGACGACCTCGCGCGACTCGAGCAGGTCCATGAGCCGCCCCGCCTTGGCGAAGCCGACGCGCAGCTTGCGCTGGAGCATCGAGGTCGAGCCGAACTGGGAGGACACGATGAGCTCGGCGGCCGCGAGCAGCAGCTCGAGATCGTCGCCGATGTCCTCGTCGACCTCTTTCTTCTTCGCCGGGTCCATCGCCTCCTGCACGTCGGAGCGGTACTCCGGACGCGCCTGGCGGGTGACGTGCTTGACGACGGCGTCGATCTCCTTCTCGTCGACCCAGGCGCCCTGCAGGCGGAAGGGCTTCGACGACCCCATCGGGGAGAACAGCGCGTCACCCTGGCCGATGAGCTTGTCGGCGCCCGGGCTGTCGAGGATGACGCGACTGTCGGTGACGCTGGTCACGGCGAAGGCGAGGCGCGAGGGGACGTTGGCCTTGATCAGACCGGTCACGACGTCGACGCTGGGTCGCTGGGTGGCGAGCACGAGATGGATGCCGGAGGCACGTGCCAGCTGGGTGATGCGGACGATCGAGTCCTCGACGTCGCGCGGGGCGACCATCATGAGGTCGGCGAGCTCGTCGACCACGACGAGGAGGTACGGGTACGGCTTGAGCACCCGCTCGCTGCCCACGGGGACCTCGACCTCGCCGGCGCGGACGGCGCGGTTGAAGTCGTCGATGTGACGGAAACCGAACGACGCCAGGTCGTCGTACCGCATGTCCATCTCCTTGACGACCCACTGCAGCGCCTCTGCGGCCTTCTTCGGGTTCGTGATGATGGGCGTGATCAGGTGCGGCACGCCGGCGTAGCTCGTGAGCTCGACGCGCTTGGGGTCGATGAGCACCATCCGCACGTCGGCGGGACGCGCCCGCATCAGCAGGCTCGTGATCATCGAGTTCACGAAGCTGGACTTTCCGGACCCGGTGGAACCGGCCACGAGCAGGTGCGGCATCTTCGCGAGGTTCGCGACGACGAAGTTGCCGCCGACGTCCTTGCCCACGCCGATCGTCAGCGGATGGGTGCTCTTCAGGGCGGCCTGCGAGCGCAGCACGTCGCCGAGCGCGACGGTCTCGCGGTCGGTGTTCGGTATCTCGATGCCGATCGCGCTCTTGCCTGGGATCGGCGAGAGGATGCGCACGTCGTTGGAGGCGACCGCGTAGGCGAAGTTGTTGCTCAGCTGCAGGATCTTCTCGACCTTGACGCCGTGCCCGACCTCGACCTCGTACTGGGTGACCGTCGGGCCGCGCGAGAACCCGGTCACCTTGGCGTCGACGTTGAACTGCGACAGCACGCTCGTGATCTGCTCGACGATGCGGTCGTTCGCCTCGGAGCGGGCGACCGAGGGCGGTCCGTCGGCGAGGATCCCGGGAGACGGGAGGATGTACGGGGCCACGGGCGCCTGCGGGCCGCCCTCCCCCGGCCCGTCGGTGCCGAATCCGTCGAGACCGGGCAGCTCGGGCATCTCGCCGGTCCCGGAGTCGTCGAGGAGCGCGGTCGTCTGCTGCTCCGCGAGCGCATCGGTGACCGAGCGCACATCGGAGAGCACCTCGGTCGCCGCATCGTAGGGGTCGGCGACCGTGACGGCCTGGTCGTAGGCGGGAGTCGGCTCCGCCGTGCTCAGCAGGGCCGTGATGTCGTCCGAGCCGAGGGTGCCCTCGTCGGGGTCCTCCTCGCGGCCGGTCTTGTTGCGCCGCCACCACGGGAGCACGTCGGGGTCGTCGACCTTGTCGGCGTCGTCGATCGCCGCGGCGGCCTTCGCGGGCTTCTCGACGCGCTCGGCGTCGAACATCCACGCGTAGAGGTCGCCGAGGCGCTGCCCGATCCGGTTCGGCGGCGTCTTGGTGAGGATCAAGACGCTCAGCACCGCGAGCAGGCCCAGCACGATGTACGCGGGGACGGACGTCAGATAGCTCAGCGGCTGGCCCACCATCCATCCGAACAGGCCCCCCGCGGCGCTGAGCGCGACCATCCCCTCGCGGGGCTGGGGCATCCCGCCGGCGATGTGGCAGAAGCCCGCCAGGGTGATCATGAGGAGGCCGAAGCCGATGCCGATGCGCCCGTTGTCGTTGACCGAGGACGGATGCCGGAAGAGCCATCCCGCCAGCAGCAGGAGGAGCACCGGGAAGATGAAGGCCATCCGGCCGATCAGGAGTCCCACCGAGTACGCGCTGATGTTGGTCGCGATCTCGTTGCCGATGAAGAACCACTCGTTCACCGCGCCCGCGATCGCGAGCAGCACGAGCAGGAACGGGAAGCCGTCGCGACGATCGTCCTTCTCGAGCGTCTCCGGGCCGAAGGCGCGGAACATCCCGCCCACGCCGTGGGCGACGCCGCTCCACGCGCGCACGGCGACGGGAGGCCTGTCGGCCTCGTCGATGTACTTCTTCGGGGCAGCCTGAGCCTTCGGAGCGCTCTGCCGCTTCGGTCGCGACGATGCGCTCTCCGACGCGCGCTCGGACTTCGTGGTGCTCCTGGCCATGTCCTTCACGTTACGGCCAGCATCCGACATGGCCCCGTAATGACGCGGCTTTCCGGCGATCCGGGCATCAGGCGAAGCGGTGCACCATCGTGTCGCGGTCGGCGTCCTCGTGCGTCACGACGAAGCCCTCCGAGCGATACAGGTTCCTCGCGAAGTTGTCCCGCTCCACGCTCAGGCTGAGCCGTGGGTGCCCCTGCTCCCTGGCATGGGCGACGAGCCGGTGCAGGAGCGCTCGTCCTACCCCGTGCGCACGCCAGATCGGCTGCACGCCGATGATGAGCTCGGGCACGGCGGTGCCGACGAACCCGAATCCGGGATCGCTGCGCGGCAGCATCCGGTACCAGGCCGCTCCGATCGGGACGCCGCCCGGGTCCACGGCGACGAAGCCGGCGTCGGCCGGGCGCATCCATCCGGCGATGTACCGCCGGTGCTCGGAGGAGGTGAGGATCTCGTGCCGTGCCCGCGGGGCTCGGCCGCGCCAGTTCGCGGCCTCCACCACCATGTCGCCGAGGAAGCTGCCGTCGCTCTGGACGGCCGGGCGCAGCACGAACGGCTCGGACATGTCCAGAGCCTAGGGCCCGGCCGTTACGTCCGGATGACGCGCAGCTGGGAATCGGCGCCCGGCGACTACGCCTCGATGACGAGCGGCACGATCATCGGCCGGCGGCGGAGCTTCTGGTTGACCCAGCGTCCGATCGCGCGGCGCACCACCTGCGAGAGCGCGTGCGTGTCGCGCACCCCGTTGCCCGCCGCCTCCTTGAGGGCGGCGACGATCTTCGGCACCACGTCGTCGAACACGGCGTCGTCCTCGGCGATGCCGCGGGCGTGGATCTCGGGCCCGGAGATGATGCGGCCGGTGCCGGCATCCACCACGACGATGACCGAGACGAAGCCCTCCTCCCCCAGGATCCGGCGGTCTTTGAGGTCGGCGTCGGTGATCTCGCCGACCGTCGAGCCGTCGACGTAGACGAAGCCGAGGTCGAGCTGACCGACCACGCGGGCCACGCCGTCCTTGAGGTCGATCACGGTGCCGTTCGAGGCGATGATCGTGCGCTCGGCGTCGATGCCGGTGTCCTGCGCGAGCTTGGCGTTGGCCATCAGGTGACGGTACTCGCCGTGCACGGGCAGCACGTTCTTCGGCTTCAGGATGTTGTAGCAGTAGAGCAGCTCGCCGGCTGCGGCGTGCCCGGACACGTGCACGCGCGCGTTCGCCTTGTGCACGACGTTCGCGCCCAGCTTGGTCAGCCCGTCGATCACGCGGTAGACGGCGTTCTCGTTGCCGGGGATGAGGCTGGAGGCGAGGATGACGGTGTCGCCCTCGCTGATCTCGATGGCGTGGTCCATGTTGGCCATGCGGCTGAGCACGGCCATCGGCTCGCCCTGGGAGCCCGTGGACATGTAGACCACCTGCTCGTCAGGCAGGTCGCGCGCCTTCTTGAAGTCGATCAGCACGCCCTCCGGCACCTTCAGGTAGCCCAGCTGCTCGGCGATCGTCATGTTGCGCACCATCGAGCGGCCGAGGAAGGCGACGCGGCGCCCGTGCGCGTGCGCGGCGTCGATGACCTGCTGCACACGGTGCACGTGGCTCGAGAAGCTGGCGACGATCACGCGGCGCGGCGCCTTGCCGATCACCTGATCGAGCACCGGGCCGATCGAGCGCTCGGTGGGCGTGAAGCCGGGCACGTCGGCGTTCGTCGAGTCCACCAGGAACAGGTCGACGCCCTCCTCCCCCAGACGCGAGAACGCGCGGAGATCGGTGATGCGGCCGTCCAGCGGGAGCTGGTCCATCTTGAAGTCGCCGGTCGCCAGGACGAGGCCGGCGGGCGTGTGGATGGCCACGGCCAGCGCGTCGGGGATCGAGTGGTTCACGGCGACGAACTCGAGGTCGAACGGGCCGACCTTCTCCTTCTGGCCCTCCTTCACCGTGAGGGTGAAGGCCTTGATCCTGTGCTCCTTGAGCTTCGCCTCCACCAGTGCGAGGGTGAGGCTCGAGCCGATCAGCGGGATGTCGCTCTTCAGGCGCAGCAGATAGGGCACCGCGCCGATGTGGTCCTCGTGCCCATGGGTGAGCACGACGCCGACGATGTCGTCGAGGCGGTCCTTGATCGGCTCGAAGTCGGGCAGGATCAGGTCGACGCCGGGCTGGTGCTCCTCCGGGAAGAGCACGCCGCAGTCGACGATCAGGATCTTGCCGTCGTACTCGAAGATGGTCATGTTGCGGCCGACCTCGCCGAGGCCGCCGAGCGGGGTGACCCGCAGGGTCCCCTCGTCGAGTGCTGCAGGATCTGCGATGGGGATGGACATGTGTCTCCTCAGTCGGACACTCCGCGCGTCCGTTCGTTCATGGTGACGCGTCTCAGCGCGTCGTGCCGTGCACCTTCGGCAGGGCGCCGCCCGCGGCCGCGTTGCGGTCGGGGCGGAAGTTCGAGAAATCGGCGCCGGGGACGTCCGAGACGAGGGCGAGCTCGTCTTCGATGAGCGCGGCCTCCCACTCCTCCGGGCCGACCAGGGGCAGGCGCACGCGGGGGCTCGAGATCCGGCCGAGTCCGTGCAGGATGTACTTGGCGGCGACCGTTCCCGGCACGTGCGTCATCACCGCGCGCACCAGCGGCTCGAGGCGCTTGTGCTCGGCGGTGGCCGTGGCGAGATCGCCGCGGTTCACGGCGTCGACGATCGTGCGGTACGGGGTGGCGGCGATGTTCGCCGTGACCCCGATGAGGCCGGTGGCGCCGATGGCGAGGTGCGGCAGCACGTTCGCGTCGTCGCCGGAGAAGTACATCAGGTCGGTCTGGTTGAGCACGCGGCTGACCTCGGAGAAGTCGCCCTTGGCGTCCTTCACGGCGAGGATGTTCGGGTGCTTGGCGAGACGCAGGATGGTCTCGTACTTGATCGGCACGCCGGTGCGGCCGGGGATGTCGTACAGGATCACCGGCAGATCGGTGGCGTCGGCGACGAGCCGGAAGTGCGTGAGGATGCCGGCCTGGGTCGGCTTGTTGTAGTACGGCGTGACGATCATGATGCCGTCGGCGCCGGCCTTCTCGCTGGCCTTGTAGAGCTCGATGGCGTGCGCGGTCTCGTTCGAGCCGCCGCCGGTGATGATCTTGGCGCGACCAGCGGAGACGGACTTGCCGACCTCGACGAGCTTGAGCTTCTCGGGGTCCGTCAGGGTCGAGGTCTCGCCGGTCGTGCCCGTCACGACGATGCCGTCGGCGCCGGCGGTGATGACGTCGTCGATGTGCTTCTCGACGGCGGGCCAGTCGACTTCGCCGTCGGCGGTCATCGGAGTGACCAGCGCGACGAGAACCTGTCCGAAGGGATTGCCCGAATGCGTCATGCTCCCAGCGTATCGGGTCGGGCCCTCGTCACGGTGACACCGATGTCCGGGGCCCCGACGAGACCCGCCCTAGGCTCGTCCCATGACATGGCTGACCCGCGGATCCGAGACGAAGTACGAGAACGCCTGGATCCACGTCCGCGAGGACCAGGTGACCGGCCCCGCCGGAGACGGCATCTACGGCGTCGTGCGGATGCAGCATCCGGCGGTCTTCGTCGTCGCGGTCGACGGAGAGGACCGCGTCTGCCTGGTGACCCTGGACCGCTACACGGTGGGCACGACCGTCGAGGTGCCCGCGGGCGGCACCGACGGCGAGGAGCCGCTCGTCGCGGCCCGCCGGGAGCTGCTCGAGGAGACCGGGTTCGAGGCGGCGAGCTGGACCGAGCTGGGCGCCATGCACGCGCTGAACGGGATCGCGGATGCCGTCGAGTTCGTCTTCCTGGCGAGGGATCTGCGGGCCGCGGATGCCGGCGCCGCCCGTTCCCAGGCGGAGGAGGGCATCGCCGCGGTGACCTGGGCGCCGTTCGCCGACGTCCTCGCGATGATCGCCGACGGCCGCATCACGGACGGCGAGACGATCGCCGCGATCGCCTACGCCGGCATCCACCTGGGCCGTTTCCGCTGATCGGGCGCTTCTGCTGATCGGCTCAGACGCGACCGCGGCGCGCGACGCCCGCGGTGAGCGCACGCGGCAGGACGCGGGTCGCCGCGACGACGAGCCGGTAGCGCCGCGAGGGGATCGAGACCGCCCGGCCGCGCGCGGCGTCCCGAAGGCTCTCTCGGACGACGGCGGGCGCGTCGAGCCACAGGATCGAGGGGACGCCCTCCTTCCCGCGAGCGAGTCCCATCCGCTCGTGGAAGGTGGTGTGCACGAAGCCCGGGCACACGGCGGTCACCGTCACGCCGTCGCGGGCGTACTCGGCGTTCGCCCAGCGGCTGAAGCCGATGAGCCAGCCCTTGCAGGCAGAGTACGTGGAGCGGGAGATGAAGCCCGCGACGGACGCGACGTTCACGATCCGACCGCCCCGGCCGCGCATGGCCTGCAGGGCCGCGTGCATGAGCCGCATCGGCGCCTCGACGTGCACGCGCAGATGACGCACCTCGGCATCGACGTCGTTGTCGGCGAAATGCAGCGGAAGGCCGAAGCCGGCGTTGTTCACGAGCAGGTGGACGGGGTCCGAGGCGTCTCGCAGCCGATCGGCGACGCGCTCGACGTCCGCCTCGATCGCGAGGTCCGCGGGCAGCACCTCGACCGCGACCCCGTACTCGCCCCGCAGGTCCGAGGCGAGCTCTTCGAGGGCGTCCGCGGTGCGCGCGACGAGGATCAGATCGGCGCGGCGGCGAGCCAGCTGTCGCGCGAACTCGGCGCCCAGTCCGGCGCTCGCTCCGGTGATCAGCGCGGTGGGCACGTCAGCGCTCGTATCCGAGGAAGCGGTAGCGGATGCCGGTGCGGGACGTCTGCCACTCCCCCTCGTCCACCAGACGCCAGCCGGACTTCGACGGCGCGAACGCATCTCCTGCGACGTCGAGATCGAGCTCGGTCACCTCGAGACGGTCGGCGTCCGGCAGGACCTGGCGGAAGATCTCCGCACCGCCGATGACCCACGCCCTGTCCTCGCCGCGCACCGCCTCGGCGACCGTCGCGGCCCGCCGGGCTCCGTCTGCCGCCCAGTCCTGCTGTCGGGTGATGACGATGTTCTCGCGACCAGGGAGCGGGCGGAACCTCTCGGGGAGGGAGTCCCAGGTCTTGCGCCCCATCACGACCGGCTCGCCCAGGGTGACGTCCTTGAAGTGGGCGAGGTCCTCGGGCACGTGCCACGGCATCCCGCCCTCCGCGCCGATGACCCCTCCGTGCGCCTCTGCCCAGATCAGGCCCACCCAGGTCATACCGCCACCGCCGCGCGGATCGGTGCGTGGTGCTGGTAGTCCTCGACGATGAAGTCCTCGTAGCGGTAGTCGAGGATCGACTCCGGCTTCCTGGCGAACCGCAGGGCCGGATACGGGTACGCCTCGCGGGTCAGCTGCTCGGTCACCTGCGCCACATGGTTGTCGTAGATGTGGCAGTCGCCGCCGGTCCAGACGAAGTCGCCGGGCTCGAGGCCGACCTGCTGGGCGACCATGAGCGTGAGCAGCGCGTAGGAGGCGATGTTGAACGGGACGCCCAGGAACAGGTCGGCGCTGCGCTGATAGAGCTGGCAGGAGAGCTTCCCGTCGGCGACGTAGAACTGGAAGAGCGCGTGGCAGGGGGCGAGCGCCATGTCCGGGATGTCGGCGGGATTCCAGGCCGACACGATGAGGCGCCGGGAGTCCGGGGTCCTGCGGATCTGGTCGATCACCTCGGACAGCTGGTCGATGCTCCGCCCGTCCGGGGCGGGCCACGACCGCCACTGCACCCCGTACACCGGGCCGAGATCGCCCTCGGCATCCGCCCACTCGTCCCAGATGGTCACGCCGTTCTCCTGCAGCCACCGCACGTTGGAGTCGCCGCGCAGGAACCAGAGCAGCTCGTAGGCGATCGACTTGAAGTGCACCCGCTTGGTCGTGATCAGCGGGAAGCCCTGCGACAGGTCGAACCGGATCTGCCGGCCGAAGACGCTCGTGGTGCCGGTGCCGGTGCGATCGGACTTGTGCGTGCCCGTGGCCAGCACGTCGCGCAGCAGGTCTTCGTACGGAGTCGGCACGGCTTCGCTCATGACTGCCAGACTACCTTCCCCCGCCCCGGACGGATCCGGCCGTCTTATTGCGAAACAACGGCCCTGGCGCTGGCACGGCCGACGTACCCTCGTGTCATGTCGCCCCTGCTCGCCCTCTCCGCGGCCGGCGCGCTGCTCGTGCTCGCAGCCGCGATCGGCGTGGTGCTGCGGGTGCTGGACGGCCGCCGCCGGGGTGGCGGCCACCTGCGCTTCGATCCGGCCGACGCCGCGGCCGAGCTGGGCTCCCGCGCCACCCTCGTGCAGTTCAGCACCGAGATGTGCGCACGCTGCCCGCAGGTGCGGCGGATGCTGGGTTCGATCGCGCAGGACGGCGAGGGGCTCGCCCACGTCGAGGTCGATCTGACGCACCGCCCCGATCTGTCCAGCCGGTACCGGGTGCTGCAGACCCCGACCACATTCCTCGTGGACGGCGGCGGCGTCGTCCGCGCCCGTTTCAACGGCGTGCCGCACCGGCACGCCCTCGCCGAAGCCCTCGCCGCCGTCTGAGGCGCAGTCAGGAGAGCCATGTCAACCCCTGCAGGCATCGATCCGCGCGGTCCGCGCTTCGCCGCGACCATCACCGCTGTCCTGCTGCTCCTCGCCACCTTCCTCGGACTGGTCGGCGTCTCGACGGCCCGAGCGGATGCCGCGTCCTTCGGATGGTTCGCGTATCAGCCCCTCGCCGACGCCTCTTTCGCTCCCGACGGCTGGGCCATCCACTCCGCCTCCCTGGCGCAGCGCGCCCTCGATCCCGCGTTCCTGCTGACGCTCGTGATCGCCCTGCTGTTCCTGTGGAGCGTCGCCTGGCCGCAGAGCGCACCGTGGGGCGTCCTGTTCCGCAGGGCCGTCCGACCGCGTCTCACCCCGCCCGCCGAGCTCGAGGACCCCCGTCCCCCGCGCTTCGCCCAGGGGGTCGGCCTGTTCGTGGTCGCCGTCGGGCTCGTGCTGCATCTGCTCGGCGTCCCGTGGGCGCTGCCGATCGCCACGGCCGCGGCCTTCATCGCCGCGTTCCTCAACGCCGCGTTCGGATTCTGCCTCGGCTGCCAGCTGTACCTGCTGCTCCAGCGCGCCGGCCTCGTGGGCCGGACGGCATCCGCCTGACCCCTGTTCCACGCGGCCTGCGCGCTCGATAGGCTGTCCACGACGCGACGCAGCCGCCCTGGCAGCGCGAGAACCGGAGGTCACCATGCCCGTCACCAGCGAAGCCAACAGCACCTGGACCGGATCGCTCACCGAGGGGTCCGGCACCGTCGCCTTCGCATCGTCGAACCTCGGCACCTTCCCGATCGACTGGAAGGCGCGCAGCGAGGGCAGCGACACCACGACCACGCCTGAGGAGCTCATCGCCGCCGCGCACTCCTCGTGCTTCAGCATGGCGCTCTCGCACGCGCTGGCTGAGAACGGCACCCCGCCGGAGCGCGTGAACACCAGCGCATCGGTGACGTTCAAGCCCGGCACCGGCATCACCGGCAGCCACCTGAACGTGAACGCGGTCGTCCCCGGCCTCACCCCCGAGAAGTTCCAGGAGATCGCCGAGGGCGCCAAGACCGGATGCCCCGTCTCTCAGGCTCTCGCCGGGATCGAGATCACCCTCGAGGCGACGCTCGCCTGAGTCGCCACGACTCGCGAGACTTCACAGATGTCACGTTCTTCGCGCAGAAACGTGACATTCGCGAAGTCTCGCGGGCAGGATCAGGGGTGCTCGAGGCGGATCGCCTCGCGGATGCTGGCCCGGGCGTCCTTGCGGCGGCCGGCCGCGTCCTGCACCACCCCGAGCCGGTAGCGGGCGCGCCAGTCGTCCGGTGCGGCGTCGGCGGCGGCCGTGTACTTCGCGACCATCGGCTCGACGTCCTCGCGCACGATCCGGCCCGACGGGGTGAGCTCTCCCTCGGCCTCCGGCATGCCGCCCTCGGCGTCGAGCCGACGGCCGAGGCGGTCCGCGGCGAAGCCGAAGCGCATCTCGCGATACAGCGCCCAGGCTCCCAGCAGCGGCATCACGAGGAGGGCCGAGCCGATCGCGATCGCGATCGGCTCCCCCGTGGTCAGCATGACGATCGCCCGCTGACCCACGACGACGATGTACAGCGCGAGGCAGACGGCCATCACGCCGACGCCGACGCGGCTCATCATGAGCGGATGCCGATGTCGATCATGTTCTCGAGCCCCACGACGACGCCAGTCGCCTGCACCGCGAACGGCACGGCCAGACGGATGCCGGGTGCGTACGCCTTGGCCGGCTCCACCGTGTCGTGCGTGAAGGTGAGGGACTCGCCGGGCCCCGACAGGATCACCTCCTGCTTCGCGACCACTCCGGGGCGACGCAGCGAGTGGATCGGCACGCTGCCGACCTGCTGACCGCGGGCACGCTGGTCGGCGTGCGGCGCGCTCACCGGCCCCTGCTCGGCACGCGCCGACGCGATCAGCTCGGCGGTGCGCACGGCGGTTCCGCTGGGCGAGTCGATCTTCGACTCGTGATGCGCCTCGACGATCTCGGCCGAGCCGAAGAACGGGGCCGCTGCGGCGGCGAGGGCCGAGCCCAGCACGGAGCCCAGGGAGAAGTTCGGGATGAACACGGCGCCGGTGCCCGCGGCGTCGACGAGCGGACGGACCAGGGCGATCCGCTCCGCGGACCATCCGGAGGTCGCGACCAGCACGTTGACGCCCCGCTCGACCGCGGCGCGGACCACGTCGACGCTGACCTGCGGCGTGGTGGCGTCGATGACGAGGTCGGCGCCGTCGATCTCGGAGAGGTCGCTCGACGACGTCAGGACGCGGCTCACCTCGAAGCCGTCGAGCTCGCCGATCACCGCGTGGATGATCGACCCGAGCTTTCCGGATCCGCCGACGAGAGCAATGCGCGTGGTCATGGGTCCAGTCTATTCAGCGCGGACCCGGCCCCGACGCCGGCTCGCCCTCAGACGGGCACGGCGTCGGGCACTCCGGTGCGCAGCTCGACCGGAAGGTGCCCGGTGTCGTTGTGCGTGAGCAGCGTCCACGGCCGCCCCTGCTTCTGCGCGATGACCGTCAGCCCGCAGTGCGCCTGGTTGAGGGTCATCCAGCGCCACTCCGGGGCGCCCAGGACCTCCCTGATCAGCCAGGAGATCACGAAGTTGTGCGTGATGAGCACCTCGTGCACCTCGCCGGTCTTGCGCACGAGGAACTCGTTGACGGCATCCGACATCTGCGCGCGGCCCGCCTCGATCTCGGCGTCCGTCACCGCCCCGAAGAACGGCTCGAAGGCCGCGGGCGTCTCCTCCGTCATCCCTGTGGGAACGCAGTCGAACAGCAGCGCGGTGGGCTCGGGGTCGACCGCGGGCAGCCGCCCCGCGACGGCGCGCGCCGTCTCCGCGGCGCGCAGCAGCGGAGAATGCCAGACGGCGTCGAGCGGAAGGCCCGACAGGCGATCCGCGATCAGCTCCGCCTGACGCTGCCCCCGCGGTGAGAGGGGTCCGTCGGCGAGGCCGTGCTCGGCATCCTGATGTTCACCATGTCTGACCAGATATATGTAGTGCGTCACAACCCGCTCGCTTCGTCGCCAGCATCTGCCGGTCTGTATCCACCCTATGTCAGGTGCGCGTCGGACGGACGATGACGCTCAGGCGCCGGCCCGGGTGAGGTCGGCGACGTGCGCGCGCGACAGCGTGACTCCGGCGCCCTGCATCAGCTCGTCGACGTGGTCGGCCGCGAAGGTGTTCACGATGGGCGCGACGATCGTGCGCTGCGCGAGCAGCCAGGCGATCGACACCGCGGCCACGGGGACCGAGAGCTCGGTGGCGACCTGGTCGAGGGCCCGGAGGATCTTGATGCCCCGCCGGTTCAGGTGGCTGCGCAGCTGCTCGCCCCGCACCCCCTGCGACGCCAGGGCCTTGCTGCGATGCCGCCCGGAGAGGAAGCCGTGCTCGAGGGCGTGCGAGGGCGTGACGGCGAGACTCTGCGCCGCGGCGACCAGGCGCAGATCGCCCTCGAACGGCTGCCTCCTGACGAGGTTGTACGGCGTGTCGATCACCTCGATGCGCGGGTAGCCGGACGATGCGAGGATGCGCGCCTCGACGAGCCGCTCCGGGCTGAAGCCGAAGGCGCCGACCGACGCGATCTTGCCGGCCTCGATGAGCCACTCCACGGTCGCCAGGGTGTCTTCGAGGTTGGTGGTCGCATCGAGCGTGGCGTCGAGGTACATCACGTCGATCCGCTCGACGCCGAGTCTGGTCAGCGAGCCCTCCACCGCGCGGACGAGGTTCACCGAGCCCAGTCCGGGGTTGTCGGCGTGCGCGCCCACGCGCACGCTCAGCAGCGCATGGTCGCGCTGGTCCCGAGATCGCAGCCACTGCCCGATGATGTGCTCGCTGCGTCCGCCGGAGAAGCCGTCCGCGGTGTGGATCGCGTTGCCGCCGAACTCGATGTAGCGGTCGAGGATCCCGTGACTGGTCTCGAGGTCGACGTTCCAGCCGAACTCGGCGGCGCCCAGCATGAGCGGGAAGGTCTCGAACCCGGTCTCCCCGAGAGGCACCCTGATGCCCTCGCCGACGCCGGGGCCGACGATCGGGATGGGCGCGGACGGATGCTCGGCGGCCGCGTGCTGCGCACGTTCGGCCGACGCTCCCGCGCCTGCGCTGAACAACCGCATTCTCTCACCCCCGCGTCGACCGGTGCGTCCCGGCCTGGCGTCACTGCTGCTTGTGCACCCCCCGGTGCGTACTTCGAGGGTATGCGACAACGGCGAACCCGCCGACCAATCCGGGGAACGGCGCGGAAACTCCGCATAACGGTTTGGTCACATCGGATACGACAGGACCCGGGCCCGCACGGAGGCGAGACCCGGGTCCTGTGCGTTCTGCGAGTGCTTACTCGGCGGCGGCGTCCTCGGCCGGAGCGGCGTCGGCGGCCGGGGCGTCGTCGAGCACGGGCTCGAGCGACAGCTTGCCGCGGTCGTCGATCTTCGTGATCTTCACGAGGATCTTCTGGCCGACCGAGAGCACGTCCTCGACGTTCTCGACGCGCTTGCCACCGGCGAGCTTGCGCACCTCGGTGACGTGCAGCAGGCCGTCCTTGCCGGGCAGCAGCGAGATGAAGGCGCCGAAGGTGGCGATCTTCACGACGGTGCCCAGGAACTGCTCGCCCACCTCGGGGTTGGTGGGGTTGGCGATCGCGTTCACCTGGGCGCGGGCGGCCTCGGCCGAGGGGCCGTCGGTCGCGCCGATGTAGACGGTGCCGTCCTCCTCGATGGAGATCTGCGCGCCGGTCTCGTCCTGGATCGCGTTGATCGTCTTGCCCTTCGGGCCGATCAGCTCGCCGATCTTGTCGACCGGGATCTGCACGCTGATGACGCGCGGCGCGGTGGGCGCCATCTCGTCGGGAGCGTCGATCGCGGCGTTCAGCACGTTCAGGATGGTGAGACGCGCGTCACGGGCCTGGGTCAGCGCGCCCGCGAGCACCGACGACGGGATGCCGTCGAGCTTCGTGTCGAGCTGGATGGCCGTGACGAACTCGCTCGTGCCGGCGACCTTGAAGTCCATGTCGCCGAGGGCGTCCTCGGCGCCGAGGATGTCGGTGAGCGCCGCGTAGCGGGTCTCGCCGTCGACCTCGTCGGACACGAGGCCCATGGCGATGCCGGCGACGGGAGCGCGCAGCGGCACGCCCGCGTTCAGCAGCGACAGCGTCGAGGCGCAGACGGAGCCCATCGAGGTCGAGCCGTTGGAGCCGAGTGCCTCGGACACCTGACGGATCGCGTAGGGGAACTCCTCGCGGCTCGGCAGCACCGGCACGAGGGCGCGCTCGGCGAGGAAGCCGTGCCCGATCTCGCGACGCTTCGGCGAGCCCACGCGGCCGGTCTCGCCGGTCGAGTAGGGCGGGAAGTTGTAGTGGTGCATGTAGCGCTTGCTCGTGGTGGGCGACAGCGAGTCGATCTGCTGCTCCATCTTGAGCATGTTCAGCGTGGTGACGCCCAGGATCTGGGTCTCGCCGCGCTGGAAGATCGCGGAGCCGTGCACGCGCGGGATGACCTGCACCTCGGCGTCGAGCGGACGGATGTCGGCCAGCCCGCGGCCGTCGATGCGAGCGCCCTCGGTGAGGATGCGTCCGCGCACGATCTTCTTCGTGACCGACTTGTAGGCGCCGGAGAACTCGCCCAGAGCCGACTCGGGCAGCGTGCCCGCCTCGACCGCGGCGGCGAGCTCGCCCTTGACGCGGTCCTTGATCGCGTCGTCGGCGTTCTGACGCTCGACCTTGTCGGCGATCTGGTACACGTCGCTCAGCTCGGCGAAGGCGCGCTCCGACACGAAGTCGAAGGTCTCCGGTGTGTAGGGCAGGAAGACCGGGTACACGCCCGGCTCCTTCGAGGCGGTGGCCGCGAGCTCGGCCTGGGCCTTCACCAGCTGGGCGATGAACGGCTTGGCCGCCTCGAGGCCCTGGGCCACGATGTCCTCGCTGGGCTTGGTGGCGCCCGCCTTGATGAGGTTCCAGCTGCCCTCGGTCGCCTCGGCCTCGACCATCATGATCGCGACGTCCTCGGTGCCGTCGCCCTTGGTCACCACGCGACCGGCGACGACGAGGTCGAAGACGGCCTGCTCGACCTGCTCGGCGTTCGGGAACGCGACCCACTGGTCGGCGTGCTCGCCGTGGCCGGGGATGAACGCGAGGCGCACGCCCGCGATCGGACCGGAGAACGGCAGACCCGAGATCTGGGTGGAGGCGGATGCCGCGTTGATCGCGAGGGCGTCGTAGAACTCGCCCGGAGCGATCGAGAGGACCGTGATGACGATCTGGACCTCGTTGCGCAGACCGTCGACGAACGACGGGCGCAGCGGACGGTCGATCAGACGGCAGACGAGGATCGCCTCGGTGGAGGGACGGCCCTCACGGCGGAAGAACGAGCCGGGGATCTTGCCGGCGGCGTAGGAGCGCTCCTCGACGTCGACGGTCAGCGGGAAGAAGTCGAAGCCTTCGCGCGGGCTCTTGCTCGCGCTGGTGGCGGACAGGAGCATGGTCTCGCCGTCGAGGTAGGCGGCGACTGCGCCCTGAGCCTGCTGCGCGAGGCGGCCGGTCTCGAAGCGGATGGTGCGGGTGCCGAAGCGGCCGTTGTCGAGAACGGCCTCGGTGGCGGTGATTTCAGGACCTTCCAAGAGGTCTCTCCTTCTTTGTTTAGACTCGCGGGTCCGTGTGACGCGCGAGCGTGTTCATGAAGGAGCAGCACGGCAGGGTTCGGGCGCGCGGGCATTCCCGCGTATGACGCCTGCGCTGGCCACCAGTAGAAAGCCACCCGACATCGCCGGGGAACCCACCACAGGGGACCAGCTTCTCCGCCGATCGCTCCGTGAGTCGATGTGAAATTGTGGAGTCGACGCAGGTCGACCCCGTCCACCCTATCAGCGGTGCCCGCGCCGGCGGACGGCATCGCGCTCAGGTCCCGTGCGGCACCTCGGCGGGGCGCTGTGCGCCGGAGCGGCCCAGGTAGACGTAGCCGTCGTGCTTCGCGACGCGTCCGTCCCCCGCCGCCCGGCCGTGCAGGCGGCGCCACACCCACGGCAGGGCGTGACGGCGCCACCACAGCCCCGCCCCGATCGGCTCGTTCTCGTGCAGGGCGGCGTCCAGCGCTCCCAGCGCATCGGCGTGCGGGACGCCGAGCACCTCGCCGGCCCGGTACGCGAGGAAGCGGTGCCCGCGGCTGGAGAGGTGCACGAGGTCCTCCCCCCAGTTGGGCCTCTCGCGCAGGGCGGGGTGCAGATCCGTGTCGATGAGGATCGCCCCCGTCCGCGCCGCCACCCCGGCGAGCGCCGTGGCGAAGGCGGAGAACCGGCGCACGTAGATGCCGGCGGCCCTGTTCCCCGGGAGGAACGGGGTGACCAGCACGACGTCGGCCCCAGCCGCCCTGAGCGCGGCGACGGCGGCCTCGACGCGCCGGGCGAGATCCGCGACGTCCACGCGGGGCTTCACCAGGTCGTTCGCGCCGACGAGGATCGAGACGAGGTCGGGCCGGAGGGCCAGGGTCTGCGCGAGCTGCGGCCCGCAGACGTCGGCCACGCGCTTAGAGCGGATGGCGAGATTGGCGTAGCGCAGCCCGCCGCGGGCGGCGAGGAGCAGGGCGAGCCGGTCGGCCCAGCCGCGCAGCGAGCCGTCGGGAGCCGGGTCGCACAGGCCTTCGGTGAGCGAGTCGCCGAGAGCGACGTAGCGACTCCACCGGGGCGACGCCGCCTGCGTCGAGGCCTCCGGCCGCACCACGCGGCGAGCGCGCAGGCTGCGGTCGACCTCGCCCAGCATCCGCGCCTCGTCGAAATGGCCGAGCAGCTGATCGCACACGCTCGCCCAGCTCCGTCCCTGCACGGCCTCGTGCCCCGCCTCGCCGAACGCCCGTCGCTTGCGGGCGTCGCCGGCGAGGTCCGCCACCCGCATCCGCATGTCGTCGAGGTCCCCCGGCCGGTACAGCCAGCCGTCGATCCCCATCCGCACGAGGTCGAGCGGGCCGCCGCGCCCGGTCGCGATCACCGGGACGCCGCTCGCGTGGGCCTCCTGGAGGGTCTGCCCGAAGGTCTCGCTCTCCCCCGGGTGCACGAACAGATCGAAAGACGCCATGGCCGCGGCGAGCGCATCGCCGCCGAGGTGACCGAGGAACAGAGCGTCGGGAAGCAGCGTCTCCAGCCGATGCCGACTCGGACCGTCCCCCACGATGACGAGCCGGGCGCCGGGGATGCCGCGGAGGGCGGCCAGGTCCTCCACCTGCTTCTCCGGTGCGAGCCTGCCGACGTAGCCGATCACGACCTCCGCACCCCACTCCGCGCGCAGCCGCCCGTCCCGGCGCCCCGGCCGGAAGCGCTCGGCGTCGACTCCTCTCCCCCAGCGGCGCACCCGGTCCACGCCGAGGGTCGCGAGCTGCCGGGCCGATTCGGCCGACGGCGCGAGCGTGAGCGTGGCGCGGCGGTGCAGGCGGGCGATGTGCGTCTGGGCGATGCCCGTGGTGGCGGCGATGCGGTAGCGCTCGGTGTAGGCGGCGACGTCGGTCTGATAGGCGGCGACGGAGGCGACCCCCAGCCGGTCGGCCGCCAGCGCGCCCCGCCACCCGAGTGCGAACGGCGAGGCCAGGTGCACGACGTCGGGCCGGAACCTGCGGAGGGATGCCGCGACGCGATGCGCCGGAGACGTGCCCACCCGCACGTCGCGGTAACCGGGAAGAGGCATGCTCGGGATCGCCTCGACAGCGGCCGAGTGCACCGCCGCGGGGATCCCGACGGCGTCGGGGGCGAGCACGTGCGCCTCGTGCCCTGCGCGTTCGAGGTGCGTGAGGATCTGCAGCACGGACCCGGTGACACCGTTCATGTGCGGGAGGAAGGACTCTGTCACGATCGCGACTCTCACATCCTCAGGATGCCGTCGTCCGCCCGCCCGGATCGCCGGAACCGGCCGTCGCCACCAGATGTTCACCGGATGCTGGAGCGCCGGTCACCGGCCATCCGCCCGTCGGTCGCCGTTCACCTCGCTCGCGCACCCTGGAGGCATGCCGATCGACCTGCTGACCACGCCGTGGGCGCTCGGGGTGATGAGCCTCCTGGTGCTCGGCGACGCCTTCTTCGTCGTGGTCCCCGGCGAGATCGCGGTGACGGCGCTGGGCGCGGTCGCGGCGTCGGCGGGCACGCCGCCGCTGTGGGCGGTGATCCTGTGCGCCGCGATCGCCGCGGCCGCCGGGGACGCCGCCTGCTACCTGATCGGCAGGACGGTCGGGACCGAGCGCTGGAGCTGGATGCGGGGCATGCACGTGCAGCGGGCGCTGGGATGGGCGCGGAGCCGGCTGGACACGGGCACCGCGACCGTCCTCTTCACGGCCCGGTTCATCCCGTTCGCCCGTCTGGCCGTCAACCTGGTGGCAGGCGCGTCGCGCATCCATCCGCGCCGCTATCTGTGCCTGGCGCTCCTGGCGGCCTCGGGGTGGGCCGCCTATCAGGCGTCGGTCGGCGCGATCATCGCCACGATCGTGCCGGGAGGCCCGGTCGTCGCCGTCGTGGTCTCGGTCGCCATCGCGGTGGCGCTCGGCGCCGTGATCGACGTCGCGACGCGGGGCCTGCGCCGCTGACCGCCGCCGGATCGCGGCGTGCCCTAGGCTGACGGACATGAGCACCGAAGAAGGCGCCGCCTCCGCTGAGGAGATGAAGCGCAAGTTCAAGGAAGCGCTCGAGAAGAAGAACGCGCACCACCGGCAGGGAGAAGCCCATCTCGACGGCGACTCCGCCGTCCACGGCGCGCACGCCCCGCAGACGCGGCGCGAGTTCCGACGCAAGAGCGGTTGACCACACGGATGCGGGACCGCGGTGTCCACGGTCCCGCATCCCCTCCGCCGCCCTCAGGACCGTGCGGCCCGCTCCCGCGCCCGCTGCGCCTTCGCCGCCATCTCCGCGGTGGCCGCGTCGCTCAGCTCGTGCAGATCCGCCGCCTGCGGTGCGGACCCGGCCGTGCCGTGTCCGTCGACGCCGTCGAGCACGGACTCGTCGAAGGGCAGCTCGCCGCCGAGCACACGGCGCACCCGCTCGCGGTCGATCTGGCGGGTCCAGGTGCCGATGAGCAGGGTGGCCACGGCGTTCCCAGTGAAGTTCGTCAGCGCCCGCCCCTCGGACATGAACCGGTCGATGCCCACGATGACCCCGACGCCGTCGACCAGATCGGGACGGTAGGCCTGCAGGCCGCCGGCGAGGGTCGCGAGTCCTGCCCCGGTGACTCCCGCCGCCCCCTTGCTGGCGATGATCATGAACACCAGCAGGCCGATCTGCTCGCCGATCGACATCGGCTGCCCCATGCCGGTGGCGATGAACAGCGAGGCCATCGTCAGATAGATCGCGGTCCCGTCGAGGTTGAAGGAGTATCCGGTGGGCACCGTGATCCCGACGACCGGCTTGGAGACGCCCACGTGCTCCATCTTCGCGATCAGCCGGGGCAGCGCCGACTCCGACGAGGAGGTGCCGACGATCAGGAGGTACTCCCGGCCCAGGTACCTCATCAGGCTGAGGATGTTCACCCGGGTCACCGCCCACAGGATCGCACCGAGGACGACCACGATGAAGAGGATGCAGGTGATGTAGAAGGCGACCATGAGGATGCCGAGGCTCCAGATCGCGGCGGCCCCCGTCTTTCCGACCACCGCCGCGATGGCCCCGAACGCGCCGATCGGCGCCAGCCACAGGATCATGCCCAGGATGCGGAAGACGAGCCTCTGCAGCTGACGCACCGCGTCCATGATGCCCGCGCCCTTCTCTCCGAGCCCCTGGAGCGCGAAGCCCGCGAGCAGCGCGATGAACAGCACCTGCAGCACGCTCTCGCCGGTGAAGGCCGCGAAGAAGGTGGGCGGGATGATGCCCAGGACGAACTCCTGGGTGGTCGATGCCTCGGCTCCGGAAGCGTCGTAGCTGGCTCCGGCCATGTTCAGCCCCTCGCCCGGATGGATGACGTTGCCCACCACGAGCCCGATCGCCAGCGCGAAGGTCGACATCACCATGAAGTACACCAGCGCGAGGCCGCCGATCTTCCCGACGGTGGCCGCCTTGGCGATCGAGCCGACTCCGATGACGATCGTGCAGAAGATGATGGGCGCGATCATCATCTTGATGAGGGCGACGAAGCCCTTGCCCAGAGGCTCGAACGACTGGCCGGCCTCCGGCCAGATCAGCCCGACGAGGGCGCCGAGCACGACGGCGATGATCACCGATAAGTACAGCCAGGTGTGCCTGTCCCAGGACTGCTTCCCGCGGCGCCAGTGGAAGCCGGGCAGTGAGAATCCGGTCGTGATGGCCATGTCGTTCCTCCTAGATCATGAACGTCGTCGTCTCATGGGCCGGACGGCCTCCTCGCCGCCGGTGCCTTCACCGTCGCGCGCGTCGCGCACCGGCGCCATTTGTGGTCGTATTGGTCGTTGAAGGGCCGACGACGATCCGGGGGTGAGAGATGGCTCGTGCTCGAGGGGCGCGCAGCGCCGCGTCGCGGGTGTTCCTCGTCCTGATCGCCGCGGCCGCGGTGATCGCCGCCCTCGTCGCCGGCTTCCTGGTGGTCGAGACGCAACGCGCGGTGCAGGCCGAGGCCGAGCGTGTGACCGCCGCGACCGCGGCGACGATCGCCGCCTCGGACGAGGTGATCGCGGACCTGGCCGGCGACGACCGCGATGCGGCGAGCGCGGCGCTCGAGCCGTACGCCCTGGCGGTGATCGACGCCGCAGGGGTCGACTTCGTCACGATCATGACGACCGACGGCATCCGCATCACGCACCCCGATCGCGGGGAGATCGGCGACCGCTATCTCGGCACGATCCCCGAGCAGCCCGGTGCCCTCACCGAGACCTTCACCGGGACGCTGGGCCCGTCCGTGCGCACGATCGTCCCGGTCCGGGATGCCGCCGGCGCGGTCGTGGGCTGGGTCTCCGCCGGGGTGACCACGGAGTCGATCGCCGACACGCTGCTGCGGCGGCTGCCGCTCTCCCTCGCCATCACCGCCGTGCTGGTCGCGGTCGGCGCTCTCGGAGCCTGGGTCGCGCGCCGCATCACCCGCCGGATCGCGGGCGACCTGCCCGCCGGCGCGGTCCGCGACGCGGTGTCCTCCTACGAGTCCATCCGCACCCTCGGCGACGCTCTCAGGGCGCAGACCCATGAGCACGGGAACCGCATGCACACCGCGGTCGCCCTGCTCGAGCTCGGCCGCACCCGCGAGGCCGTCGACATCCTCACCGAGACCTCGCGGCAGAGCCAGTCGCTCGTCGACCAGGTCACCGCGCGGCAGCACGGAGACCCGGCCGTGGGTGCGCTGCTGCTGGGCAAGGCGTCGCAGGCCAAGGAACGGGGCGTCGACTGGCGTCTGCGGATCGACCCCGAGACGCCGAGCTCGGCGCTCTCCACGATCGACAGCGTGTCTGTGCTCGGCAACCTCATCGACAACGCCATGGACGCGGCCGGCGGCTCCGACGGCAGATGGGTCGAGGTGGTGCTGCGGCCCTCGGAGGCCGGCGAGGTCGTGCTGGAGGTGTCGGACAGCGGTCCCGGGGTGCCCGCCGAGCTCCGCGAGCGGATCTTCGAGCACGGGTTCTCCACCAAGCCCGCAGGGGCGCAGGGCCGCGGGGTGGGACTCGCGCTGGTGCGCTCCGTCGTCGCGGACGCCGGCGGTACCGTGGAGGTGTCCTCCTCCCCCACGACCTT
>Ga0222419_100471_pt1 | contig 37694 bp, 27 predicted proteins | sample 1B20Ametagenome_FD_182474 | JGI IMG/M metagenome (GOLD analysis project Ga0222419, IMG submission 182474) | Enriched microbial communities from leaf-cutter ant dump, University of Wisconsin, Madison, United States - 1B20A (version 2) | ecosystem: Environmental > Terrestrial > Nest > Insects nest...
GGCATTGCTTGTCATCACAGACCATGAATTCAACCGCACCTTTCACCACAGGATCCGACCCTTTAAATTTGATCTTTTGCTGGAACACCACCGATTTCTCAAAATAAGTGACATTCATGTCAAAGGTTTTTTCAAACCTGGTGATCCCCTTGGGCTCAATGGTCTTGCCGTTCAGCGTATAGACTTTGGAAGGCGAAAAAGTAAAACTTGTCTTCACAGGACCGCCCTCTTCCATGTTCTGCGAATAAATGTGCCAGCCATCCTGTATATCCGCCTTGATGTACAGGACCGCTTCAGTAGCAGAAGTTTTCTTTGCTACGTAACTCCATTTGACCGGCTTCAGGATCTGACTGCTTGCTGTCAGGCTGAACATCAGGCCAATTGTAAATAAAAATAGTCTTTTCATGTGTCAGTTAATTAAATCGTGTATCAGTTGTAATAATAATTTAACAATTAATCTATAAGCGGTCTATCGGATCATAATCCGTAAAGCGGGTATCTGTTGAAATGAAATCATCTATTACAGGTTCGTCCTTTACCAGATCCGTGCTCAGGTATTTCTTGTTGCTATCGCAAAGTAAAGTCACCACATTGGCGGCAGGCCCCATTGCTGACTTGAGTTTGATCGCGCCGATCACATTGGCACCGGAAGAGATCCCTACAGCCAGCCCCAGTTCACGGGCCAGCTTCTGAGCCATGATGATCGCATCGCCGTCATTGGCCTGTATCACTTCATCGAGCTCGTCCAATTTTACGATCGCGGGAATAAATTCATCTGAAATGCCCTGGATCCGGTGGTTTCCCACTTTATAGCCGGTGGTCAGCGTCGGGCTTTCCGCAGGCTCAAGCGGATGTATCCTGATGGCAGGATTGTGCGTTCTGAGCCCCCTGCCTACTCCCATCACCGTGCCGCCTGTACCTACACCAGCCACAAATGCATCCGGCTGTTGCCCAATGCTGCGCAGCTGTTCCCAGATCTCCATCCCCGTCGTTTTTTCATGGGCCAGCTCATTGTAACGGTTTTCAAACTGGCAGGGCAAAAATACGCCACCCATTGCGGCTAGCTCCTCACACCTGCGGATACTTCCCAGGAAACCGCCCTGCTCCTTGCTGACCAGGACCACTTCAGCGCCCAGGCTTCTGATGATGTCTATACGCTCCCTGCTCAGCCAGTCAGGCATGATGATTTTGACCGCATGCCCGAGTGCCTTGCCTATTGCCGCAAATGCGATACCTGTATTCCCACTGGTGGCCTCCACAATCGTATCGCCCGGCCGGATCGCACAACTCTTATAAGCCTCAAACAAAATGTTCAGGGCCATTCTATCCTTGATGCTGCCTGTCAGATTGTAATGCTCGCACTTGACATAGATCTTATCCGCCCGGCCTTTATAGGTATAATGCAGTTCCAGCATCGGAGTATTTCCGACCAACCGCCAGAGACGGTCAAATTTACATTCCAGATCCGCGTTCATGCACACAGATTCTATTGCATCAGTCAGCATACAGTTTGTTTATGAGTAATTGTCCAAAACTCAATATTATAATGAATATTAACAATACATTAGTCAATAAACCGGAAATTATTCGGAGATTATAACAATAAATTATTTTTTTATTAGTTTGGCAGTCCATTAGCAATAAATATCGTTATTTTTTCAATTAAGCCTTCTAAGCATGCAAACCGGCCTTGATACTGTAGATATAGAGATCTTAAAATTAATGCAGACTGATGCGACCCTGACCAATAAACAACTGGCCTTCAAGCTCAATAAATCCATTGCAACCATCCATGAACGGATACGCAGGTTAAAAGAACAGGGTTACATCAAGAGAATCGTCGCTATTCTCGACCGGAAAAAAGTAGACCGGAGCCTGATCGCTTTCTCCCATGTTTTCTTAAAATCGCATACCGCGGAAACGCTCGGGCAATTTGAGACCGAAGTGGCAAAATTCAGTGAGGTCATGGAGTGTTACCAGATGACGGGCGCCTATGATTTTATCCTGCGGATCGCCACCAGCGACATGGATGCCTATCACCTGTTCCTGCGCAACAAACTGGCCACTCTTCCCAATGTAAGTACTGTCCAGAGTTTTTTCGTGCTTTCAGAAACCAAAAGCGACACGGCCTATCCGCTATAGTCAAGACAGGTCAAATCCGGATATCTGTAGCGTACCGCACCTAGTATAAATGAGAAAACGTACCAGAAAACAACAGCTTAAAAAAGGGCTGTTCAATAAAAACAGCCCTGATCAAACAGAATAAAAAGTATGAAAACGTTAAAACAGGTTCCTGTTTTAAATGCCGCCGCCAAGTGAACGGTAAAGTGCAACAGAAGAATTCAGCCTGGCTGTTTTGATCGCTGCCAGCTCCAGTTCACTCTGCAATGAATTGCTTTGTGCAGTGATCACCTCCAGGTAAGTAGCCATACCGTTCCTGAACAGCAGGTTCGCATTTTTAACTGCCTGCCGGAGCGTGGCTGCACGCCGGGATGAAATATCATACTGTGCACTCAGTTTTTCGATCCTGACCAACTCGTCAGCTACCTCTCCGACGGCATTCAGGACGGATTGCCTGAATTGCAAGACGACCTTTTCCCGGTCGATCTTTGCCAGTTCATACTCAGTCTTCAACTGCTTCCTCTGGAAAATCGGCTGGGTGATCCCCCCGGCCATAACTCCAAATAAAGAAGCAGGGACATTGAACCAGTTGCTGGCCTTAAAGGAATTCAATCCGGCACTTGCTGAAATACTCAGCGATGGATACAGGCCGGCTTTCGTGATCCCTACCCGGGCATTAGCGATCTGAAGCGAAAGCTCTGCACTTTTCACATCAGGTCTTCTGCTCACCATGGCCGAGGGAAGCCCGGCGGGCAGGTCTGAGGGGACGGCAATCCTGTCCAGACTGGCGAGGCGGGCTACCGGACCCGGCAACTGTCCCGCCAGGATGCGCAGCGCATTCTCCTGAATGGTGATCTGCTGCTCCAGTTGAGGGATCAGCTGCGCAGCAACCATTTGCTGGGCCTCAGCCTGCTGTATGGCCAAAGAGCTGACCTGCCCGGCATCAAACTGCATATGGATGATCTGTAGCGTACTGTCGCTGAGGTCCAGGTTCTTTTTGGCAATAGCCATTTGTGCATCCATCATCAGCAGCTGGTAATAGCCCTGGGCCACATTGGCGATCACCCTGGTCTGTACGGCTTTTCTTGCTTCTGCCGTTTGCAGATAAGCGGACAGTGCGGCCTGTTTCTGATTCTTGATCTTTCCCCAGATATCGGCTTCCCAGCTCAGACCCAGGTTGGCATTGAAATCTTCAATGTGGCTGGTACCCAGGAACTGGCTGGAGCTAAGCCCGTTCAGACTATTATCTGAAGGACGGTTAGAACTGCCGGTCACCTGTAAATTGAGCGCGGGAAGGTTGCCCAGCCTGGACTGTCTGAAGAGCAGTTCGGCTGCATCAATGTTCCTCACTGCCAGTTGCAGGTCGTAATTCCGGGCCAGGGCCGTGTCTATCAGTTGTTGCAGCTCCGGGACTGTAATGAATTCTTTTAAGGGAACAGCGGCGATGCTGGTTGTATCAATACCTCCGGCATCTCTGTAAGCGAGAGGTGTGGCATCTGCTGGCACAGCAATGTCCCTGGACACCTTGCAGCCTGCCGCAAATGCAGCAGTCAATAAGATGGAATATAAAAAATTATGCGATTTCATGAACGAGTTCTTTTACGTGACTTTTATTGGTAACTACTGGTGCCGGCCTGCGACGGATCTTTTCTTGCAGGAACTGGAAGATGATGAACAGGACCGGGATGACGAAAAGGCCCAGTACCACACCAGAAACCATACCTCCGGCGGCGCCGATACTGATCGAGTGGTTGCCTTGTGCAGATGGTCCTGTAGCAATGCTCATTGGGAACAGTCCGACCACAAAAGCCAGTGAGGTCATGATGATCGGACGCAGCCTCAGCTTGGAAGCTTCCAGTGCAGCAGCCACCAGCGGCTGCCCGGCCCTCCTGCGCTGCGCGGCAAATTCTACGATCAGGATAGCATTCTTGGCCAGCAACCCGATAAGCATGATCAGGGCCACCTGTACATAAATATTGTTTTCGATACCGGTCAGGCCGATAGCTGCAAATACTCCGAATATACCGGCAGGAATGGAAAGGATCACGGCAAGTGGCAGGATATAGCTTTCATACTGGGCTGCCAGTAAGAAGTAGACAAATACCAGGCAGAGCATAAAAATGATCGTAGACTGGCCTCCCGAAGCGATCTCCTCCCTGGTCTGTCCTGAAAATTCATAGGCATAGCCTGAAGGCAATTGCTGTACCGCAACCTCCTGGATCGCCTTAATGGCATCTCCGGAACTGAAACCGGGTTTAGGAATGGCGTTGACCTGTATCGAGTTGAACAAGTTGTAGCGGGATACGGTCTCTGAACCATAGATTCTGTTCAGTTTCACCAGAGTATTGACTGGTACCATTTCACCGGCTCTGTTTTTTACAAACACCCTGTCGATGGATGCAGGATCTGCCCTGTCAGCTACGTCTGCCTGTACGATCACCCGGTAATATTTGCCAAAGCGATTGAAATCTGAAGCCTGGGCACTGCCAAAATAGGTCTGCATAGTCTGCAGGATGTCTTTAACACTCACCCCCAGTTGGTCAGCCTTTTCATCATTGACCTCCAACTGCAACTGCGGATAATCCGCCTTAAAACTGGTAAATGCCACAGCGATCTCTGGTCTTTTCATTAGCTCGCCGATAAAGTTATTGGCGATCCCGCTGAACTTGTCCAATTTGCCGCCAGTCTTATCCTGCAAGACCAGGTCTAGTGCTTCTACATTGCTGAAACCGGGTACAGTCGGAAAGCTGAAGACAAAGAAACTGCCGCCGGTAATACCGCCTAATTTCGCCCGCACCAGATTCATGATCTCGTTGATGTCTTTTACTTTACCCCGATCTTCTGTAGGTTTCAGCAGCACAAAACATACCGCTGAGGAAGGACTGGTTGAATTGGTCAGCAGGTTGAAACCCGACAACGCGGTTACAAACCTCGACGCTTCCAATTCATTGAGCGCAGTTTCTGCCTGGGTCATTACCTTTGAAGTTCCTTCCAGTGAAGTTCCCGAGGGTGTATTCACGGCAATGGCAATAAAGCCCTGGTCTTCTGTGGGTATAAATCCGGCGGGGGTCGTTTTGACCATCCAGATGGTGACCAGGGTGATCAGGGCCAGGCCGCCCATACTGACCCATTTGTTTCTGATCAGAAATTTCAGACCGCCTACATACCTGTTGGTCAGGGCGTTGAAACTACTGTTGAAGCCCGTAAAGAATTTCTGGCTGAAGGTCTTTTTGACGGGCTGCACCTCGCTTCCCTGGGTATGCGGGTGCTCCTTAAGGAACAGGGCCGCCAGCGCAGGGCTCAGCGTCAGCGCGTTAACTGCCGAGATCACGATCGCAATGGCCATGGTAAAGGCAAACTGCCTGTAAAATACCCCGGTCGATCCTTCCATAAAACCTACCGGAAGGAATACAGCCGCCATCACCAGGGTAATGGAAATGATCGCACCCGTGATCTCATGCATGGCCTCTGTAGTTGCCGCTTTTGGCGAAAGGTGCTTTCGTTCGATCTTGGCGTGTACCGCTTCCACGACCACGATCGCATCATCCACCACGATACCGATAGCCAGCACGAGTGCAAAGAGGGTAAGCAAGTTGATCGAGAAACCGAACAACTGCATAAAGAAAAAGGTTCCCAGGATCGCAACAGGCACGGCAATAGCCGGAATAAGTGTAGAGCGGAAATCCTGTAAAAAGATGAATACGACGATAAATACCAGTACAAAAGCTTCAATGAGGGTATGTTTTACCTGGTCTATCGATTGGTCCAGCGCCACTTTCGTGCTGTAGAATACGTTATGCCTGATACCGGCCGGAAAATCTTTTGCCGATTTTTCCAGCAGCTTATTAATGGCGATCTGAATCTCGTTGGAGTTTGAACCTGCGAGCTGGATCACCCCGATCACGATCCCTTTTTTGCCGTTCAGCCGGGTCAGACTGGAATAGGAATAGGCGCCAAATTCTATTCTGGCCACATCTTTCAACCGGAGGATGGTGCCGTCTGCATTGGCCCGGACAGCAATGTTCTCATATTCTTCCGGTTTGTTCAGCTTGCCTTTGTACTTGATCACATATTCAAAAACTTCATTGCTCTTTTCACCGAACCTGCCCGGTGCAGCTTCCAGGCTTTTGTCCTGAATGGCCGCCATCACTTCATTAGGTGTGACCTTGTAAGTGGCCATTTGGGTGGGATTCAGCCATACGCGCATGGAATAGTCTTTAACTCCGCCAAAAATACTGGCGGCCCCCACACCAGGAATACGTTTGAGCTCCGGTATGATGTTGATCTGCGCATAATTGGCCACAAAGGTCTGGTCATATTTGCTTTCATCCTCAGTATACATACCGATCGCCATGATGAAGCTGTTCTGCTGTTTGGCGGTGATGATCCCCTGCTGCACCACTTCCGCCGGCAGCTGACTAGTGGCCTGGGCCACCCTGTTCTGTACGTTGACAGCAGCCTGATCGGGATCGGTACCCAATTTAAAATAAACGGTAATGGCCAGCGAACCGTCATTACTTGCGGTAGAACTCATATAACTCATGTTTTCCACACCATTGATCGACTCTTCGATAGATGGGGCCACCGAGCGGAGCACAGTTTCGGCATTGGCGCCGGGATAAACTGCGGTGACCAGTACAGAGGGCGGGGCAATATCAGGAAACTGCTGCAATGGCAGCTTGGTCAGACCCAAAACGCCCAGTATGACCAGCAGGATCGAAATCACTGTTGCCAGTACGGGTCTTTGTATAAAAATTTTAAACATTTTCTGATTCTTTATTGATTATTTGTTAACTAACTGGGCAACCTTCTCCGCTACTTTTTCAGGTTTGATCACCTGACCTTCCTGTAAGCGGTCCAGGCCGCTCAGCACGATCTGGTCTCCGGTCTTCACCCCTTCCTTGACCAGGTAATTGCCTTCGCTTTTGCCGATGATGGTGATCGGCTGCTTCTTCACCTTATTGCTATCGGCAAGTGCGAACACGAATACTTTGTCCTGCATCTCTACCGTGGCCGATTGCGGCACGATCAAAGCATCCTGATGAGTAACACCCAGACGGATCTTGCCGGTATTTCCGGATCTTAAAATCCCTTGGGTGTTCGGAAAAGTAGCCCTCAGTGAAATGGAGCCGGTCTGCTTGTCAAATTGTCCGTCTACCATGTCGATCTTTCCCTGCTGCGCATAAACCGTCTGATCTGCCAGTACGAGTGCCACTCCGGGGATCTTGCCTGCCTTTTCTTTAAGTGTTTTTCCAGGATAACGGGAGTTAAAGGCGATAAAGTCATCCTCGCCCAGGGAAAAATACACATGTACCTCATGTGCGTCTGACAATAAGGTAAGCGGGGCAGGATCAGCCGGATTTACCAGGCTACCCTGTTTCTTTGGCAAACGACCCACATAGCCGTTCACAGGCGCCTTGATCAGGGTATAGCCAAGATTGATACTGGCCGCAGCTACGCCGGCTTTTGCTGATGCCACATTGGCCTGTGCTACTTCATAAGCAGCCTTTGCACTCTTCAGCTGAAAATCAGACACCACCTTGTTTGCCACCAACGGCGTCAGCTTCTCTACTTCAAGCTGGGCATTCAGCAGGGCCGCTTTTGCAGATTGAAGCGCCGCCTCTGCATTGTTCAGTGCTTCCCTGAACGGCAGCTCATTGATCTTGAACAAAGGCTGTCCTTTTTCAACCAGCGCACCTTCATTGACAAAGATCTTGTCCAGCGTGCCTGAAACCTGCGGACGGATCTCCAGATCCGAAGCCCCCTCTATGGATGCAGGATATTCTGTAAAAGTAGTTTCAGAAGTTTTTACAATGGATGCGACCGGCAATGCCTGAACCGGCGGCGGAGGAGCAGTTGCAGGCTCTCCAGAACAACCGTAAATAAATATAGCTAAGAGTAAAATTGATGTTTTCATAACATTATTAGACTGTTTAACAGTGTTAAGTAATTGTGAATAGTTTGGCGCTTTTTTCATGTGATATATAATTAAGAAATGATTTTCAGAACAGCCCTCAGCTGTTTAACAGTGTTAAGTAATTGTTTCTTAAAAAAGGGCTGTTGCCCTCTCCTATTTTTGTTTTTTTAATCGTTGATGTACTTGATGATCCCTTTAATGGCATCCCTTAAGATCCGCTGGTTCATCTCCTCATTTCTGCCTTTGTTCACCAGGTTGATAGAGATCAGTCCGTGGATGATGGACCAGAAAGTATAGAATTTTCTGCACACCAGGTCTTCCGGTGGATTTTCATCTTTCATCAGACGCTCGATTACCTCATAAAAGAGATCATCGGCAAGTTCGGCTTCAGGCATCGACTTTTTGAGTTCGCAGCAGTTCATGTCCACACCGTACATCAGTTGGTAAAGTTCTTTGTATTTAAAGGCAAAGTTCCAGTAGGCGATCCACATGGCCTCCAACTGTTCGGCCAGATCTTCATGCTTTCCTTTTGCGGCCTTCACCTCTCCCGCCAGAATGAGATAACCTTTCCTGGTCAGTTCCAGCAGGATACCCTCCTTGTTTGAAAAATACTCATAAATGATGGGCGCTGTGTATTCGATCCTGTCCGCGATCTTTCTCATACTCAGCGAATGCCATCCCTCCTCCTTCACGATCTCCAGGGAAGCGTCCAGGATGTTTAGCCTGGTCTCTTCTTTCAATCTGGCAATTCTTTCTTTACTTCCCATGATTTTTCAAAAGGCTATAAATAATTTAACAGCGTTAAGCAAAGGTAAATACTCCCCGGTAATACCGTATCATTTGTTTGTCATTTCAGAAATAATGCCCTTCCTGTGCCTTATTTCACCTTATTTATTGCAAATTAGCTGTTGCAACCAAAATGAAAGACATGGCATGAACAACAGCGTTACCCTTAAGGACATTGCTAAAGCCCTGAATTTGTCGATCTCTACCATATCCAAGTCGCTCAATGACAGTTATGAGATCAGCCAGGAGACCAAGCAAAAGGTCCTGGAGTATGCGCAGCAGCACCATTATCTTCCAAACCGGCTTGCCAAGGGCCTGAAGGAAGGTAAAAGCAGATCTATTGGTGTAGTGGTCTGTTCCCTGGACAATCATTTTGTGGCACAGATGCTCGATGGCATAGACCGGGTCTGCACAGGCAGATCCTACCAGATCATCATCATGCAGAGCAAGGAATCCCAGCAACAGGAAAGGGCCTGTCTCGAATTGCTGTTTGCCGGTGGTGTCGATGGGATCCTGATCTCTCCGGCCTGTGAAACCACCGATTTCAGCTACCTGTCCTCCATGCAGGAAGCGGGCTTGCCTATTGTCATATTCGACCGCTTAAGTGACCTGATCCAGGCGCACAAAGTGGGCGCCGACAATTTCAGGGGTGCCTATGAGGCTACCCTCCACCTGATCAGCCGCGGATACCGGAATATTGCCCATCTGAATACCAATACGACACTCAGTATCTCCACAGACCGGCTGAACGGCTATAAAAAGGCGCTTGAGGACCGGGGCATTCCCTACAAGGAAGAACTGGTCCGCTCCTGCGATTATTCTGATGCCGGTAAGCTGAACGCCGATCTTGAGACTTCTATCAGGTATTATATGGGGCTTCCTTCTCCTCCGGATGCCATTTTCACCGCCGGAGATCAGATCAGTACGCGCTGCCTTGCCCTGCTGCACAAGCTGGGGTACAGGATCCCTCAGGACATCGCCCTGATCGGCTTTACCAATACCGACCTTGCCGATGCGCTGAACCCGGCACTCAGCACCATTCAGCAACCGGCTTTGGAAATGGGTCAACTGGCCGCCGGCAAGCTCATCTCACTCATTGAGCGCAAGAACAATGAAGCGCCCGAATATGAAACAACGATCCTGCAAACCAGCTTGCAGATCAGAAAGTCTACCTGAGCCGCGAAAACGTTTGCGTTTTTATACCTGATGGCAACCTGCTTATGTCAGGTGGATGATGTATTATTGTAAAACCATATTTAAACCACCATGCAGCAGCACGAGCATATCCTGGTCTTTGGTGAACTGCTCCTCAGGTTCAGTTCCGCAGAAGATCGGTTCATCAATGAAAACCATACAGTTTCCTTATATCCCGGAGGTTCCGAGGCCAATGTGTCCGCCTCGCTGGGACAATGGCATGTCCCCGTCAGCTACCTTACCGCTGTACCGGACAATGCCCTGGCAGCCGATGCCCTCTCTGCACTAAAAGAACTGGGTGTGGATACAGGCAAGACCCTGTTTCAGGGCACAAGAATGGGCCTGTATTTTTTGCTGTCTGCAAACGGACTGAGCAGCGGGCAGGTAGTTTATGACAGAAAGCATTCTGCGTTCAGCAATTTAAAACCCGGAACGGTCGATTGGGAAAACATCCTCAAAGGACATACCTGGTTTCATTTTACAGCACTCAGCCCGGCGCTCAATGAAAACACAGCGGCAGTATGCCTGGAAGCACTTCAGGCAGCAAAAAAAAACGGACTGAGGGTTTCTGTTGACCTGAACTACCGGAACAGGCTCTGGGACTATGGCAGGGAGCCCGCAGAAGTCATGCCGGAGCTGGCCAATTATTGCGACGTCATCATGGGCAATATATGGGCCGCCAATAAGATGCTGGGTACCAGCATAGTTCCGGATCTCAACAGGGAGACCAGCGTAGCCCGGTATCAGGAGCATTCAGCGCGGACTGCGGAAGAAATATTCCGGGCTTTTCCCCAGTGCGGCCATATAGCCAATACTTTCCGCTTTATGGACCATCCCAGGCATAATTTGTTTTACGGAACCTACCATACCCGAAATGCCAGTTTTATCTCCGATATTTATGAGACCAACGAGGTAATAGACAGGATCGGCAGCGGAGATGCCTTTATGGCAGGGCTCATATACGGACTGCTCCATTTTGATAACGGGCAGGAGATCATCGACAGGGCCAGTGGTGCCGGTTTTCAAAAACTGTTTACAAAAGGTGATTTCGGTAACGGTTCATTTTAAGCCTGGACAGACACTTTTAAACTCCCGGAAATGACCTATCAAAAAAATAGGAACAAAGAAAATAGGAATACATAAAAAGAACATGAATAAGATTGAAGAAACATTGGAAAAGATCCAGGCCTATCCGGCCATACCCGTTTACTACCATGCAGATGCGGACACCTGCCTCAATGTCCTTAAAGCCTGCCATGCAGGGGGAATCAGGGTCTTTGAATTTACCGACCGCGGGGAAAATGCCCTCCATAACTTCAGTCTCCTATTGGAATACAGAGATCAGTACCTGCCTGACCTTAAACTGGGTATCGGAACCATAAAGACAACAGAAAAAGCACTGGAATATATCCTGGCGGGCGCTGATTTTATGGTCAGTCCCATCTTTAAAGCATCACTGGCAGAATTGGCCTCTGAGCACCAGTTGCTGTGGATTCCCGGTTGCATGACCCCTACAGAGATCGGCATGGCTGAAGATGCAGGTGCAGCTTTGGTCAAGCTCTTCCCCGGGGATACACTCGGGCCCGGATTCCTGAAAGCGGTCAGGCCACTGTTTCCCCAACTCCAGTTCATGCCTACGGGTGGTGTAGGATTGGGTAAGGAAAGTATAGAAAGTTGGCTCAATGCAGGAGTAACGGCACTGGGTTTCGGCTCAAAATTATTTGAGCAGGCAGAAACCCCGAACGGTGATTATTCCTGGCTCAGTAAAAGGTGCAGCACAGTGCTGGAAATGCTAAACAGGAAGTAAGCTTACTTCCTGTTTAGTTAAAAAATCAGCCCCGGTTTCTTCTGTCTTCCTGATCATACAGGTCGATGAGTTTGCCCTGAAGCCGGATCACCGTGCTTTCCAGTTCGCTGATCTTCTCTTTCATCTGGTCGATCAGTTGCGTTTGTTCATTGACGCCTTCTTCTCCCACATCCAGTAATTCCCGCAATGACAGTCCATGCACTTCAGCGATCTGGTTGATCCTGCTGAAATTCGGATCGGTGATACTTGTCTCTAATTTTGAATAGGCAGGTATGGAGATCTCCAACAGATCTGCCATTGCCTTTTGATTTACACCTCTTTTTTGACGTAAAATCCTGAATTTTTCCCCTAAGGTTTTCATAATCAATTCTCTATTTTAAAATCCCTCAATTTTAATTGAAATAAAATTAGGAAATATTAAGTAGAAAATTAAGCGATCCAACTAGTTTTTTTAATATATGTAGCAGAAAAATTATTCAGCCCTTAATTTTTCTAATTCAGGAAGTGGTATAGTTATCTTAAACAAAGACCGGAAAATTGGCTTTTTGATGCTTTAAAAGCGATTTATATCGGTATAAGGATCAGCAGGAGATAATTTAGTCCTACCTGCTGCCAGTTCCGCAAATACTTCGTGACAAACGGGTAAAAGGTCCGGAAAAAGGTACCTGCTTTCCGAAGAAGGACCGGTCCCGGCCCGCTTTTTACCCGGACTTGCCGAAGGGAAGCTATCTTTCATGTAGTAACAAGACAGGCAATAGCTTTAAAGGATAAAATGCGCTATCAGAGTCCGATCTTAAATATAGCCGCGTCTGCCCCCTTCAATTTCAACTTCAGGGATCTGCCAAAAGCAGTCTGCTGCCCGCTGAACAACTCAGTTCCCTGATATTTATTACCCGTGAATCCCAAACGTTTTAATGGAATATTGATCAGCTTCTCCTTGTCTGAATAACTAAACACAGCTACATACAGGCTATTGCCTGATTTCCTGGTAAAAAGTTCGGACGTTTTCTCAGCAGTATTGCCTTCAACCGGCATGAATGCCTTTCCCGACCGGCCGATTTCCAGCAGTTCCTTGTTCTGAAGCCATTTTTTTGCAGCGGCCTTCCAGGGGCCGTCGCTGGAGTAATCATCCCCGGTGATCACCGAACCTGTAATCAGGGCCGATGCCAGCCTGGCTTTATTACTGCCTTCAGACTCGTTGCCGAACACTACATGATCTGCATCAATAAAATTGTACACGCAGGTCTGCCACCAGCCATAATTGACACTGTTCAGCGTATATTCAGTATCCTTGATCGTCTTCCAGGCATCGCAGGCGATCCTGCGCATGTGTGCATACCTGCCGGTGGCCAGACTTGGCGATATGGCCGCATAGATCAGCATCTGACCGTCCATCCTGTCGACCAGGTATTCCATGCCGGCACGGTAAGCCTGCATGCCGGTAGTCACTGAAGGATCGTAAAATGAATCAGCTTCGGCAGCAGCGTGGCCCAGAAAATCGATCTTGATCATTTTGAAACCACAGGCCTTCAGCTTGTCAATAATATAATCAATGCGCCTTTTTGTGCCCGGGTGCGTGGGGTCCAATGCCCTTGCACCATCAAAGTCATGATAACCTCCCCCGACCTTTGTCCACATTTCGGAGAATTTATACTTGCTTCCTTCTGCCTCCCGGTCGTTTTTTGATTTGTAACCCCAGTCTGTAAACGGCGCCCAGTATACGCCTGGCTCAAGGCCCTTGCTTTTGCAGTAATCTGCAAATTGCTTCAGTTTACTGTAATCTCCCCTCATGCCACCCGTAAAGTTGTCCCAAAAGGAATCCAGGTCAATATAAGCGGTATTGCCGTTCCTGAACCCCGGGATCTCAGATGCAAAATAATCGACGACACTCGTCGCTTTTTCATAGGTCAGCTTTTCCTGGATCACTCCCCAGCTGTTCCAGCCAAAGGGAACCGGCCTGTCCCAGTTGAACACGTAGGGTTTTTCCTGGATGCGGTTGGCCTTGCCGTAAGCTTCCATGCCCGTCCTCCAGTCTGCAAAATAGCCAATGAAGACTTTTGGCGATTTGATCGTACTGCCGGTTATGGCGCCGTGCGGTATTTGATCTCTGGTGACTTTTTCTTCTGTATACCCGCCCCAGACGCATAGGTCGCTAAGCCGGTCCTGCCGGCCTTTACTCAGGATGCCGGTCTTCCAGACCGTATGCTCCACCGAACCTGCGATGAGGCCTTTTCTGCTGGTGTTGTCATAAATGGCAGCGATCTCTGAACTGGTATTCGTGGTCTGCGCAGCCATACTTTTGGCGTTATAACGTATGAAAGTATCATTGTCAAACGGGCAGAAAAGCACCCTGTTATCGCCTTTTGAATGAAGATTGACCGCTTCAGACTGTAAAGGGGCCATATAGTTACTTTTCAGCTTCTCCCCTTTCAGGATCACCTCCGTAAAGAAATAGTCATGGCCCGGATACACGTAAAAAACCTGCTCCATCACAGGATATCCTGGCCTGCTCAGGGTAATGGTATATTTTTCACCGGTGCCGAAGCCATCATTGAGGACAATACTTGCAGATTTTACGGTCTCATAGTCTTTACTGCTGAGGACCTGCCCGCCATTCTTAACGATACTATAAGCATTGGAAATGATCCTGGACCGGCTGGCCTGCACCGTATAGGTTTTCGTAGCTGTATCATAAATGATGGCCGACCCCGCACCGTAAGGGATATGAAGATACGCTTTGTTTGATTGTGGAAAATTCTCCCGGCTCCCGGCTTCCTGCCAGGAAAAAAAGAGGACAGCCAGGAGAACCAGGCTAACTGAATTTATTTTTTTCAGAAACGTTAAACAGGTTGATAATGGGAACATAGTGATGGTTTACAGTAAGGTTTATTGATTAAAGATCAGGTTCAGTTAAAAAATAAGTCGGTTAAAAATCAGACTGGTCAAGGATCAGGTCAGTTGATCAGGAAGTGGGCGATCCTGCATGCCGTACCGTTACTGCTGGGATTTTTTTCCGGGCTAACGGTGAGCCTTAGGGTATGCCTGGTATCTTTCAGGCCACTGTCAAAGATCACGTACCAGGGCAGATGCAAGGAACTGCTCCATTCTGTAAAAAGGTCCAGCTGCTTTTCCGGGCCGTTGTCAATGCGATAGGTTACGATACCCGCATCTGCACCTGATGCAATGGCCATTCCGACTGCTGTGCCTTTGAATTCCAAGGTCAGGCTGGCGCCGGGAACAGTCGCTGTCAGCATTGGCACGTGCACAAACCCCGGACGTGTTCCAAGCTGGTCATCCGGTGTCCAGTCTTTGACCAGGGTCCATTGCGCATCGTGACTGGCATCGCCGGTCGCAGCGTATCTTCCGCGGGTAAAACTTGCTTTATCCAGGGCTGCCGGAAGTCCAGTGCTTTTCCTGCCGATGGCGACTTTATTTTCAAATGCTGCGGAAAGCAGTGTTTTGATCGCTGTAAAATAGAGCTCCTGGCCAAAGGGGGACGGATGCAGGTCTTTAAAATCCTTCTCCCAGCTAAATTCATGGTTGGCCAGCTTGTCTCTGACCGCTTTTGCAAGATTGATGGAAGGAAGCCCATAATGTGCTGCTACCAGTTCATGGTTGGCTACCGATACAGGCACAATGCCCTCATCATATAGTTTGGTCTTATCCGGATCAGCAAATGACATCATGATAATATGCATTGCCGGATTACTTGCCCTGGCGTGCCTGACGATACCTTCCAGCGCCCTGACCTGTATGGTGCTGTCTGTTCGGTTGACCTGGTCATTCACAGCCGCCTCCAGGAACAGCAGGTCAACTTTTCCGGAATCCAATACATCCTGCTGCAGTCTGAAGGCGTGCGGAAGGCTGCCCAATGAAGGAATCCCGGCAGCTATAAAATGAAAACGCGTACCGGGAAAACGCGCTTTCAGATCGGCACAAACCATATCCCGCCAACCAGGATTGTAGGTGATCGATCCTCCGAGAAAGGCAACGGTTGCCTGCTTTCTGACGACGATGGCTTCATAAGCATGGGCAAGACCTGAGCGTTGTTTGATGTAATTGCTGAACGGCAATGTACTGACCTGCGCGTTTGCACCCGTAAAAGAGATGATACCCATGCAAAAGGAGTACACCAGTGATAAAGCGATCCTGATCTTATTCATGCTATGTGTATTTAAAAATCATGATGGCTTCATCAATTTAAACATTGCGGTCATCAGCAATGAAGCCATCATAAATTGTGCAAGCCAAAGTAAGCAGGAAATGAACACGCAAATTGTATGATTCTGTCAATTAATTGTATAAAATTGGCAGTTTAAAACAAGTATTTCGTGCTCAGGAAGTTGGAACTGTTGCTGTCCACAATTTCATTGATCAGGTGTTTGTTGTTTTCATTGAGCTTGGTTGCGACCAGCGAGCGGATCGAAAAGGACCTCAGCGCATCGATTACGGACAGGGTACCTTCAGCACTGTCTTTTCTTCCGGTAAAAGGAAATACGTCCGGGCCGCGCTGGCACTGACAGTTGATGTTCACCCTGCTCACCTGGTTGACCAGCGGATCGATCAGCCCGGCAATTTCTTCATCGTCATTGCTGAAAATACTGACCTGCTGGCCGTGCGTGGATTCGATCAGGTATTCAATGGTCTCTTCAAGATCATCAAAAGGAACTACCGGTATGACCGGACCGAACTGCTCTTCGGTATATAGCTTCATCCCCTTGCTGACCGGATACACGATTGCGGGAAATACAAAGGACTCGTTGCTCTCGCCTCCGTTTTCATTGATGACACGTGCTCCTGCGGCGATCGCGTCTTCTATGCACGCTTTGAGGTAAGCAGGCTTATGCGGCTCAGGAAGCGGTGTAAGTGCTACCCCGGACTCCCAGGGCATGCCAAATTTCAGGGCAGATACAGCTCTGGAGAGTTCTTCCAGGAACTGGTCTGCAAGACTGCGGTGCACAAATACGATCTTCAATGCGGTACAGCGTTGTCCGTTGAAAGACAGCGAACCCAGCACTGTTTCCTGTACCGATAGTTTAATGTCTGCCTGAGCAGTTATGATCGCTGCATTTTTGGCGTCCAGTCCAAGTATGGCCCGCAGACGGTTTACTTTTGGATGCAGTTTTTTCAGTTCATTGGCTACTTTGCTGGAGCCGATCAGGGTCAGTACATTGATGTCTCCCGATCGCATCAGGTCCGGGATGATCTTGTTGCCCCGGCCGTATATGGTGTTCACTACCCCTTTCGGAAAACAGTCCCTGAAAGCGGTAAGCAAAGGATAATGCAATAATGTTCCATGTTTCGGCGGTTTAAACAACAAGGTATTGCCCATGATCAAAGCCGGGATCAGGGTGGTGAAGGTTTCATTCAGCGGATAATTGAAGGGGCCCATACACAGCACCACGCCCAATGGAGACCGCCTGATCTGTGCCACGATCCCCTGTTCAATACTGAATTTAGAAGATTGACGGTCAAGATCTTTGAGTGCGTCAATTGTAGCATAGATATACTCTACGGTGCGGTCAAATTCTTTGACTGAATCGGCATGTGATTTACCGATCTCCCACATCAGCAGCTTGACAACTTCTGCTTTTTTTTCTATGATCTTGTGGGTGAATTTCTCCACACAGGTGATCCTGCCGGCGACACTCATTGTCGGCCATTCTCCTCTTCCGTTGTCATAGGCTTGTACAGCAGCCGTCAGCGCTTGCATGGCTTCTTTCTCTCCGCAAAGCGGATAGGTCCCGATGACTTTACGCTTCAGGCCTTCTGCCGTTTGGATACAGACCGGTGAAAGTACCGTATGCACTTCCCCGTTCCAGGGTTGCAGCGCGCCATTGCTCAGGTACTCACGCTGGTTTACTTCTTCTTTTAGCCTGAACGCCTCAGGTATTTCATGTTCCTGTACAAAAATTGATTGCAGCTGTTCTTTAAATGTCATGGTATCGTGTTAGCAGGAGGTTTTCAAGTCCTAAAGATCGGTAATCGGTTTGTATTTCGGAACAAGTGCTTTCATTATTACCCAGGCCACCAGATAGGCTGTTGCGCAAATGGCGAACATGATCGTGTATCCTGTTTCAATATGGCCCAATGCCTTATAATGGTCGAACAGGCTGCCGCCAAGCTTGGTGATGAACACGCCGCCCAGGCCGCCGATCATTCCCCCGATACCGACCACTGAGCCGATCGCTTTTTTGGGAAACATGTCTGATACCGTCGTAAACAGGTTGGCAGACCAGGCCTGGTGTGCGGAAGCGCCTACGCCGATCAGCAGCACGGGGATCCAGAAGGTAATGTGCCCCAGTGGTTGTGCTGCCAGTACCACCAAAGGAAATATGGCGATGAGGAGCATGGCCTTCATCCGGCCGCTGTAAACTTCATGCCCCCGGTTGATGAAATACATGGGAAACCAGCCGCCCCCAACGCTGCCAAACATAGTCATGCTGTACAATATGGCCAGGGGAAGCATGATCTGGGTATCCATCATTCCATACTGGTCTTTGAGATAAGCAGGCAGCCAGAACAGGAAAAACCACCATACCCCGTCTGTCATGAATTTGCCAACGGCAAATGACCAGGTCTGCCGGTAACCCAGCAACCTGAACCAGGAAATTTTTGCTTCATGGACTACGCCCTCACTGATGATGGCAGGGTTTTCAGCTTCATCATCCCGGATATAGGCCAGTTCAGCGGCAGATAACCGCTTCTGCTCTTCCGGTTTATCATAATAACGGTACCAGAAGAACAGCCAGAGGAAGCCGATGGCCCCGATAAACAGGAATGCGGCTTCCCAGCCCCAGTGGGTCGCAATGAACGGCACGGTCAACGGTGCAAGTACTGCTCCGATATTGGTGCCGCCATTGAAGAAACCGGTAGCAAATGATCTTTCTTTTTTTGGAAAATATTCAGCTGTAGCCTTGATCGCAGCCGGGAAATTGCCTGCCTCCCCGAATCCGAGCACTGCTCTTGCGACCATAAAGCCGATTATGGAAACACCACCTACCGCGATTCCGGCCAGGCCAAGTACCGTTGAAACCGCCTGCCCTATCGGGATGGCATAAGCATGGATCACGGCGCCTATGGACCAGATGATGATCGCCCAGGCATAACCTTTTTTGGTGCCCAGCTTATCAATGATCCGGCCGGCAAATAGCATGGAAATTGCATAGGTAAACTGGAAAACAGAGGCAATATTGGCATAGTCGGTATTGGTCCAGCCAAAGAGCTCTTCCAGATGTGGTTTCAGCAGGCTCAAAACCTGGCGGTCCAGGTAATTGACGGTCGTGGCAAAGAATAATAATGCACAGATGGTCCACCTGTAATTGGTTACCTTTTTGTCGTTCATCAGATTTGGTTTAAATTGGTTAGGTCTCTTTCAATCAGCTTGCAGCGCTATACCGGCCTGCAATAACGCCTGTGTCATTCCGTTCTCGGAAATATAGCGATAATTTTCTTCAACCGCCGCTGCAAAACCAGGCAGCCCGGACAGCGCTGCACCCCAGAGGCCGGTATTGCACAGCACAGCGGCAATATATTCCGCAGGTTCCAGCTGACTTTTCTGATAAAAATAAGCAACCTGATCGTCTGTAATCAGGTATTCCCGGCCGTTCTGCGTCCCATAATAGTTATCGCCATCTTTCCTGGATATTTTCATGAAGCTCAGGAAAGCCGCAAATCCAAATGCGATATGAACCGGGACCTGGTTGTAAACTTTATAATACTGAAGCAGCAGGGGAATGATCCTGATCTTCATTTTCATGGAATATTGCAGTGAAATGCTCATCCAGAAATGTTCAATATAAGGGTTAGCAAATCTATCCAGCACGGTTTTCGAAAACGCAAGTGCTTCCTGTACATCAACCTGGTACGGAATGGCCGGAATGATCTCCTGCCGCATCACTTCGGTAATATAACTCTTTAAGGCCCCGTTGTTCATTGCCTGGTTTACAGTTTCTATCCCTGACAGATAAGCAATTGCGCAGGCAAGCGAATGCGTCCCGTTGAGCAAACGCACTTTTAGTTCCCGGTAGACCTCGATATCCGGCCTCACGATCACACCACTGTCAGCGCTTTCCAGACCCAGCAGTGCAGATACCTCCGCTCCGCCTTCTATCGCCCATAAACGATAAGGTTCTGCTACGATCAGCAACTCATCGCTATAGCCAAGTTCCTTTTCCAGCCCGGCCAGTGTGGCTCCATCTGGTTTGCCCGGAACGATGCGGTCTACCAGCGAACTGCAAAATAAGACCCTTTTCTCCAGCCATTTATTAAAGTCTTCATTAAGATTATTATATTCAACTAATTGTAAAACAATATCTTTAAGTTTCTTTCCATTATCAGGGATCAGCTCGGTTGCAATAACGGCAAGTGCTGCTGAGGCGGTATCTCCAAGTACCTGGTACCGGTGATGGAGCACTGCCAGCAATTTGGCCGGAAATGAAACCGGCGGCTGCTGACGAATGTCCTCAGGATTGAACCGGATGCCTACTTCGGTAGTATTGGAGATGATCAGGTCCAGTCCGGCACGGGCGCCTGCTTCCAATACGGCGGGCCAGTCCTGACCGGCCTGCAATACCCTGCTGATGGCTGAAGAAAGTATATTTTCTTCTACCCGCAGGCCATTTTCAATACCGCGCACACAAATGGTATATAAACAATCCTGATCTTCGAAGGCTTTCACATCGCCTTTGCCGGTTGATTTGACCACCACTGTCCTGCCGTTAAAGCTGCCATTGCGGTTGGCTTTGTCTATAAAGTAATCCGGCAGGCCGCGCAGCAGCACACCTGTACCAAACTGGAGTACTTTTTCAGGTAGTGAAAGGTGTTTTTTTTCAGGAACAATGGCCTTTCCGGCCGGGAGACGATCCAGGCTTTGGTTAGAAATAATCATATATCAAGTTTCATACAGTTGAAACAATTCTACATAATTATCCTAAGGAATAGGGCCTTTCAAGTGAATTTATTTACGCAATCGTTATCGCTATTTATCCGAACAGGTCACTGCTCAGGTAGCGGTCGCCGCGGTCACAGGCAATGAAAACGATCAGTCCGGATTCCAGCTCTCCGGCAAGCCTGAGCGCACAGGCCAGCGCGCCTCCGCTGCTCATACCGGCAAAGATACCTTCTGTCCTGGCCAGTTTCCTGGCCATTTCAGTCGCTTCCTGCTGGGAAACATCCATCACCCTGTCTACTCTTTCAGGATCAAATATTTTAGGTAGGTAAGCTTCAGGCCAGCGTCTGATACCGGGAATGGAGGACTCTTCCGTAGGCTGGCAGCCTACGATCTGTATGGCCGGGTTCTTTTCTTTCAGGAACATGGAATTGCCCATGATGCTGCCGGTAGTACCCATGCTGCTCACCAGATGGGTGATGTGGCCCTGGGTATCCTTCCAGATCTCAGGACCGGTCGTCTTATAATGTGCCAGATAATTGTCGGGATTAGAAAACTGGTTCAGCAGGAAATAGCCCGGTTGCGTGCCTTTTTCCTCTGCATAGTCGCGGCATGCTTCGATCGAATCCAGCAGGATCACTTTAGCACCATAAGCCTCCATGGTCAGGGTCCGCTCACGCGTAGAACTGGCCGGCATGACCAGCTCGATCTCCATATCAAAAATGCTTGCGATCATCGCCAGTGCAATGCCGGTATTGCCGCTGGTTGCCTCGATCAGCCTGGTGCCTTTTGCAACTTCACCCCGTTCTATGGCACTGCGGATCATATTCAAAGCAGCCCTGTCCTTAACGCTGCCGCCGGGATTGTTGCCTTCCAGCTTGGCATAGATCTTCACCTGCGGATTGGGATTTAGCTTTTGTATTTCTACCAAAGGGGTATTGCCCACAAAATCGATTACATTTCCCATATCTACTGCTGCTTGGTTTCTACTTTTATGGCCGGCTGATGGTACACCGTGGAACCCGGGGCTACGCTTTTGGTCAGCCATACGTTGCCCCCGATAACGCTGCTGCGGCCGATCACGGTATCACCACCCAGTATGGTCGCTCCCGAGTAAATGATCACATGGTCCTCTATGGTGGGGTGGCGCTTGATATTGGCCATATACTTTTCTACACTCAGCGCGCCGAGGGTCACGCCCTGATAGAGCTTGACATGATCGCCGATCACGGTCGTTTCCCCGATCACCAGGCCGGTACCGTGATCGATATAAAGGAATTCTCCGATAGTGGCCGCAGGATGGATATCTATACCGGTGATCGAATGCGCGTACTCGGTCAGTATCCTGGGAATGATGGGGACTTCTGCTTTCAGGATGGCATGTGCGATCCTGTACAGTGCAATGGCCAGAAAGCCGGGGTAGCTGCGGATGATCTCAAATTCGCTCCTGGCAGCCGGGTCACCGGCCATGATGGCGCTGATGTCGGTATTCATTTTCCGGTACAGCTCCGGCAACTGCTCAAATAACTGGTCGGCGATCTGTTCATTGTCGCTGTGCTCACAAGCCTTTGTGGCATTGAGCAGGTTTACCAGTGTTGTTTTTTGCCTGGCAAACAGCCGCTTGATCTCATTGATGGAATAATCGGGCGAAGTGACCCGCTCCGGATAGATCAGGTTCATCAGGCCTATGGCCCAGTCGGCCACCTCCTGGTTGGAAGGCACCGCCTCGATCTCGCGTTGTTTATTGAATATATGAAGATAAAATTCCTCGCTCATCTTGTCTGGACGTTTGAAAGATTTGAAAGTGTAAAAGAAAGAAAATTATTTCCCAATACACAGTCCTGTCAGCTCAAAAGCACCAGCGTACTGTAAAGCTGGTGTAATTTCTCATCGGCGAGCGCACAAAATCCGGGATGTACTTTTGAGCATTGCAATACTGTGCTCCGGGTAGCGGTAAGCCAGCGGAACCTGGAAGCCATGTCCAGGCGCCCGATCGGCCCTCCCGTTTCGCCGCCGGAACAGATCTGTTCAAATGCAGCCAGGTTGCGCCGGACCACATCCATATCCAATTCTGCAAAAAGAGCTGCCGCCCTGGCCTCATCCAATTCAAGCCTGGCCATCAGGTATTTCTGCTTTGCACAGTACAGCACTACCCCGACATTGATGAACTCTTCCCGCTCCACCCTGGGTACCAGCCGGATCACGGCATACTCAAATAAGTCCATCCCTTGCATGTTCAGCTCCTTTAACAAATACCTCAGCATGTTTCAGCCTTTCTTTCAGAAAATGTGCATAAACCTGCCTCCGGTCTTCCGCTGACTCCTCTTCTTGCAGGTCTTGAGACAACCAGTCTGCGGGGACCAATGCAACGACCTGGTCAATGACCTCTTCGGTCAGTAAGGCCCTGAAGCGGGCGTTTACCGTTTCAAGTTCTGTTGCCAGTGGCAGCAGCACATGGTCTTTGACCAGTGCGAACGGCTTTTTTGCCTGCTCCTGCCAGTTTTGCATGGAATGATGGAAATACAGCGACGCGCCGTGGTCAATGAGCCAGAGTTCACGGTGCCAGAACAGCATGTTCGTATTGCGGGCGGTACGATCCATATTGGTAAGCAGGCAGTCCAGCCAGACGATCTCCGAGGCGAGCTCAGGGTCAATGACCGCTACCGCCGGATCGTAAGTGATCGCGCCGGAAAGATAATGCAGCGCCAGGTTCAGCCCGACGCTGGCCTTCAGCAGGTCCTGGATCTCTTCGTCCGGCTCGGTACGCCCAAAAGCCTCGTCCAGATTGGCAAATACTAGTTCGGGTACTTTAAGGCCAAGTACGCGGGCCAGCTCTCCGCCGATCAGTTCGGCGATGAGCGCCTTGACCCCTTGTCCCGCCCCCCTGAATTTCAGTACATATAAAAAATCATCATCCGCCTCTGCTATCGCGGGCATAGAGCCCCCTTCGCGAAGCGGGGTCACATAACGGACCACATTGACTGTCCTCAACTGAGGAACGCTATTTCCCATCCGTATAAAATTTCTTAATGATGAAGTCATGAAAGCTCCTAATGGCTTCATGTCGTAAAGTTACAACTTCTTTATAAACACCGCACCATTGGAATCGTTGCTGATGTCGCCGCGTACACTGGCCTTGACGGTAAAGGATGCCCCGGTCTCGTAGTCATTGACCGAAAACCGGTAGATATTCTGGTCCTGCGCAGCACCGGTAAAACCGGCATGCGCGTCTTCAGTGAGCTTTTTACCATTTTTATATACCGTTACCGAACGGATCTCCAGCCTGGAATCGCCGCCGGTATACCAGAATGCCAGTTCATAATCCCCGTTTCCGCTGATCTTGCCGGAGGCATCCAGTTCAAGCATGCTGAACTCACCAGCTTTGATCAGCGCGGGTTTCCATGATCCGAGCAGGTTGCCGTATTTTTTGAACTGTTCATATTGATCAGGAAAATAGAGCGGCAGTGAATACTGGCTGCGGTTCACCACAGTGATCGCATAAAAATCAGCCAGATTCTTAACGCTTACAGGGCTTTTATATACTGCTGAGTAAACCGTTGGCCTGGAGCCGTCTGTAGTATACCTGATCTCAGCTCCGGCTACCGGATTGTCCAGTTTCAGCACAAAGTCTCCTCCGGTCTTTTCCTGGCTCAGCAACTTTGGCTGTGGCACGCGATAACCAAAGCCTGCATGGTCATAGCGCAGGTAATGACTGCGCATGCGTTGTTCAAAGCTTGTCCATTTCTGCTTTGCCAATGGTGTCCAGCCTGTTTCTGCAAGAGCGGCCATGCGCGGCAGTGACAGGTAGTCAAAATATTTTTCAGAACGGTTCTCATTGATAGGGAGGATCTCCTGGAGCATCGTTCCATGAATGAACTGATCTGACCATAAGGCTGCGCTGGCTCCCAATATCCGGGAGCGGTACTTTTCATCCAGTCCCGGGATCATCGGATTTAAACTGTATGCTTTCTCCAGGGAGATCGGCTTGAGCCAGGTCGCTGCTTTGACCTCGCCCGGAATGTTGCTCTCCGCCGCATCAAAATAGGAATGACTGGTCAGGGTCATCACAGCCATATGCCCGTTCTGCACAGCCTTTTGTGCCTTCTGCGGATCGTTCCAGATCATGCCTACTACCTTTTCTTTCAGGCCGTCCTCAATGATCTCGTCCCAGCCCACTATCGTCTTGCCGTATTTGCCCACCATTTCCTGTACACGCTGGTTGAAATAAACCTGCAATTGTTTTTCCGAACCCAGGCCAAGATCTTTCTTGCGCTGCTGGCAATGCGGACAAGCCTTCCAACGCTCATAGTTGGCCTCATCTCCTCCGATATGGATGTATTTTGAGGGAAACAGTGCAAACGTTTCCTTAAATACATCTGCCAGAAAGTCAAAGGTCGATTCTTTGCCCACGCAATAGATCTCCTTGCTGATGGAATGCTGTGTCTGAACGGTATATTGCTCCTCCGTGCAACAGAGGTAAGGATAAGCCGCAATTGCCGACAGGGCATGTGCGGGCAGTTCGATCTCTGGAATGATGTCTACATTACGCAGGGCCGCATACGCCACCATCTCCCGGATATCATCCTGGGTATAATAACCGCCCGTACGTTCTGCTCCTTCACCACGCCAGGCACCAATAGCGGTCAGCTTTGGATACTTTTTGATCTCCAGCCGCCAACCTGCATCGTCTACCAGGTGCAGGTGCAGCTCATTCAGCTTGTACATGGCCATCATGTCAATAAAATGCAGCACATATTCTTTAGAGAAAAAATAGCGGGATACGTCCAGCATCATTCCTCTCCAGCCCCAAAGCGGCGCATCTTCAACATCAACTCCTTTTATTTTCCAGACCGTGTTCTTCTGACGGCTATGGTCATAGATCTCCGGCGGCAGCAGTTGCAGCAGGGTTTGCGTTGCGTAAAATATGCCGGCTGCTGTTGCTCCGCTCAATGTGGCGCCCGTATTCTTTACGCTGAGGCGGTAGCCTTCCTTGTTTGCCGCAAATGTTTTGTCAAATTTTAAAGTAATGCCCGGGGCCGTGCCTGTTTTTAACTTTAAGACTTCGAGATCAAAACCTGTTGCCGGTGATAAAGCAGCGGCCAGCAGGTCGGCCTGGGGCTTCAGCCCTTCTTCATAATAGATCTTTGTACCCGCAGTAATGGTAAAGCTGCTGCCGTTTTCGGTCAGGTTCTTAGGCAGCGGAATGATGTCCACCTGGGCGTAGGAAGTTGCGGCAAAGCACAGCAACACCATGCTGAGCAGCCATTTACGGATTCGCGTCATACGTTTTAAAATTTGATCTCTGCAATGATAATCAAATATTCGCTGGAGTACGGCTCCCGGACTGCCTAAAGATTGAGCAAACGTTTGCGTAAAGGTAGGCTTTAGCGGCTATTGTTCTTTTTTGTCCCTGCATGCGGTCACTTTGCCCAGGCAGATCTTCAGCCATTCAGTATATTTTTCCGGATGACCTGCGATGTCCTGCTTCAGCTCATCAAGCTGCATGTAGGTAAAAGCAGCGACTTCCGCTGTGTTGATACCCGGCAGCTCATCTGATTCCCCGAAATAAACATGGTCGTACTCATGCTCTATAAGTGTTTCATTTACAATAGCTTCATAGATAAAACTAAATGCATGCTTCAGCTTACAGCGCATACCCATTTCTTCATACAGCCTTCGGTGGGCTGCTTGCTCAGTATCTTCGCCTGTGCGCGGATGGCTGCAGCAGGTATTGGTCCACCTGCCGCCTGAATGGTATTTGTCCAGGGCCCGCTGCTGCAACAGAAGCTGCCCTTTGCTATTAAAGATAAAAACAGAAAAGGCCCGGTGCAGCCTGCCCAATACGTGCGCTTCCATTTTCTCCATCGACCCTGTTTCATGGTCATTTTCATCTACCAGGATGACCCGGTCCTCCATTATTTCCATTTCGTTTTTTTAATATAAAACTCCAGCTCCGGCCAAGGACAGCCATTCAAAAATACCAGAAACAGACAACAATATCCTCATATTGCCTTCATTTTGTGCCGGATCAGCGAATTGTATATCAACCTGTCTAGATCCGTTCGGAATCCTGATGTACTACCTCATCACTTTCTCTGGCGATGTTTTCGGAAGTTATTGAACAATTCACGATAATAGATAAAAGCCGGCGCCGTGAAACTCTGGTTCTAAACTAGCTCAAATCATGTAAGTCCAACTATAGTCCAATATAACTCCAACTATAATCCAACTTTTTCAGGTAAAAGTTGGATTAATAATGTATAATTATATCATTAATATTAAAAAATTATGGTTTGAACCTGCCTGGAAGATGTACAGCAGTTCCTTTTAATAATTATTATGGCTATTGTACGCAAATATTGCCCCTGGAGAAGCAATTTTAGATGAAGCAAAGAAAAACCAATGGGCTGAATTTCAGTAGGCGAAGCCAGGGTCAGAGCCACTTCCAGCTATTTCCTTGCCAAGACTGTTGCATCGACCGTCTTTATTGCTCCGTTCACTTTGACTTTTATTTTTCCTGCTTTGGGTGCTGTAATGTTGTAACTCGTGATTTTGCCGTCTTTCCAGGTCATGCCCACAGTATAATTGCCGCGGGCTTTAAGGCCCTTGACCGTTCCGGTTTTCTTCCAGGCATCAGGCAGGGCCGGCAGCAGGTCTATAAATCCATCATGGCTTTGCAGGAGCATTTCTGCAATTCCGGCAGCAGCACCAAAGTTGCCGTCGATCTGGAAGGGAGGGCCTGCGGACAGCATATTGGGATATACGCCGCCACCTGCACCATAATTCATGTCAGTGCGTAAGGTGGGTTTCAGGATCTCTTTAAGCAGCTTGAAGGCCCGGTTGCCGTCCTGTAGTCTTGCCCAGAACAAAAGCTTGTAGGCGATCGTCCAGCTAGGCCCGTCATCTCCCCTTACTTCCAGTGTCTTTTTGGCTGCTTCGGCGAGTTCTGGTGTGGCTGTCGGGGTGATCAGCGAAGCGGGATACAAACCCCAGAGGTGTGAAATGTGACGGTGCTGCGGTTCGGTCTCCTTATAGTCCTCCAGCCATTCCTGGATCCTGCCGCTCGGACTGATCACACCTGGAGGGGGTACTGATTTTAGCTTGTCTTCGAGGATTTTCCTGAATTCAGGATCTGTATTCAATAATTTGGAAGCTGTGATCACATTGTTGAACAGGTCCCTGACAATCTGGTTGTCGATGGTGGGCCCCATTGATACATTGGCAGTTTTGCCGTTTGGCAGGTAAAAGGAATTCTCTGGCGATACGGAAGGTGAAGTGACCCACCAGCCTGTTTTTGGATCTTTTACCAGTGCATTGTTGTAGAACTGCGCTGAGCCTTTCAGTATCGGGTAAATGCTTTTCAGGTAGGCTTTGTCCGCAGAAAAGGCATAATGGTCCCAAAGGTTGTTGCAGAGCCAGCCGGAGCCTGCATTGGCTACGCCCCAGGAGGCGCTTTCACCGGGTTCTGTGAAGCCCCAGACATTGGTGATCACGTGCGCGATCCAGCCTTCTGCGTTGTAATAAGCTTTAGCAGTCTTTTCACCTGGTATTACGAGGCCTCTTACGAGTTCGGCCAATGGCAGATTGAGTTCAGACAAATTGCTGACCTCTACCGGCCAATGGTTCATCTGTACGTTGACGTCCAGGTGGTAATCGCCGTTCCAGGGGGTATTGATCTCCTTGGCCCAAAGTCCCTGCAGGTTGGGCGGCAGCAGGCCTACCCTGGTGCTGCTGATGGTCAGGTAGCGGCCAAACTGGTAAAACAGTGCTGCCATTGCAGGGTCATCCTGTGAATTTTTATAGAAAAGTTCCAGTCTCTGATTGGTAGGCAGTTTGGTGGATGCCCCTTCGCCCAGGTCTACGGATACACGGTTGAACAGCTTGCCGAAATTGGCAATGTGTTGGTTTTTCTCCTGCTCATAGGGCTTCTTCATGGCTGCGGCCAGTTGTCTGACGGTATTTTCGTTAATGGCTGCGCCTTTGAAATCGGTTCCGGCAGCGATATAGATGATCAGTTCTGTGGCATTCTTTACTTCAAGATGTTGTGCCGTTGCAGTTACTGTGCCTCCTTTGGTCTTTGCCTGTACGCGGGCAAGGTATTTCATCCCTTTGCCGTCTGTGCCGTTGTCAAGCTGTCCGGAGAGCTGGAGTTCTTTGCCTGCTGTTTTGACGGCAAATCTCTCGGCCCGGTCAAGCCCTATGCGGCAACTGATCTTGCCTGGCTGGTCTGCGGTGATCCTGATCACGTCTACATCGTCATCAAAGCTGGTAAAATAGGTTCTTGTGTAGTTTACACCGTCAAGGATAAACCTGGTCGTGGCCAGGGCATGGTCCAGTGAAAGTTCGCGTTGGTAATTGACCGGGCTGGCCGGAGTAACTGGATTGGCAGAACCGGCGCCTGCATCGCTGCCATAGCTGTATTCAATATTGAGGTCACCGAGGGTCTGGAATTTGCCCCATTGCGCACCTCCCGAGCCTGGTCCTTTGCAGACAAAGTTCTTGTTGACCAGGTCCTGTGCTTCATCGTTCTTGCCTTCCATGATCAGCTTTCTGATCTCTGGCAAGCTTTTATAAGCTTCATAGTTATTGGCATCCTGCGGAGAACCGGACCATAACGTAATGTCATTCAGCACGATCTTTTCCTTGCTGATGCCTCCGTCTGGTGTCATGCCCAGCCGCCCGTTGCCCAATGGCAGGGTCTCTTCCCAGACCTTTGCAGGCTGGTCGTACCAGAGTTTCAGTGGCTTTTGCCGGGCAATGGCCGGGGCGGCAAAGATCGTTAGTATGAGCAATAGCAAATGGTTTCCTGGTAAAAGCCCTTTATACATGTTGTTTTTGATTTGGTTATGTGTTAAAATAAAGGTATTTCAACTGACTGAGCTGCAAAATGGACAATCTTTATTTAATAATGGATTATTTGATCTTGTAATGAATTGATGGTTATTGTACTTATATAACGGGCAGGCTTTCCGCATTGCCATCCAGTTCCAGGACGATCACCGAGTCATTGGGATCCGGCAGTTGTTCCGGAATGCTTAGTGTGATCTGGCCATTTGATGCTTTGTACGGCAGTTTGCTTCCTTTCAGGAAACGGGCCTTTAGTATCTTTAGGCCTGGTAATGCCGGAAGGGTTAGACCGTCTGATTTCCTTTGAAAAAGATGGATGTAGAGCTTGTTGCCTTTTCGGGTTGCGGCAAATATTTCATTGGGCTTGTAAGGGCCGCCTTTGGTACTGTAGATACTTTCGCCATAGGTTTTCAACCAGCTGCCCATTTCCTGCAAGCGTTTTACCTGCCGGGCTTCTATTTGTCCGCTGGGCATCGGGCCTACGTTGAACAACAGGTTACCGTTTCCTCCGGAAGTCTTTGCCAGGGTCTGGATGCATTCCTTTAGTGATTTCATCTGGTCATCTGGCTTCCATGACCACTGCGTGGCAATGGTCATACAGGTTTCCCAGGGATCATTCATATTGAGCTCGCCGATCTTTTGTTCCGGTGTAGCATAATCTCCAATGGCATCCTGGTGTAGTACATTCTGATCGCTTCCTGCTTCGATATTCTGGGAGATGCTTTTGAGCCTGTTGTTGATGATCACATCTGGTTTTAGTTTTTTGATATGGGCATATACTTCCTGTGCGTATTCATCTGTCCAGGGACTTTCCCAGTTGCCGTCAAACCAGAGCATGTAAGGATCATAGTTTTTGATGATTTCCTGGAGCTCATTCTTCATGGTGGTCACGAATTTCTTCATATCGGCTTTTGGATCTATGCCCTCTCTACCCCTGTGGATGGGATAATCGGGATCGTGCCAGTCCAGTACGGTAAAGTATACGCAGAATTTGATGCCATATTTTTTACAGGATCTGGCCAGCTCGCCCACGATGTCTTTTTTGTAGGGTGAATTCATGATGTTGTAGCTGGACCAGGCCGTCGGCCACAGGCAGAACCCGTCGTGGTGCTTGGAGGTAATGGTCAGGTATTTCATACCGGCATCTTTGGCTGTTTTTACCCACTGGTCTGCGCTGAACAGTGTGGGATTGAACTGCTTATACAGATTGTCATATTCCGCAACAGGTACTTCATAGGCCCTGCTCCAGCCTATTTCTGTGCCGCGCAGAGACACCGGCCCCCAGTGGATGAACATGCCAAAGCGCTGGTCCATGAAGTCGTCGAGTACGGATTTTGGGGTATGCGGTATATTTCCGGCAACGGGACTTTGTGCTGCTACCGGAAAGATGGTACTGATTAATAAGAGAAAACCAAGGATCTGTTTCATTTTGTATATTGTTATGTGTTCGTGCTGTTTTTACGGAACGGTATTGTCTTTCTAAAATACGATCTTATTCCTTGTTCCAGAAGGTAAGCTCGCTCATGTTGCTGTAACCGGAACCGGTAGTGGTATGGAGTACCCTGATGCGGATGTACCTGACTGGCGGTGGGTTGCTGATGAGGTCTGTTCTGTAAGGCTGGATGCCGTCGTCTGTCCGGGTCACTTCTTTCAGCAGGGTCCAGCCTTTGGCAATCGCTTCTGCTTTCCAGCCTGCATCGTCACCTCTAAGGGTGGTTTCTGCATTGCTGATGTCTTCGATTCCCCATACTTCAAACTTGTCCGGATTGTTGCAGCAGTCGCGGCCGGTCTCTTCTATCCTGCTCAGGTTGTTGTACACTTTCCCCATGTCGAAGGTGATGACGTGCGGGATGTGGTTGCCATCGCTGTGGAAGATGTTGGGATAACTTTGCGGAGTGGTAGTACCATCCCAGAGTTTGCTGATGCTGGTGCCGGATTCATAGGTAGCGGCATCGTTGGACAGGTGCAGTTCGCTGAACAGGGATTTGTCGCATTGGACCAGTTGCAGGATGGCGGGATATGCTGCCGGTTCATTGACGGTAAAGGCATCGATGGAATTGCGCTCCGGCTTGTAGGACGATTGGTAAAGTACAGGGGTACCGGCTTTGTAGCTGGGCAGTACCACAATGCTGTCCTCACCCAGTATTTCTGCTTCTGACGCTGCCCCCGCGGCATTGGTATAGCTGATCACTGTCCTGACATGAATGGTGTCCGGGGTTGTAAAATTGAGCTGTATGGAACCGTCGGCATTGATGACATAGGGGGTTTCCGCATGGTATGCGCGGTTCAGCAGGGTACTCTGGTAGACCGGCCCGTATACTTTCACATTGTTGACTTCTTTGGCTATGGATTTATTGCCTTTGGCATCATAGGAGAATATGATGAAGCTGTAAACAAATTCCTGGAGCCCGGAGATCACCGTTTCTACGCTGTCGGTCTTGGTACTGATGTTTACGGCCTGGGAGTCTGCCTGATTGTTCCAGTACACTACATATCTGGTGATGCTTGGATCGGTGCTGGATTTCCATTTGAGGGCTACCCGAAGGTTGCCGGGCCGGGACTGTACGTCGGCGACGGCGCCTGTATAGGTCAGTTCGTGGCCGTCAAGAAAGTCTCTGAAGTCTGTTTCATTTTTACTGCAGCCGTAAAGGACGGCAAACAACAGGAAGCAGCGCAGGATATATTTTGTAGGTTTCATCTCTTTATTTTTAATGGGTGATATTTATTCCGGTTTGCCGAAGAAGGACAGTTCCAGGATGTGGGCAAATGATCCGCCCGACCAGGTCCTGGCAACGGAGACCCGCAGGAATTTGACGGAGGGTGCATTGAACGGTACATTGAAGTTTACGCCGGCTTTGACAAATTCGTTGTCGGCGGAGTTGCCCGGCGGGGCCATGCCTGAGGGCGGCGGCGGATAATTGTAATTGCCCATATTGACCCAATCGCCTATGATGGTGCCTTCCGGCGCACTGAGCGGCAGTTGCGCATCTTTTGGTGAATCGGCATTGGAGCCCCAGAGACTAAAATCGCGCGGATTGCCATGCCCGTAAGCATAAGTGTCGGGTCTCGCCCATAAAATGAAACGGCTCAGTTTATAGGTTGCGCCTACACTGAAGGTGCAGATAAAGGGTGTTTTTCCACCGGAATTTGTATGCCAGCCCGGTTCGCCTTTGTTGTCGTCCCATAACTTGGACACGATCCAGTTGCCGTCATAAAGCTCGGCATCGCTGGCTAGTGTGTACTGGCTGAATTTAGTCTTGTCGAGCTGCTCTTCATACAAGGGATTGAGTCTTACACTTAGCGTGTCGGAGATGTTTCCCCATTTGTCGGTAATATAGACCCCAAAGTTGCGGGCGTCTGTTTTGTATCCCCTTACAGAATAGTCTATGGTATCTGTTTTGGTAAAGAACTGGTCCTGGATTTCCATTTCCTGAGTTACGTCATCGTAGGCGATGAGGATCACGCCGATCTCTTTTTTCAACGGGTTCAGGGATTTCACGTTGACGCCGCCAAAGTCCGGTGAAATGCTAATACTTGGCCTGACCAGCTGGTAAACAGGTGTTTGTGGATTTACTTTGACGGTGACTGGGTCGGACATTACGTTGGCGCGTGTGACGGTGTACAGGGTCACTTCGTATTCTTTCGCCTGGGCAAAGCCTTCTACTTTGATGGTATCTGTGTAGTAGGAGGATTTTGTCTCTCTTGAAACATTGTCCCGGATCTTGTATTTGGCCAGGACATACAGGATGTTGCTGGAATTGGGCAGATCATAGGTGATGTCGGCTCCTCCGTTATAATTGTCTACCTTGATGTTGGTGACAACTCCGGGCTTGGTCTTATCGGTCGACACGGGTTCTGTATTGTAGCCGTTGTTCTTTTTGCAGGCGGCCATACCCAGGATCAGGGTCCCGGCCAGGAGCAGTGCTGCGTGATATGTTGTATTTTTCATCAGTTCTAGGGTTTATCGGTTACCAGTTTGGATTCTGGACAAGGTTGCTGTTGACGATCAGGTTGTCGTTCTTGATCGGCCACAGGTAGTTGCGTTCGTTGAATACCGGTGAGACCAGATTGCGTGGCCGGTAGTAGTTGACCGGGGATTCTTCGTAAATGTTCCAGCCCTGCAATGGCCTGCTCATGACATTCTGTAGCTCTTTCCACCGGCGCAGCGCCCAGCCTGCCTGTCCTTCAAAGGCCAGCTCGATGCGGGTTTCCTGATGAATGATCTGGCGGAGCCCGTCTTTGCTGGTGTATTTTGAGGAGTTCCTGGAATAATTGGTCCAGGCGGCTATGACTCCCCGCAACCCGGCTCTTGTCCTCACCTTATCGATATAAGGGATTACGGTATTGTAGTCTTTGCCTTGTTCATTAAGCAGTTCGGCATAGAGCAGATAGAGTCCTGACAGGCGCATCATCGGATAATGGAAGTCCTCCCAGGTCATGTTCTTGTCGTATACGGTCAGGTAGTTGACGAGCTTCTTTGGCCAGTATCCCGTGATGTTGAGCCGGATGTTGTCTTTGGGGCCTGCATAGGCGGCACTGCCCCTGGCTTGCACATAAAGTGTATTTTCCGGATCTAGTTTGCCATTGCCGTACCATATGCCGCCATCAAATGCAAGGCTGGCATAAAACCTGGGTTCCCTGTTGAAATGGGCCTTGATGGTCTCATAGCCATTGCGGATGTAAAATCGGTCGTTTTCCTGTGCAGTTTGCAGGTTGTTGCGCCCGGTATAGTCCCAGGTCTTGTCTTCGTTGATGGGTACGCCGTTGTGCGTATAATAAAGTTCCTGCTGACTGATCGGTACGGCAAAGGTGCCTTGTGCGATCAGGTTGGCGGCTGCATCTGGTGTGAGTCTTGGCATGCAGTATTCCTGCCGCCCGTATCCGAACACCGGGTTGAGTGCCCAGATGAGCTCTGGATTGGTTTCCCACTTGTCGGTGATCGTGGTTTGCAGGTTCAGTACTGTTTTCAGCGAATCGGTCAGTGTGGCCGGAATGCTGGCAGAGGCATTGAAAGTATGCAGGCGATAACCATTTTGTTCGCAAAGCTGGATAGCGGCGGCACAGGCTTCTGCTGCCAGGTCCCATTTTTTAGGATCGTAGCTGGCACTGAACAGGCTTTGTCCGTCTTTGTCTTTAAAGCCTGCATAAGAGGGATTGCCATTGAACAGCGGACTGGCGGCAGTGGCGAGAATATCTGCTTTTACCGAAAGGGCGATGGGCCTGGTAATGCGGCCAAGTTCTTCTGTCTGGTTCTGGATAGTTAGCGGCAGGTCTGGTGCGGCTTCGTCCAGCAGCCTCACCATATAGCTGACTACGGAGTCTGCTGGTGCTCTTTTGACTTTTACGTCTTCGGGGAGACTGTTGATGGGCAGGTTGACGTCGGTGATGGGTACCGGCCCGTACATCCTGAAGAGGTAGAAATGGTAATAGGCTTTGAGGAATTTAACTTCTGCGGTCCATCTTGCTTTTTCTCCGGCGCTGAGGTCTATCGGCTTATTGATGTTTTCCAGCATGGTATTGCATCTTCTCAACGCTTTGAAAAGGGCTTGCCCCCCGTTTTCTCCGTCCCAGAAGTTGAGGCCCGGGTTGCTGGCGTTCTGGGTGCCTCTGATGAGGTTAAATCCGGTCGGGTCTATGCTCTGGTTGTCGGTCAGGTTGTTTGGGAAAATGACCTCGCCTGAGGTGGTAAAGCCTGCATTGTTTTGGGGGTACTGGAATTGCTGCAGGGTCGAATAGCAGCTAAAAAGGTAGTTTTCTGCTTCGTTACGGTTCCGGAAGGCGTAATCGATGGTACCAACGTTTTCCGGGGTCACATCCAGGTATTTCTTGCAGGACACACTGCTGATTGCGAGGGCTGCCAGGTAAATGTATTTACGATATGATTTCATGTGATTGAGCTCTAGGGGTTATAAATTGACATTCAGGCCGACGTTGAACACTTTTTGGATAGGATAGTTGAATCCCCTGCCGCCCAGTTCCGGGTCCCACATTTTGAATGGGCTCCAGGTGATTAGGTTGAGGCCGTTGAAGTAAATGCGTGCATTCTTGAACTTTAGCCGTTCTGCGAATTTTACAGGCAGCGTATACCCGAATTCCAGTGATTTTAATCTTAGAAAACCGCCGTCGCGCATCCACCAGGTGCTTTGCTGCCGGTTGTTCTCTATTTGTGCCCCGTTGGCGCCCAGCCTTGGATACAGCGCATACATGTTCTGGTTGTCTTCGGACCAGTGGTTGTTGGCATAGTCCAGCAGCAGTTGGGTATTGCCTGTAAAATAGGTGTCGGGGCTTTGGATGAACGGGCTGGTCCTGGCCGGGTCTATGAAGAAGGATACCATGGCCTGGCCCTGGAAGAAGGCGGAAAGGTCAAAGCCTTTGAAGCCTGAGGAGATACCAAAGCCGTAAACGATCTGCGGGATGCCGGGATTACCGAGAAAGGTCTGATCGGCGCCATCTATTCTTCCGTCATTGTTGAGGTCACGGTATTTGATATCACCGCCCATGGGTGAAAATCCATTGGTACTGAAGACCTGTGTGGGTGAGTTCCTGGCTTCGTTGTCGTCTACAAACAATCGCTCGGCGATATAGCCGTAATTCCGGTTCAGCGGCTGCCCGGTCAGCAGCCGGTAGGATTCTGCAAAGTCTGGTTCTTCGTAGGAGACATATTTGTTCTGGCTGTAGGTGAAATTGCCCCTGGCGGAGATCCAGGCGCTCTTGCCAAAGTTCTTTCTTCCGTCTATGGAGAAATCAATGCCTTTGGACTGTACTTTGCCGATGTTGGCGGCGATGCCTGCCTCCAGTCCCATGGTACTGGGTATCGAAGAGCGGTTCTGCAATACATCAAATTTGTCGTTCTTATACAGGTCAAAGATGACATTGAAGTCTTTGAGGAAGGTAAATTCCAGACCGAGGTTGGTCTGTCTTGATTTTTCCCAGGTGACGTCATCGTTTTGATAATTGCGGATGCTCACACCGTTGCGGATGTAGCCGTTGTTGGTACCAAACACTGCAGAATTGCCGCCATTGAGGTTAACGTCTGACAGGTAAAAGAAGCGCCGGTTGCTGATCGCGTCATTGCCCACCAGCCCATAGCTCCCCCTTACTTTTAGCCTGTTGAATACATTGCTCAGGTTGCCGTAGAATTTCTCTGAGGAAATGACCCAGGAGGCCCCGATCGTTGGAAAGAATCCAAAGCGGTGTGTTTCTGAAAAGCGTTCCGAGCCATTGTAGCCAAAGTTGAATTCAAGGAAATATTTGCTTTTGTAGGAATAGGTGGCCCGGCCTGCAAGAGTGAGGTTGCGGAATGGCAGTGCATATTGCAGGGTCCTTTCATTGTTGTCCGGATCTTTGGCATTGGAGTAAAGTGTTTGCTGCCTGGTGCCGATGATCGCGCCGCTCAGGGTATGGTCTTCGGCAAAGGTACGGGAGTAATCGGCAATCCCCTGGAAATACATAAAGGTGCTCAGGGAGCCTTCTCCGGGGTAATAGCTCAGGTATTCCTGCGCTTGTCCGGGCTGGTTGTTCAGCCACCTCAGCGTGTAAGCGTTTGACAGCTTATCGTAGGAGCCGATGCTGTAATAGAATGGGTTGTATTGCATAGAGGAATCAAAGCTGCCGTAACGGTTGGTACTGAAGATCCCGTGGAAAGCCAGTCCTTCGGTCAGGAAATCCAGTTTCTGGTTGAGCTCCAGTTGAGCGAGCATCCTGGACTCTGAAAATCTCCGGTGGCCCCTGAGCAGGTAAGCGTACGGGTTGATGTCTGAATAAGAGCCCTGGCTGGTACCTGGTGTATTTCCAAACAGGATGTGGTTGGAAAATGTATTGGCCGGATCGGGTTCATAATAGGCCGGGAACAGTACGGGACTGGAGTGCGTGGCCAGGTTGTAGATGTCTGTAGAGAACGATCCGTCGCTGGTCAGGGGGCCGTTGTATTCATTGAAGGTGCCTGACAACCGCAGGATCAGCTCAGTCTGTTTGGTCAGGTCAATGTTGACGTTGGAGCGGAGCTGGTAATTCTGAAACTTGACGTTATTGTTGTTGTTGTTCCTGATGTCTGTTTTTAGAATACCGTTGTCATTGGTATAGGAGCCTGCGATGTAATACCGGGCTACACCTCCCCCGCCTTGTACATTGAG
>Ga0222419_100472_pt1 | contig 37630 bp, 33 predicted proteins | sample 1B20Ametagenome_FD_182474 | JGI IMG/M metagenome (GOLD analysis project Ga0222419, IMG submission 182474) | Enriched microbial communities from leaf-cutter ant dump, University of Wisconsin, Madison, United States - 1B20A (version 2) | ecosystem: Environmental > Terrestrial > Nest > Insects nest...
CTTTTAGGATTTGTTTAACGACCCCTCGCTTTTTCCATGTTTCAGGTTTTGTGCTCATTCCAACCCCTCCCCTTATTTCATCGGTCAGTTATCCACAATTTTGAATCGAGCATAATTTCCTAAACAACAAAAAATCGGGATCCGCCGCACGAACGCGGCAGTTCCCGATTCTTCGACTCTACCAACTTGTCTCCGCGACGTTACTCGGCCTTGATCCAGTTCGTCGGATTGACCGACTGATCGTTGCTTCTGACTTCGAAGTGAACATGGATGCCCTCGTCCGCTTCGAGTTCGCTTTGACTGGCCGATGCGATGACATCGCCTTGCTCGACTTCCTGACCGACGGTTACTTTGAGGTCCTTCAAGCTCTGATAGACCGTCACCAAACCGTTGTCATGCTGAATCTGCACTTCGAAGCCGTTGCGCGGCGTCTGTTCGGCGACTTTCACTTTGCCACTGAGCGCAGCGTGCACTTCGAAATCCTGGGCGTCCTTGCGAGCCAGATCGACAGCCGTGTGCGGACTGTACGTGTTGTCATTCGCATTGAACACCATGGCGGCTTCCCGGGCTTCATCCGACGCGCTGGCATCATAGAATGACATCGTCGTCGTGAAATCGTCGAGCTTGTCTACCGGCCACCGGATCGTTTCGCCGCTTGCCGTCACGGGCGCTGCGTCCGGACTCGATGCCCCGTCTGTTCCCAATGCGTCGGGATTCATCGCCTCTGCACCATTTTGCACGCCTGCCTGTCCCGGAACGACCTGATCCATCTGCTTCCCCTGGCCTCCTGCATTCAGCCAGAGGATCGTTACGATGATTGCTGCCGCGGCCATATAAGCTGCAGGAAATACCCAACGTTTGGAGAAAAATTTTCTCCATCCGGAAGGACGGGCGGCGGGCACCGTTCCCGCGATCGACTTGGGAGTTTCGTCGAGCTTGCGGGGCGTTTTGTTGCCTTCGTTACTCATAGTTTTCATCACCTCAGTAAGCCAGTGTTACCAGGTGATAGAGTTTTATACCTGCGGCGGGTTGGAAGATTGCAATTTTTAGAGGAACTGCGAAACTTTCACCAATTTCGTCCCCGAATAGTAGTGTGAGATGATCTCATCCGCTGAATAGCCGGCCAGTGCCATGCCCTGCGCCCCCCATTGGCTCATCCCGACCCCATGACCGCTGCCGCGGGTGGTGATGGTGATGGTGTCTTTGGACATTTGCCAACTGAAATCCGCCGATCGCAATCCGAGCTTGTCCCTCGCTTGAACGCCGGATAGCGTCGTATCGCCAATCGCCAACGTACGGATGCGCTTGCCCGTCGTGCGGGATTGAACGGCAATCGTCGGGACGGATTTCTCTTGTTGTCCTGAGGTCGGAAGATCGTGAATGCCAAGCTTATCGTAAAATTGGTCGAGCGGCAGCGTGACCGTGTCCGCCGAGCGCGGCGCGCTGTCGCGGTCCCAGGGACTGTCGACGGAACGCAGGTACGGCAGCGAGAATCCGAACACGTCCTCGGAGTTCTCGGTATAACCGTTGCTGCTGGAAAAATAAAGCGCATCGATCGGCTCTCCGTCATAGGCGATTACGAGCCCCTGCGTACTGGTTACCGCATCGTCAACGGCTTGCCATGCTTTCTCGTCGTTTTGGCGAAGCTTGTCCATCTCCGCATTGGCGCGGTAGACCTGGTGCGTCTGGGTGTCCGTCACGTCCGCCTTCTTCGTCGGGACGCCGGAGCGATCTTCGTGCAGCAGGCGGCGGACGATATAGGTACGGGCCGCGAGCGCCTGGGCCTGGAGGGCCGCCGGTTCGAAGTCGGTCGGCATCTCCGCCGCGAGGACGCCGCGCACATATTGCTCGAGCGTCACGCGCTCGACGCGGCGGGAGTCCGAAAGGTAGACGCGTACGGACAGCTTGGGCGCTTCGGCGGACGGCTGGATGGCGGCGCGATCCGGATGTTTCGTCGGTGGAGTCGACTGCTTCGGCTGGTCGGTGCGGTTGGTCGGTGCGGTTGTCGGGTTGGGCTGGCTTTCAACGTTCCTCAGATTCGATTGGGTGGACGGTATAACGGCCGAGTCGTCGCCAACGGGCGACTTGCTTAGCGAAGCGATCGGCCGATAGGGACGAGGCGCCGCTTCGATTACAGCCGTCCAATCGTGCGCTTGACCCGATAGCCGGCTTGTCCCGCTTGATTGACCGCCTTCCCGCTGGCTGCCCGCTTGTCCACTATCGCTCACCGCAACATTTTCGGCTTGAATGAGCTGCTTGTCCCCTCCAAACCCTCCGCCATCCGCTCCGTGAACACCCGCCCATATCGCCGCTGCAATCGCCAACCCGCCCACGAACGCCGTTCCATCAATCCAATTTTGCGTCTTCATGCGTACCTCCATGCGAATGCCATTCGATGAATTCTGCTTTCCACGGGAAGGATCTTCCCTGTTGTAAAGATTGATCATACCTGCATATCAGAAAGATCTCGCATCTCGTTCGGGCTGTAAATTTGATCCTTTCATTCCTGCCGCCAGGGACAGTTATACCCACAGGCCGTGTTCGCCGGTTCGTATGAGAATATGCGATCATCGGACGAGCTAGAACAGCTACTAAACATTTGTGTCTGCGTCATTTGCTAACTGGATTGAGACGGCACAAATGTATGAATGATTTGAGTTGCGTAACGGGCCTTATCCATGATATGGTAAGCTTACTTGGGCAAAATTGAATCAAAATACGAGTGAAGCACACTCTGACAAGCGTCGTTTAATGGCGCTCTTGGGGTGTGCTTTTTGATTAGAATGCTGAGAGCGATGAGCACCATTCTGAATTACTTATACAAGAACTACGGAGAGCCCTATCAACAAACCGAGAAAGAGGTGTTTGTGTTGATCAAGTCGTTCTACGATCCGGAGATCAGGAAGCAAGGCAGAGAAGAAGGACGGAAGGAAGGCCGAAGAGAAGGCCAGTTGCTGGTTGCAAGGAAAACGTTATCACTGAATATAGACATGCAGACAGTCATGCAGGCGACTGAATTATCGGCCGAGGAAGTGGAACGGTTGCGCCGAGCAGATGACAGCGGCTCGTAGGGGGAGCCGGTTCACTATCCGCAAACACTCTAATTCAATCGACATTTCCTTCTTGGTTTGCTGATTCGAAGCCCGCATTTATCGAAGTTCAGCATCACAGCATTTGAGAATATTGGTCGTGAAGCACACGCCGATTGTACTGGACACGTTCCGGTCGATTGGCGTTATTTATTTTTGACGAGGAGGGATGGGCAAATGGTTGCTGCAGCAGCGAACACGGGTACGGCTTTCGATCATGCTTATCAGAGGTGGATGCAGGAGCATCTACGAACGGCGAAAGGTGAGCGCAGGCGGAAGCTGCTGGAGGGGCTGTCTTTCGCCGAAAATTTGTTTGTCCGCCAATGGTGGGAAGCATTCGGAAATTTCGATCATTTGCATCCGCAATATGAGATTCGGGACTTCAAGGATGGGGTGCGATTTATTGATTTTGCTTATATTCATGCCGGCGTCAGGCTGTGCATCGAGATCGATCCTTTCGGCACGCATGCCCCTCGCAACTTGAGTCGTTGGGATTACGATGACGGCCTCGACCGCCACAACGATCTTGTCCTCGACGAATGGAGAGTGCTGCGATTCTCGCTTGACCAATTGAAGGAGAAGCCCCGCAAATGCCAGCAGAAGCTGCAACAATGCCTGGGCAAATGGGGAGCCGTCCGCGATCCGTCTCTGCCGCAGCATCCGATCGACCAGGCGATCGTGAACTTGCTTAGAACAACAGACAATGCGCTAAGTCCATCAGACATTGCTCGAATTCTCGGATGGAGCAACAGCACGATCGCTCGTCGTTTGAGACAACTATTATCATTGCAATATGTAACAGCAGGTAACGAAGAGCAGATCCGCAAGACAAAATACCGTTTCAACCACTCCGGCAATAAGAACCGCAAATAAAGTGGCGCTCCGACACTATTTCGGCGGTTGGCGGGCATGTCGGCGGGATTTGTGGCGCTCCGACACTATTTCGGCGGTTGGCGAGCATGTCGGCGGGATTTGTGGCGCTCCGACACTATTTCGGCGGTTGGCGAGCATGTCGGCGGGATTTGTGGCGCTCCGGCACTATTTCGACAGTTGGCGGGCATGTCGGCGGGATTTGTGGCGCTCCGACACTATTTCGGCAGTTGGCAGGCATGTTGGCGAGATTTGTGGCGCTCCGACACTATTTCGGCGGTTGGCGGGCATGTCGGCGGGATTTGTGGCGTTCCGACACTATTTCGGCAGTTGGCGAGCATGTCGGCGGGATTTGTGGCGCTCCGACACTATTTCGACGGTTGGCAAGCATGTCGGCGGGATTTGTGGCGCTCCGACACTATTTCGGCGGTTAGCGAACATGTCGGCGGGATTTGTGGCGCTCCGACACTATTTCGGCGGTTGGCGAGCATGTCGACGGGATTCATGGTGCGGTCAGCATCATCTCGGGACACTCGGTGCGCCCCCCTCCAAAACAAAGAATGCCCCCAACAAGGAGGACATTCTTGACCGAGCCTATGTGTATAAGAGCAAATGACTTACGCCAGCGTTGGCTGTATGTTCAAGATCCCGACTTCGGGAAGAGTACGTTCTTCGTGGCGTGATGCAACTGCGGCCGGTTTGTGAACTTGGCCTGCATGGGACGTTTGTTCCACAGCCGTTTGCGGTTGTTGAGATGACGTATCCAGCTCTGCAGCCAGTGCGGGTATGCGTGCATGGGCGGCGACGAGAGGCTTGTTGGAGTCGCGGCTCACAGCAGCCAGACCGGAATCCTCGATGACGGCAACTGCCGGCGAATATTCCGTAAGCAACGGCATTTGAGCGTGTTCGGTCGCCCGGAGCAGCTCCTCCGGCGAAGGTGCGCGCAGAATGTCCGCTCCCAAGGCGGACAGCTTGCCGACGATGTCCATGTATCCGCGGTCGATATGATGCAGGCCGCTAACTTCGGTCACGCCGTCTGCCGCCAATGCGGCACAGATCAACGCAGCGCCGGCCCGCAGATCGGTGGCGCATACACTGGCACCGGTCAGCCGGGTATTGCCCGAGATAATGGCGGTGCGTCCGTCCACTTTCACTTCTGCGCCCATCTTGGTCAATTCTTCCACGTGCATGAACCGATTTTCAAATACGGTCTCGGTCACTATGCTGGTGCCTTCCGCTTTCAGCAGCAAAGCCATCATCTGGGCCTGCATGTCAGTCGGAAATCCCGGATACGGCAGTGTCTTCACGTCCACCGCGCGCAGCGGACGCTCCGCCCGCACCCGTATACCGTTCTCGTCGCTGTCGATGACGACGCCCATTTCTTCAAGCTTTGCGACGACAGGGCCCAGATGGTCGCGGATGGCCCCCTCCACGTACACATCTCCGCCTGTAATCGCGGCTGCAATCATATAAGTACCGGCTTCCACGCGATCAGGAATCACATGATGCTCGACGCCCCGCAGACGCTCCACGCCTTCGATGCGAATGACGCCGGTGCCGGCTCCGCGGACTTTGGCCCCCATCGCATTGAGCAAATTGGCCAGATCCACAATTTCCGGTTCCTTGGCCGCATTCTCAATCAAAGTGGTGCCATCCGCCGTGACGGCAGCCATCATGATGTTCTCGGTGGCGCCTACACTGGCAATATCGAGGTAAATTCTTGCCCCGCGCAGCTTGCCGTCCACCGACGCCTCGATGGTGCCTTGACCGAATCCAATTTCGGCGCCCATCGCTTCGAACCCTTTCAAGTGCTGGTCAATCGGCCGAGTGCCGATCGCACAGCCGCCGGGCAGCGATATTCTAACTTTGCCCATCCGTGCCAACAGCGGCCCCATAACAAGGAAAGAAGCCCTCATTTTACGGACGAGCTCATACGGCGCTTCATAAGAAGTCAGCGCGACGGAATCCAGATAGACGCTGCCATCCGTTTGCCGAAAGCCGACACCCAAGTGCTCAAGGACTTGCAGAATATTACGAACATCATCCAGGGCAGGTACGTCATGAATGACGAAAGACCCTTCTTCGGCCAGTAAGGTGGCAGCAAGGATCGGAAGGACGGAATTTTTGGCGCCGTGGACTCGGACAGCCCCCCGTAACGGGCGGCCTCCGCGGACGATGATTTTGCTCATGGGTGATTCCCTCCGCGCATTAATCAATCAGTTACGGAGCCGTTCTAGAGACCCCGCGATATAACACTTACACCGGCCAATCGCCGTAATTATCGGAGAAGATTCATCATGGATGCGATCGCATAACCACTTCAGAATCATGAAACAAAGCCAAATCACACAAATTCCATCTTACCACCGAGACAACGCTTGGCACAAGCACGAATAATCGACATAAAATTACAAATCCTGAACGATTGCGCGGTTGTTCGTCCATAAAGCCATTGTTTTCATTCCGGCATGCCCTTATACGGCTGACTTACCCAATTCGATCACCTGAAGAACCACCGAACCGATCCGGCCCAATGCCAATAATCCAGAACAAACCCTGCTGTCAAATGTCCCAGAACAACCGCCGCCACCAACTGCAGCAATCGTGCGCGCGGGCTCTGCGGATGACGCATGATTCGATCGAACCGAACTTCCTGCAGCAGTACCCAAGCGAAGGCGATACAGCCGAGCGTCACAAATATCGAGAACAACCCATCCCATGCCACCGTATCCAAACCAGTCATTAAGCCACTCCGTCCCAATAGGCTTCCTTATGTTGGGGATTTGCGCTCCAGCGCGAGTGTTTGTATATACAGCATTCGCAAGCGGCAGCACTTCAATGCTTCCCTGGCGCACTTCCAGCAAATGCCGCTGCCCGCCGTCTCATACGGGTAATATATTCCGCACCATTCCAAAGCGTCCCGATTCCAAGAAAACCGGGTACTCACCACGCCTTGCTGTTATGTATTTCCCAGATATTACAAGAGTGCCGTGCGATGCGGCCCCCGTTCCCTCCTTCTGGAAACCAAATTCGTCTTTACTGCATGCCGCCAAAATTTTACCTTTCATCGGCAATTTCGGCAGCAAGCCCGTCGATTCGGGAAATGACGGACGGATTCACGCCCCGCTGCTGCGGGCCCATACGCGTATCGGCGTCAACAAACGTGGCAGCGACAAATTGTTTGCGGCTTGTTGGTCTGCCGCTCTTCGTCTGCTCCCGCCCCTGGGAGCAATACCGCAACGCTTGACTGTCGCAACGATAACGGAACAAATCGATTCACGCGGACAAGCTGTCTTGTCGTAATTCCGCGTTTCTTCGCGTTCTGCCCCGAATCGCGCCTTTCATTTCACCATTCCTTATATTATTGTTCGATTATCGACACGATTTCCCTGCAACCTTGTGAAAAATAGGGACTTTGGTCGCAAGCAGTTTGTGAATAAACGTTGACCACCTACCACCACATGCGATAATTAAACCGTCAGCCCCTGCAGGAGCCGACTACATCGCCAATTCACCCAAACCGACCGCCGCATCCCGCCATTAGTCGACTACATCGCCAATTCACCCAAACCGACCGCCGTACCCTGCAATTAGTCGACTACATCGCCAATTCGCCCCAACCGACCGCCGTCCCCCGACATTAGTCGACTACATCGCCAATTCACCCAAACCGACCGCCGCATCCCGACATTAGTCGACTACATCGCCAATTCACCCAAACCGACCGCCGTACCCTGCAATTAGTCGACTACATCGCCAATTCGCCCCAACCGACCGCCGTCCCCCGACATTAGCCGACCACATCGCCAATTCACCCAAACCGACCGCCGCATCCCGACATTAGTCGACTACATCGCCAATTCACCCGAACCGACCGCCGCACCACCCCGCCATACCAGCAAACGCGAAAAAGCCGCCCTCGCACCATACGCGAGAGGGCGGCTTGCCAGCTTCAGCCGATGACACCTTAGCCGATACGAGCCATAAAATCGAACGGAATCGAGAACACGCTGTCGATCAGATCGACGACCGGCCCCGGCAGGAAGCCGAGCGCGAGCGTGATCGCCACGCAGAGCCAGATCGCGATGCCAGTCGGTACCGGCACCGATACGGCCGACTCCTCGGCCCCGCTGCGAATGTACATCTGCCGGATGAAGGCGAAGTACACCGCATACGACACAATCGTCGTCACGAGCAGAATCGCAGCCAGCCAGTACGTGCCGGTCTGCACTGTGCCGAACAGGATGAACAGCTTTCCGAAGAAACCGCCCGTAATCGGCAGACCCGCCAGCGAGCACAGCAGCACGGTCATGCCGACAGCCGTCCACGGCGCCCGGTGATACAGTCCGGCGAAGCTCGTCAACGTCTCGTCAGGTTCGCCGTCGTCGCCGGCCGCGGTTCGCGATACGACGGTCAACACGGCGAACGCGCCTACGTTCATCACCACATACGCCAGCAGGTAGTAGATGAACTCGGAGAACAGCGATGCGTGCAGCGTCGTCAGTTCGAGCGCGACCGGCGTCAGCAGAATGCCCGCATTGGCCACGCCCGACAGCGCGAGCAGCCGCTTCACGTTGCGCTGCCGCAGCGCGCCGGCCGTGCCGACGATCATCGCCGCAGCCGCCACCACTGCAAGCCCCAAATACAGATCGTTCCGCAGCCACGCGTCCTCTTGCGCCTGGAACACGCTGTTCATGAAGATCCGGTACAGCATCGCGAACACGGCGCCTTTGGACACGACTGCCAGGAACGAGGTGACCGGCGTCGGCGCGCCTTGGTACACGTCGGCTGCCCATGCATGGAACGGCGCCAGCGCCAGCTTGACGCCGAGTCCCGCCGTCATCAGGAAGAAGGCGACATAGACGAGCGCCCGGTAATCCGTAATCGCCGTATCGATCCCGCTGCCGATGGCGAACAGGTTCGTCTCGCCCGTCACGCCATACAGGAACGACATGCCATACAGGATGAAGGCCGAGCCGAGCCCGCCGGACACCAGGTACTTGAACGCGCCCTCGGCGGACAGCCCGCTCCGCTTGCGCAAGCCAACCAGCACATAAGTGGTGATGCTAAGCAGCTCCAGACCGACATACAATGTGACCATGTCCGCTGAGGAAGCAAGCACCATGGCGCCAAGCGCGGCAGGCAGCAGCAAGTAGTACATCTCGCCCTTTACGGACGAATCTGCCGAACGACGAGCACCGCCCAGGGATGCCAGGATAATGAATCCGGTCGCGCCGAGGAATACCAATTTCAATAACGCGCCGAAATCGTCCAACCGATAGGTGCCGCCGAGCAAGGCATAGATCCCGGCCATCGGATCGCCGCTTGGATCCGCTTCGCCGGCCGCCTTCAAATCCTGCATCAGCCAGACGACGAACACTGCGGCAACGGCCAGTCCGACGATCGCCAGCCAGCCAATGATGTCGCGGTTCACCCGCTTGGGCAGCAGCAGATCGAGTACAATCAAAAATAGCGCGGCGATCGTCAGCGTGATCTCGGGGGACAGGTACCACGCATCATGCCATGTTAACGTCTGTAGTGCCTCCATGCGTCAGCCCCCCGTCCTCTGTTGAATTTGATCGATCAACCCGCCAAATCCATGCTGCATGACATCCGTCAGCACGGACGGATATACGCCGAGCAGCACGATGAACGCAGTCAGCGCAATCATGGGGATCGCTTCGATCAGCCGCGCATCCTTCACGCTTTCGTAACGCTCCGACAGCGGGCCGAACGTAATGCCGAGCACACTCCGCAGCACGTACACCGCGGCCAGCAGCACGCCGAGCACCCCGATCGCCGTGATCCATTTCATCGAGCCGAACAAGCCCAGGAACGCCATGAATTCGCCGACGAAGCCCGACAATCCGGGCAAGCCGAGCGAAGCAAGTCCCGCCAGCAGCAGGATGCCCGCCATAAACGGCATCGACTTCGCGAGCCCGCCGAGTTCGCCGATCTGTGTCGTGCCCGTACGTTCGTACAGACTGCCGACAATCAGGAACAGCAGCGCGGAAATGAGTCCATGCGATACGGATTGATAGATCGCGCCTTGCAAGCCCATCTCGTTGAGCGAGGCAATGCCAAGCAGCACGATACCCATATGGCTGATGCTGGAGTAAGCCAGCACGAGCTTGAATTCCTTCTGTACGCAGGCGAGCACGGCCCCGTACAGGATGTTGATGACGCCCAGGATGGCGATTACCGTCGACCACGACTCAAGCTGGGCGGGCAGCAGCACCGCGCCGAAGCGAATCAGGCCATACACGCCCATCTTCAGCAGCACCCCCGAGTGGATCATGACGACGGACGGCGGCGCTTCGGTATGCACGCGCAGCATCCACGTGTGCAGCGGGAAGATCGGAATTTTCACCCCGAACGCCGCGATCAGCAGTACGAACGCCGCCCACTTCATGTTGTCGGACAAATAAACGCCGAGCCCGACCCCCTGCTCATTTGCCATATTCGCATACGAACCCGGGTCGGTCAGATTGCGCAACAACACATCGTAACTTCCGCTGTAATCCAGCAGCACGCTGTCCGCGGTCTGCGTCACGGAGAAGCCTGCCGTCACGATCAGAATCAGGAACGCAAGCAGCATCGCGGCGGAACCCAGCCCGTTGTAGACGAGGAAGCGGGTTGCCGCCTTCTCCTTGCCGTAGTAGCCCCATATGCCGATCAGGAAGAACGTCGGGATCAACGTCACTTCGAAGAAAATGAAAAACTCGATCAAGTCCCGCGCCAGGAAAACGCCGTACATGCCGGTCTGCAGCAGCAGGAACAGCGTGTAGTAAGTTTTCCAGCGTTTGCGGATGTGGACGGAGGCGAGCACCGCCATCGCCGCCACGATCGCCGTCAGCACGAGCAGCGGCAAGGAGATGCCGTCAATCGCCAGATGGTAATCGAACGACAGCATCATGGAAGTAACGCCTTCTCCGACCGCTTCTTTATTCAGGGGAATCGACAGCCACGTGTAATGCTCGGTGAACGCCGCCCCGCCCGTCCCTGGCTGGAATGAAGCGAACAGCCACAAGCTCAAGGCCAGCGGGATGAGCGTGAACACAAGCGCCGCCGTCCGAAGCCACACCTTGCGCTGCCCCGGCAGCAGTTGGACGGCCAGGATGCCGACCAGCGGCGCAAGCAGGATGAGCGATAATACCGGAATGTCCTCGATCATTTACCAGAACCTCCTTCCGGCAATCGCAACCGCAAGGATGACCAGGCCGACGATCGCCGTCAGCACGTATCCTTGCACTTGACCGCTCTGCAGACGCGAATTCAGCCTGCCGACCGCCGACACCGATTGCCCGGCCAGCCGGACAACGCCGTCGACGACATAGTTGTCGAACGCCTCGAGCAAGTAGCCCAGCCCATTCAGCGGCTTGACAATGACATAGTGATACAGCTCGTCGATATAATATTTGCGCTCGAGCAGCTTCACGAGGCCCGGCATGCGTGCGGATACGATATCGCGCCGCAGCGTGCCCTTCGCATAGATCAGCCAGCCGATATAGATGCCCAGCAGGCCAACGGCCGCGGACAGCACCATGACGAGACCGCTCTCATGTCCGCCTTCCGCATCCCCGGTAATCCATTCGCCGAACCAGCCGCTGAACGGGGTCTGTACGAATCCGGCCACGATGGCAAGCAGGGCCAGCACGAGCAGCGGGATCGTCATAACGGCCGGCGATTCATGCGCATTCGTCGTCTCGCCGCGCGGCTTGCCGACAAAGACGAGGAAGAACAGCCGCGCCATGTACAAGGCGGTGAAGAATGCGGCTACGATCCCGACGACGAAGTAGATGGGATTGTGTTCCAGCGCGGAAGCGAGGATCGCGTCCTTGGACCAGAAGCCGGCGAACGGCGGTATGCCGGACAGCGCCAGCGAGCCGATGCCGAACGTCCAGGCCGTGATCTTCATCTTGCGGCCAAGGCCGCCCATCTCGCGGATATCCTGCGTATGTACGCTATGGATTACGCTGCCTGCGCCGAGGAACAACAGCGCCTTGAAGAACGCGTGCGTGAACAGATGGAACATCGCGCCGCTTATGGAACCGACGCCGAGCGCCAGCATCATGTAGCCGAGCTGGCTCACGGTCGAGTAGGCGAGCACGCGCTTGATATCGTTCTGCGCGAGGCCGATCGTCGCGGCGAAGATCGCCGTGAATGCGCCGACGATCGCGACCGTATCCATCGCGGCCGGTGAGGCCAAGAAGATCGGGAACGTGCGCGCGACCAGGAACACGCCCGCGGCGACCATCGTCGCGGCATGGATCAAGGCGCTGATCGGCGTCGGACCTTCCATCGCGTCGGGCAACCAGACATGCAGCGGAAATTGACCCGACTTGCCCACGGCGCCCAGGAAGATCAGAATCGCGATCAGCGTCGTGATCCCCATGGAGATCGCGCCGGTCTGCGTGCCGAACACGTTATGGATCGAAGTGAAATCGAGCGCGTGATCCGGCATGTACCAGAACAGCAGGAACAGAGCGATCAAGAGCCCGAGGTCCCCGATCCGCGTCACGATGAACGCCTTCTTCGCCGCGGCTTTGGCTTCCGGCTTGCGGAACCAGAAGCCGATCAGCAGGAACGAGCAAACGCCAACGAGTTCACAGAAGATGTACATCGTGAGCAGGTTGTAAGACAGGACAAGCCCGAGCATGGAAGCGGAGAAGAGCGCGACGTAAGCAAAGAACGTTGAGATTCGCTCGTCATCCTTCATATAACCCAGCGAATAGAGATTGACCAGGAAGCTGACGAGCGTCACGACGACGAGCATCATGCTCGTCATATTCGTCACTTCAAAGCCGATCGACAGCGACAGATTGCCCGCCTGGATCCAGTTGTAATAATTGCTGTACTCCTCGGCCGTGCCGGACAGTCGCTGCCCCGCGATCAAGAGCGACAGGACGAGCGACGCCAAGGTAAGCAGCGTGCCGATCCATGCGCCCGCGCGGCCGGCACTGCGGCCCATGGCCGTCAGGATGGCGAACGCGGCTGCCGGCAACACCGGCACAAGCCAGGCGTATTCTGCAAAGGAACTCATGCGTTACCTCCTCAACTCGTCGAATTCGTCCACGTTCACGGTTACGCGGGCGCGGTAGATCGCGACCAGGATCGCCACCCCGACTGCGGCTTCCGCCGCGGCGATGGCCATCGTGAACAGGGAGAATATTTGGCCGGTGAGCGAAGGTTGTACGCCATACTTGGAGAAGGCGACCAGATTCAAGTTCACCGCATTAAGCATCAACTCGATCGACAGCAAGACGATAATGGCGTTGCGCTTCGTCAGCGCGCCGTACAGCCCGATGCAAAACAGCACGGCCGCCAGGGTCAGATAGGAGGCGAGCATGTTCATTTGGGATCCTCCTCCCGCTTCGCGAGCGCGATGGCGCCGATGAAGGCGACCGTCAGCAGCACGGAGATGAGCTCGAACGGAACCGCCCAGCGCGAGAACAGCTGCAGGCCGATTTCACGGGTATTGTCCGTCGGCAGCGCGGCTGCGGGCTCAGTCGGAAAGTTGGCATCGCGAATCGCCAGAATGAGCAAAGCCAGCAGGCACAAACATCCGACCAGGGACAGCACCTCAAGCAGCGGCCGCGATTTCTCTTCGCCCTCGTCCTGGTGCTTGGTCATCATGATGCCGAAGATCATCAGGATCGTCACCGCGCCGACATAGAGCAGCACTTGCACGAACGCCACGAATTCCGCATCCAGTACAACATACAAGCCGGCCAGCGAGACGAACGTGAACGCCAGTGACAGCGCCATATGGACCACTTTCGTAAAATTGAACGCCATCACCGCGCCGACGATCGCACAGACGGCCAGAACGAAGAATGCGACGAATTCACCCGTCCATTCGATATTGAAGTTCATTCCGCCTTGCCGCCTCCTCTCTGAGGCGCGCCAATGTTGTTGTTATCCTGACGGATATTTTTCGTATTCTCGTCGCCGAGCCATTTCATGTCCTTGAACAGTTCGTCCCGGCTGTACGCTGCCAGCTCGAAGTTGTTCGTCATGACGATCGCCTCGGTCGGGCATACTTCCGTGCAAAGGTCGCACAGGATGCAAAGCTCGAAGTTGATATCGTAGGTATCCAGCACCTTGCCCTTCTTCTCCGGATCCGGATTCGGCTTGCCGATCAGCGAGATGCATTCTGTCGGACAGATCCGCTGGCACTGGAAGCAAACGATGCACTTGTCCTCGTACAAATACTGAATGCCGCGAAACCGGTCGGGCATCTCGATCGGGACATCGGGGTAGGACGTCGTCACTTTCTTCGTGCCAAGCGTCTTGAGCGTGACACCCATGCCTTTCATTATACCTTTCATATTCGATCAACCCCCCATTCCGAACAATTCGATGCAAGCCGCCGTGATGAAAATGTTGAGAATGGAGAGCGGCAGCAGCACTTTCCAAGCAAGACCCATCAGTTGGTCTACGCGCAGACGCGGAAGCGTCGCACGAATCCAGAACAGGCAGAACACAATGAAGGCGAATTTCAGGATGAACCAGATAATCCCCGGAATGAAATCGAGCTGCGGGATCGGCGGATGCCAGCCCCCCAGGAACAGCAGTGTCGTCAGACTGGCGATCGCGAACACGTACACGTATTCGGACAGCATGAAGAAAGCGAATCGGAAGCCGCTGTACTCGACGTGATAGCCCGCAACCAGCTCCGACTCCGCCTCCGGCAGGTCGAATGGCGTCCGGTTCAGCTCGGAGATCGCCGCGACGACGAATACCGCGAACCCGACGATCTGCGGCAGGAAGTTCCAATGCCAGAAGTAACCCGACTGCGCCACCACGATATCGTTTAAATTGAGGCTCCCCGCCAGCATGACGCAACCGACGACGGAGATGACCAGCGGCACTTCATAGCTGATCATCTGAGCGGCCGAGCGCATGCCGCCGAGCAGCGAATACTTGTTGTTCGATGCCCAGCCGGCGATGACGATCGCGATCGTCGAGATGCCGGACAAGGCGACATAGTACAGGAAGCCGACATTCAGGTCGGCGAATTGCAGCCCCTTGCTGTAGGGGATGAACGCCAGCACAAGAAACGAAGGGATGAACGCCAGCACAGGTGCAAGTATGAACAACCCCCGGTCCGCCTTCGCCGGAATCGTGTCTTCCTTCAGCAGCAGCTTGGATACGTCAGCCACCGTCTGCAGCAGGCCGAGCGGACCGGTGCGGTTCGGGCCTTTGCGGAATTGCATCCAGCCGATGACCTTGCGCTCGAAGTAGATCGCATAGGTTACGAACACGATCACGACGGCAAGTACCGCAACGGCCATAAGCACCATCAGGCCTGCGTGGCCCCAAGTAAGCGGCTTGTCGATGAAACGCAACGCATCCATCAGGCATCCACCTCCCCTAGCACGATGTCGATACCGCCGAGGATCGTGACGAGGTTCGTCATGGTTTCTCCGACGAGCAGTTTCGGCAGGATTTGCAGGTTCACGAACGACGGGCGACGGAACTTGAGCCGGTACGGCTCAGCCTTGCCCTTCGATACGATGTGGCAGCCGATCTCGCCGCGCGGCGATTCGATGCGCACGTAGATCTCGCCCGCAGGCGGACGGATAGCGCGCGGCACCTTGCCCATCGTCGGCCCCTCGCCCGGAAACTGTTCAAGCGCCTGCTCGAGAATGCGCAGACTCTGCTCGATCTCGCCCAGCCGGCACAGGTAGCGGTCGTAGCAATCGCCGTTCTTGCCGGTGATGACATTGAATTCGAAGCGGTCATACAGGCTGTAAGGCTCGGTCTTGCGCAAATCCCAATCGACGCCGGTCGAGCGCAGGTTCGCGCCGGACAAGCCGTATTGGATCGCGGTCGCCGCATCGTATTGGCCGATGCCCTTGATCCGCGAGAGGAAGATTTCGTTGCCGCTGACCAGGTTGTGATATTCGTCGAGCCGCAGCCACATATCCTTCACGAATTGCTTCGTGCGGTCGATCCAGCCATCGGGCGCGTCCCACTTGACACCGCCGACGCGCATATAATTGTACGTCAACCGGGCGCCGCACAGTTCGTTGAACAACTGCAGGATGCGCTCGCGGTCGCTGAAGGCGAACAGAAACGGGCTGAGCGCGCCGATGTCGAGCAGGTATGTGCCCCACCAGACTTGGTGGCTCGCGATGCGCTGCAGCTCCATGACGATCAGGCGCAGGTACTCCGCACGTTCCGGAATTTCCAGTCCCATCATCTTCTCTACGGCGTGGCACAGTACGTAGTTGTTCGTCATGGCGGACACGTAGTCCATCCGGTCCGTATAAGGGATGATTTGCGTGAAATTCAAATTCTCGGCCAGCTTCTCGGTGCCGCGGTGCAAGTAGCCCATGACGGGTGTCGCTTCCGTGATCACCTCGCCATCCAGCTTGACGATGATCCGGAACACACCGTGCGTGCTGGGATGCTGGGGACCGACGTTAAGTAGCAGTTCTTCGGTACGAATCACGTGAATGTTACACCTCCGGGTCGAGCGGGACGTAGTCTTTGCGAAGCGGATGGCCGACCCAATCGTCGGGCATCATGATCCGGGTCATGTTCGGATGCCCGGGAAAATCGATGCCGAGCAAGTCGTAGATCTCCCGCTCGTTCCAGTTCGCCGTCTCCCACACGTGTGTGGCGGAAGGGACGGACGGCTGCTCGCGGTCGGTGCGCACCTTGATGCAGTACGTCTCGCAACGCTGCATGTTGAGCGGGTAGTAGACTACTTCCATATGCGTTTCGTAATCGACGCCGGTCACGTTGCGCAAGTAGTCGCAGCCGAGCTCTTCGTGATCGCGAAACAGCGGGGCGGCTTGCGTCCAGTGTCCGCTCTTCATGACGATCGTTGGCAAATGGTCGTTCGGCTCGTTGATGTAGGCTTCCTCTACCGCGTCCTCGGCGACCAACTCGCGCAGCAGTTCGACCGTGCGGTTCAGCCGCGGCTGATTGGGCGAAGGCGGCTTCGGCGGTGGCGCTTCCGCTTCGGCGGCGGCCGGGGCGGGCGCCTTTGCGCCTGCGGGGGCGGCTGCCTTTGCCTCGCCGCCAGCGGGCGCGGAGCTTGGCGCTGCTCCGGCCGTGGCGGCCGCCGCCGCCGCGCGCTCCTCGTCGGCCTTCGCTTGCGCGGCGGCGGCTTTGGCTGCCTGGCGCGCCTCGAACGCGGCTTTGCGGCGGGCCGCCTTCTCCTCTTCGGTCTCCTTGCGGCGCGGCGTTTCTTCGCCTCCGCCTTCCGCGGCTGCGGCTGGTGCAGCGGCTTCTGCCGGTTGTGCCGGCGTCTCATCTGCCGTCGCAGCCTTCGGAGCATCCGCTTGCGCCGAGACTTCCGATGCCTCGGAAGCTTGCGGCGTTGCAGGCTCGGCTGAGGCGGCTTTATCCTGCTCCGCTGCCGCCGCCTCGCCTGCAGGCTCTGCAGGCGCCGGTGTCGGCGTATCAGCCTGATTTGCTGCCGGCGCTGCCGCTTCGGCCGGCGCCTCGGCCTGCTTCTCCGGCTCCCGCGGCGTCTCCGCCGTCTCGTTTGGCACCGCTTCCGGCGCTTGTTTCAATTTTTCCTCATTCTCGTTCTTGTTCTCTTCGCTCACGAACCGGTCACCCGCTTCCCGGTCTTCGCTTCGTAGCGAATTTTCTCCTGCAGCTTGTTAATCCCGTAGATCAACGCGGCCGGATTGGGCGGACAGCCCGGGATATATACGTCGACGGGCACGATCTGGTCGACTCCCTTCACGACGGAGTACGATTTGACATACGGCCCGCCTGCCGTTGCGCAGGAGCCCATCGCGATGACCCACTTCGGTTCCGGCATCTGATCGTAGAGACGTTTGAGCAACGGGCCCATCTTCTTCGTAACGGTGCCCGACACGATCATCACGTCGGACTGGCGCGGAGAAGTCCGGAACATGACGCCGAAGCGGTCCAGGTCATAGTGCGGCGCCCCTGCCGTCATCATCTCGATGGCGCAGCAGGCCAGACCGAAGGTCAGCGGCCACAGCGAGTTGCTGCGCGCCCAGCCTTTCAACTGTTCGATTGTGCCGAAGAAAACGTTGCGCTCAATTTCCTGACGCTCTTCCGGCGTCACGTTCGCTAGATCGAGTTCCATTGCAGCACCTTCTTTCGCCAAGCGTAGATCAGGCCGATCAGCAGCAGCCCGATAAAGATCACCATCTCCACTAACGCAAATAGGCCGAGTTGCCGATACGCAACGGCCCACGGATAGAGGAAAACGGTTTCGACATCAAATACGACGAACATGAGCGCATACAAATAGTATCGGACGTTGAATCGGATCTGACTGCCGCCGACCGGCTCGTTGCCACTCTCGTAGGTCGTTTCCTTCTCCTGTGTCGGCTTATTGGGACGAAGCTGCTTGCCCAGCCAGAGAACGACAATCGGAAATGCGGTACCCAAGATGAGGAAAACGGTAACGATGACGTACGAGTTGATGTAGGCCTCCACCTGCTTACCCTCCGTATTCGAAGTCGAAAAAAGAGCCGTCCGGCTTGGACCGGCGGTCATTTTTCCCATCCAATTATAGCAAATGCCCCTTTTTAAGTCCATGACAAAAGCACTTGACCGCACGGCAATCGCTTATGGATTTGAATGCGCCTCTCTCTTGTCGGCAAGAGGAGCAAGGAATATTCCGGTTGTTTAAGGTACAAGGGGTGAAGGGGCTGATTCCGATCGACTCCGCTATTTTGTGTGAAAACTCACATAAACAGGGTGATCCCAACATCCCCATTCCGCGTTTCGTACGAAAAATCGAACAAACTGGGCATTTTCCAAGTTCAAAATGCAGGTTGTGTATGGAAAATCATACCGGGCAGGTTCAAAGTATGTTTTCACCGCCGAGCCTGTACGAAGAACCACACAAAACGAGGCAAATTGCCGTTTGCAACATTTTCCCCCATCGCTCCATCAATCATGCAAATATGTTTCCGTCCGCACCATCTCCGCCTGCGATCCCGCCGCTAAGGTGCAAATTGCCGCTCCGTTCGGTATACTTGCTACAGCAAATGGAGAGAACCGTCAGACAAGAGAGGAAGATTGTTTGTGAAAACTACCATTAAACATCGACGCGCAGCCGCATGGGGACTCGCCGTGTGCTTGTCTCTCCTGCTTGCGGGGTGCGGCGCTTCCGACAACAACACCGCACCGGACGTCTCCGGACCGGCGTCCACTGCCGCAGCCTCCGGGCCCGCATCATCGCAGAATTCGTCGCAAGGCAACCCGCTTGAAGTAGCCGGGGTCACCGACTATGCCGCCTTCAAGAAGCAATTCCTTACGTTCCAAGACGCGGTCGCTCGTAACGACAGGGAGCAGGCAGCGACCTTCGCCCTGTATCCGATTCGCGTGAACGTCGGCAAAGTCGCGGTGAATGTGGCGGACAAGGAAGCCTTCGTGAAGCAATACGACCGCATCCTGACCGAAGACGTTCGCAAAGCCTTAGCCGCGCAAGACGTGAACACCTTGTTCGCCAATGACAAAGGCATCATGGTCGGCAACGGAGAAATCTGGTTCGGCGTCGCGCCCGGCACCCCGGAACGCTATGGCATCATCTCTGTGAACATTGGGGAAGACAAGAAGTAATCCCTATCGACAGATCGGCGGAGCAAGTGCGGATTAGTGGCGCTACGACACTGTTTCTGCGGATAGGCGGAGCAAGTGCGGATTAGTGACACTACGGCACTGTTTCTGTGGATTGGCGAGACAGGCGCGAAGAATGTAAGCTCAGCCACTTCTCCCCCGCGATCAGGCGAAGAAGCGCCCCCACACGATGCTGATGCATCCTGCAAGGGCGCTTGACCATTCAAATTTATGTTTGCCAACTGCTGCTATTTCCCGAGAATCGCGTTCAGCATCCACAGCTGCTTCTGCAAATCCTCGACGTGGCCGGTCACGATATCCGCCGTCGCCGCGTCGCCCGACTGCTCCGCCAGCTCGGCAGCTTGCTTCGATCCCTCGATCATCTTCTCGAAATCCTCGGCAATGCTTTGCACCATCGCGGTATCTTTCTTTCCGCGCAAGTCCTTCTCTTGAATCGACGCCAGCTCCAGGTATTCTTTCATCATGGATGCGGGCTGCATGCCGATCGCCAGCATACGCTCCGCCAACTCGTCCAGCTTCATCCCCGCCATCCCGTACAGTTCCTCGAACTTCTCATGCAGCGCCTTGAAATGGGGGCCTTTTACGTACCAATGAACATGATGCAGCTTCACGTACATGACCGCCCAATTCGCCAGTTGCTCATTCAGCGCTTGCTGCAGATTGTCCGTCTTTTTCTTCAAATCCTGTTCCTTAATCGCCATTCAACATCACTGCCTTTCTCGATCATATGAATCAGCTTTGTATCTGATCATACTTTACCCGAAAGGCTCGCGAACAAAACCTGTCTTCTCGAAAACCGCTGTCGCCCAGCATGATATAACTGTTCCATTAACCCGCCAAATTGGGCGAATAAGCGATACTGTCGTCTAAATGGCGCACGTGCAGCCGTTGGTCAGGCGAATAGGCGATACCGATACAGTCGTCCAATCGTACTTTCCAGCCCCTTGCTCAGCCGATCATCCTCGCTTGCCCGCCAGATGCGCCGCGATCTTCCTGCCGTGGAATCGACCGCTCTCGATGAAGATTTCATTCGCATCCCGCCCCGTCGAGACCACACCTGCGAGATACAAGCCCGGCACGTTCGTCTCCATCGTGTCCGGATCGTGCGTTGGCGGAATAATGCCATCTGGCGCATGGATGCCCATCGCCCTCAGGAACCCGCGATCCGGCCGGAAGCCGGTCAACGCCAGCACGAAATCGCACCCCAGCGTCTCCAGTATCTCTTGCGACGTACCGTCCTGCCCTTCTGTCTCATTCGAACTCTTCTCGTCTTGCGGATCAACGCTTTGCCTGTTCACCTTATCCGCACCCTCCTGCACACTCGGCTTGACGCACTGCACCGTTACCTCATCCGGGCGAATCGCCACCACCCGGGATTGCAGCCTTAGCTCGATCCTGCCTTTGGCCACCATCCCGTCGAACAGCGGGCGCACCCACGGCTTGATGTTCGACGACACCGACTCGCCGCGGTATACGACCGTCACGCGCGCGCCTACGCGCTCCAGCTCCATTGCCGCATCCACCGCCGAGTTGCTGCCGCCGATAATGATCACGCGCATGCCGGCGTACGGGTGCGCTTCCCGGAAGAAATGCGTCACATGCGGCAAGTCTTCGCCCGGAATGCCGATCCGGTTCGGATGGTCGAAATACCCGGTCGCCACCACAACCGCCCGTGCCCGCGTTTCCAGCGCTTCTCCGCTGGACCGCACCGATCGCACGATGAAATAACCATTGCCCCTTGCCGCTCCAGACGAACTATTTGCCGATGCTTTGATCGTTTCGAACTCCGAACCTCCTCCCGCTCCGCCGGCCGCAGCAATTTCCTTGCCGCCTTCCGCATCCGAGGGCTGTGCCGCGATCCATTCCACCGCCGTCACGCGCTCGTAGCGCCGAATCCTCATTTCCCGCCGCTCCGACACCGTCCGATAATAGTTCAGCGCCTCCAGACGGCTCGGCTTCGGGTGCGGCGTTATGAACGGCACGCCCGCGATCTCGAGCAGCGCCGGCGTGCTGAAAAATTCCATATTCGTCGGGTAACAGGTGATCGAGTGGACGACATTCTCCTTCTCGATCACGAGCGGGTCGAGCCCTTGATCCTGCAGCTCCGCAGCCGCCGACAGCCCGCACGGCCCCGCGCCGACGATGACGACATCCTCCATTTTCACAATTCTCGCACTCCCTGTTGTCTGCATTTTTTCACGTTCTGTAAATTGTACTGCAATCGCGGAGGAGTGGCAAAAAGGGCCATCTCAAGTCCTGTCACAGACTCAGAAATAGCCCCTTCAAATATTCCCTATATGTCATAGTAAAAAATAAACTCGCCCGGCTATATGCCTGCGAGGGTTGGCAAGACGGGAACTACTCCCTCTTACCTTTGTCAATACTACTACAACACATTGATGATTGCAATGATTTAGCAGAAAAAATCTTGTAACTTTTGAGCATGTGTGACTATTCACAGCCCCGCCAATAGGCGACCACATCGCCTTTTCGCCCCGGCCAACCGCCGTACCCCGCCAATAGGCGACCACATCGCCTTTTCGCCCCGGCCAACCGCCGTACTCCGCCAATAGGCGATCACATCGCCTTTTCGCCCCGGCCAACCGCCGTACTCCACCAATAGGCGATCACATCGCCTTTTCGCCCCGGCCGACCGCCGTACCCCGCCAATAGGCGACCACATCGCCTTTTCGCCCCAGCCGACCGCCGTACCCCGCCAATAGGCGACTACATCGCCTTTTCGCCACGGCTGTGAATAGTATCATTCGGTCATCGTTGCGGAAACAGCAAATAACCCCCGTAACCAGCGGGGGCCATCTTTCACAGCAAGGATCGATACACCTCATTCATTTCCCGGACCGTCTCCGCCGGGTCTGCCGACCTGCCGGCTGCGTGCCGGCATAGCGCATCGTGCAGCAGAATGCCGGCTTTCTCCTGAAATGCAGGAAACACAGCATGGCGGGGTCTCATGTAGCTATGGTGCAAAGTAGGCCACGTATTATGGAAGAAGCCCGCGCTGGCAGCATTCAAACGCTCATTCTGCCATGCCGAGGCGTGGCCCGGTTGCCCGCCGCCGTCGAAAATCAACGTGCGCTGAATCAGCGGGTCGGCGGCCAGCATCGCAAACTCGGCGGCCAGATCGACATCCCGAGTAAAACGGGATACCGCAATCCCCACTCCGCCCAGCAGGCTGCCCGTCGGCTCCGCTATCGATTCGCCCAGCGCCAGGCGGGGCATATCCGCAAAGCCCAGCCGGTGCGGCGCGAATCCGGTCTGCGCATAGTTGACATAGCCGAATGCCAACGGGACATACACCAGGTCGTCATGGTTTGCCATATAGTCATACATTTGGATCGGATTCGCATCCAGCGAGCAATCATGAAGCAGCGGCAAAAAATCAAACAGATGGCGGGCCGCCTTCTCGGCTGGAGCCAGCGGCAGACCATGGTCCGCATCGAAAAAATCGTAGCCGCCGATTCCCGCGCACAGAGACAGGAAGCTGCACATCGCATCCGTCGGACACAGCGGCCAGCCGATGCGCCGACCGGCAGGGAGCGAGGCGGCCAGCTCCCTGACTTGCTTCCATGTACCCGGAACATGGGATGCCGGAAGCACGTCGGGGCGGTAAGAGGCGACTTGCGCGGCAGCATCGACCGGCAGCGCCCACTGCCTTCCTTCCCAACGATAGCTGGCATAGCTGGGCCCCACCGAATTCGCCGCCTGATCGGCCAGATAGCCTTCCGGCACATGCGCATCCAGCGGCGCCAGCACTTCCTGGGCAGCGCACAGTCCGACATGCGGATGATCGATCAGCAGCAAGTCGTAGCGCTCCGCCAGCTCAGCAACAGGGAAATCTCCGAAATCTTTCAAGGACCGTCTGTCCCACACTACTTCGCAGTCCGGATGACGCCGCTTGAATATTTCAGCGACCGCCTCCATCGGCCCATACCCGCGAACGTGATCCCAGGCCATCCCCCGCAACCGCGGCTGCGATCGCGACATGCTACAGAACCCCGCTTTGCTTCATGAGATGGATCGCCGCCGCGTCGTACCCCAGCTCTTGCAAAATTTCTTCATTATGCTCGCCGACCAGTGGAGGATGACGCCGGATGCTGCCGGGCGTCTCGCTGAATTTGATCGGGATGTTCACCGTGCGCACTTCTCCCGCCGTCGGATGCTCATAAGAGGTGAAGGCTTGCAAATGCTGCACTTGCGGATCGTTCTCCACTTCCAGATGGTTGTGAACCTCGGAAACCCACATGTCGCGGGCAAGCATCAAATCGAGCCAATGCTTCGTCGTCTGCTTGACCACGCTCGCCTGAATCCGGTAGAAGACCTCGTCCCGCTTGTCATACAGCGTATCCGGATCGTCGTAGGCAAGCAGCCCTTCATCCTCCAGCACTTCGGCCAACTGGGCGATGGGATTGACCGATATGCAAATATAGCCGTCCGCCGACTGATAGATCCCGAACGGCGCGGACTGGCCCGGATGCGCGATGCCGGAAAGCGGACGCTCGAACATTCGGCCGGAGTTCAGCGTGACCGCGAACTCCTGCAGCTGGTGGGTCAGCAAGCATTGAAACAGATTGACCTCGAGCTTCTGGCCTTTGCCGGTCTTCTCGCGATAATACAAGGCGGACAACAGGCCATACACGATGTTGAAAGCGCCCATCTGGTCGGCGATGCCGGTGCCCAGCGGCGTGGGCGGCGCATCCTTGCGGCCGGTCAAGGTCGTCAGCCCGGTCAATGCCTGCAGCATCAAATCCTGGCCCGGCCGGTTGACATAAGGGCCGTCTTGTCCGTAGCCGGTGCTGGAGCAATAGATGATACGGGGATTGATCGCCTTCAAGTCTTCGTAGCCGAAGCCAAGCTTATCCATGACGCCGGGGCGAAAATTTTCGATGACGAAATCGCATTCCGCAGCCAGCTTGTAGACGATTTCCTTCGCTTCCCGGCTTTTCAGGTCCAGCGCCAGCGATCGCTTGTTGCGATTGAACGCCAGATAACAGGGGGATTCCGTTCCGCCCACCCGATATTTCAGAAAGGTCCAGGCACGATAGCCGTCGCCGGTTCCCTTCCGTTCCACCTTGATCACGTCCGCGCCAAGATCGCCCAGCATCTGCGTAGCGAACGGCCCTTGCAGCAAATGCGTGAAGTCGAGCACTTTGATTCCTTTCAACGCTTGTTCCACGCTGATCCCCTCCCCGATGATTCTTGCTCCGATCGTTGATCCTCGTTTGATAGCGATTCTGCTTGCCAATGCCAGCGGTACGTTCGGCATTCGCCGGGAGCAAGTCCGGAAGCTCCCGTCCATGCCGGCGGCAACGGCGATTGGTACGCGTCCGTAATACAGCTCCAGGGCTCGACGGACACGGCTTGCGCCCACTCCGGCCGGAAGATCGCCAGGTAAGGAAACGCATCGTCCAGCGTCATGACTCTGCGAACCGGCGCCTCTTCGCCGGATCGGCCTAATCTTTCCAGCAAGCAGCGCTTGATGCCAGGCTCGCATTGGAAAACATAAAAAGCACGCTCCTGCGGCCATTCCGACAGCCAAAGCCCGTCTTGAAGCCGTGCGCACAAGGAATGGCTGCGGGGACGTTCCACTGCGATTCCATGCTCGTTCAGGTCGTAGCACGCCAGCACCGGCAGCCGCAAGCGCCACCGGGACGCTTCTCCGCGCACCGTAAAGTAAGGATGAAGCCCAAATCCGAACGGCGCCGGCGTCTCTCCTTCGTTGACCGCTTCCAGCAGGCCGGTCAATTGTCCTTCCCGCAGGCGATAGGTCACTCGCAGTTCGACTTCGTGCGGATAATAGCAGGCGATCTGCGCGTTGCGCCGGGTATGGATGGACAAAACTACGGTAGCGCCTTGACCCTCCGAAGCCGATTGATTCACGAGATTCCAGGGCAGGCGGCGCAGTTCGCCATGCAGGTGGTTCGCGCCCTCGTTGAGCGGCAGCCGGTATTCCCGGCCATCGTAATGGAAAACGCCGCGATGCACCCGACCCGGAGGCCACAGCAATGGCGTGCCGAACTCCGACGACCGCTGCGCGAGCGTCTTGAAATTCGGCGCCGGTTCGATCCATTCTTCGCCCTGCAGCCTGCATCGAAACAGGTTCGCGCCGATGCCCGCCGCGACGGCCGCTTCGGAATCCGTCGCTTCATCCCGCAGGATCAGAACCTCGCAACCTTCCTGCAAGCAGCTTTGCACACTGTACCGCACACGCCACCCTCCCGTTCCTTCCTTCGACCTATCTTCCGGAACTTTGCACACTGTACCGCACGCGGCACCCTCCCGTTCCTTCGACCTATCTTCCGCGGAACTTTGCTTCGCGTTTTTCCACGAATGCGGCGATCCCTTCGGCGGCATCTTCTGTCAGAAACAGGTTGGTCAAGTAGGCGCGATCGTACGCTTGCGCCGTTTCCAGACTGGCGTCCCGCCCTTCATCCACCAATGTCTTCAAGCCCTGCAGAGCCAGCGGCGCCATGTGCGCCAGATCGTGCGCAAGCGTCAGGGCCTGTGCCATCAATTCATCGTGCGGGGCAATCCGGCTGACGAATTTCAACTCTCTGGCTTCCGCGGCGTTCAGGAAGCGGCCAGTCATCGTCAGTTCCTTGGCACAATAAGGCCCGACGACCCGAAGCGCCTTCTGAATGCCGCCACCGCCGGGGATCAGTCCCAGCTTCACTTCCGGAAGACCGAATTTCGCCTTCTCCGAGGCGACGATCAAATCGCAGGCCAGCGCAAGCTCGAAGCCTCCGCCCAACGCATAGCCATTGACGGCGGCAATGACCGGCTTGGCGCACTGTTCGATGGCCCGGTACATCTGTCTGCCTCTATGCTGGAACGCCATGAAGTCGCCTGCCGTAAATCCGTGGTAGCCTTCAATATCCGCGCCGGCCATGAAAGCTTTGCCTTTGCCGGTCAGCACAACCACACGCACATCGGGCTCATCCCCTGCCAGTCGGAAGCAATCGGTCAGCTCCGCCATCATGTCGGCATTCATCGCATTCAGCTTTGACTCCCGATTGATGGTCACGACGGCCACGCCCGGTTCCTCCCGCTCCACCGTCAAATACGCATAATTCGGCCACGACATCGAGCAGCCCTCCTTTTCAGATCCTCTAGCCCGCTTACTCCGCCCGGACCGATTGCCCGCCGTCGATGACGAACGTCTGGCCCGTAATGAACGCAGCCGCATCGCTGCTCAGATAGAGCACCAGGTCCGCCACCTCCTCCGGCCTCCCGCAACGTCCGACCGGGTGAATGTCGCCCCACTGCCGGAGCATGGCTTGCGGGTTTTCCGACGCCGCCAGGATGCCCTCGTTCATCGGCGTCATGATCGTGCCCGGCGCCACGGCGTTAATCCTGACGCCCTGCCGTGCATAGGCCATCGCGGCCTGGCGCGTCAGCGAGAGGATGCCGCCTTTCGTCGCGGCATAGCCGGCCCAGCCCATGAAGCCGCGCAACGCTTGCGTGGAGCTGCAATTGACGATGGCTCCGCCGCCTTGACGCAACATATGCGGGATGGCATATTTGCATCCGCGGAATACGCCGCCAAGATTAATATTCAACAGCCTCTGCCAGCTGTCTTCGGACATTTCCGTCACTTCGCCGCCGATGGCTACCCCTGCGTTGTTGTATAAGCAATCCAGCCGGCCGTCGATTTCATAAGCCGCGCTCATCAGCGCCGACATGGAAGCGTCGTCGCCTACGTCCGCCCGGACGAAGCAGGCCCGAAAGCCGCGCTCCGTCAGCTCGTCGGCCAACTGTCTCCCGCCTTCCTCCTGTACGTCGGCCAGCACGACGCAGGCGCCGGCTTCCGCGAATCTGCGGGCGGCCGCCGCACCGATCCCCATTGCCGCGCCGGTTACAACGGCTGTCTTGCCAGTGAAATCATACGAGATCGACATGCGTTCCTCCTCCTTCCAAACGACGATCCAGACGCTTTTGCACATAGACGCAAATCAGAATCCAGACAAAGCCCGCCATTTGATACCACGATACAGGTTCGCCGATCAGGACAACGATGAACAGCAGCGTGGCAAACGGCGTCACATAGCTCATGCTGGACACCAGCATCACCGAACTGATCCGCAATGCCTGAAGCCACAAGAAATAGCTGAGCAAGTTGTTCGTCAGCCCCAGGTAGCCGACACCGAGCAGCACCTCCCATGACGGCAGCACCCATTCGGAGAACAGCGTCAAATTCATCGCAGCCAGCAGGAAGGACACCAGGATATAGACGAATACGGCGGCAAACAGCGGCGAATCGTCGCGTCTGGTCAACACGGAATATAAGCCCCAGCAGACGGCGCTGGCCAAAGCCAGCAGATCTCCTTGCCAATTGGTCAGCATCATGCCGGTCCATTGGCCATTGGCGATGATCACGTAGGTGCCGGCCAGCCCCGCCAGCGCCAGCATCCATTTGGCAGCCGTCAGCTTCTCCCGGTAGAACCACACCGCGAACAGAATGATCGCAATCGGATACAAGTAGTTCAGCATGGCGGCTTCCACAGCGGGAACCAGCTTCAGGGAAGCCGTGTAAACGACGTAATAAAGGTAAGACAACAGACCATATCCGGCCAAGCGAACCGTGCGGGCCACTCCCAGCCGCTTCAACTGCAAGAGCCGCCCTCTGAAGGGCAGCATCGCCGCCAGCGCCAGCATCGCCCAAGCGAACAAATAGAATTGCATCTGCCAGCTTGTCAGCCCTTGCAATATCAGCTTGCTTACCGCTGTGAACGACCCCCAGAAGAGGATCAGCAAGGACATCAGAGCGTAAGGCTGATGCCAGATCCGGTTCCACGACATCTGCGCGATTCTCCCCGTCCGTTATGGATTGCCCAGGTGCTGGATGCTGTTGAATTGCTCGCATTCCCATGCGCCTTCCCGATGCGTGAATACCGAGAAGGCCGTGTTATGCAGCACATCGCGTTCAATCGGTCTGCCCAGCAGCGTTGCCATCAGCACCTCCAGCATCTCGCCATGGCTGACGATCAGAATCCGCTTGCCCGGATGCCGCGAGACCATATCGGCGATGGCCGCAATCCCGCGCTGAATAACGGCGGCTTCCTCCTCCAGCTCCCAATCGATCTGATCATGCCGATCGCCCCAGCGGCGCATCCGATCGGCCAGCGTCGTGCCTTCCTGGCGTCCGTATTGCACTTCGCGCAGCCTCTCATCCGTTGTAACCGGAAGGCCAAGCTTCTCCGATACGATGCGGGCAGTCTCCGCCGCCCGAGCCAAGTCGCTGGCGCAGATGACATCCCAGTCGCCCCGGTGCAGCCAATCCGCCAGCGCACGCGCCTGGCTTCTGCCTTGTTCGTTCAGGGGAATATCCAGCTGCCCCTGGACCCGCTTCTCCACGTTCCAATCCGTAATGCCGTGACGAATGAATCCGATCCGTTCCATCACCATCACCATTCTCTCCGCTTCCCCATAATGATCTCTACAGTAATTCGTCGCTCTCTGCATAATGGCGCAATCCCGGATCGATTCGGCAGGCGCGCTCCAGCAATTCGCCCCAAGTCGCGATTTCCTTCTCCTTCGCGCCTGCGAACACGGGATTGGTCACGGCCAGGAGCCGGCCATCCCCGTCCCGGCATTCATAGCGCGCCCAGACATAGTCCGCTGCCAGCCAGTCGAACTGATCGACGAACTCTGTTGCTTCTTCCTTCACTTGGCGCCTTGACACGGTTTCCCCGTTCACAATCAGGTGAACGATGCCGCCGGGCATCCCGCTTGCCTGCAGACGCACCGTCACCGGCGAAGACGTGCGGCGCAGGGCATCGGTGAGATCGTCTCCGATGCGCGCGGATTGATCGCCGACCTGAACGCTCGTCTCAAGCCGGGGGCCGCGCGTCACATAGACATGCCGATCGCGAACGCCTTGCATAATGGCGGCAGCCGTCAAACGCGGCGCCCACACGCAAGTAGCCGGATCCCCGATCAATTGAGGGTCCTCGCCTTCATGAAACGGCTCATGCGGATGATAGTGCGTATCCGAGCCGCCGATTCCGCAGATGTTGTAGCCGGCATTCCAGAGCAGCGTCCACAGCAGCAGCGCCCCTTCGTTGGGGATTTCATGCGAACGCATGACCGGCGTTTGCCAGATTTCCAGCGCGTCAACGCCGGAGAGCAGCGTTCCCGGCGCTTTCCAGGCAAAGCGGCCGATCAGCGGATGATTCAACGAACGGATCGCGCCGATGCGGCCGACGTGCTCGCGCAGCCGATTCATTCTCGCTGTGAACGCCTCTTCGGAGCCTGCCAGCCGGTCGAAATCCACATTGCTCCAATAGTCGATCGACTGCGTCAGCCCGATCGCGTTCCAGTCGCCCCGACTGTGCGAGGTCAGCTCTGCGCCGGGAATGACCAGCAGCGGGGTAACCGGCCAGGAGGAGGGCATCGTATTGTGCTCGGTGGCCGCGAAGAAATCCAACCCGACTTCCTCCGCCAGACGGGTGGCTTGCTCCGGGGTCATTCTGCCGTCGGAGAGCGTCGTGTGGGTGTGAAAATCTCCCCGGTACCAACGCGATTCCTCATTCTTGCAGGCTTGCCAATCGTACAGATTCAAGGCAAAATGGATGCCGTCCGGCGAAGCGCCGTCTGTCCAGAATTCACGGTTCGCCGCAGGAAGGGGAGCGGACGGCGGCACGGCGCCGGACCCATATTCCCATTCCAGCGTGAACGACCGCGGCTTGCCCAGCTTCGATTCCAGGCGCCATGTTCCGGCCGGGATCCGGCCGGGCACACCCAGCTCGCTGGTCAGTTCCGGCGACGCATGGAGCAGCGCCTCCCTGGGCGAATGAACGTCCCAATACAGAAACCGCTGGCGTCCCGCCGGATCGCAGAAGCGGATTTCATCCCAAGTCATCGACTTGTCGGAGGTGAATCGCAGCGCCAGCCACTCGCTATCCTGATCGACCGGGAAATCGGCCGCGTAATGTTCCAAATCGAGTCGGACCGTCATCGTATGTTTCATCCAGCGTCACCTCTGTTTATTCCTTTAACGAGCCCAGCATCGCGCCTTTGACAAAATATTTCTGAATGAAAGGATATACAAGCAGGATGGGAAACGTCACGAACAGCACGACGCCCGCCTTCAGTTGATCCGTTGCCATCGCTTTGGTCGAAGTGTCGTAGCCGGTCAAGTTGTTCATCATTTGGTCCAGAATGACCATTTCGCGCACCAGCATCTGCATCGGATACAGCGAATGATCCCGAATGAAAATAATGGCATAGAAGTAGGAATTCCATTGGTATACGGCATGAAACAAGGCAATCGTCGCAATGACGGGAATCGACATCGGCACGGCGATCTGCCAGAACAACCGATATTCATTGCACCCGTCTATACGTCCCGCTTCGAATAGCTCTGAAGACAACCCGCGGAAAAAAGCTGCCATAATGAAAATATAATAAGCGCCGGTAGCGGTCGGAATCATCAACGACCATAGCGAGTTGAGCAAGCCCAGATCCCGAACGACCAGGAAAAACGGAATTAGCGGCAGCGAGAAAATGAAGGTTACTACGATCAGTTTGAGAATCAGACTCCGCAGCGGCATGTACTTGCGCGACAGCGCGTAGGACAGCGTCGTGGAGATCAGCAGCGTGATCATCGTGCCCATCAGCGTAATATAGACGCTCACGCCCAGCGATCTCCACAGCCTGCTCTGACCGCCAAGGTATTCATATACGGAAATATTCCAGCCCTTGGGCCAGAAATAAACCTGGTTGCGCGACACGAACTCCCCGGCGCTCAACGAAACGGCCAGCAGATGAACGAGCGGCATCAGCATCAGGATGCTGACTGCCAGGATGAAGAAGCCATTGCACCATTGAAACCATCTTTCCGAACGAAATGTAGGCAACCGTCTCCTCCTCCAACCTCGGAATGTCAATACATGCTCTCTCCGGTTACCTTCTTGCTTAATTGATTCAGGGATACGACCATAACGAGCCCCACCAGCGACTTGAGAATGCCGATGGCCGTCGTATAGCTGTACTGCGCTCCCTGCAAGCCTACGCGATACACATAAGTGTCGATCACTTCTCCTACATTGCGCACGAGCGGGTTCAGGAAGACAAGCACCTGCTCGACATTCTGGTCCAGCAGATTGCCGACCCGCAGCAGGAACAGGATGACGATGGCCGGCAGCAGCGCCGGCAGCGTAATCGACCACATCTGACGCCAGCGGTTCGCGCCATCCACGACGGCTGCTTCGTACAGGCTCGGATTGATGCCTGCCAGGGCGGCCAGATAGATGATCATCCCCCAGCCGACTTCCTTCCAGATGCCGATTGACACCAGAATTCCGCGGAAGTAATCGGGCTCGATCAGGTATTGCACGGGACCCGCGCCAAACAGCGATGCCCTCATCAGGTTGACCATACCCTTGGTCGACAGCAGTTCGATAAAGATGCCGCCCACGATAATCCAGGATAGAAAATGGGGCAGGTAAAGCATCGTCTGCGTGAAGCGCTTGAACCAAAAGGTGCGGATCTCATTGAGCAGCAACGCCAGGATCAAAGGAGCCGGAAACCCGAAAATGAGCTGATAGAAGCTGATCGCGAACGTATTGGTCACAATCTGGATGAACTCGCCATAGCGGAACATCCGCTCAAATTGGCTGAAGCCGACCCACGGGCTGCCCCAGATGCCGAGAAACAAATCGTAATTTTTGAAGGCGATAATATTGCCGAGCAACGGCAAATACTTGAATAACAAAAAGTATGCCAAGCCGGGCACTGCCAGAATGAAGACGCCCACCCTGGGATTCGAGGTTAAAGCTTGCCAGATCGTTCGCGGCACAACAGCGCCTCCCTTTGGCGTGTGAGGGTTGCCGGGCGGCAGCTTGCCGCCTCCCGGCAACCCTTCATGCCCTTGATCTTATTTGTTGGCGTTGTACCATGCCGTTGCTTCCGCAATGACATCATTGCCGCCCTGCTTCTTCCAATTTGCGACGAACTGATCGAACGCCTGATCCAGCGTCTCCCGACCCAGAATCACCTTCGCAAACATATCGGCGTACAAGGAACCGTCCCCGTAACCGAGCTGCGGGTTTTCCAGCTGCGTCTTCATCACCGGCATATACTTGAACGCTCCGCGGTCGTCGCCGGCCGCGAGGGTATCCTTCTTCGCCTGCTTGACCATATCGCCGCTCGGGTCGAAAGCGAGCGATGCGTCGCTGGCGCGCAAGTCGCCTTTCATGGGCGAGATATAGCTTTGGTAGATGAAGCGTTCGTCCAGATTGACCTTGGCCAGCGGATCCCAATCGATCTTGCCGTCCTTGACCGTGTAGTTGTGTCCTTCCACGCCATAAAGCAGCAGGTTGGCCAAAGCTTCGGAATTCGAGAAGTACCAATTGAAATATTCCACGATCTTCTGCGGGTCCTTCGCTTTCGAGCTGATGATGAACACATTCTGGTTCGGCAGTCTGAGCGGCGCGAACCGCTTCGTGCCCTCCGGCGTCTTCGGACCTGTCACCACAGCGATATCGACGCCTTGCTGGGTCGTGTAGTTGCCCGGGTTGCCATAGTAGCCGAGCTTGCCGGAATGCTGCACGTCGTGGACGAAGGCGCCTACCGGATTGTTCAGGATGAAGCCGCCCCGCTCGCCCATCGACATCGTAAACATGCTGTCATTGATGTAGCCTTTATCGTACAGCGTTTTGTAAAATCCGATGACTTCCTTCATCTTGGGGTCGATCAGGTCGGGTTGGGCCGTCCCGTCCACGTACTTCCACTGATCGGGGAATACGCCGAAGTACCCCTCGAATACCCAGTTGTATATGCTCAATTCCTTGGTCAACACGAGCGGAACCTCATTGTGCTGGCCGTCTCCGTCGAGATCGGTCGTCTTGACCGCTTCGAAATAAGCCAGGTAGTCGTCCAGCGTCTCCGGCTGCTTCATCCCCAGCTTATCCAGCCAGTCCTGGCGAATATAGATGCCTTTGGGCTGCTGAGAAATTTGCAGTTTGGGAACGCCATACAGCTTGCCGTTCTGGCTGATATTCGGGCTTTTCCAGAAATCGTCCGGGTAAGCGGCCAGAATGTCCTTGCCGAACTGATTCAGCAACTCCGTCGTATCCAGAATCGCCCCGCCCGCAATCGCGCCTGCCAATTCGGGCACCTGGATCGTCGTATCCAATTGGAACACGTCAGGCATATCGTTGGAGGCAAGCCGGGTCGCCAAGGTCACATAGCGGTCCGCCATCTCGAACGGCTGGAAGTCTACGACTACCCCGATTTCTTCCGCGCTAATCTTGTTCAAAGCGGTGATGTAAGGATCGTCAGCCTGCATTTGGCGAACATAGTCCGAGTTTTCGTTGGACAGCACGAGCGTAAATTTGTAGGGCTCCTCATTGGCTGCAGACGATGCGGGCGTGCCGGATGAAGCGCTGGCGGACGGGCTTGCCTTGGAATCCGTCGCTTCCTTGTTTGTCGATTTGTTGCTGCTGCATGCGCTTAATACAAGGCCCAGCATCAATAGTAATGCAATCCCTGCTTTGAGGCTTCGTGCCAATGTCGTTTCCCCCTATTCGTTAGTCATCGCATGGCCATCGATGGTAGCTTAGTTATACTCCGATGGCCGCCGCCAGATCAATCCGCATGAATTTCAGGCATCCACAATTGTTGCTGCACACAGCGGCAACGGTTTGCGCCTGCGCGATCCACATTTTTTTTCGCATCCACGATTATTGTAAAGACAAGCGAACAACCGTCTGATTCATGGACCCTGCAGTTGCAGGATAGCGGAGCCCGCTGGCGGGATCTTCGATGTAATATTCAATGTCGCCTTGCCCTGCCGGTATCGCAGCCCGATACACGCCTCTGGCGACATGGCATAGCGGAATGCGGTCATACCGGTCCGTGCCCAGCAGCTTCCAATATAGCGCCGCGCTGTCCGGTTGAACGCCGAGAAACAGAACGGTCAGATGAAGCGCCTCTTCCTCGCCGATCAAAGTCCGCGTCGTCGGCACCATGATCCGCGGCTCCCCTGTGTAGGCAGACGACGGCCACGCATCCGGCGGCAGCGATTCCCCTAGCAGCCCCTCCAACCGAAAGCCCGCCTCGTACACCAATTTATACATCGCTTGCTGCTGAACGTTGGCAACCGTGCCCAATTCCCCCGGCGTAGATACGGTTGCCAGCAGCAGCCGATTCCATTCGCCCAGTAGGCCGATCAGCCGCATGCGAATCGGCAGCAACCGCTGTCCGGCAAGCTCCCGCTTGACACGAACATCGTCTGCGGCATTCGTCAGTTCCTCCGCTTCCTCGTACGCTCCCCATTCACAGCCGATGCGAGCGGCGCAGCGAAGATAGCGGAATTGATTGAGCCAATAATCGTAGCGTTCCAGGTTGCCGGGTCCGCGAATGGAATCGCGCAATGCTTCGAAGCTCTCCACAAAAGCATAACCTTGAGCTACCCACTCCCAAGGGGAGCGATCCGGCACGAGGGTGCTTCCCGGCCCCGTCTCCCAGACGACCGGGCGAGGCAATCGGCCGTCCATCGATGCGAACAGACGCGCAATATCTTCGGCAGCCTCGGAGCCGAAGCGCGCTTGCGCCCAATCCAGATAGAAATCAAAGACCGGCAGGTGACGCTCGCATCTGGAGACAGCGGGCAGATCCGCTTCGAATCCGCCGACGGCCTCGCCGCCGCAATTAATGAACCGTTGATAGGCTTCGCCTGCTGTCGTTCGGCCCCGTATTTCAATCCCGCACAGGCAAGCTTCTCCTTGGATCGGCTGGAGCAGGATGCCCAATTCCTCATTCCTCACATGAACGCCGGGCATGGACACCACACACGGCTCTTGGCGCCGCTCCCACGCCGATACATCGACAACTCTGGATTTCCCGTTGGCCTCCGTATGTCCATAGACGATCAGGCGCAGCAGCGCCGGATCCTCTGATGCATGAACCGTTCTCAAATGCAATACCACTTGATAATCGCCGGCAGGCTGCAAGAAACGATAGCCGTCCGCGCCCCTGCGCGCAGTCTGATATATCGAGGCTTCCGAAAGCTTCTGTTCAGCGGAGAATGCGGCAAGTACGACAGGTTCGCCGCCGATCGCGCATTCGACCGGATACGCTGCTGCCTTGCCTTCGAGGCCATCCTCCGGCTGTGAAGCCGCTTGATTCCAGCCGGATTCCGCAAGCGCGGCTAGATTCGCATCCATAATCTTCGTCCGCCAATGTATCCCCATCAACCCGGTGCACCCGTAGGCAGCGGCATCCCTGGCATCCCTGCGGATCCGGCCGACCCACAATTGCGGCAAGATCATGCCGGGATCGTCTTCGAGCCAAGGGATCGCCCATTTGGGCCGCTGCGCAATGGTTGCGAAGGCCGGATCCACCGCTCCAAGGCCGAATTTTGGATTGATGCAGGCGAACGTAATATTGTCGGGCAATTGATTGTCATAATGGGCCCGATCCTGTTGAGGACCGAGCACCCATCCGCATGTCGCCAATGCAAATGGAGCATCAAGTTTGCACGCAGCCTCGATTGCGGTCTGGATTTCCCGCAGAACGGCGGCTGCCTGCTGTGCCGTGTTGCCCTTCCATATCCAGGATTCAGGCGTCCACAGCCAATAGTAATCAAGCTCATGCGTGTGCAGAATGCGCTTGAAGATCCCTTCATACAACCGGCTTGCGACAGCAGGATCGTCCGGATCGAATCCGGCCCGAGCAAGTCTTGTCTGCAGCTTGTCCGGGATCGTCAAGGGCACTTCTGTGCCGATGCAGGTGCGAATCCCCAGTTTCTTTGCCAATCCATAGGCACGCCCGAGCAGTTGGCCGAACCGCTCGAACAATTCGTTCTCGTCCGCATCGTTGTGCGGCCAAGGCGTCATGCCCTTCATATAGGCAGCGCCATAATCATCGCGGTCGTACAGCGAGCTTGCGCCATCTGAATATTCATTCGTCAACCGCGGAGTGAACCCCCATACCTCGCTTTGCGTAGTAAAGTGCCGCGCGGGATAGCTTGCACGCACACGCTTGTCTTCCTGGCAGCCCGCATCTTCCGGCAGGCCGATCCATACTCCCGGTTCGGCATTGTAGAAGCGGGGATGGGCAGGCTGTTTTTCCGGATAGGTGTGCAATCCGATGAAATTCAGCCGCAGCTTGGGCAACTGTGCAATTACACCCAGGTAATCGTCTTCGCTCCACCAATCCGGACCTTCGGGGAAGTCATGGAAGGGCAAAATGCCTCGCAAAGCAAACCTGGGGGCCCCCGTTTCTTCTATGTCCGGAAAATGAAGCGAAATCCGCTGATCGGGAATGATATCGCCATGCAAGGCAAACCGAACTCCCATATGTTCTGCTATCCGATAGGCCGCGTAGAGAACGCCTCCGTCGCCCCCGCCTTCGACGCGAATCCATTTGCCGCCCTCACTGGAATGATAAGTTGAAATTTGGTAGTCATACCCCTCGCCTTTCCGGGCGACTGCAAACCCGCTCGTATGGGAGGGCAAGTCGTCGCATGCGAGGATCGGCAGCAGCACCTCCGTACGCAAATAGAGATATCTGCGGATTTCACGGGCCGCGAGCACTTCCTGGGCAGTCGCATGCTTGGGATGGACAATCACTTTCGCTGCAAACATCAGTCGAATCTTCCTCTCGATAAGATAATAAATCCGTTATAACTTTGTTTGCAGGGAACAATCAATCCGCATGATTTTTCGCCATCGACCATTTTTGATTAGCCTAAGAAAAACGGCTCCGCCGTCCTTTAAAAAGGACGGTTCCGTTATTCGCACAATATCAGTCGAGTATAGGTGAAACTTATACTTTCTGATATTGCTAAGAAAAACCATCAGGGAAGATCGCCCTGACGGTCCTTTTTGACCCGCCGACCGCCGCATCCGACCATTTGGCAACCACATCGCCTATTTCCCCCGACCGACCGCCTCATCCGCCATTTTGGCGACGACAGCGACTATTTCACTCGACCGACCGCCGCATCCATACAATTTGGCGACGACATCGCCTATTTCTCCCGACCGACCGCCGCACCTGCCCATTTGGCGACCACATCGCCTAATTCCATCGACCGACCGCCGCACCTGCCCATTTGGCGA
>Ga0222419_100475_pt1 | contig 37315 bp, 35 predicted proteins | sample 1B20Ametagenome_FD_182474 | JGI IMG/M metagenome (GOLD analysis project Ga0222419, IMG submission 182474) | Enriched microbial communities from leaf-cutter ant dump, University of Wisconsin, Madison, United States - 1B20A (version 2) | ecosystem: Environmental > Terrestrial > Nest > Insects nest...
AAGGACACGTTTTTATGCTTTTTGAGGTTGGCGAGACCGTCGTCTATCCGCATCATGGCGCTGCGACCATCATCGAGGTCAAGGAGCGCATCATCAAGGGTGAGACGAAGAAGTATCTGAAGCTCAACGTCACCCAGGGCGACCTGATCATCGAGGTGCCCGCCGAGAACGTCGACCTGGTCGGCGTCCGCGATGTGATCGGCAAGGAGGGCCTCGATCACGTGTTCGAGGTGCTGCGCGCCCCGTTCACCGAGGAGCCCACCAACTGGTCGCGTCGTTACAAGGCGAACCTCGAGAAGCTCGCCTCCGGTGACGTCATCAAGGTGAGCGAGGTCGTCCGCGACCTGTGGCGTCGCGACCAGGACCGCGGCCTGTCCGCGGGGGAGAAGCGGATGCTGGCCAAGGCGCGTCAGATCCTCATCTCCGAGCTGGCCCTCGCCGAGAAGATCGACGAGGACAAGGCGGGCGCGCTGCTCGACGAGGTCCTCGCCTCCTGAGCGGATCAGCATGGAAAGGCGGATGCTCCGGCATCCGCCTTTTTCGTGCGCCCGGTAGCGTGTGAGCATGCTTCCCGTTCCGCACACCGCGATCATCGTCGTCGCCGCCGGCTCCGGCACCCGTCTCGGCGCCGGGGCTCCCAAGGCGTTCGTGGGCGTGGACGCCCGCTCGATCCTGCGGCACGCGCTCGACGGCGTGTTCGCGGCCTCGCCGATGCAGGTCGTCGTCGTCGCGCCCGCCGGCTTCGAGGGGCAGGCCGAGAGCGATCTGCGCGCCGCGGCCGGTGAACGCGCTGATCTCGGACGCGTCGTCACGGGCGGCGCGACGCGTCAGGAGTCGGTCTCGGCGGGGCTCGCCGCACTGTGGGGAGACGTCGACACCGTGCTCGTGCACGACGCCGCCAGGGCGCTCACCCCGCCCGCCGTGATCGACGCCGTCGCCGCCGCGGTGCACGGCGGGATCGGCGTGCTCCCGATGCTGCCGGTCGTCGACACCCTGAAGAAGGTCGACGGGGAGGCGATCGTCTCCGCGGTCGACCGTGCGGAGCTCGCGGCGGCGCAGACCCCGCAGGGCTTCCCGCGCGCGGCCCTCGAGGCGGCGTACTCGGCCGCCCGGGAATCGGGCGTCGAGTACACCGACGACGCCGCCCTGTTCGCCGCGTCGGGCCACCCCGTGCGGCGGATCCCCGGCTCCGAGCTCGGGTTCAAGATCACCACGCCGGCGGACCTCGAGCGGGCACGGCTCCTGCTCACGGCATCCGCCCCCGCCCCCGCCCTGCCGCGGGTCGGCATCGGCACCGACGTGCACGCCTTCGGCGGCGAGGGCAGCCTGTGGCTGGCCGGCCTCGAATGGCCGGGAGAGCCGCCCCTGTCGGGGCACTCCGACGGCGACGCCGTGGCCCACGCGATCGTGGACGCTCTGCTGGGCGCGGCGGGCCTCGGCGACATCGGCGAGCACTTCGGCACCGCGCACCCCGAGTACGCCGGGGCGCACGCCTCCGTGTTCCTCGCGCGCACGCGCGAGATCCTCGCCGAGCACGGCTTCACGATCGGCAACGTGTCCGCGCAGCTGCAGGGGAACCGGCCCAGGTTCAGTCCGAGACGCGCCGAGGCGCAGGAGGTGCTGAGCGCCGTACTCGGGGCGCCGGTGTCGGTCACAGCCACGACGACCGACGGGCTGGGGTTCGCGGGGCGCGGAGAGGGCATCTCGGTCACCGCGATCGCGACGGTCGTGCCCGCGTGAGACGGACGAACGCGGAATGACACGGAAGAAGGAGTCGGAGTGAAGATCCTCATCATCGGAGCGACGGGGCATGTCGGACGTGCGGCGGCTGCCGCACTGGACGGGCACGAGATCGTCGCCGCCTCCCGCAGCGGCCGGCCCCAGGTCGACGTGACCGACCCCGCGTCGATCGAGCGGCTGTTCGGCGAGGTGGGGACGGTCGACGCCGTCATCGCCGCCGTCGGGAGCGTGCCGTTCGCCCCGCTCGCCGAGCTCGGACGGGACTCCTACGAGTCGGCGTTCCGCGGCAAGGTGCTCTCGCAGCTCGACATCGTGCGGATCGGGACGCCCTTCGTCCGCGACGGCGGATCGTTCACCCTGACCTCGGGCGTCCTCGCGAGGGAGCCGATCGCCACGGGCGCCGCGGCATCCCTCGCCAACGGCGCGCTCGAGGCGTTCGTGCTCGGGGCCGCGCCCGAGCTGCCGCGCGGCATCCGCATCAACGCCGTCAGCCCCTCCGTGCTCGCGGACGCGCCGTCGTACCACTCCGCCTTCCCGGCTTCATCCCGGTGTCCTCGCACCGGGTCGGCCAGGCGTATGCGAAGAGCGTGCTCGGCGTGCAGACCGGGCGGGTCCTCCCCGTCGACTGAGCGCGCCGGCCCCTGGACGCCGCGCGGTGCGCGCGCCCAGTCTTCGCGATCCGCCGCCCGGTAGGCTTGAGCGGTGACTCTCCGCCTCTACGACACCCGCGCACAGCTGCTGCGCGACTTCGTGCCTCTCGACCCCGAGAACATCACGATGTACGTGTGCGGACCCACGGTGCAGTCCGGTCCCCACATCGGCCACGTGCGCGCGGCGCTGAGCTTCGACCTGCTGCGGCGCTGGCTGACGCACCGCTTCGGCCGCGTGACCTTCGTGCGCAACGTGACGGACATCGACGACAAGATCCTTGCGAACGCGACGGATGCCGAGCCCTGGTGGGCGCTCGCGTACCGCATGGAGCAGGAGTTCACGGCGGCGTATGCCGCGGCCGGCATCCTCCCTCCCACGTACGAGCCGCGCGCCACGGCCTCCGTCCCGCAGATGCAGGAGATCATCCGGACTCTCATCGAGCGCGGACACGCCTATCCCGCCCCCGACGACTCAGGAGACGTCTACTTCGACGTGCGCTCCTGGCCCGAGTACGGATCGCTCACGAACCAGTCGGTCGACGCGATGGAGGCCGCGGCGGACGCCGACCCCCGAGGCAAGCGCACCCCGCAGGACTTCGCCCTGTGGAAGGGCGCCAAGCCGGGGGAGCCGGCGGATGCCGTGTGGGCCTCGCCGTGGGGCCCCGGCCGCCCGGGCTGGCACATCGAGTGCTCGGCGATGTCGAAGCGCTACCTCGGCGCCGAGTTCGACATCCACGGCGGCGGTCTCGACCTGCGCTTCCCCCATCACGAGAACGAGCTCGCCCAGTCGACCGCGGCCGGAGACGGCTTCGCGCGGTACTGGGTGCACAACGGGCTGGTGACGGTCGACGGGCAGAAGATGTCCAAGTCGCTGGGCAACTTCACGCTCGCCGCCGACGTGCTCGCGCAGCACGACCCGCTCGTGGTGCGCTACGCGCTCGCCGCCGCGCACTACCGCTCGAGCCTCGACCTCACGGAGTCGTCCTGGGCGGAGGCGGAGGCGGCGCTGGGGCGCATCCGCACCTTCGTCGAGCGGGCCGAGCGGGCCGCCTCGCGTGACGAGACGCGGCGTGCGCAGCGGGAGGCGCCCGCGGCGACCGGGGCGCCGGGTGCCGATGAGGAGTGGGAGTACATCCCGCTGCTGCCCGAGGAGTTCGCGCGCGCCATGGACGACGACCTCGGCGTCCCGCAGGCGCTCGCAGTGCTGCACGACCGGGTGCGCAAGGGCAACCAGGCCCTCGACGGCGGCGACGACGCCGGAGCCGAGCGGGCTCTGTACGAGGTGCGCGCGATGGTCGGCGTGCTCGGACTCGAGGGTGCGTTCTCGGCATCCGGCACGGACGCCGAGGCATCCGCCCTGGACTCCCTCGTGCAGGCGATGATCGCACAGCGCGCGCAGGCGCGCGCCGACAAGGACTGGGCGGCGGCGGATCGCATCCGTGACGCGATCGCCGCCGCAGGAATCACGCTGGAGGACACTCCGGCCGGAACCCATTGGAGCATCGATGGCTAAGCCAGGAAACCCCTCAGCGGGCAAGGGCAAGAAGAAGGGCCCGAGCAAGGGCACCGGCGGACTCGGGCGCAAGGCGCTGGAAGGGCGCGGGCCGACCCCGAAGGCGGAGGACCGCGCCTGGCATCCCGCCGGCAAGCGCAAGGCCGCGGCCGAGCGCTTCGCGGCCGCGGGCGGCAAGGGGCGCCCCGGCCAGCGGCAGAGCGCCGGCGGCAACCCGAACCGCGCGGCCCGGGCGAAGGACAACACGACTGACACCGAGACCGTCACCGGTCGTAACTCGGTGCTCGAGGCGCTGCGCACCAGGATCCCCGCGACGACCTTCTACATCGCCCAGCGCGTGGAGATGGACGACCGCGTCAAGGAGATGCTGTCGATCGCCACGCACCGCGGCATCCCCGTGCTCGAGGTCACCCGTCAGGAGCTCGACCGCATGGCGGGCTTCGACGGTGTGCACCAGGGCGTCGCGCTGAAGGTGCCCCCGTACGAGTACGCGCATCCGCAGGACGTCCTCGAGGCCGTGATCGACCGCGGGGAGACCCCGCTGTTCGTGGCGCTCGACGGGATCACCGATCCGCGCAACCTCGGAGCGATCATCCGCTCCACGGCCGCCTTCGGCGGGCACGGCGTGATCCTGCCGCAGCGCCGTTCGGCCGGGGTGAACTCGGCCGCATGGAAGACCAGCGCCGGGGCTGCGGCCCGCATCCCCGTGGCGCTGGCGGTTAACCTCACCACCCAGCTCAAGGAGTTCAAGAAGCAGGGCGTCTTCGTCCTCGGCCTCGACGGCGACGGCGACGTGCAGCTGCCCGAGCTGCAGCTGGCCGACCGGCCCGTCGTGATCGTCACGGGGTCCGAGGGCAAGGGGCTGTCGCGCCTGGTGGCCGAGACCTGCGATCAGATCGTGTCGATCCCCATCTCGGCGGCGACCGAGTCCCTGAACGCCGGCATCGCGACGTCGGTCGCGCTGTACCAGGTCTCCACCGTCCGCAACGCCCAGAAGTAGGAAGGCACGTCCATGGCTCGCATCGTCGTCCTCGGAGGGACCGGGTACGCCGGTCGCCACATCGTCAGCGAGGCGGTGAACCGCGGACACGACGTCGTCGCCGTCTCCCGGTCCGCGCCGTCCGATCCCGTCGACGGGGCGACGTACGTGCAGGGCTCGGTCCTCGACATCGCCTCGCTCGCCCCGCTCTTCGACGGGGCGGATGCCGTCGTCTCGGCGCTCTCTCCCCGCGGGGACATGGCGGACGCGGTCCTCGGCGCGCTCTCCGGCGTCGTCGGGGCCCTCACCGGCACGCCCACCCGCCTCGGCGTCGTCGGCGGCGCCGGCGGCAGTCTGGTCGCGCCCGGGGGCCCTCGGCTGTTCGACGTCGGCTTCCCCGAGGAGTACAAGCACGAGGCGCAGGTCGGCATCGACTCCCTGGCCCTGCTGGAGGAGACGGATGCCGGTCTCGACTGGTTCTTCGTGCATCCCGCCGAGGTCTTCGGTCCCTGGGCCGAGGGCGAGCGCACCGGTCGCTACCGCGACGGCGGCGACGTGATCGTGCGCGACGCCGAGGGCAAGTCCTACATCTCGGGCGCCGATTTCGCCGTGGCCGTCGTCGACGAGATCGAGAACGGCCGGCACCGCCGGGAGCGGTTCACCGTCGGCTACTGATCGACGGGGTCCTGAGGGCCTGATCCGACTCCGAGCAGCGAGTCGGATCAGGCCCTCCGCGTATCCGGCGATCACGGCGTCCATTACGCGCCAGGGGCGGTTTGACCCCCGACGGGGGTCAAGAAGGGCACGCTCGTTGCCGGTCTTTCTCGCCTGCTCCCAGACTGAGAACCGCAGGGGGCTCGACACGACAGAGAGCCTTCTGGGGGATCGCGGCGCCGCCCTGCGCCTACGGGAGAAGGATTGATCTGATCGTGAAGAAGACCGAATCGTCACGCGCCACGAGGACGGGGCGTGCCGCGGCCGCGCTCCTGCTCGCCGCCGCCGCCATCGTCCCCGCCGCGCTCGCGGCGCCCGCCTCCGCGGACGCGGTCGAACCAGGCGACTCCGTGTGGGTCGGGGCGAGCGTCGGATACGGCGGCACGAGCATCCACCCGGTGTACTCGCCGGTGCCGGCCGATACGGACGACCCCGGCACGGCCGACCTGTGGGCGTACTGCATCGAGCACGACATCAGCGCCCGCTCGAACACGGTCGCCCTTGCGGGGGACTACTCCAGCTACCTCGGCGCCAACCACTTCACCGATCCGGCGATCCAGGCGAAGGTGCACTGGGTGATCACCCACGCGTACCCGGCCGTGAGCCTCGCCGAGCTGGGGGCCGCCGCCGGCGTGAGCGGGCTCGGCCTGAACGACGCCATCGAGGGCGCGCAGTACGCCATCTGGCGCTACACGGATCTGACATGGGATGCGAGCTGGAACTGGGAGACTCCCGCTTCGGAAGCGGTCTACTGGTACCTCGTGAACGGCGCGAACGCCGACACCGCGACGGCGCCGCCGGCGACCACGGACGTCGAGGTGTCCGTGAGCGGTCCCGCGGCGACCGGTGCGGCGGGTTCCCTGGTCGGCCCGTTCACGGTGTCGACGAACCAGCCGACGGTGACCCTGTCGTCGAGCCCCGCGTACGGCTTCGCCGATGCGGCCGGGGATTCGATCGACCCTGCCGCCGTCGTCGACGGCCAGCAGGTCTACCTGGACCTGCGCGGCTCGACCGCCGCGGGCTCGGCGACCGTCACGGCGACGGCGGACGGCGCCTCCGGCACCGGGCTCGTCATCTCGACGCCCGTGGTCGGCAGCACCACGGCGACGCCCGAGGCGCATCGGCAGTCGCTGATCCTCGTCGCGGCGCAGGACGCGACCACCTCGGCCTCGGCGCCGGGCGCGTGGGCGGCGGCAGCGGTCCCGACGATCGGGACGACCCTGACGGATGCCGCGGATGAAGACCATGTCCTGGCGTGGAACGGCGGGTCGCTGATCGACACGATCGCCTACTCGGGGCTCACCATCGGGCAGGAGTACACGGTCGCAGGAGAGCTGATGGTGAAGGCCGACGGCTCGGCCACGGGCATCACCGGGTCGACGACGTTCACACCCACCGCTGCGAGCGGCACGGTCGAGGTGACGTTCTCGGTTCCGGCCGGCTACGCCGGCCAGTCCCTGGTGGCGTTCGAGACCCTCTACGAGGGGGCTGCGGCCGAGGGTGCCCCGGTCGCGGAGCACGCCGACATCGACGACGTGGACCAGACCGTCGCGGTGGGCGTGCAGCCGGTCGTCCCGGCGATCGGGACCACCCTTCTCGACGACGCCGACCAGGACCACACGCTGGCCTGGAACGGCGGAGCCGTGGTCGACACGATCGCGTACACCGGCCTGACCCCCGGCGTCCAGTACACGGTGGCGGGCGAGCTGATGCGCAAGTCCGACGGGTCTGCGACCGGCATCACGGCGACGGCCACCTTCACGCCGACCACGGCGACCGGCAGCGTCGCGGTGAGGTTCACGGTCCCCAGCGGCTATGCGGGGGAGTCCCTGGTGGCGTTCGAGACGCTCTACACGGGCGCGACGGCATCCGGCTCCCCGGTGGCCGAGCACACCGACATCGACGACGCCGCGCAGACGGTCACGGTCGGGACGCAGCCGGCGGGCGCCGCCGTGGGCGCCTCGACGGACGGGCTCGCCGCCACCGGCGGGGCGCTGCCCGCGGGCCTCGCCGCAGTCGCGGGGACCGCGATGCTGGTCGGAGCGATGCTCCTGAGCCGGCGACGCAGGGCCGGCAGCGAGGTCTGATCCCGCAGGCGGATGCCGGCCGAGGACGCTCGGCCGGCATCCGTCTTCGCTTCAGACGAGGTCGCGCCAGTCGATGTCCTCGTCCTCGTCGTCGGCGATCGGGGTCACCCCGGTGATGACGGGCAGGGACATGGTCTCGGTGGGCGGCCCCATGATGGTCGCCTCGTCGCGGCGGTGGCGCAGCACCTCGTTGATGTAGCTGGTGAGCACCTCGGCGAGGGGCACCGAGCGCCCCTGCGCCTGCGAGAGGTACCAGCGGTGCTCGAGCACCTGATGGAACACCTCGGCCGGCTCGAGCTTGGCCCGCAGGTCGTAGGGGATCGCCCGCACCACGGGCTCGAAGACGCGGGTGAGCCACTCGTGCGCGTACATCTCCTCGTCGGCCCACTGCTTGGTCGATCGGGCGCGGAACTCGTCGAGGTCGTTGAGGAGCCGGCGTGCCTGGTTCTCCTCGACGTCGAGGCCGGTGAGGCGGATCAGCCGGCGCTGGTGGTGACCGGCGTCCACCACCTTCGGCTGGATCTCGACCACGGTGCCGTCGGAGGTCGTCGACATCGACATCTCGTCGATGTCGAAGCCGAGGGCGTTCAGCCGCTCGACGCGCTCGGTGATGCGCCAGGTCTCGCTGGCCGCGAACGACTCCTGTGCGGTGAGCTCGGCCCACAGCGACCGGTACGAGGAGACGATGCCGTCGGCGATCGCGATCGCGTCGACACCGCGCTCGAGCCGTCCTCCGGCGGCGAGATCCATGACCTCGCCGGCGATGTTCGTGCGGGCGAGATCGAGGTCGTAGGCGCGCTGGCCGTCGGTCAGGCCCTCCTCGTGCAGCTCGCCGGTCTCGGCGTCGACCAGGTAGGCGGCGAAGGCGCCGGCGTCGCGGCGGAACAGGGTGTTCGACAGCGACACGTCGCCCCAGTAGAAGCCGACGTTGTGCAGCCGCACGAGCAGCAGCGCCAGGGCGTCCACGAGGCGCGTCGCGGTGTCCGGACGCAGCACCCGGGTGAACAGGGCGCGGTACGGCATCGAGAAGCGCAGGTGCGAGGTCACCAGGGCCGCCGGGAGCGGGTCGCCGTCGGCATCCGTCCTCCCGGCGATCACCGCGACGCGATCCACGCAGGGGACGGCGAGGCGGGCGAGGTTGCCGAGCATGTCGTACTCGCGCTGCGCCATCTCCGCCGTTGTCTCCTTCACCGCGACGACGCGGCCGGAGAGATCGGCGAAGCGCACCAGGTGCCGGGAGAGGCCCTTGGGCAGCGACACGATGTGCTCCGACGGCCACTTCGCGAGCGACGTCGACCAGGGCAGGGCCAGCAGGCCGGGGTCGACGGTGCTGGCGGTGATGCGAAGAGCGTCCTGCATTGTCCTCCTGTGCGGTGTTCCCGGTGCGGATGCCGGGGGAAAACGACGCGGCGCGGGCGACCCAGAGGTCGACCCGCGCCGCGCTGCGTGGCTGTCTCAGGAAGCCGAGACGACCGGCTTGTCGTTCAGACGGTCGCCCGACTCGAGGTCGAAGGCGTGCACGTGGCCGGGGTTCGCGGCCAGCGTGACGGTCTCGCCCGCGTTCGGGTGGCTGCGGCCGTCGACGCGAGCGACGAGGTCGGTGCGCTTGCCGTTGATGTCGGTGTGGCCGTAGAGGTAGCCGTCCGCGCCGAGCTCCTCGACCAGGTCGACGACGACCGAGAGGCCCTTGCCGTCGGCGGGGCCGACGGTGATGTCCTCAGGGCGCACGCCCACGGTCACCTGCGAACCGGTCGCGCGGCCCACGGTGTCGCGGTCGAGCGGGACCACCTCGGTGCCGAACTGCACGCCGCCCTCGGCGAGGTCGGCGCTGAACAGGTTCATGGCGGGGGAGCCGATGAATCCGGCGACGAACACGTTGTTGGGCTTCTCGTACAGGTCGCGGGGCGAGCCCACCTGCTGCAGGAGGCCGTCCTTGAGGACCGCGATGCGGTCGCCCATGGTCAGAGCCTCGGTCTGGTCGTGCGTCACGTAGACCGTGGTGACGCCGAGGCGGCGCTGCAGCGACGCGATCTGCGTACGGGTCTGCACGCGGAGCTTGGCGTCGAGGTTCGACAGCGGCTCGTCCATGAGGAACACCTGCGGCTGGCGGACGATCGCGCGGCCCATGGCGACGCGCTGACGCTGACCACCCGAGAGGGCCTTCGGCTTGCGGGTCAGGTACTGCTCGAGGTCGAGGAGCTTGGCGGCCTCGAGGACGCGCGAAGCCCGCTCCTCCTTGCCGACGCCGGCGATCTTCAGGGCGAAGCCCATGTTCTCGGCGACGGTCATGTGCGGGTACAGCGCGTAGTTCTGGAAGACCATCGCGATGTCGCGGTCCTTCGGCGGCACGTCGGTGACGTCGCGCTCGCCGATCAGGATGCGTCCGGCGTTGACCTCCTCGAGACCCGCGAGCATGCGGAGCGAGGTGGACTTGCCGCAGCCGGAGGGGCCGACGAGGACGAGGAACTCGCCGTCTCCGACCTCGAGGTTGAGCTTGTCGACGGCCGGACGGGTTCCGCCGGGGTACAGGCGGGTGGCCTCATCGAAAGTGACAGATGCCATTGCGTTTCTCCTTCACCGGCAGGTACGTGCCGGACGATCCGTAGTGATAGAGCGGCGGGTGACACCCGCCGTGACCCTCCGTCGGGTCGGGATCAGTATGACAGAAACATCGGCACCTGGGTATTTCTCAGACTGTCTGGCTAGCATTTGATCCGGCCGCGTTTCGCGGCGTTCGCCGCTCGCAGCGGCGTCCGGGGCCACCCTGCCCCCGTGAGACCGGCAAGAGGAACGATGTCGAGCGACGAGACGCCGAACGTCCCCGCACCTCGCAATTCGCGCGAGGCCGTGCGGGAGAAGGCCCAGAAGGTGCACGCCCAGCAGTCGAGGGCGCGCCTGATGCGGCGCATCATCATCGGCGCTGTCGCGGTGGTCGCGATCGGCGCCGCCGGCACCGCGGTGGCCCTCGCCGTGTCGGCGCAGGTGGCGAAGCCGCAGCTCACTCCGACGGGACTGGACGACGACGGCATCCGCGTCACCGACATCACGGCGTTCGCCTCCTCCGAGGAGGTGCCGGCGACGCCGAGCGCCGAGCCGACGGACGCAGGGGCCGAGGCCTCGGCCACCCCTGAGCCCACCGGGGCGACGAACCCGGTGGACATCCACATCTACGTCGACTACCTGTCGCCGGACGCCGGCGCCTTCGAGGGCGCGAACGCCCGGCAGCTGGCGAACTGGATCACCGAGGGCGCGGCGACCGTCACGTACCACCCCGTCGCCCTGCTCACGGCGAGCTCGAACGGCACCAAGTACTCCCTTCGCGCGGCCGCTGCCGCGGCGTGCGTCGCGACCCACTCGCCTGCGCAGTTCTACGCCTTCAACCACGACCTCCTCGACGACCAGCCCGAGGTCAACACCGACGGCCTCAGCGACACGGACCTCGCCAACGCGGCCGTGGCCGTCGGCGTGAGCAACGCGAAGACCGTGAAGTCGTGCATCGAGGACAAGGACTACGTCACCTGGGCGAAGGACGCCACCTCGCGCGCCCTCGTGGGCCCCCTGGCCGGCACCGACGATCTCGTGCTCACCTCGGCTCCGACGATCGTCGTGAACGGCGAGCAGTACGTCGGGGCCCTCGACGACTCCGCCGAGTTCTCGCAGTTCGTCCTCACCGTCGCGAGCGACGCGTACTACGAGTCCACGCCCTCGCCCACGCCGACCCCCACCTCGGCTCCCGAGCAGTAGGTCGGTCGGCGGCACCGCACCACCATCGCTAAGCTGGTGGGATCCGCCGACTTGGCGCAATTGGTAGCGCACCGTACTTGTAATACGGGGGTTACGGGTTCGAGTCCCGTAGTCGGCTCAGTGTCGGATCCGAAACACGCCGTCACGCGGGAATGCGCGCGGCGGGCTCGGGGGTTGTGCCGAGCATGACCTTCATCGGAACCAGCGACCTCGACGTCTTCCCCCTGTCCCTCGGCGGCAACGTGTTCGGCTGGACCGCCGATCGCGACGCCTCCTTCGCCGTGCTCGACGCGTTCGTCGCCGGAGGCGGCGACTTCATCGACACCGCCGACTCCTACAGCTCATGGGCGCCGGGCAACCACGGCGGGGAGAGCGAGACGATCATCGGCGAGTGGCTCGCCTCCCGCCGGCCGCAGGGACTCGTCGTCGCCACCAAGGTGAGCCAGCACCCGGAGTTCAAGGGCCTCTCCGCGGCGAACGTGCGCAGGGCCGCCGAGGCCTCGATCGAACGGCTCGGCGTCGACGCGATCGACCTGTACTACGCCCACTTCGACGACGAGACCGTCCCGCTGGAGGAGACGGTCGCGGCCTTCGGCCGGCTCGTGGACGACGGCCTGGTGCGCCACATCGCGGTGTCGAACTACTCGGCCGACCGCATCCGCGAGTGGGCGGACATCGCCCGCGCCACCGGCGTCGCCCTCCCGGTCGCCGTGCAGCCGCACTACAACCTCGTGCATCGCAACGAGGTCGAGGAGACGATCATCCCCGTGGCCGAGGAGCTCGGCCTCGGACTCGTGCCGTACTACTCCCTGGCGAGCGGCTTCCTGACCGGCAAGTACCGGTCGACGGATGCCGCGGGGCAGGGCTCTCCCCGCGCCGCCGGCGCGGCGAAGTACGCCACCGAGGCCGGACTGCGCATCATCGACGCGCTGGAGGAGATCGCCGCGGCCCATGGCGCCTCCATCGCCGCGACCTCGCTCGCCTGGCTGCGTGCGCAGCCGACCGTCGTCGCCCCGATCGCGAGCGCATCCACGCCCTCGCAGGTCCCCGACCTGCTCGCGGGCGCCCTCCTCGAGCTCACGGCCGAGGAGATCGAGGCGCTGAGCCGCGTGTCCGAGTGGACGCCTGCCCGCGGCTGACCAGGCGGGTCGCGCATGCGCGGGCGCGGTCGAGGTGCTCGGCTGCGCCCCGCGCGGGCGCCGTCTAGCTCTCCGCGGCGTCGCCCGCGTAGCCGAGACGGTGCGCGAGGATCACGGCGTGGATCCGGTCCCGCGCGCCGAGCTTGGCGAGCACACGGCTCACATGGGTCTTCACGGTCGACTCCGACACGTACAGCGTCTCCGCGATCTCGGCGTTGCTGAGCCCGCGGGCGATCGCGAGGAACACCTCCTGCTCCCGATCGGTGAGGGTCTGCAGAACCTCGGCGCCCTCGGCCGAGGGCGCCTGCAGGCGCGGCGAGACGTGGTCGAGCAGCATCCGGGTGATCCGAGGGGAGAGCGCCGCGTCTCCGCGGTGCACCGCACGCACGGCCGAGATCATCTCGTGACGCTGCGCGTCCTTGAGGAGGAATCCGCTCGCGCCCGCGCGGATCGCGCCGAAGGCGTACTCGTCGAGGTCGAAGGTGGTGAGCACGAGGACCCGGGTGCCCGGGTGGTCGCGGACGATCTCCTCGGTCGCCGCGATCCCGTCCAGGCCCGGCATCCGGATGTCCATGAGGACCACGTCGGGCTGGAGGGCGACGGTCTGCGCGACAGCGGTGCGGCCGTCGCCGGCCTCGCCGATCACGACCAGATCGGTCTCGGCTTCCAGGACCATGCGGAACCCGAGCCTTATCAGCTCCTGATCGTCGACGAGGAGGATCCGGATCTGCTCTGTCATGATTTCTCCTCCGTGTCGCCGCCGGCCGGGACCACCGCGCGCAGGACCCATCGTGAGCCCTCCGCGGGACCGTAGTCGATGCTGCCGTTCACGTGCGCGACCCGCTCGGCGAGGCCCCTGAGCCCGAAGCCCGGAGACTCGCCGGTCTCGCGGACGCCGTCGTTCACGATCTCGACCACGGCTCCCTCTGGTGAGCGCTCCAGTCTCACGGCGATGGCCGTCGCCCCCGGAGCGTGCCTGATGGCGTTGGTCACGCCCTCCTGCACGATGCGCGACACCGCGTGCTCGACGGCGGGGGCGAACAGCGCGCCGCCCGTGCTCGAGAGCGTCACCGGGAATCCCGCCTGCTGTGCGCCGGTGACCGAGTCGTGGGGCGTTGGCGCCGACATCGGCGCCAACGGGAGCGGCGCGTCGTCCTCGCGGAGGACCCCGAGCATCGCGCGCATCTCGCCCAGCGCCGTGCGCGCGGTGGAGGCGGCCGCCGTCGACGCATCGCGGGCCCGCGCGGCATCCGAGGTCGCCGCCGCCCCCTCGGAGAGCGCGACGATCACGGTGAGCGAGTGCGAGACGATGTCGTGCATCTCCCGCGCGATGCGGGCCCGCTCGGCGGCGGCGGCGAGCTGCGCCTGCTGATCGCGCTCGACGAGGAGCTGCCGCGACCGGTCGATGAGCGCGTCGAGGTACCTCTTGCGCCCGCCGACGTTGACGCCGATCAGCACGCCGATCAGACCCACCACGAGAGTGCCGACGACGACGTTCACCGCGGTCTGCAGGGTGATGGCCCCGACGGCCAGCAGGCCGCCGGAGAGGGCCGCGAGCCCCGCCACGGCGATCCCGAGCCCGACCCAGGCCGCACGCGACGATGCGTACACGGCGAGCGAGTAGGCCGAGACGATCACCATCGGCGTGCCCCCGGGAGCCCCGAGGGACAGGAAGAGGACCTCGGTGAGGAACGCGGCGACGAAGGGGACGAGCGGATGCCGGCGCCGCAGCAGGAGGGCTCCGCACGCGATCACGACCGAGGCCGGCACGAGCACGGCGATGACCAGCCCCATCGGCTCCGGCAGGTCTGCGCCCCCGAGGCGCACCGGGGCGATGCACAGCAGCAGGCAGAAGAGCGCGAGCAGGATGTCCGCGAACAGCGGATGCCGCGACCAGAACCGCCGGAAGACGCCCGGCGGACGCGGCAGCCGCAGCCCGTCGTCCTCGGGGACGTCGGCGCTGCGGCTGCGCGTCGTGCTCACGGAGCGACTCTACGCGTCACGCGTGCGCAGCACGGCCCAGGCGCCGAGCAGCCCCGCGGCCACCCAGGCGCCCAGGGTCAGGTACGCGACCGGGGTCTCCAGCGTCGCCCCGTCGGTGAGGATGGCGCTCTGCGCGGCGGCGACCGGCAGGTAGCCGGCGGCGTCGGTGACCCATGCCCAGGACTCGCCGGCGAGCATGAAGAAGTTCGCCACGATCGGCATCACGAACAGCAGTCCGACGGTGGCGGCGATCGCCCCCGCACCTGAGCGGAGGATGAACCCGAAGGCGACGCCGATCAGCGCGAACACGGCCATCGCCAGCGAGGAGACGACGATGGGCAGGAAGGACGCCGACGGCTCGGACCAGTCGATGCTCTGATCGCGGGTGGCCACGACGGCCGACACGGCGAGGGCGGCGGCGGAGAAGACCACCAGCGAGGACACGAACATGAACAGCGCGATCACCACGGCCTTCGCCGCGAGCACCGAGCCGCGCACCGGGTTCGCCGCGAGGGTGGAGCGGATCATCCCCGTCGAGTACTCGCCGGTGACGGAGATCGCGCCCAGGATGCCGGCGAGCAGCATCGTGAACTGGATGGGCATGACGACGGCCTGGATCGGATCGAAGCCGGGGATGTCGACGGCCTGGGCGATGAGCACCGCGATGCCGATCGTGAGCACCGCCACGATGCCGATCGACCACCAGGTGGATCGCAGGGTGGAGAGCTTGATCCACTCTCCGTGCAGGGCGCGCAGGAAGTTCGGCCGGTAGGCGGCGCCGACGCGCTGGCGGGTGAGGGGAGCGGCCTGGACGGTCATGAGATCTCCTTCGTGCGGTACTCGACCGAGTCGCCGGTGAGCGCGAGGTAGGCGTCTTCGAGCGAGCCGGTCGTCGGGGTGAGCTCGTGCAGCGGGATGCCGCGTTCCGCGGCGAGGTCGCCGATGCGGGATGCGGGCAGGCCCACGATGTCGAGGAGGTCGGGGGACGTGCTGACGATCTCGACGGCCGGACCGCCGACGGCGGCGGCCAGATCGGCGGCGCGAGGCGTGCGCACGCGGACCGTGTTGACGGTCCAGGCGCGGACGAGGTCCTCGAGCGGGGCGTCGGCGAGCACCTGCCCGCGGCCCATCACGATCACGTGATCGGCGGTCTGCGCCATCTCGCTCATCAGATGGCTGGACAGCAGCACCGTGCGCCCCTCGGAGGCGGCGTGCCGGACGAACTGGCGCACCCAGCGGACGCCCTCGGGATCCAGGCCGTTGACCGGCTCGTCGAGGATCAGCGTGTGCGGGTCGCCGAGCAGCGCGGAGGCGATGCCCAGCCGCTGCCCCATGCCGAGGGAGAACTTGCCGGCGCGCTTGCGGGCGACGGAGCCGATGCCGGCGAGATCGATCACCTCGTCGACGCGGGACGAGGGGATGCCGTGGGTCGCCGCCATCGCCCGCAGGTGGTTGCGCGCGGTGCGGCCGGTGTGCACGGCCTTCGCGTCGAGCAGCACCCCGACCTCGGTGAGCGGGGCGCGCAGGTGGCGGTACTCGCGCCCGCCGACCGTCGCCCGGCCCGACGTGGGGCGGTCGAGGCCGACGATCATCCGCATCGTGGTCGACTTGCCCGCGCCGTTCGGGCCGAGGAACCCGGTGACGCTGCCGGGCTTGACGGTGAACGACACGTCCTGGACGGCCGTCTTGTCTCCGAACCTCTTCGTGAGGCCTTCCGCTGTGATCATGACTCCACGGTAGGCGGCGGCATCCGTCGCCCGCGTCCTCCCCGGGTACCGTCTTCGGCTGCGCCGGCATCCTCCGATCGGGGGACTACGGGTCGACGAACTCGAAGGTCATCTCCTCGGGGGCGGGCCCGTACGGGTCGAAGAGGATGTCGGGGTCGTACACGTCGAGGGCGTGCTCGTAGCCGGGGCCCCAGTTGCCGTCGGCGTCGAGCGCTCGGAACGTGAACCAGTACCAGCCGCGCGAGCTCATCCTGAGCCGCTTGACCGCGTGACCGGTCGCGTCGAGGGGGATCAGCGCCGTGTGCCCCGTCATCGACCCGACGTAGATCGTGCCGTTCTCGGGGCCGGTGAGAGAGACCACCAGCCCGGTCGTGCTGGCCTCGGCGACCTGCATGTCCTCGAAGCCGGTGATCTCCTCGAATCCCTCCACGACGATCGGCTCCACCGTGAAGCTGCCGGTCGTCGCGGTCGACTGCGTCGTGCCGTCATCCGCCCATACCCGGTAGTCGTAGGTGCCGGCCTGCAGCTGCAGTCCGCGCGGGTCGAAGCTCCAGCTGCCGTCCTCGGCGACGTCCGGCGTGTACCGCTGGCCGGCGAGGTCGAGGACCACCGTCGACCCCGGGGTCGTCGTGCCGGCCACGGTGGGCGGGAAGTACCCCGAGTAGGCGGCCGGGGTGGTGACGCCAGGGCTCAGCGCCACGTCCGGATCGGTGCCGGGGTCGGACACGCCGCCCGTCGCGGGCTGCGGTCTGACCGGGTAGCCGGGGAACGCGTCGGGGTCGTCGACGAGGTCGACCGACTCGATGCCCGGATCGTCGTTCCAGCGCCCGAGCCGCGGGGGCTGCGGCTGCGCCGGGGCCGGCGTCGGCGTGGCCGAGGCCGGAGCCGTGCCGGGGATCGCAGGGGCGGCGGCCGGCGCCGGGGATGCGGTCATCACGCTGCTGCTCGCCTCGGCGGGCGGCGCGGACGAGCCGGTGCTGATCAGGAACGAGCCGAGCAGGATCCCTCCCGCCGCCAGCACGCCGATGCCTCCGGCGAGGAGGCTGGCGAGCCCGGCGCCGCTCCCGGTGATCGCGACGGCCGCGGCGACGGCCGTTCCGGGGGCCAGCGCGCTGCCCGCGGGGAGGACGACGCCGAGAGCGCCGAATCCGACCGCCGACAGCGTGACGCCCTGCAGGCGGCGTGCGTCGGTGCGCAGGCTGACGAGCAGATCGCTGCACAGCTCGCAGGCGTCGAGATGGGTCGCGACCTCCCGGGAGAGCTCCTCGTCGGGGTCGGTGAGGTATCGCGGCAGGAGATGAGCCGCGTGCGAGGAGTCGTCGCGCAGGAGCACGGGCACCTGCCGGGTGAGCCACTGCAGCTTCAGCCCGGAGCGGGCCCGGCGGTGCAGCGCCGACACGGCGTTCGGCTTGATGCCCAGCTCGCGCGCGATCTCGGGACGCCCCACCTCGGCGACCTCGGAGAGCCACAGCACCTTCTGCCAGCGTTCGGGCAGGTCCTGGAAGGCGCCGAGCAGCTCGCTGGCGTTCGCCTCGCGCTCGACCAGGGTCAGGGCGTCGCGGAAGTCGACGGCATCCGCCTCCACGGTGTCGTCGAAGCGGCTCTCCTCCTTGCGCCAGCGGATCGCGGTGTTGCGGATCACGGCCTTGAGGTACGACCGGAACGCGAAGTCCGGGCCTTTGCCGGTGGTCGTCACCTGCTGATAGATCGCGAGGAACGACTCCGAGGCGAGGTCCTCGGCCCGGTACGGGATCAGGCGGCGGGCGTAGCGCAGCGCGGCGCCGATATGGCGCTCCCACAGCACGACGTAGGCATCGTGCTCTCCGTGGCGCAGCTCATCCAGCAGCTCCGCGTCGCTGCGCGAATCATCCATTGCGCTCTCCTGAAACCACCATATCGGTATCCCGCTGACCGGCTCCGACGCCGCTATCCGGGCTGCACGCCGTCGGGGGAATCGACGACCGGGACGGCTCCGGTGTCGATCGACGAGATGTATCCGTCGGCCCAGGCGATCCGGGCGAGGTCGAGCTTGGTGCGCGCGGGGCGGCCGGCGAGGGCGAACTTGGTGCGGACGCGTTTGAGGTATTTGCGGGCGGTGTCGTGTCTGACGCCGATGCGGTCGGCGACCTCGGCGATGGTGAGGCCGCTGGCGTAGAGGGCGAGGGCGCGCTCCTCCTGGCGGCTCAGGCCGAGGGCATCCGCTGCGCCGTAGATCGCCCGCCGGGCACGCGGGGTGATCGTCACCGCGCCGGCGAGGGCGTTCTCCGCGGCGCGGACGAAGTCCTCCTCGCTGTCGGCCGTCGACACGATCGCGTCGATGCCGAGATCGACCGCACGGCGTGCGGTCGCCTGGGTGCGCAGCGCCGAGAACGCGAGGACGCGGATGCCGGCGTCGCGGAGGGCGGCGATGACGTCGAGGTCGCGAGCGGTGTCGTCGGGGGAGGGGAGGTCGAGGACGAGCAGGTGGGGCCAGCGGGTGCGGTCGGTGCGCTGCAGCCAGGCCATGAACAGCCGCAGCGAGGCGCCCACGTGGACCACCTCGAGTCCCAGCTCCTCCCGCAGCAGCTGCACGGCGCGGGTACGCTGCAGGACGACCTCCTCCACCACCGCGGCACGGCGCGCACGCCCTGCCGCGATACGGTCGCTCCGCACCGCGCACCTCCACCGTCGACGAGGATCGTCCGTGCGCTCGGCGTCGGGGAGCCGGAGGATCGCACGGTGCGTCGTCGGAATGTCAGACCCATCGTGGCCGAAAAAGCGGACAGGGAGGTGCGCCGTGACCCCCAGAGGGGGTCAAAGGGGGCGCGCAGGATCAGGAAGAGATCCGCGACCGTGGCCCGCCTCAGCCCTCGGCCTCGGCGAGCACGTACCCCTCGGCCCAGGCGATCCGGGCGAGGTCGAGCTTGGTGCGCGCCGGATGGCCGGCGAGGGCGAACTTGGTGCGGACGCGTTTGAGGTATTTGCGGGCGGTGTCGTGTCTGACGCCGATGCGGTCGGCGACCTCCGCGATGGTGAGGCCGCTGGCGTAGAGGGCGAGGGCGCGCTCCTCCTGCCGGCTCAGACCGAGGGCTGTCGCCGCACCGTAGATGGCCGTGTGCGCCTGTGCGCTGATCGTGACCGTGCCGCCGAGGGCGCTCTCCGCGGCGGAGAGGAAGGTCTCCTCGCTGTCCGCGGTCGACACGATGCCGTCCACGCCGAGGGAGACGATGCGTCTGGCCGTGCTGCGCGGCTGCAGCGCCGACAGGACGAGGACGCGGATGCCGGCGTCGCGGAGGGCGGCGATGACGTCGAGGTCGCGGGCGGTGTCGTCGGGAGAAGGCAGGTCGAGGACGAGCAGGTGGGGCCAGCGGGTGCGGTCGGTGCGCTGCAGCCAGGCCATGAACAGCCGCAGGGAGGCGCCTGCGTGCACGACGTCGAGTCCCAGTTCCTCCCGCAGCAGCTGCACGGCTCGGCTGCGCTGCAGGACCGATTCCTCCACCACCGCCGCGCGGCGCACCCGTCTCGGGCCGACACCGTCTGTGCGCACCGTTCACCTCCATCGTCATCGGAGGCACCTGCCGACTGGCCTCGGATGGCCGGCGCGGATGTCGGGACAGGAACTCCGTCATAGAGGTAGTGCTCGGAGACGGCGAAAAGTGACGCGGGGGTCGTGCCGGACCCCCGAAAGAGGTCGCGGCCCTCGCGGACGAGGGGATCAGAACAGGCGCTCGGTGCCCTTGTCGTCGGGGCGGGCGGCGGCGACGACCCGCTCGTCGAGGGACGCCGCCGCCAGCAGCGCCTCGTCGATGAGCTCGCGGTCGCCCTGCGCGCTCAGCCAGTCGCGCGCGAAGGCGGTCGGGATGAGCACCGGCATCCGCTCGTGGACGTCCGCGAGATGGGCGGGCGCCGGACGCATGACGATCGAGTAGCACGTGTACCACTGCCCGTCGGCCGTGCGGCCCCGCTGCGTGATCGCCGCCATCCCGAACAGCGCGCCGGTGTCGAGACCGAACTCGTGCCAGACCCGATCGGGCTTCTTCAGCTCGTACCATCCGGTCGCCGGCACCAGCGCCCGTGACCGCAGCGCCCCCGGGCGCTCCTGCAGCCGCTCCGAGCGCGTGTTGATCGAGGGGAAGCGGGCCGGCTCGCCGTTCACGAGGAATCCCCACCAGGCCGGCTCCAGGGCCGCCCGGCCGTCTGCGTCGACGACGATCGGACTGAGATTTCGGAGATTCCTCCCCGTCGGCCGCAGCGTCTCGCCCGCGTTGGACTCGGCCCACGCCCTCAGCTCCTCGATGAGGGACTCCTCGGCCTCGGCCAGCAGCTCGGCATCGGGGAACCGGGGATCCACCCCGTAGCTCGCGCACATGCAGACAGGCTAGCCCGGGCCCCGGACACCCGCTCGGGTAGTGTCGAGAGGTGAACGAGAAGCGCACGCTGCCCGCCCCGGTCGCGCTCGGCGGAGCGGTCGCCATCGGCGTGATGACCGCGGTCCAGGCGCGGGTGAACGGAGTGCTCGGGGTCCGCGTCGACAACGGCATCGTGGCGGGGTTCATCTCCTTCGCCGTCGGCCTGCTCGTCCTGATCGTCGTGATCCCGTGCATCCCGTCCGCCCGTCGCGGCACCGTGCGGATGTGGCGCGGGATCCGCGGCAGGACCGTCCCGTTCTGGATGCTCCTCGGCGGCACCTGCGGCGCCCTCACGGTCTCGACGCAGGGGATCACCGCAGGAGTGCTCGGGGTGTCGCTGTTCACCGTCGGCGTCGTCGCCGGGCAGACCGTGCACGGTCTCGTGCTCGATCGTCTCGGGGTGGGCCCGGCCGGTGTGGTCGCCGTCACGATGGGACGGGTGCTCGGCGGCCTGTTCGCGCTGGCGGCCGTGGCCATCTCGCTCTCCGGAGACGTCCTCGCCGCGGCGCCGCTGTGGATGCTGCTGCTGCCCTTCGCCGCGGGCGTCGGCATCGCGTGGCAGGCCGCCGCCAACGGACGGCTCGCCCAGCGCGTGCAGTCGCCGATCGCCGCCACCCTGATGAGCTTCATCGGCGGTGTCGTCGCCCTCGCGCTGGCCGCCGGCGTCAGCATCCTGCTTCGCGGCCTTCCGCAGCCCCCGCCCGCGGAGCCCTGGCTCTACCTGGGCGGACTGCTGGGCTTCGCGTACATCCTGCTCGGGGCGTTCATCGTGACGCACACGGGAGTGCTGCTCATGGGGCTGGGCTCCGTGCTCGGCCAGCTCACGACCTCGGTGCTCATCGATCTGGTGTGGCCGGCGGCATCCGGTCCCCGGCTCTGGCAGCTCATCGCGATGATCGCCGTCGCCGTGCTCTCGGTGGTGGTGGCGCTGCCGCGGGGCCGTCGCCGCACGGGAGATGGTTGACTCCGGTCGATAGTTGCTCTTTTGCAACTAAAGGCGTATGGTTGATCCAGATCAACCATTCACGCAGGAGTCTTCCCACAGTGACCACCATCTCTTCCTCATCCTCCGAGACCGCGCGCTCGGCGCGCGAGGTCTTCACCGCCATCTCGGGCCTCATCGTCGGCATGTTCGTCGCCGTGCTCTCGGGCACCGTCGTGTCGACGTCGATGCCCGTCATCATCGCCGACCTCGGCGGCACCCAGTCGCAGTACACCTGGGTCATCACCGCGAGCCTGCTCGCCACCGCCGTCTCCACCCCGATCTGGGGCAAGCTCGCCGACCTCGTCGACCGCAAGATCCTCATCCAGGTCTCGCTCATCCTGTTCACGGCGGGCACCGTCATCGCCGGCTTCTCCACCGACACCAACATGCTGATCGCGGTCCGCGTGATCCAGGGCATCGGCGTCGGCGGCCTGATGTCGCTGGTCATGATCGCCGTCGCTCTCATCATCTCGCCGCGTGAGCGCGGCAAGTACATGGGCGTCGTGGGCGGCATCATGGCTCTCGGCACGATCGGCGGCCCGTTGCTCGGCGGCCTCATCACCGACGTGTGGGGCTGGCGGGCCAACTTCTTCGTCGGCGTCCCCTTCGCCCTCGTCGCCCTCGTGCTGCTGCAGTTCACGCTGCACCTGCCCAAGCCCCAGCGCGCCAAGGTGTCGATCGACTACTTCGGCATCGTGCTGCTCGCGGTCGGCGTCTCGACCCTGCTGATCTGGGTCTCGATGGGCGGAAGCGAGTTCGAGTGGAACTCCTCGACGAGCATCATGCTCGCCGCGATCGCCGGACTCGCGATCGTCGCCTTCGTGGCCGTCGAGTTCTTCGTCAAGGAGCCGATCGTCCCGATGTCGCTGTTCCGCAACCGGACCTTCACCCTCTCGGTGATCGCGTCGATCGCGATCGGCGTCTCGATGTTCGCCACCTCGGTGTTCCTCGCGCAGTACTTCCAGCTCGCCCGCGGCGCCACGCCGACCGAGTCGGGCCTCATGACCATCCCGATGATCGTCGGCCAGATGGGCGCCTCGATCGTCATCGGACAGCTGGTCAGCCGCTTCGGCAAGTGGAAGGGCTGGATGCTGGCGGGGTCCGTGCTCACGACGATCGGCGTCAGCCTGATGTCGATGCTGCGCTACGACACCCCGTTCACGCTCGTGGCCGTCTACATGTTCGTGCTCGGCGCGGGCCTCGGCATGGTCATGCAGAACCTCACGCTGATCGTGCAGAACGACACCGACCCGGCCCAGCTGGGCGCCGCCTCGTCGAACGTGAACTTCTTCCGCACGATCGCCGGCACCATCGGCGTGACGATCATGGGCTCGCTGATGGCGAGCAGCGTCGCGACCTATGTGAAGGACGGCCTGACCGGATTCACCCCGACCACGCAGGAGGAGGGCGCCGCCCTCGAGCATCTCGCCTCGGGCAACGTGCCGAAGGTGTCGGAGCTCCCCGACACGATCCGCTCGATCGTGGAGGGCGCGTACGGCCACGGCATCGCCGACTCGTTCATCATCGCGATCCCGCTCGCCGTGCTCGCGATCATCGCGATCGCGTTCATCAAGAACAAGCCGCTGTCGACCAAGAACGCCGCCGAGCAGTTGCGCGAGCAGGCCGAGGAATCGGCGATCGAGGTCGCCGAGGCCGAGGTCGGCGCGTCCACCGGCACCATCCGCATCGTCGGCGCCGAGGCCCCGCGGCGCTGACATGACGGTCTCGGAAGCCCCGCTGTCGCCGGACGTCGACAGCGCCCTGGCAGACTTCCAGGGACAGCTGAACCTGATCTTCGCGAAGGCTCGGCTGCTCTGGAAGGACTCCGCCGCCCGCATCGACCCCGAGCTGCAGGTGACCGGCTACAAGCTGCTGACCTTCCTCGACGGGGCGGGCGCGTCCAGCGCCCACGAGCTGGCCGAGCGCTTCGAGATGGACAAGTCGGTGATCAGCAGGCAGGTGCGGATGCTGGAGTGCCACGGCTTCCTGGAGTCGCGCCCCGACGAGCGCGACGGGCGCCTGCGGGTGCTCACGGTGACGTCGAAGGCGCGCGATGCGCTCGCGCGGGTGCGGGGCGAGTACGCCCTGCGCCTGCGCGCGGCGATCGGCGAGCTGACCGCCGACGAGATCCGCACCGCCTCGAGGGTGTTCCGGCTGCTCGCCGAGGCGTGAGGCCGCGAGCCGTACACTGGCGATCATGACCGACGCACCCTCCGATCTCGATCTCGCCGTCACCCGGGTGGAGCACGAGCTCGCCCGGCTGTTCGCCCGGATCCGCGTGAGCTGGCGCGAGGCGGCCGTCACCGTGCACCCCGACCTGCAGCCGCTCGGCTACCAGGTGCTCACCTCGATCGCGACGGGGAAGGCGACCTCCGCTGGGGCCATCATCGAACGGCTCCAGACCGACAAGTCGGCGGTGAGCAGGCAGGTGCGTCAGCTCGAGGAGCTGGGCCTCGTGGAGAGCATCCGCGATCCGGAGGACCGCCGAGCGCGCGTCCTCGTCGCGACCGACCTCGCGCAGGAGCGCGTCGCCGCCGCGCGGGCGCGCTACGAGGAGCGGCTGGGCGAGCGGCTGCGCGCGTGGTCGGCCGCGGATCTCGACCACTTCGCCGACCTCCTCGCCGCCCTGGGCGGCTGAGCGGCCTCCCCGGCACGAGCTGCGGACGGCCGGGAGGCGGATGCCGGGATCAGCATTCGACGACGTTGACCGCGAGGCCGCCGCGGCTGGTCTCCTTGTACTTGTCGTTCATGTCGGCGCCGGTCTGGCGCATGGTCTCGATGACGGTGTCCAAGGAGACGATGTGGCGTCCGTCGCCGTGGAGGGCGAGGCGGGCGGCGGTGGTGGCGGTGGTCGCGGCGATGGCGTTGCGTTCGATGCAGGGGATCTGGACGAGCCCGGCGATGGGATCGCAGGTGAGGCCGAGGTGGTGCTCCATGGCGATCTCGGCGGCGTTCTCGATCTGGGCGGGGGTGCCGCCGTGGACGGCGGTGAGTCCGGCGGCGGCCATGGCGCAGGCGGACCCGACTTCGGCCTGGCAGCCGCCTTCGGCGCCGGAGATGGAGGCGTTGGCCTTGATGAGGGAGCCGATGGCGGCGGCGGTGAGCAGGAAGGTGCGGATGCCGTCGACGCTGGCGTCGGGGTCGTGCCGCCAGTAGTGGGTGAGGACGGCGGGGAGGATGCCGGCGGCGCCGTTGGTGGGGGCGGTGACGACGCGTCCGCCGGCGGCGTTCTCCTCGTTGACGGCGAGGGCGAACGCCTGGAGCCAGTCGGTGGTGGCGGCCCGGCCTGAGGCGTGCGCCTGTGCGATGCTGTCGCGCATCGCCTTCGCGCGACGGGGGACGCCGAGTCCGCCGGGGAGGGTTCCGGTCGCGTCCAGACCGGTCTCGACGCAGGTGCGCATGGCATGCCAGACGGCGTCGAGTCCTGCGGTGATCTCGTCTGCGGGGCGTCGGGCGGTCTCGGCCGTCCAGGCGACGTCCGCGATGGTGCGGCCGCCGGCGCAGAGGGCGAGGAGCTCCGCGGCGGTGGTGAACACCGGGCCGCCGGGGGAGTCCCGCTCGTCGGCGGGGACGGGGTCGTCGCCGACGCGCTGGATGAATCCGCCGCCGACGGAGAGATAGGTGTCCTCGGCGGCGAGCGTGCCGGCGCCGGTGTAGGCGCGCAGCACCAGGGTGTTGGGGTGCTCCGGCATCCGCGTGAAGGGGTCCAGGACGATGTCGGCGCTGTCGAAGGGGACCGGCACGGTCCCGCCGAGCAGCAGGGCGGTGCCGGTGGGGTGGCCGGACCAGGCGCCGCGGACGGCCGCCGGGTCGCAGGTCTCGGGCTCCATCCCGGCCAGACCCGCGACCAGCGCGTCGGGGGTGCCGTGTCCGAGCCCGGTCGCGGCGAGGGACCCGTACAGCACGCCCTCGATCCGCGACGGGCCGTCGGGATGCGCGGCGAGGACCCGGCGGGCGAAGTCCGCCCCGGCCCGCATCGGCCCCACCGTGTGCGACGACGACGGCCCGATCCCGATCGAGAACAGCTCCAGAGCGGAGACGTAGACGCCGCAGCGGCGCCCCGTCTCCGCTCCGCGGCTCAGTGCCCCCACAGTCCCAGGGCGAACTCCGCGACCACCGCGGAGAGCAGGAACGAGGCTGCGATCGCGACCGTGCCGACCGGGATGATCTTCCAGCCGATGCTCTTGAGCATCGGGAGGTCCTTGCCGAGGCTGAGGCCCGCGATCGTCAGCATCACGGTGATGATCGACAGGAAGTCGACGCTCGCGGTGACGGCGGTGAACCAGCCGGCCAGCGGCGAGATCGGCGAGGACAGCAGGGCGCCGACCGTCATCACCACGATGATCGCCGGCACCTTGCCGCGCGTGATCCGCGAGATCCACAGCGAGAGGGCGACCAGCCCGCACAGCACCGCGTAGGTGATGACCATGTCCACAGAGAACGTCTTCGCCGCGACCATCGCCACGAGGATGCCGGCGATGCTGATGATGGTCAGCGACACCCAGAGCCTGATGTCCACCGCGGGCTTGGCGAGGAGGGAGGCGGCGGCGGTCTGCACCGCCTCGGTGTCCGGCGCGTTCTTCGGACGGCGGCCCGGGAGCTGGGCGTCCTTGTTCCGGGTGAGGATGCGGTAGAAGCGCTCGGCCAGCGGCAGCGAGACCCAGACGCCGATGTAGAGGCCGAGCAGGCCCGTGATGAGGTTGGACGCCGCGGCGACGGCGAGTACCTGATCCTGCATCTCCGGGTGCGCCGCGGCGACGACGGACACGGCCGCGGCCATCATCGATCCGGAGCCGACGCCGGCGCCCATGGCGAGGGCCAGGGGATCGAACCAGCCCAGCGAGACCGCGAGCGAGGCGATCAGGCTCACGATGATCGCGCCGAACACCGTTCCGTAGACGTACATCGACAGCACCCCGCGGTAATGCGGGGAATCGGAGCCGTAGCGCTCGCTGACCATGGCGAAGGACGTCTCGCGATCGATGGAGAAGGTGGCGCCGATCGTCGCGGGTCCCATCCGCAGCAGCACGGCCAGGGGGAGGGCGAGCGCGATCGTGCCGAACAGGTGTCCCACCTCCTGCAGCAGCAGGGCGGGGCCCGCCTGAAGCAGGGTCGGGATGTTCGGGCCGATCGTGAACGACATCCGGGCTCCGAGGAAGAGCACGGCGACGCCCATGATGACGGTCGCGGCCTGCTGCAGGTCGATCGGGAGCCGACGGAACGGCTGCCCCGAGATGATCGTGCCCGCCAGCAGGCCCCAGATCATCGGGAGCAGGGTGATGGAGGCGACGCCGAGCGGGATGACGGCGGGGCCGACGGCCTGGGCTCCGGCGGCGATCGCCGCGATGAGGGCGATCAGCACCCACAGGCGGCGATCGCGCAGCCCCAGAGTGTAGGCGGCGGCGGCCTTCGCGACGAGGGAGGGGGAGGGGGATTCGGGCGTGGCGGTTTCAGGCTGAGAGGACATATCGGGTTCTCCAGGGGGAAGGGGGGATGCGTCGTCGGGCCGACGCGTCATGCTTCGAGCGTGATCCGAGTCGCCCCGGCGGGACGCTCGGCGGTGCGGCGGAGGAGATCGGCGCGGAGGAGCTCGTCCCCCGCGACGTCGAGGACGGTCCAGGCGAGGATCGTGGCGCCGTCGACGATGGCGTCATCGGCGGCGGGCGTGGCCGCGGCTGCGGTGAACGCGGGGTTGTGTCCCGGTCCGGTCTGGCCGAGGAACGCGATCGTGGGGTGGATGGACGGCACGACCTGGGAGACGTTGCCCATGTCGGTGGAGCCGCCCCCGAGGCCGGCCGGGGTGATCTCCCGACCGCTCGCGACGAGGTTGCGGTCCCAGATGTCGGCGAGATCCTGGTCGGGGGCGAGCGGGGCGTAGGGGTGCTCGGTGGGCTTCCACGACCATTCGCAGCCGGTGGCGATGGCGGCGCCCTCGAAGCAGGCGAGCACCTTCTTCTTCATCGCCCGCCAGTCGTCCAGCTCGTAGGCGCGCACCTCGACCTGCACGACGGTGCGGCCGGGGATGATGTTGGTGGCCTCGCCGCCGACGGAGATGAAGGTGTTGAGGTTGCTGTCCTTGGGCAGGTGCTGGCGCAGCAGGGCGATCGCGGTCTGCGCGAGCGTGGCCGCGGATGCCGCGTTGACGCCCTGCTCCGGCATGCCGGCGGCGTGAGCCGTGCGGCCGACGAACTCGACCTCGAAGCGGTCGACCGCGGTGGAGCGGAAGCCGGATGCCGAGATGTCCTGTCCGGTCATGCCGTGCACCATCAGGGAGAAGTCGACATCCTCCCAGGCGCCGGCGACGAGCATCGGGACCTTGCCGCCGCCGTGCTCCTCGGCCGGGGTCCCGAGCAGCTTGATGCGCAGGCCGGCGCGCTCGGCGAACGGTGCGAGGGCGAGGGCCGCGCCGACGCCGATCGCCGCGATGACGTTGTGGCCGCAGCCGTGGCCGATCTCGGGCAGCGCGTCGTACTCGGCGCAGATCGCCACCGTCAGATCCCCGTCGCCGTAGATCGCCTCCACCGCGGTCGGGACCCCGTAGGCGCCCACCTCGACGGCGAAGCCCGCATCGGCGAGCGTGCTCGCGACGAGAGCCGCCGCCTCGTGCTCCTGCCAGGACAGCTCGGGATTGGCGTGGATGGTGTGGCTGAGGGCGACGAGCTGCTCGCGCAGCCCGGCGACGGTCTCGGCGGCGTCCGCCTTGAGGGCCGGCGATGCGGAGAGAGCGGTGGGGGTCATTGTGGCTCCAATCGAGGGATGCCACGAGTGTGCGCCGGGGAGTGATTCCGAATTGTAAATTCGCAGGATATCTGCGCGAGCTCTATCTGATCTGCGTCTTAAGCGGTCTTCGGATCAGTTGACGGGGCCCAGGGAGCGGGTGTCCGGACCGATCCGCTGGTTCATGTGCTTGCGGATGCGCAGCACCACCGACCGGTCCGCGATGCGGGCGCCGGGCAGGGCGTTCTCGAGTGCGATCTCGAATCGGTTCACGTCGGTGAGGCGGCGCAGCCACACCGCGAGGATGAGGTTGTAGCGGCTCGACGAGGTCACGGCCAGCCTCACCTCCGGCACCTTCGCGATCGCGGTCCTCGCCGCCTCGATGGTCGCGGCGGGCGCCTCGACGAAGTACCAGGCGTACACCGGCCACCCCGAGTACGCGCGCGCCACGTCCGTGCGCAGGATGAGGTCGCCGTCGTGACGCAGCCTCGCGATCGCATCGGAGACCCGTTGCGGGGCGATGTCGTACTTCTGGGCGATGGTCTTGATCGGCGCGCGGGCATCGCGGAAGAGCTCGAACATGACGGCGTCCCTGATCTCGTCCGGCACGATGCGCGCCGCTCGCGCGCGCGGTCCCGGCGAGCGCGGGATGCGGGCAGCGGTGGCGCCGTCCAGCTCGCGCAGCCGCCAGTTCCCGCCCTCGGTGAGCGTCTCGTTCACGACGTGAGTCCGGACCGTGCGGACCCCGGGGATGGTTCCCAGGCTGTCGACGACGTAGCTGGAGAGGGCGGCGAGGTCGGGGACGAACAGGGTGGCGAGCAGGTCGCGGCTCCCGGAGGTGTCGTCCAGCACGAACAGCCGATCGTCGCCGGCGAGCGCATCGGCCGTCGACTCCAGATGGGCGGGCGCGCATTCGATCTCGACCAGCGCACCCTGCCCGCGGTTGGGTATCCCGCTGATCCAGGCGATCCCGTCGGCGCGGATGCGCTCCCAGCGGCGGCCGAGGGTCGCCGCGTCGACGCCGAGGACGGGGGCGAGCTCGTTCCAGCTCGCCCTCGGCTCGATCTGCAGGGCGTGCAGGAGACGCCGGTCGAGCACGTCGAGCTGTCTTACCTGCATGAGACGCCTACTTTCCGCAGATTCACATCACATTCTCGCACTGACGCTCGTGAATCGATCAGATGGAACGAGAGCCACCGATGAGGAGAACCGATGTCAGACCTTGCCAGCATCCGCTCGACCGTGACCTCGCTGGGTCCGGAGTTCACCGCGCTCAGCGACGATCTCTGGGACCATCCGGAGCTGCGCTGGGAGGAGCACCGCTCGATGGCCGCGCACATCCGGCTCGCCGAGCAGCACGGCGCGCGCATCACGAGGGACGCCGGCGGCGTTCCGACCGCCTTCTCCGCGGAATGGGGCAGCGGGTCTCCGGTCATCGCGATCCTCGGAGAGTACGACGCCCTGGCGTCGGTGAGCCAGGCGGCCGGGGTCGCCGAGCGGCTGCCCGACCCGCACAGCGACAGCGGCGCGGGCCACGCCTGCGGGCACAACCTGCTCGGCGCCGGATCGCTGCTCGCCGCCGTGGCCCTCGCGCGCACTCTCGCCGAGAGGGGAGCCGCCGGCACCGTGCGCTACTACGGCTGTCCGGCGGAGGAGGCGGCGGCCGGAAAGTCCTTCATGGTCGCGGGCGGCGCCTTCGACGGCGTGGATGCGGCGATCACCTGGCACCCGAACGACGCCCTGTCGACCTCGCAGGTGCTCACCCTCGCCTACACGCAGGCGTACTTCCGCTTCACCGGCACGGCGTCGCACGCCGGAGCCTTTCCGCAGCACGGGCGCAGCGCGCTGGATGCCGCCGAGCTCATGAACGTCGGCGTGAACTTCCTCCGCGAGCACATGGAGGACGCCGACCGCATCCATTACGCCTTCACGGACGCCGGCGGCACCTCGCCGAACGTCGTGCAGCCCACCGCCGAGCTCTACTATCTCGTGCGCTCTCCCACCTGGCCGTCGGCGAAGGCGCTGCACGATCGTGTCGTGCGCATCGCGGAGGGGGCGGCGCACATGACCGAGACGCAGGTCGAGGTGACCGTCGACGGAGCGAGCGCGGAGATCGTCCCCAACCGCGCACTGGAGCTCGCGATGCACGGCGTGGTGGAGGAGCTCGGCGGCGTGCCGTACACGGAGGAGGACCGCGCGCTCGCCGCGATGTTCCAGGAGACGCTCTCGGAGCAGGCGGTCGCGGCCGCGCGGCGCAGGTACCGTCAGCCCGACGGCCCGCTCTTCGAAGGCGTGCCCGTGCTGGGCGAGGAGGGCGAGTGGATCCAGATGACCGGGTCCAGCGATGTCGGCGACGTGAGCTGGGTCGTGCCGACCGTCCAGCTGCAGGGCGGGACAGCGGCCCTCGGCACCCCGTTCCACTCCTGGCAGCTCGTCGCCCAGGGCAAGTCCTCGCTCGCCCACCGGGGTCTGGTGTACGCGGCGATCACGATGGCGGCGACCGGGCTGCGGATCGCGCTCGACGAGCAGCTGCGAGCGGATGCCGCGGCGGAGCATGTGCGCAGGGTGGGCCCCGGCGGTTTCGTCAGCCCGATCCCCGCAGGTCTCGCCGCGCCGCCGCTGCGGGAGGGGTACGTGCCGGCCTGATCGGCTCGGGCGGGGAGCTACTTCTTCTTCGCCTTCTTCTTCGGCTTGTCCTTCGCCGCAGACGGCTTCTCAGGCGTGGGCATCCGGGTGAGCAGCCGGCGCGCATCGACGGCCTTGCGCCGGCCGGGCCTTTTGCCGGCGGGCTTGCCGCCGACGTAGAGCCAGCCCAGGAGCTCCTCGTCCTTGCCGAGGCCGTGCGCCTTCGCGACCGCCTTCGAGCGCGTGTAGTGGCCGGTGCGCCAGAGCACACCCCAGCCGGCCTCGTCGAGCAGCAGGCTCAGCGTGTGGGCGACGCCGGAGGCCACGGCCTCCTGCTCCCAGCGCGGCACCTTCTCGCTCTTGCGATAGCTGGCGACCACGGCGATGAGCAGCGGCGCGCGCAGCGGCTTCGAAGAAGGGGAGGAATCGCCCTCCGCCTTCGCGATCGCGGCGCCCAGCGTCTCGCGATCCTCGCCGCGGAGCTCGATCAGCCGCCAGGGGCGCAGCGAGGAGTGGTCTGCCACGCGTCCGGCGGCGGCCACGAGCTGCAGCAGCTCCTCACGGCCGGGCGCGCGATCGTCGACCTTCGACCAGGACTGGCGGGATCGCACGGCCTCGAGAGCGGTCATCCGGCGTCCGGCGTGAAGTTCAGCGCGATCGAGTTCATGCAGTAGCGGTCTCCGGTCGGCGTGCCGAAGCCGTCGGGGAAGACATGGCCCAGGTGCGAGCCGCAGGCGGAGCAGCGCACCTCGGTGCGCACCATGCCCAGGCTCGTGTCCTCGATGAGCTGGACGGCCTCGGGGCGGATCGACTCGTAGAAGCTCGGCCAGCCGCAGCCGGAGTCGAACTTCGTGCCGCTCTTGAAGAGCTCCGCGCCGCAGGCGCCGCAGGTGTAGAGCCCCGCGCGCTTCTCGTCGAGCAGCTCGCCGGTCCAGGCGCGCTCGGTCGCGGCCTGGCGGAGCACTGCGTACTGGTCGGCGCCGAGCTCCTCGCGCCACTGGTCTTCGGTCTTGTCCACGCTGTACGACATGGCTCCATTCTCCCTCCTCCGCGCGGGGCGCGCGCGAATGTGGCGAGAATGGACGGATGACGGATGCCGTGCAGCAGCGGTTCGCGCGCTTCGCCGCGGAGGAGGCGCCGGGGCGCAGCGCGCTCTACGCCGAATGGGCGCGGGGCGTCGCCGCCGACCGCGCCGTGCAGGAGGTGATCGCGCGGATCCCGGAGACCCGGCGCCAGCCGCCGCTGGTGTTCGCCGTCACGCGGATGCTGGGCGCCGCGCTGTCCGGCTTCGACGACTGGCGCGACTTCGTGCTCGCTCACGACAGGGATGTCGTCGCCGAGTGCTCGGCGCGCCGGCTGCAGACGAACGAGCCGCTGCGCCTGGCGCCGCTGCTGCCCGTCCTCAGCGAGATCGACGGCCCGATCGCGCTGCTCGAGGTGGGCGCGTCGGCCGGGCTGTGCCTGTATCCCGACCGCTACTCCTATCGGGTGACCGATGGGGCGGGTGCCCTGCGGTGGGCGCTCGACCCCGCGGACGGAGCGTCCGAGGTGATGCTGGAGAGCGTGGTCGAGGGAGACCTCCCCCCGATGCGGCTGCCGCGGATCGTCTGGCGGGCCGGCATCGACCTGTCCCCGCTCGACGCCGGGGACGAGCGCGACCGGCGCTGGCTGCAGGGGCTCGTGTGGCCTGGAGAGGCGGGGCGCGAGCAGCGGGTCGCCGCCGCCCTCGACATCGCGGCATCCGATCCTCCGCTGCTCGTCGAGGGCGACGCGCTCGCGGAGCTCGACGCGCTGGCCGCCTCCGCCCCGGCCGGCGCGACGCTCGTGATCACGACACCCGGGGTGCTCGTGCACATCCCGCGGGAGCAGAGGACGGCGCTCGTCGACCGCATCCGGAGCCTGCCCGCCCGATGGATCACGATCGATCCTCCTGCGCTCCTGGACGTGTGGGAGCCCGCGGTGGACGCCCGATCGTGGCCGGGCTTCGTGGTCGCTCTCGACGGGCGGGTGCGCGCGGCGGCCGATCCGCTCGGCCGATCGTGGGAGTGGCGCGCGGACGCCGGTGCGACGGCGATCTAGTCTGAGCACATGCTCGGTGAGATGACGGAGCGCGATCGCGCCATCCTCGCGATGGAGACGGCGTGGCCGCGGCACAGCGGCGCGAAGGAGGAGGTCATCCGCGCGCAGCTGGGGATGAGCGCGGCGCGCTACTACCAGCTGCTGGGCAGGCTCATCGACTCCGACGTGGCCCTGGAGTACGACCCGATGCTGATCGGGCGCCTCCGCCGGATCCGCGATGCCCGGGCGCTGCAGCGCTCCACGCGGACGCCCGGATTCGTCGGCTAGCATCGAGGGGTGTCCAAGCCCACCCGAGACCGATTCGATGACGTCCCCCGTTCGACTGGACGCGTAGGGGCGCACCGCGCCGAGGCCCCGGGCATGAACGGCTGGGTCGTCCTGCTGTGGTCGTTCGTCGCCGCCCTCGTGCTCATCATCGGCGGGATCTTCGGCTCGCTGGTGTTCATGGGGCGCATCACGCTGTTCCCCGAGGCCGTGCCCACGGCCACCCCGACGCCGGTGGAGACCGGTGTCGTCGACACCTCGTACTCGGTGGTGATCCTGAACGCGACACCCGACGAGGGGCTCGACACGCAGATGCGCGACACGCTCATCAACAGCGGCTGGGCGGCCGACGTCGTGTTCGCCAGCGACAGCACGAGCCAGGACTTCTCCACGACCACCGTCTACTACATCGACGATGCCGACGAGCTCGCGGCCATCGGGCTGGCGAACCTCATCGGGGGAGCGGATGTGGAGCAGAGCGACTTCTACGCGGATCAGAACACCACGGATCAGAAGCAGCTCACGATCGTGATCGGCCTCGATCGCTCGGCGTCGGCCCCGGCGGAGACCGAGGAGACGCCGGCCTCCTGAGCCGGCGCGCATCCGCCCTCCTCGCGGCTTGCACTCTCAGGTGTCGAGTGCCAGAATGGCGTTAGCACTCTCTCACTCTGAGTGCTAAAGACCAACGCCTACGTCCAGGAGGGACGACAAAACTCATGGCAAAGATCATCGCTTTCGATGAGGAGGCCCGCCGCGGCCTCGAGCGCGGCCTCAACATCCTCGCCGACGCTGTCAAGGTGACCCTCGGCCCGCGTGGTCGCAACGTCGTGCTCGAGAAGAAGTGGGGAGCCCCCACGATCACGAACGACGGTGTGTCCATCGCCAAGGAGATCGAGCTGGACGACCCGTACGAGAAGATCGGCGCGGAGCTCGTCAAGGAGGTCGCCAAGAAGACCGACGACGTCGCAGGCGACGGAACCACCACCGCCACGGTCCTCGCGCAGGCGCTGGTCCGCGAGGGTCTGCGCAACGTCGCAGCCGGCGCCGACCCCATCTCGCTCAAGCGCGGCATCGAGAAGGCCGTCGCCGCGATCACCGAGGAGCTGCTCTCCAGCGCCAAGGAGATCGAGTCCAAGGAGCAGATCGCCGCGACCGCGTCGATCTCCGCCGCCGACCCGGCCATCGGCGAGCTCATCGCCGAGGCGATCGACAAGGTCGGCAAGGAGGGCGTGGTCACCGTCGAGGAGTCGCAGACCTTCGGCACCGAGCTCGAGCTCACCGAGGGCATGCGCTTCGACAAGGGCTACCTGAACCCGTACTTCGTCACGGACCCGGAGCGCCAGGAGGCCGTCTTCGAGGACCCGTACATCCTCATCGCGAACCAGAAGATCTCGAACATCAAGGATCTCCTGCCCATCGTCGACAAGGTGATCCAGGACGGCAAGGAGCTCGTCATCATCGCCGAGGACGTCGAGGGCGAGGCTCTCGCGACGCTCGTGCTGAACAAGCTCAAGGGCATCTTCAAGTCGGTCGCCGTCAAGGCCCCCGGCTTCGGCGACCGCCGCAAGGCTCAGCTGCAGGACATCGCGATCCTCACCGGCGGCCAGGTCATCACCGAAGAGGTGGGCCTCAAGCTCGAGAACGCCACGCTCGACCTTCTCGGCCGTGCGCGCAAGGTCATCGTCACCAAGGACGAGACCACGATCGTCGAGGGCGCAGGCGAGGCCGAGCAGATCGAGGGTCGCGTGACCCAGATCCGCCGCGAGATCGAGAACACCGACAGCGACTACGACCGCGAGAAGCTGCAGGAGCGCCTCGCCAAGCTCGCCGGCGGCGTCGCCGTCATCAAGGCGGGCGCGGCCACCGAGGTCGAACTCAAGGAGCGCAAGCACCGCATCGAGGACGCCGTCCGCAACGCGAAGGCGGCCGTCGAGGAGGGCATCGTCCCCGGTGGTGGCGTCGCGCTGATCCAGTCGGGCTCCAAGGCCCTCGACGCCCTCTCGCTCTCGGGCGACGAGGCGACCGGCGCGAACATCGTCCGCGTCGCGATCGAGGCTCCGCTCAAGCAGATCGCCCTCAACGCCGGCCTCGAGCCGGGCGTCGTCGCGAACAAGGTCTCCGAGCTCACGGCTGGCCACGGCCTGAACGCGGCCACCGGCGAGTACGTCGACCTGTTCGCCGCCGGCATCATCGACCCCGCGAAGGTGACCCGTTCCGCTCTGCAGAACGCGGCCTCCATCGCCGGTCTCTTCCTCACCACCGAGGCCGTCGTGGCCGACAAGCCCGAGAAGGCCGCCGCTCCGGTCGGCGACCCGACGGGTGGCATGGACTTCTGATCCGGTCCCGCTGACAGGAACGCCCCGGCTTCGGCCGGGGCGTTCCTGCTTTTCAGGGGGTGAGAGGGGTCAGCGGAACAGGCTCGCCGAGTACTGGTCGGCGTCGGCGTACTGCGTCGCCGCCCCGCCCAGCGCGGTGCTGATCGACTCGAGAGCCTGCTCGACGTGCAGCTGCGCGCCGCGCCACTGCTGCGCGCAGCTCTGGAACGCGACCGACGCGGCCCCCGACCATGACGACTCGAGCTGCGTGAGCTGGGCCATCAGGGTGGTCGAGTCGCTGCGCAGCCTCTCCATGGTCGCGAGGGCGGAACCCTGCGCGCCGGAGACGGCCTCGGTGTCGACGGTGAAGACGGACATGTGAACTCCTTTGACGTGGTCGGTGGGGTTCCGAGGCTATAGAAGAGCGGATGCCGGCATCCGCTCGATCCGCCCTGCCCGCCGCAAGCTGTGCACAACGTCCGCAAGAGCGCGGATGTGCAGGGAGTCAGAGGTCGAGCGGCTCGAGGGGCTGCGTGTCCTCGAGGAGGTGCTCCGGCGTCGCGCGCGCCGGGGCGAGCGGGAAGGACACGGTGAAGGTCGCTCCTCCGCCGGGGCTCTCCGTCACCGTCACGCTGCCGTGCAGGGCCTTCACGATCGAGGCGACGATCGCGAGCCCGAGGCCCGACCCGCCGGTCTCCCGGGCGCGCGAGGTGTCCGCGCGCCAGAAGCGCTCGAAGATCTGCTCGCGGATCTGCGGGGGGATCCCCTCGCCGTGGTCGACGATCGCGATGCTCGCGGTGCCGCGCACGCGGTCGGCGTCCACGACGATCTCGATCGGGCTGTCCTCGGGCGAGAACCGGCGCGCGTTGCCGAGCAGGTTCGCGATGACCTGTCGCACCTTGTTCTCCTCCCCGAGCACGATCGGGGGCGTGCGCACCGGCACGTCCTGGACCTCGGTGAAGTCGATCTCGGGGACCTGCGGGGTCTGCGCGCGCGGACGGCGGCGCAGGCGCGTGAGCGCCGTGCGGGACAGGCCCCGCGGCGCGGGCTGCGAGGGGACGGGCGGAGCCGGACGCGTGATCGGGGCGGTCAGCGGCGCCTCCAGGGTCTTGTCGACGACGGTCACCGTGCGACCGGGAGCCGCGGCGCGCACGTCGAGCGCGGCGTCACGGGCGAGCGGACGCAGGTCGAGGGCGGTGATCTCGGGCTCGCGCTCCTCATCGAGCCTGGCCAGGGCGAGCAGGTCCTCGACGAGGACCCCCATCCTGATCGCCTCCTTCTCGATGCGCTCCATGGCCCGGGCCGTGTCCTCCTCGCCCTTGATCGCGCCCATGCGGTAGAGCTCGGCGTAGCCGCGCACGCTGACCAGGGGAGTGCGCAGCTCGTGGCTGGCATCGCCGATGAAGCGGCGCATGTGCTGCACGGTGCGATCGCGCTGGGCGAGGGAGTGGTCGGCGCGGTCGAGCATGGCGTTGATCGCGGCGTTGAGCCGGCCGACCTCGGTCGTCGGCTCGAGGTCGGTCAGGCGCTGGCTGAAGTTGCCGGCCGCGATCGACATCGCGGTGGACTCGACCTGGCTGAGGCGGCGGAAGGTCAGGGTCACCAGCCCCCTGATGAGCAGGGCGGCGATCACGATCGTGATCAGGGCGACGGTGATGTAGATGCC
>Ga0222419_100476_pt1 | contig 37299 bp, 25 predicted proteins | sample 1B20Ametagenome_FD_182474 | JGI IMG/M metagenome (GOLD analysis project Ga0222419, IMG submission 182474) | Enriched microbial communities from leaf-cutter ant dump, University of Wisconsin, Madison, United States - 1B20A (version 2) | ecosystem: Environmental > Terrestrial > Nest > Insects nest...
GCGTTCAACAAGTTCCTCAAAGATATCGTCTTAGCATAACAATATTTTCATGCAACCCCATCGCCAAAAGCCGCATCCTGTATATAGCGAAGCGGCTTTTCTCATTTTCAAACTGTAAAAGTCGGGTTATATCACAGGCTGCGGTCAAAAAAGTCCAGCAGTCGAAAGCCGTTTCGTCCATCGTCATCCGATCTGCAAGCGTTTTATAATAGGGCTCGAAGACGCGCGCTGTCTCAACATCGATCAAGGGGGAACACTACTCATGAAGAAGAAGAGCATGGCGATCGCAGCCGCCCTATGCGCGCTTGCCGTTACCGTGGCAGGCTGCGGGGGCGGCAACGGCGGCAATTCCGGCGCTTCGGCAACCGCATCGCCCGGGGGCGAAGCGCCCAAGAAGGACGTGACGATCACGGTCGGCGCCGCCCAGAACTGGGTCAAAGACATCGATCGTACGCTGGCTGACAAGTTCACGGCCAAGACCGGCATCAAAGTGGACTTCCAGGTCAATCCCGACGACCAGTACCAGAACATCATCAAGACGAAGCTCGCGACGAAGGAAGCGCCCGACATCTTCTATTTGCTGTCCGGCATCGGATTGACCGCATACCAGCCCGAGAAAAACTTCCTGGACCTGTCCGGCGAGCCCTGGGCCGCCAGGCTGACCGATTGGGCGCGTGAAGGCTCCTCGATCGGAGGCAAGCTGTACGCACTCAACATGTGGTCCGTCGATGGCTGGCAGATTTTGTACAACACCGAAATATTCAAGAAATACAACCTCACGCCGCCGAAAAACTTCGCGGAGTTCACCGCCCTGTGCCAGACCTTGCTCAACAACGGCATTCAGCCTATCTACGAGAACGCCAAAGACATCTGGCACATGCACCTGTGGTTGAACGATCTGTCGGTCGCCATGGAGAAGGCTAACCCCGGCATCTTCGAAAAGCTGAATCGCAATGAAGCGAAGCTCGCGGACCAGCAAGTGCTTGTGCAAGGGCTGGAAGACTATAAAACGTTGAACGACCGGGGCTTCTTCGGGAAGAACGCGCTGTCCGTCGAATGGCTGCCCGGGTACGAAGCGATGGCGACAGGCAAAGCGGCGATGATACTCGCCTACACGACGTATCAGAACGAAGTCGCGGACCAGTTCCCGGATTCCAAGGCCGACCAGTGGGAAATGTTCCCTGTGCCGATCGCCGACAACGATGCATTCGCGCATTCCGCGGGCGGCATCGTGCGGATTGTCAATGCGGAAACGAAGCATGCGGATGAAGTCAAGATGTACTTCAACTTCCTGGCCGAGGAACAGAATGTAAGAGATTACTACGCGGAACGCAAGGATCTGGGCGAAACATCGTTCAAGGGAATCGAAGTGTCTCCGCTGCCGAAGGCGTTGACGAGCGTCAAAGCCAATTCGCCGGGAGGCGCAGGCTTGACCGTGCAGGATTCCATGACGTATTGGGACGAGAACGTCATCGGCAAAGCGGTGCAGGATTTGCTCCTTGGCGCCGCTACGCCGAAGGAAGTGCTGCAGAAGATCGACGACCATCGGGCGAAGACGTTCGCGGCCGTGCAATAGCCGCAAGCCGGCTGCAGGCGGTCCGTCATCGGAGAAGGCGCCGCGGCACCGATGCCGCGCGCCTTCTCCGGCAACCGGGGCCAGACAGAAAGTAGGGAATGCCCGTGAATCAAAGCAAAGTGTATCCGATGTCGTTTCTCCTGTTGCCATTGGCCGTCTATATCCTGTTCTTCTTGCTGCCCAGTCTCTACAGCTTCTACTATTCCTTGACGGACTGGAACACGTATACGGATCGGGTCCGGTTCGTCGGCTTGGCGAACTTCGCCGATATCTTCGCGCAAGGCTCCGATTATTGGAAATATTTGAACAACACCGTCGTCTTCGCGCTGATCACGACGATGCTCAAGAACATGCTCGGCCTCGCGCTGGCGATCTGGCTCAATGAAGGGCTGAAGTCGGTCCGCGTCCTGCGGACGATCTTCTATTTGCCTGTCACGATCTCGCCGCTCATTATCGGACTCATCTTCTCGTCCGTCTTCGATGCGAATCAGGGGCTGCTCAATGCGTTCCTCGGTTGGCTCGGATTGGGCGATTGGACGCAAGCGTGGCTGATCGACGTCCGCTTCGCGATGGCTTCGGTCATCTCCGTCGAGACGTGGAAATACGTCGGCTTCAACATGATCATCTACCTGGCGGGGCTGCAGACGATCTCCCGCAGCTACTACGAAGCGGCGTCCATCGACGGCGCGGGCGTCTGGGGACGGTTCAGACGCATTACGCTGCCGCTGATCATGCCGGCGTTCATCATCAATCTGATCCTGAACCTGATTAACGGGTTTAAAGTATTCGACCTCATCTTCGTCTTGACCAAGGGCGGCCCCGGCAACACGACCGAAGTGTTGAACACCGCCGTGTTCACGGAATTTTCGAGCGGACGATACGGCACCTCCACTGCATTCGGCGTTGTGCTGTTCCTGCTGACGACGGTCGTCGCGCTGTCGACCTTGTCGCTGCTGACCCGCCGATCGGAGGCGGAAGCATGAAGACGATCCGCTCCTTGCTGCTCTGGCTGTTGGCTCTGACCATTCTGATTCCGCTGGCGCTCGTCGTGCTGAATTCCTTCAAGACGCAGATGGAATCGGTATCCATGAACTTAAGACTGCCCGGCAAGTTTCAATTCGACAATTACGCTACGGTCATCCGCGAAGGGCATATGATGCGGGCATTCCTCAACAGCCTGATCATCGCCGCAGGCACCGTCCTGCTCGCCAACGTGTCCGCCGCTATGGGAGCTTACGTGCTGGCCCGCCGCAAATCGCGACTCAATCGCTGGATCTACTATTTATTCATCGTCGGGCTGATCGCTCCGATCAATTATGTAACGACGATCAAAGTCATGCAGACATTCCATGTCATCAATACGTTTCCGGGCATCATCCTGCTGTACTCCGCGCTCATGATTCCGTTCACGGTGTTTCTGTTCTACGGCTTCGTGAGCTCCGTGCCGCTGGAACTGGACGAAGCGGCGATTATCGACGGATGCACGGGCTGGAGGCTGTTTGCGCGCATCCAGGTACCGCTTATGATGCCGGTTGCCGCGACCGCCGTGCTCATCAACTTCATGAACGCATGGAACGAGTTCGTTCTGCCGCTGTATGTCTTTAATCGATCGACGGCCAATCCGATGACGCTTGCCGTCTACAACTTCTACGGGACGTACATGTCCAGTTGGAACCTCGTATGCGCCGCGATCGTGCTCACGACGCTGCCGATCGTCATCGTCTACTTGTTCGGGCAGCGCTATATCGTATCCGGCGTCATTGCAGGCGCGATCAAAGGATAGGAATCGGGAGGAGAAACGAACATGGAATATCGAAATTTGGGCGCCAGCGGCTTGCGGATCAGCGAGCTTGGGCTGGGCAGTTGGTTGACGCACGGCGGTTCGGTAGCGGAGGCGGCTTCCGCCGAGTTGATCCACGCCGCTTATGCGGCAGGCATCAACTTCTTCGACACGGCCAATATGTACGCGAAGGGAGCCGCCGAGCAAATACTCGGACGCGCGCTGCGGGATTACGCCCGCTCCTCCTACGTGATCGGCACCAAAGTCTACTTTGCCATGGGGGACGGCCCGAACGACCGGGGCTTGTCGCGCAAGCATATCATGGAGCAATGCGAAGCCAGCCTGCGAAGGCTCGGCACGGACTATATCGACCTGTACCAGTGCCACCGGTACGATCCCCGGACGCCGCTCGAAGAGACGCTCCGGGCGATGGACGACCTGGTTACGCAAGGCAAGGTGCTGTACGTGGGCGTCAGCGACTGGAGCGCCGTGCAGATCGGCGATGCGCTGCGGCTCGCTAAGGAGCTGAACCTGGATCGCATCGTGTCGCATCAGCCGCAGTACAACATGTTCTTCCGCTGGATCGAACCGGACGTGCTGCCGCTGTGCGAACGCGAAGGCATCGGCCAGGTGCTGTATTCGCCGCTCGCTCAGGGCGTGTTAAGCGGCAAATACAAGCCGGCGTCGGCTCCGCCTGCGGATTCGCGCGCGGCCGATCCGAATTCCAATATGCATATGGGCTGGCTGATCCGCGAGGAACATTTGCGGCAAGTAGAGCAGCTTCGTCCGATCGCCGCGCGCAACGGATTGACGATTCCGCAGCTCGCGCTTGCCTGGAATTTAAGGCATCGCATCGTATCGAGCTGCATTATCGGCGCTTCCCGTCTCGGGCAGATCGAAGAAAATATCCGGGCATCCGGCGTCAAGCTGTCTTCGGAAGATCTGGCCGAAATCGAAACGATTCTGGCGAACAAACCCGTGCCCCATGCCGGGTAAGGCGAGGAGGAGCGGCCGATGAAGGCGATTTTGGCGGGATTGGGCAATTTCGGTTCGGAATGGTACCGCGTTCTGCAAGAACACTACCCGCATATCGGGATTGCGGTTGTGGAGCAGGACGAAGGCAGACGATCGCTGCTTCGCGGCGACGTGCCGGCGTATCGCTCGCTGCCTGAAGCCATTGCGCGGGAGCGTCCCGATTTCCTGCTCAATGCGACGCCGCCGGCAGCGCATGCGCCGCTCAATCATATCGCGTTCGATTACGGCTTGCCCGTACTGTGCGAGAAGCCGATGGCCGACAGCTTCGAAGCGGCGATCGCCATGACGGAGCGCGCGTCGCGGGAAGGCATCCCGTTCATGATTGCCGAAAATTACCGCTGGTTCTCGATCGTCCGACAGGCGCGGAGCGTCATCGCGGGCGGCGAGATCGGCCCGGTCGCGTCGGCCCGCGTCGATTTTTACCGCAACCATCGCACGGCTCAGCCTTACTTTCAAGCCATGACGAACCCGCTGCTCGAGGACATCGCAATCCACCATTTCGATATGATGCGCTGCCTGTTCGATTGCGACGCCGACCGGATCGTTGCCCGAAGCTTCAATCCGCCGGGAAGCGGGTTCGCGAACAATGTCGGCTTGCATGCGATGGTTGAAATGGGCAACGGAGCTGTCGTCAGCTACGCCGGCAGCTTCGTAACGTGCGGAGAGGAGACTCCTTGGCACGGAATGTGGCGGATCGAAGGCGCTTTAGGCACGTTGATGCTGGAGGCGGACCGTCTGAGGATTATCAACGCGGACGGTAACCGCAGCCTTTCGACCCGAGGCATGGCCGAAAAACTTTGCCTGGATGAATTTCTCGATGCATTGCAGGAAGGCCGTATGCCCGAAGCGAGCGGTTCCGATTACATTCGGACGCAGGCTTTGGCCCATGCGGCGCAAATTTCGCACGCGACCGGCCGCTGGGCCGCCGTCGTGCCGATAGGGGAGATCGCGCGATGATCGTTCGCAACTATCTGACCGGCAGCGGCCGGAACGAAGTATGCCATGATGGCCAAGGCCTCATCTACGACGTAGAACTGTTCCGCGAGGAAGACTTTCGAACGCCGCTCAGGTTTCTTCATTATGTTGAAATCCCGCCGGGCGCTTCGATTGGCATGCACGGGCACTTGAATGACGAAGAAATTTATATCATTGTTTCCGGAGAAGGCGTCATGACCGTCAACGGCGAAGTGCGCAAGGTGTCGGAAGGCGATGTCATCCTGAACGAGCCTTACGGCCGCCACAGCCTGGAAAATCAATCATCCGCACCTTTGCGCGCATTGCTGTTCGAGGTTGGCGCCACTCTGCGCTAAGAGCTCCAAATGAAACTCCGAATCGTCCAGACTCATTTCTGCGCCTCGTTCCCTCTGTATTTGTATGGCGTCAGATTTGTGAAGTTTTTGAACGTTTTGTTAAAATAGCTCGTATTGTCATACCCCAACCTGTAGGAGATGTCTTCTACCGTATAATTGGTTTGATTCAGCAATTCTTTGGCTCTTTCCATTTTGATGCGCGTAACATAATCGATGAAATTTTCGCCGGTTTCTTTTTTGTAAAGCCGGCTAAAGTAACTCGCATTCAAATAAATATGGTCCGCTACGTCGGCCAACGTTATTTTCTTTTCCAAATTTAGCATCACATAACGCTGCGCCTCCATGATTTCCGCTCTGATGGTCGGCTGGGAAGACTGCTGCATCAAGCCAATGATTTCTTTGGCAAAGTTGGTCATGAACTCTTGGAGTTGATAAATGGTTTTGATGTCTCCAATCGTTCTATGCAATATTTTCACCAAGTAACTGGATTGAAATTTTTGCAAGGAATTAAATTTCATCTTGATCTCCAACAATATTTTGATGACCCACTCTTTCACAAATTCCGGTTTGTATTTTTCCTTCTGGATGTGAGTCATCCATCGTGCGACGATTTCCTCCAGCTCGGTTTCGCTTTTTTGTATGATCGCCATCGTAAATTGTTCGGCTGCCTGCGTATAATGCAAAAAGATGTCGTTTGAAGTCAATTCGGGACTTTTGTAATAAACGATCGAGCCGTATTTTGTGAAAAATTGTTGATCGCCGGAATTCAATAAACAAGCCGCTTTTTCTTTGACTTCTCCAAAACGATAAATCATTGGCCCGATGATGAAGGAGACATCCAGTTTCAAAAATTTCTTTAATGCGTGCAAGATTTCTCCAAGCGTCTGATCGATTTGTCGGTGTATAATCATGCTGTTTCCCTGGCTTTTCGGAAAAAAGAGCATAAACTCATTGGGTTGGCAGCCAAAACAGATTCCGTGCTTGCGGGCCGTGAAGATCTCCTCCATAATATTTTCAACTGCAAATGACCAAATATCGCCCGCAGGCAACTTTTGATTGGGCCCGTGAAAGGCATCGAAATAACAGAGAACCGGCAGATAGGGAGTTTGGTCGAAGTCCAATTTATATTTTCTGGCTTCTTCGGCCTGCTGGGAAGTTCTCAACGGGTTGTTGATCAGATCGCGCAAAAATTTTGTTTTCAAAACGGATTTATTCTCGTTCACGTACTGACTCAACTGTTGATTCAATTGTTCCAAATTCGCTTCTTCCGCCATTTTCCCTTTTATCCTATTCAGCAGCTCGACCATATTGTTCAGTTCCAGCGTTTCTTTCAGCATATATTCTGCGACGTTCAACTTGACGGCCTTTTGGGCAAATTGAAAATCATTATGACAAGATAAAATAACCGCTTGTAATTTGGGGTTGATTGCTTTGATCGATGCAATCAGCTCCAGGCCGTTCATTTCGGGCATACCGATGTCCGTTATCAAGAGATCGGGCACCTCTTCCCGGGCATGCTCCATCGCCTGGAAACCGCTTTCAAACCCGCCTTGAAACTGGAATCCGAGCTCTTCCCATGGAATCGCCTGCGACCAATATTGTACGACCGGAAAATCGTCGTCAACCAGCATCGCTTTAAACATAACCTATCCCTCCGGGAATTGTAACGTAAACTCCGATCCTTTGCCAAGCTCACTGTCTATTTCCATTTGGAAACGGTCTCCATAAATCAAATGCATTCTTTCGTAAACATTTGGAATCCCGATCCCGGAAAAGTGGCCTTTATGATTCGCAATATCCTCGCTGAGCCGGCTCGATTCAAGATGCAACTGATTGCGCAAGCGTTCAACCTGTTCCCGACTCATTCCGACACCGTTGTCGATGACTCTGATGACCAGGCGGCCATTGCTCTTCCACGCCGAAATCACAATTTCTCCGCCTTTTATTTTAAACCCATGAATAAGCGCGTTTTCAACGACAGGTTGAATAAAAAATCGCGGCACTTGCTCCAACATGCAATCCGCCGAGATATTCACTTGAATGATAATCGTTTCTTTTCGCCTTACGTTCATCAACTTCACATACTGGACAACGATATCGAGCTCTTCCTGCAAGGAGATAAATTCATTCCGGCGATCGATCGTCATCCTCAGCAGCAAGGACAAGGAATGAATCAAGTCGGCGCTTTCCCCGTCCCCTTTCATCCTGATTCTTAGCTGAATGGAATTAAGCAAGTTAAACAGAAAATGCGGATTTACCTGAGCCTGCAGCATTTTGAGCTCTGCTTCCCGTTTTCTGGTTTGTTCCGTTTTTATTTGCTCAATCATAATCTGGATTCGGTCCAGCATTCTGTCAAAAGAATTGCCCAAACTTCGAATCTCATCCGTCCCGGAAATTCCGGATCGGACCTGCATATTGCCTTTCTCAACTTGCCTTGCGACTTTTCCCAGTTTGGAGATCGGCTTCGTAAATTGTCGAATCAGATAAACAAGAATCAACATGAAAATCAAGAAAAATAAAATTTGCATCGTAAGATTCGTCCGATAGATCGCATTAATTTTACTCGTCGCTTCTTTATAGGGCGTTAAACTCACGAGCTGCCACTTTAGAAACGGATGCTTGAGCAGCAAATATTCAATGCCATCCAGCTTGACCAGGCTCGAATTCTCTTCCGACGCAAGCAGATCCGTAAACGGAATAGGCTGACCGATCTTGCTTGCATCTTGATGCGATACGATCAGGCCTTGCGCATTCACCAACATCATGTTTTCGTGCAAATCCTGATTTTCATAAAACTTGCTAAAGTTCTTCTCCTTCATGCTAATAATAATATAGCCAAACGGCCGGGACGAAATCCCCTTGATCACCCGAACGAATGAAATCATGTTGGGATATTGTTTCTTTGCCGATTGAATATACGTTTCATGCGGCCCCATCCAGTTGTTCCCGTTGTCCGCCAAATGAACAACATCCTGAAACCACGGTTCATGGATGAATTCACTCGGCTTATATTCATAGTACGAATAATTGGAATAATACAGGTCTTCGGAAACCACAATGCTTACATATAATTCGTCCCCTGAAATCGTAATGTTCTCCAGTTTGTTCGTAATTTTCTGATAATCCAGAATGTCCAATGTTCGTTCAGGGTGCAATCTGAGCTCATTGCTTTGTCTTTTGAGCAGCATATTGATTTCACTGTCGAACTGAATGAAATTCGCCGTATTGATCATACTCTCCATCAGGTTTGACAGATACAAATGCGTCATGGTGAGCTTCTTCTCGGCCTGTGTAACGGTCTGCTTCTTGATGACATCCTTGGTCGTGTAGCCGGAAATCGTAACGATAACGGTCGCAGGAATGATCAGGCACAGGATGGCCGAATACATTAATTTCAGCCGCAGCGAAGAGGGATACATATACTGGAACAGTCGTTTGATCATCTGCTCATCATTCCTGATATCGTTAAAATAGGAAAGAGCAAACCCGGATTTGCTCTTTCCTTCATCATACTTTGTATAAGCGTCCTTATCAATACAGCTATTTCTTATTGGCATCGATCACTTGCTGGATGTTTTTCCGCATATTATTAATCGTCGTTTCGAGGTTTTGATGCTCCAGCAAATACTTCTCGGTCTCGGCTTTATAAATATCGTCCAATTCCGCACCGTAAGGGGGAGGAATGACATCCGTGCCCTTTGTAACGGATAAAGTGTGTGTCAATGACTTCGCGTCAACCTTTTCGGGGCTTTTCATTTTGCCCAGCAGGCTCTTGGTGACTTCGTCCAAATCAGCTTCATTCCACGCCGGGAAATGATTCGCTTGCAGCATCTTGCCTTCTGTCGTGTACCATCTCAGAAATTGATAGGCGGCTTCTTTGTTCTTCGTGTTTTTGGCAATGCCCAGGGCTACGGGTGTCGACTGCGAATACCCGTCGGGATCGTCCTTTGAAACCTTCGGCCAAGGCGCGAACGCCGTCGTGAACGTTGCCGGGAAATTATCCGTGCCTCCCGCTTCGCTGATCATCCAATACCCGGTTGGCAGCATGCTGACCTTCCCGGTCATATATTGATGCCTGTAATCGAGCTTTTGGGAAACTGTAATGTTGTAAGGCACTGCCGACTTATCGGTATTTTCCATGTCGTAGCGAAGTTCCAGCGATTTGGCGACCATGGGATCGTCGATATTCGACGTGCCGTCCGCTTTGTAAATATTGTTATTCTCCTGATTGGACAGCAGGGCAATTTTATAAAGGAATTCGAAGGTGCCGAAGAAGGCGCCGTAACGTTTCGATGCTCCCTCGCCTGCAGTCAGAGCTTTGGCATATTGTTTAAATTCATCCCATGTCCATTCGTCCGGCACAGGCAAGCCCGCTTCGTCCAGGTGGTCTTTATTCAGCAAGATCAGTCTGGAATTATATTGCAAGGGCAACCCGTAATATTTCCCGTTCAACGCCATGTCGATTTTGTATACGTCGCTATATTTTATCCCTTCGTTCTCCATAAACGAATCCAACGGTTCGACCATTCCCAATTCGGCAAACAACGTGTAATTTTGCGGGTAGCCGAAGTGAATGACGCCGAGTTCGTCCCCGGAAGCCGCAAGCAGGTTGATCTGTTTTAAATAATCATCGGTGTTCTGGTTCTCCACCAAGCGGACGGGTTCCACCTCAATATCCGGGTGAGCTTTTTTAAATGCGGGATACAACTTGTCCCACTGGAGAAATTCGTCCGGATACCAGTGATAATATTTTACTTTTTTCACTTCTGTCGCCTGCTTGTCGGGTTCCGCGTTCCCCTTCGCCGTATCGTTCGCAGCGCCTTCGCGATTGCCGGAACAGCCGTTCAGAAGCGCCAAGACGATCAGCGAAAGCAACATAACATGCAGCCATTTTCTTGCCATCGTATCTTCCCCTTGTCAATTTGTTTGGTTTTGTTGCTAGGTTTAGCATATCAACTTGCGCCGAGCGATCTGTAGCAATATTTTTGGCATTCGTAAAAAATTTTGACTTTTATCCTTTGACGCCTCCCAGTTGAATGCCTTCGATGACTTGTTTCTGGGCAATCAGGAACACGATCAGCAACGGCACAACCGCCAATACAGCGGCAGCCATCTGCAAGGAATAGATTTGCCCGTTTTCGTCTGCAAATTGACGTATCCCCAGTTGCAAAGTATATAAATCGATGGAATGGAGAAAAATGAGCGGCATCTGATAATCGTTCCAGGTCCAAATGAATCGCAGAATGCCATAGGTGGCAATCGCGGGCAGCACCATAGGAAGCGCAATATGCGTAAAAATCCGCAAATGCCCGGCCCCGTCCATCTTCCCCGAATCTAAATAATCATTCAGAATGCCGAGAAAGAATTGCCGCAGCATGAATGTCCCAAGTACGCTAAAGCTGTGCAGCAATATGAGCGCAAGGTGGGTATCGTACAGATTCATCCAGCGAAACAGGATGAATTGCGGCACAAACAACGATTGCGACGGTACCATGAAGGTAGCCAGCACGATCAGAAAAAGAATATCCTTGCCTTTGAAATTCAACTTCGCAAACGAGTAGGCGGCAAGACTTGAGACGATGATCGATGTCATCGTTGTGAGGATGACCACCTTGATCGAGTTCCAATAATAGTGATAAAACGGAGGATGGGTGCCGAACCAAACTTTTTTATAATTTTCAACGGCATGCCATGTTTCCGGGATCCACTGCACAGGATAACGAAATACTTCTGCTTCCGGCTTGAACGAGGCGGATAACATCCAAAAGAACGGCGACAGGAACAACAGTCCGAACGCAAAGATGAACAGGGTGATCAGTATTTTCTTGATATTCAGGGCTTCCTTCATGCTCGCGGCCTCCTATTGGTGAACCCATCTTCGTTGCCCGACCCAATTGATCAGCGTAATGATCAGTATAAAGGCGAATATGACGATCGAGATCGCGGAAGCATAACCGGTTTCGAGATTTACGAAGGCTCTCTGATATAAATAATAGATGGCGACCATCGTCGAATTTGCAGGCCCGCCTTCCGTAAGCACAGCGATCAAGTCAAATATTTTAAACGAGCTGATGATTCCGGTGATGAGCAGGAAGAAAGTTGTCGGCGATAACATGGGGAGCGTAATGTGCTTAAATTGACGCCATGCGCTTGCGCCATCTATACTTGCAGCCTCGTAAAGCTCCCTGGATATATTTTGCAGCCCTGCGATATAAATAATGAAACTAAATCCAAATTGAATCCATGTGAAAATGATGATCAGGGAGAAGAAGGCAAAGTCCATGTCTGCCAGCCATCCGGGAGGATGATCGATCCCTATGCTCATCAACATGTTGTTTACAGGCCCGTAAGTGGGGTGAAACATCACCCGAAATACGATAGCAATGGCGACGACACCCGAAATGAAAGGCATGAAATAGACAATCTTGAAAAAATCTTTAAAATAAATATATTTGTTTATGATGATGGCCAAGAACAGCGCAAACGCCAATTTAAACGGAAGGGCGGCGAGCAATAGCAGGTTGTTCACGAGAGATTTCATAAAAACGGCGTCATGAAACAGCCTGTTGAAGTTATTCATCCCGATAAAGTGGATGTTTTCTATCCCTGAAACCAGGCTCCAATTCGTAAAGCTTAATCCGAAAGAAGCTAAAATAGGAATGATCGTAATAACGGTGATTCCGATCAGCAGCGGCGCAACAAACAGATAACCGACCGTCGTTTCTTTCAATCGCACAGGCTTCATCATACGTTCGTTTCCCCCTCCCTTTCTTCATTGATTAACGGGCCGTAAGGCGCGATTCTGAGTATGGGATAATCCGAATGGTACAGGCTCTTGTCATTCGTCTCTTTCACGTACTTCCACATCAGCGCGCACATTTCACGGACGACTGGTTGATGCGCGGGATGGTCGATTAAATTATTCATTTCATAGGGGTCTTGCTCAAGGTGGTATAGTTCATCGAAGTCAAAACCGTTAAACACATATTTCCAGTTATCCTTCCAAACGATTCTTTGCGTAATATCGATGCGGCCGCCATAAAATTCCGCGAAGCCTTGCCGATAATTTATTTCTTGCTCTTTCGGATGACGCAAAACCGGAGCAAACGAGCGTGAGTCCGCTGTATCTATAGGCTCCAGGCCGGCAAGCTCGAGCAATGTCGGGCATAGGTCGTGCAGGCCGACCCGGGCGTTCGTACTCCCCGGCGCGATCCCTGGGCCTGTGACGAGGAGAGGGATATTATAAATCTCTTCAAAGGCCGAGAAATTTTTCAGATATAGCCCGTGAGCGCCCAGCAGCTCTCCATGATCCGCAGTGAATACAACAATCGTCCGATTCAGTTGGTCCCGCTCTTCCAGCTTCTTCATGATGCGGCCGATCTGTTGATCGATTTCCGTGATGGACGCATAATAGCAGGCGATCGCTTCTTTCTTGTCAAGCTCAGTCAAGCCTGACCAAACCCTGGCAGCCTTACGGTAAAGATTGGGACAGCCGCTCAAATCGTCATACGCATGAGGGGGAAGCTCGACCTTCTCCACATCATATTGCCGATAAGCCGCCTCACCGCAAATGAAAGGATCGTGCGGTTCCCGATAGCTTACAAAACAGCACCAGGGAGCATCCTGCCGGCTTGCTTGATCCAGAAAATCCAGCGCAATTCCGGTCGTTATTCCCATCTCCCGCATTTCAGGCGGAACGTTCGTCACGCCGTACATAGGAGACTTATCCGCGTATCCCGGAGGGAATTGAAGATATTTCGCCATGGAATAGTCGAGGTCAGGGCGGGCGCTGCCCCAAACCTCCGCCAATTTGTTTTTATACAAATCTCCACTATATTCGCCATTGACTTGCCAACCGTATTGGCTCAATCGGTTGGACCGCTCCACATGCCACTTGCCGAAATAACCTGTTCGATAACCGTGCCGTTCCAGCCGCTGCGCCCAGTGAGGTTTGTCCGTTCTAAGGCAAGACTGGTCCCCATCCACAGTTTCGGTTACACGGATCACACCGTGATTATGAGGCAATAATCCCGTCATGAGGCTCGCTCTTGCCGGGGAGCAAACGGCATTGGGCGTATACGCCCTGGTAAACAGCATTCCTTGCGCAGCAAGGGCATCCAAATGCGGGGTCATGCGCAGCTTGCGGTCGCGCAGTACTTGCGCCTGCATTTGATCGCACATCAGAAACAGGATATTTGTCAAAGGTCGTCTCTCCTTTCGTTTAAGCCCGCATAGAACTGCTGCATGACATGGAATGCAAGCTTTCTATGTGTCTTGTCTGCGGAAAGCAAGCCTTTCGTGTTGTAGTAGTTCTGGGTAACATGCAATCTGCGCGGACAGCGGAAATCGTACAAAATCCAGGGGCTGCAACCTTTGACATAAGCAATTCCGCCCAGCGCGTCAACCTGTTTTTTGTAAATTTCTTGCTGGCAATCTTCCGTTCCTTTTTCGTCCACCGTGCCGCGGAGCCCGGGGTATGCATCTGCGCCGAATTCGGTAATGATGACCGGTTTGGCAGGCCGGCTATTCGCAAACAGTTGAATCAGATCGTTAAAATCCGGCCGATACCATCCGTAATATTGATTGACCCCGATCACATCCAAATGGTCGATCAGCCTGTCGGCCATGGCATGATGAACATAATCCAACATGCAGGCTGCGGAAACCGGTCTGGACGGATCCAGCTCCTTCACTTTACGGATCAAGCCGCTCATGAACGCCAGGCGTTCGTCCGTGTCCGCATTCTCGTTTCCTACCGACCAGATGATGACGCTTGCTCTGTTGCGATCCCTCAATACCAATTCTGCAAGCTGATTTTCCGCATCATGATACGTGTCTGCATGGTCAAACGCAATTCCCCAATATACAGGAATTTCCTCCCACAGCAGGATGCCCATTTCATCGGCTATCCTGGCTGCTTTCTCCGTGTGAGGATAATGGGCCAGTCTGACATAATTGCAGTTCATTTCTTTGGCCAGCTTGAAGTTTTCTTTGATTTCTTCTTCCGTTAAAGCTTTCCCGTTGGCTGTGCTTTCTTCATGGATGCTGACCCCTTTCAGAAAGATTCGTTCCCCGTTCAGCCAAATATCGGTGCCCTCCACCCGAATCTCTCTAAAACCGATCCTTTCACGAATCTCATCACCCCGGTAAGATACCGACACATCATAAAGTTTCGGACGATCGCAGCTCCATAGCTCAGGTTGAAGATCGAAGACCGCAGCTCCCCTTCCATTCCTGACCCCGACCTCGCCCTTCCATCCAAGCTCGGGGATGCTCACTGTTGCTGTGTCATCGGCTGCCGAACCGACGATCGCAAGCTCAACCCTTACTTTCTCCCTCCCGCTTCCAGGCAGCAAATGAATGAAAGCATCCTTGATGTAGGTTTCCGGAAGCCGAAAAAGCTCTACGTCCCTATATATCCCTCCGTAGTTAAACCAATCCGTATTTTTACAAGGAACCTGTTCACGTTTACGCGTGTTGTCCACCACCACAATGATCCGGTTGAACGGCTGCAATTGTTCTGTCGCGTCAATGAAGAATGGCGTGGATCCTCCTTGATGAAGCCCCATGTATTGGGCGTTCAAAAATATTTTTGCCGTATAGTTGGCCGCGCCAAACTTGATCAACACTTTCTTCTCCCCCCTGTTCCGGTAAAGGAAAGTGCGCGTATAAACAGCGGGTCCTTCGTACAGCATGAATTTCTCGCGCTGCGTATTCCAACAAGAGGGGACTTGAATCTTGTCCCACTCATCGAAGCTGAAATCTACCGGAAGCCTCCTGCCTTCCTCGTCTGCATACTTCTCTTCATACCACTTGCTCCGAATGCAGGTGTCATACTGATCGATAGCAAAATTCCAAAAGCCGTTCAGCGACTCTGTCTCCCTGCCGCCTGTCACGATCATGGATTCGGAGGTGAGACGACGGGACAGATATGGCGCCTCATAAGACTCGTCGTGGAGTTGCGCGTTAAAATTGCCCGGGTTGTTTTTGTTCAAATCACTCTGCTCCTTACTCGAGTTTTTCATCATTATAATGGAGCCCCCTCCTTCTCTTAAGTAACAACCATGACCAATGAGAAAAAATTTTTACCTTTTCATCTTTAGCGGGTAGCGTAAATGGAAATTTCTCATGAGCCTTGAAAGCTTGAGATCTGAGCGAACAACGGCACAGATGGTGCACTTTTCCGAAATATAGTATAATTTAGCGAATATCGTCGATTTTTGCGCGATGTGAAGAGGAGCGGAACATCCCATTGGACCTTAGCACTTCTACCGAATGGACTCCAGGGCAGGCCGCTGCCCGCAAAGCACGCTTGAAGGCATGGCGCTGGATCGGGTTGACCGTGATCGTATTAACGGGCATGCGGCTGCTGTGGGTTCAAGCGTTCCTCATGCCGGAACAACGGCACATCGTGAACGGCGAACTCGACTTGCGGGATGCCGCGATATCCGATCGCGACGTGTTGGCGCTCGACGGGACCTGGATGTTCTACCCGTACAGTCTGCTCATGGACGGCAATCCGCCTGCGAATGACGGGCGTCCGCTCAAGGTTCCCGGGGGCTGGAATGACGTCATGCAGCCGGACCGGCCCACGCCCAACGGCTACGGCTCTTACCGGCTCCGCATCCTTACCGATCCGGGCGATACGACGACTTACGCCTTGCACGTATCCAGCATCCGAAGCGCTTCCGAGCTGTACGTGAACGGCCGACTTCTCGCGCGAAATGGCCAACCTGCCGAGCGGGAAGCAGACGCCAAACCTAAAAATGTCCCCTTCACCGCAGCCTTTACGGCGGATGAATCCGGCATGATCGAGATCATCGTGCAAGCTTCGAATTACAACGATCCCCGCAGGGGCGGCATCGTCCGCTCGCTGCGATTCGGGTCGGAGAGCGCGATCAAATGGGAAACCCAGTTGTCCTCCGCCATGCAGCAAATGACGCTCATCGCGTGCTTGATCTTTGCCATTTATACGCTCATCGTCTACTTCATCGGAACTCGGGAAACGCGAATGCTCTCCTTCACAGCGGCGCTCCTATGCGCGGTATTCGTGTTCGGGGAAGGCGGCGAGAAGCTGTTCCTCGTCTGGTTCTCGATTCCTTATGAATTGGACTTCAAGCTGAAATTCCTCGCCTTGTTCATCGGAAGCTGCACCCTGCTGCAGAGTGTGCGGCCGAGGCCGCTTGGCTCGCGAGGAGTATGGGTTCTCGGTATTTACCAAGCCATCGGCGCGGCATTCTCCATCGCCGTTGTTCTGCTGCCGTTCGAATCCATGCTGTCGATGCCGTTCATGATGTATAGCTATATCGGCATTTCGATGCTTGCGTCGGCCGTGTTGATCATACGAATGAAGCTGGCCGATCGAGCGAATCGCATCTACATGATTATTGCCGCCTTAGCGTTCCTGAATAATTTCCTGTGGGACGATTTCATGATCCGAATCGGCGTCAAGACGATCTACTACCCGTTCGATCTGCTCGTCGCGATGATCGCCTTCTCCTGCGTCTGGATCGGCCGCTATTTCCGCACCTTTGCCGAATCGAAGGCGCTGGCCGACAGATTGCAGCTGGAGGACAAGCGCAAAGACGAATTTCTGGCGAATACTTCGCACGAATTGCGAAACCCGCTGCACGGCATCCTGAATTTGTCGCAGAACGTGCTCGAGCGGGAGCGAGACCATCTCGGGGGCCAGAGCGTCAAAGACCTGGAGACGGCACTCGCCGTCGGACGTCGAATGTCCTATATGCTGGGCGATCTGCTGGACACGATGCGCTTGAAGCATCGCAGCATCGTCCTGCGCACGGAGACGGTGTCGCTTCATGCCCTGTCTGCCGGCGTCGTCGCGATGCTGCGGTATTTGACGATCCATCGGCCGGTTCGCCTCGTCAACGGCATAGCGCGCGATTTCCCGCCGATCGCGGCGGACGGGAACCGGTTGTCCCAAATTTTGTTCAACTTGCTGCACAACGCATTGAAGTACACGAATGAAGGAGAGGTAACGGTCCGCGCATCCATTGAGGGCAATGATGCCTTCGTACAGATAGAGGACACCGGGATCGGCATGGACGAATCCACGCTTCAGCGCGTATTCGAACCGTATGAGCAGGCGGATGCGGAGCAAGCCGCCGCATCCGGCGGCTTCGGACTTGGACTTGGCATCAGCAAGCAATTGGTTGAGCTGCACGGCAGCGTATTGGAAGTGCGCTCTATGCCGGGTAGGGGAACGACCTTCTCGTTTCGCCTGCCTTTGGCAGACGATGCGATGCAATCGACAACCTGGCAATTGAATGCCGCTTATTCGAATGTCGCGGAATCAGAGATTGCGTATTCGGAGGCGGCCGTCGGGACTGCAGAAGATCATGCAGCCCTGCCAACGCCTGCGTCTGCCGGTTCTTCGTCCGATCGCATCGCCATTCTGGCCGTGGACGACGACCGCGTCAACCTGCAGGTGCTGGCAGGCATGCTCGCTCCGGAATCGCGTTACGACATCGTCTTCGCGCACAGCGGTCCGGAAGCTTTGCAATTGTTGAATACGAGACAGTGGGATTTGATCGTCGCCGACGTCATGATGCCCCGGATGACCGGCATGACGCTGACGCAGTTGATCCGGGATCGGTTCGACGTCTATGAGCTTCCGATCTTGCTTTTGACCGCGCGAACGCGGCCCGAAGATATCGAGGCCGGCTTTCTGGCAGGCGCGAACGATTATGTGACCAAGCCGGTCAATGCGATCGAGTTGAGAGCAAGGGTCAAAGCCTTGACCCAGTTCAAGCAAGCGGTCAGCGACCGCCTCGGGCTGGAAGCCGCCTGGCATCAGGCGCAGATCAAGCCCCACTTCATCTTGAACACCTTGAATGCCGTAGCCTCGTTAAGCGAGGAGAACGTCGGCAGCATGCGCGAACTGCTCGTGGATTTCTCCGACTATTTGCGCGAGAGCTTCGATTTCCGCCATTCGAATCGCGTCGTGCCGCTGGAGCAGGAATTGAACCTGGTCCGCGCTTACTTGAATGTCGAGAAGACGAGGTTCCAAGAGAGATTGAACATCGCTTGGGAAATCGACGCGAACGTCCCCTTGAACCTGGAAATTCCGCCGCTGTCGCTGCAGCCCATCGTTGAAAATGCCGTCAAGCACGGGGTGTTGAAAAAGACCCGGGGAGGAACGCTCTCCATTCGCATCACGGATCATGCGCAAGCCGTTCGATTGACTGTGGAAGACGACGGGCCGGGCATCGAAAACGAGACTCTGGCACTGATCCTGAATCGGCGAACGGAACCCGGCCAGGGCATCGGGCTGCGGAATACGAACCTTCGCTTGAAGCGGCTTTACGGCACGGGCTTGCACTTCGAGCGCGCTGCCGGCCAATCGATGCGCGTTTCGTTCGAGGTGCCGAAAAACCCGCAGCGCAGAGGACTCATGTGAACAAGCAGTAGTTTCACTTCGATATAATATTGTATGATGAAGCTTAGATACGTAAGGTGGTGGTGACATTCGTGGACCCGGATATAAATACGTTGACGGAGCAATGGATCACGAACAGCTTCAGTGTCAGCTCGGTTGTCAGGATTTTCAGAAACCCCCGCGAGCTGTCGACGTCCTACCGGACGACGTGCCCTTCGTTTACATTCATCATGCGCGGACATGGCACGCTGACCCTGGATCAATATTCGTACCGTCTCGAGCCCGGCAAAGTCGTGCATAGCTGCTCCGGCGTATCGTTAAAGGCGTGGAACACGGGCGATGAAGCGTTCGAGTGCTTCCGGGTGCTGTATTTGCCCGAAGCCAAAGCTGCGGAACCGGATTCCGACAATTATATGCACAAGCACTTTGAACTTGAGATCGGCCACAGTCCGCTCATCTTCTCCGTTCTGGACAAGATGCACCGGACCTCTGACCTCAGCGACATCCGGTCCGAATTTCAAGTGAAAATATTGTTCTACGACCTGCTCGGGAGGATGTTCGATGCGGTCAGAAGCTTGCAGGCAAGCGAGCATCGGGCGATCGTCGAAGAATGCATCGCCTATATCCATCTTCATTTTCAGGAGCAGCATTCGCTGGCCAGTCTGGCCGGCCGATATCAGCTGACTCCCAAATATTTTGCGGAGCTGTTCTACAAGAGCACGGGGGTCAGCCCGATCAACTATCTCATCCGCTACCGTCTGAAGTACGCGGAGAAGCTGCTGTTGACAACGAACGCCTCCATTCGCGAAATTGGCAAAAGCGTCGGTTACGCAGATCCGTACCAGTTCAGCAAACTGTTCAAAAAGCACATGGGGGCGGCGCCCAGCGATTTCAAGTCCCGTGCGTTGAACTGACGAAGCCGGCAACAGGCAACAGGCAGCCGAACCGACAACCGAACATATGACATTAGAATAACGGGCAATATGCCATTCCTTTTCATTTTCAATTCCTCTATAATCCAAATGACAATGAGAATCATTATCACATTTGTCAATACGAAATAAGATAGGGGTACGGAAATGAAAAAGCATGTATTCGCCAGTGTTTTAATCGCTGTTCTGCTGTTGTTGTCCGCTTGCGGAGCCAAATCCGGACAAACGAACGAAAGCTCGCCCGCCGCCGGCAGCACCGCTGCGCCCACGACGTCGGCCTCGCCTTCCGAACAAGCTGCCGCGCCTGCGGCATTTCCCCGCGACATCGACAGTGCCGGCAGTACGGTGACCATTAAAGAGCAACCGAAGAAGGTGGCCTTGGCGACCTGGACGCTGCTTGAACTGCTGTTCCCGTTCGACCTGCCCTCCGGCGGAGTCACACTGCCTTTTGCCGCCGCGAATTCTTCGCTGGGATCGGACGTATACAAGCCGTATGCCGACAAGTTCGACGAATTGAAGATCGTCGGCGAAAGCACCAAGGTAAACCTGGAAGCAATGCTCGCCTACGGTCCTGACGTCATTATCGGGGCAAGCAAGTCGAATCAGGACATCAAGCCGCAATTGGAACAGATTGCCACGACCGCCCTGTACGATGAGGAGAAGCTCAGCATCCGCACCGATTGGCCCCAAATCCTCACCTGGATGGGCGGCGTGCTGGGACAAGAGGAACAGGCTCAGAAGGTCATTGACGATTTCACGGCCAAGCAGGAAGAAGGCAAGGCGAAATTGGCCGGCCGCAGCGGCGAAACCGTACTTTTCGTTCAGGTCAGGGAAAAAGCCGTCTATGTGATGAGCGCCCCTTCCCTCCCGCAATATTACGAAGGACTCGGGCTGACACCGCCCGACTTGTCGATCGTAGACGGCAACGGGCAAATCTCGCTGGAAGGACTCAGCCAAATCAATCCGGACCATCTCTTCCTCGGCTATTTCAACTGGACGGACAAATCGCTGGGTGCGCTTACGGACGAGTGGGAGCAGGGCGGAGTGTGGAAAAGCTTGAAAGCAGTCAAGGGCAATCACGTTTATTCGTTCAATGGAGAGCTGGCTTTCGGAATTGGCCCCATCGGCCAATCGTACGGGATCGACGCCGTTGTCGATGCGCTGAAATAGAAACAGCCGCCGGCCGCAAGCTTTGTTCAAAGGATGATTGCACGCTCAGGCGCACCTTGCGGTGCGCCTGAGTGCATAAGCCGATCAAGCAGACGCTCCAAGCCGCTCAGCGGCACAGCCAAGCCAACCTGGGCGGTGCCCCAATGTTGTCAGGTTAAGGGTCGGAGCGGCACTCCCCGTTGAACAATCCCGCCGAATCGCCCAATCGTGCGTAACAGCCACTCCAATCAAGACGTTCGGCAAGGCAAGCGGATCCACGTCCACAAGCAAATCCACGTCTACAAGCGGTTCTTCATCGTGCGATTGCATATGCAGGTCTTATTGGAGCTCTGCCGGTATCCCGTTGAATCAGGAACCGGGGCGGCGCCTTCGTACCGTATATTCCCAACAGTTGACCCAGACGCCAGGAACAATCAACCGCATCAGGACGCAATGGCACGTGAAGTACGCATGAATTCATCCATTAGACGGGAAAGTGAGACTGTCGATTAATTGTGAATCGGGCAAAACAACCTGTGCAAGCGGAGGCGGCAGCGCAACGGAACCCAGAAGCCTTAATCGGCAATAAAGGAGGTTTTGGAAAAGCTAACGGAACGGTGGACCCTTATCATTGCCAAAATCACTGTAAAACCGCGGAATAACGGCGCTGTGTTCCGTTAAAATCCAGAGCGGAACCCTCTTCACAGGATAAGGGCGCTGTGTTCCGTTACGACGGATGGCTAGGCGAAAGAGCGATGCTTCCTGCGCAATGCACAGCTAGGCGAAAGAGCGATGCTTCGTGCGCAATGCTACCATTAATCGACAGCCTCAAAGATCCCACTAATCGCGCCTCCTCGGTCGTCTGGCCAACTTAGTGGGAAAAGCTCCCATTAATTTGCCTCAATCCCCGCTAAACCCCCGTATATGTCGGATTTAGCAGGAGGTTTTCTCGCTAAATGCCTAAAATCCAATTTATTCTCGCCATTAGTGGGAGGTTTTACCACTATGATTCACTTGCGCCGCCCCTTCCGGCCCCTATACCTCGAATTTGCGCACCTGCTTATTGAGCGTCTCCGCCATCGCTTGCAAGGCGCCCACGGCGTCCGCGATCTGGCGAATCCGTTCGGCGCCGTCGCGCGAAGCGCCTGTCGCCTGGTCGAAGTGCAGCGACGCCTGCCGCGCGATCTCCGAAACTTCTTGTACGGAAGCGGCGACTTCTTCGGCGCCAGAGGCCAGTTGTTCGGTCGTGGACGTCACATCTGCGAACTGGCCGGTCACGCGCCGGATATCGCGCAGAATCGTCTTGAACGCCGCTCCCGCTTCAGCGGCAATCTGCTCACCGGAAGCTACCTCTTCCCCGTTGTGCTCCATCGCTTGCAGCGCATGCTTCGTATCCTCGCGCACCGTCTCCAGCGTCTGCGCGATCTCTTCGCTCGATACGGCCGCCTGCGCCGCAAGCTTGCGAATTTCGCCGGCAACGACGGCGAAGCCCTTCCCGGCATCGCCCGCCCGGGATGCTTCGATCCCCGCATTAAGCGCCAATATGTTCGTGCTCGAGGCAATCGCCGCGATCGTGTCGGCAATGGCTCCGATCCGCTGCGAGTGCACGTTCAGACGCTGCATCGTCGCCCGCATCGTGTCGCTTGAATCGCGAATGGCCGTCATTTGACGCACGACGTCATCGATGCGTGATGCGCCCGTCTCCGCCTCCCGCATGGCCGTATCCGACAGATCCGCCACATCGGAGGAGGAGGCGGCGATCCGGCCCACTCCGGTCGCCACCTCACCGATGGCACGCGTCGTCTCCTCGGATAACTGCAGTTGTGTCCGGGAGCCCGCGGCCGCTTCGTCCATCGAGCGATTCATCTCGCGGCTGAATTGCTCCGTCTCCTGAATATGGCGCTGCAAGCCGCCGGCCGACTGGTTCAAGCTGCCGGCATTTTGCTGGATCGTCCGGATCAGAAGGCGCAGCTCCTCCACCGTCTGCCCGAACGCGCGGGACAACTGGCCGATCTCGTCCTTGCGCCCGGACTCCACCGAGACGGTCAGGCGTCCTTGCGCGACTTCCGCGAACGTGCGGGTCAGCCTGCGCAGCGGACGAACCAGCACGCCCGCGACGAGCAGGGTGGCGAACAGCGATGCCAGAATGATGATTGCGCCGATGATCATGCTGTTTCGCTTGTTCCGCTCCAGCAAGTCGTATACCCGGTCAGCGCCCAGGTCCGCTCCGAGCAAGCCCGCCAATTGGCCGTCCGCGTCCTTGATCGGCAAGTAGGCGGACAACGTCGCGCCGTAATCCGCCGTGTAATCCAGTTCGCCGATTTGCGGCTCTCCGGTCTCGAACAGGCGCAACATGCCCTCGTCGATATTTTCAGGGTCTTCGGCAGCCCCGAGCGCCGAAGCGTCCTCGTCGCCTTCCGGCATGCCGTCGATCACGTATCGATACTCCGTGCCGGCATCCGTCCGCACGGCTCGCATCGTGTACAAATATTTCAAACCGTTGGCAACGCGGATCTCATTCAACTGCTCGCGTATGGCGAAATAAATATCGCTCTCGCCGGATTCCGCCGTGATCGTCCGGAACACCGCCGGATCGATCGTGCCGAGCGCATGCTCAGCGACGCTCATCGCCTGCATGCCGAGCGTATCGACGACGAGCTTGCGGCTGCTCGTATAGCTCAGCATGCCGATCAAAACGACGGCAATCAGGATAATGGCCGAGAAGATCAGGGCAATCTTGGTACGTAGACTGTTCATCGAATTCTCCCTTTTGGTCAATGTCTCTGTTGTACAATTCGATGATTTCAGCCAATTTCCTTCATCCTTCCGTTCGAACGAAACAGAAAATCGCCCTTCGCTCGATCTGAAAGATCTGCGGAGGGCGACTCATGCTCATGGAGTGCGTCCAGCCTTTTTGTACCATCGCACGACCTGCGGACGTCTCCACAAGTACGGCAGCGGGAAGCTTGCCACATGAACGAGGCGGGTGAATGGAAATAACGCAAGCAGGATAAACCCTCCGAGCATGTGGATTTTGAGAACCCAGGGAAATGTGCTGACATACTCGGGCTTTGGCTCCAGAACGAGCAAGGAATGAATCCATGGCACTGCGGTAGCCGTAATCCATTGGGCGCCCCATCCTTGGAACAAGGCGATGTAAATTCCCGATCCGGTCTGCCACAGCAGGAATAATAACAGGACGATATCCATCGGCGAAGTTACGGCGCGCAGTCTGCTGTCGGACAATCTCCGATAGATGAGAATCAATAAGCCCGTCAATGCCCATATCGCAATGGATAATCCGATAATCTCAACCGCATACAGACGCGATGTTTTGCCGACAAGCGTTTTCCATGGTTCTGTAAAGACGATGATAAAAAGGTGGGCGAGAAGAATGATGACAATGCCGTAATGCCACGGGATCGATCCCCAAAAAAGCTTGCGTTTCTCGAAGAACTGCGTAGAGAGACTGGAGTAGGAAAACTTCTGCACGCGGTATCGATAAATCCCCACAACCAAGGCTAAAGTAACGGCGATATACGGAAATACGCTGAACAGGAAAAAATCAAGCACTTGGATTCACCTCGATTCCAATTTGTGGAGCCAACCAGATCAACAGGCTTTCCACCAAATACTTGTAGGGGTTGGTCGAGTCGGCGAACGTGTCCGCCATCTTGCTCAAACCGGGATACAGGATCAAGTTCAGCAGTTCCTCATAAATGTCCGCCTTCGACTCAAGACCGGCCAGCACGGAACAATACTTCAGCACATACGCAAGATGGTCCGGTATTTCCGCTCCTTCAGGCAACCCCATGTCCTGATACGCTGCCCGCAATTGCGCCATCAAGGCGCCGCGCTTGTAACTTTCGCCGAAAATATGATAGCCCACGTGCGGCGAGCACATCGGGGAAAGATCGAATGTTTGCGTATACAGCTCCTGCAGCTCCGTTACGCCAAGAGGTTCAACGGAATTGGCGAACGACTCCAACCGTTCGATTGCGGGAGTGGACGGGTCAAGCCGGCGCAGTTGTTGCGCCAGACTGTGAATGCCCGGAACGACCCAATCTTCGGGATATTCGACCAAGGAGGAATAAAACTCCCATACGCGTGAAGGCAAAGGTTACAACCCCCTTGCCGGCGCCTTGCGGAAACCAACGCCCGATTCCCCCCGCAGACTGAGCGGGTCCAGCAGCGACTCGAACGGATTGCCGGCTCGCTCCGATTCCCTCTGATAGGGAGGAATGACGAAACGGTCCTCGAAGGACGGCAGCGACGTTAATCGATGAATGGCTTCCGCCTCCTCCGGAGTCAAATTCCCCAGTTCCAGCGCAGCGCGAACCTTATCGCCATCGTATTCATCCACTTCAAGCGATCGCATGTAGATGCGCACGGCCATCAGCTTTCTGTAAACTTCCTCGATCACCGGCACATTGCCCGCAGAGAATAAGCCGGCCATGTAGCGAATCGGCAGGCGGAAGCTGTCCATATCCGCAAATATATCTTCTCCGGTCGTGTCGTACTGACCGTTCTTGCTGAACGCCATGACCGGAAGCAAAGGCGGGATATAGAACAACATGGGCAATGTCCGGAATTCCGCATGCAGCGGGAGGGCGATTTGCCACTGTTTCACAAATTTATATACGGGCGACTTTTGCGCGGCTTTAATCCAGTCATCGCCAATTCCGTTCGCCTTCGCTCCGGCGATGACTTCGGGATCGTGCGGATCCAGAATCAGGTCGCGGTGCTTCTCCACCAATCGGTCATTGGGAACCTTTACGGCATCGGGCAATTTATCGGCGTCATACAGCACCACGCCCAAATAACGAATCCGGCCTACGCAGGAATGAAAGCAAGCCGGCGCCTGGCCGCTTTCCAGCCTGGGGTAACACAACACGCATTTTTCCGATTTGCCGGTATCCCAATTGAAGAACGTCTTCTTGTAAGGACACGCCGTTACGCACATTCGCCAGCCGCGGCACTTGTCTTGATCGATCAGGACGATTCCGTCCTCGCCCCGCTTGTAGATGGCGCCGCTGGGACATGCTGCGACACAGGATGGATTCGTGCAGTGATTGCAAATTCTCGGCAAATAGAAGAACACCATTCTCTCGACCTCGAACAATTTCTCTTTCTCTTCGCTCGATAGCTTGTGGAAATTGATGTCGTTCTCCGCATACTTCGTAGAGCCGCTCCAGTCATCGTCCCAGTTCGGGCCTGCCTCAATATCCATCGGCTTCCCCGTCACCATGGAGATGGGCCTGGCCGTCGGTTGATCGTCCGTCTTGGCGGCATCGAACAGATCGCGATATTGGTAGGTCCATGGCGTATAGTAATCATCCATTTCGGGCAGGGAGGGGTTGTAGAAAATGTTGGCCAGCGTTCCGGATTTCCCTTGATGCCGCAAGCTCAATTCGTTTTTTTGTTCGTCGTACTTCCAGCCGCCCTGATATTTCCTCTGATTCTCCCATTGGGTGGGATACCCGGTGCCCGGCTTCGTTTCCACGTTGTTCCACCACATATACTCCGCGCCTTTGCGGTCTGTCCAAATATTTTTGCAGGCGACCGTGCAAGTATGACACCCGATGCATTTGTCAAGGTGAAACACCATGGACACTTGTCTGCGTACGTTCATATGTTCACCACTCCAGCTTCTTCAGTTTTTTGACAATGACGAAAGTGTCGCGGTTCGGCCCGACCGGCCCCCAGTAATTGAAGTGATACGTGAATTGCCCGTAACCGCCGGCAAGGAATACCGGATTCAGCTTCACCCGGGTTAAGCTGTTGTGCCCCCCGCCCCGGCGTTTCCCTCTTTCCTGCGATTTGGGCACGGAGATCGTTCGCTCAGGCGAATGGTAGACGATGCAGGTTCCCCTTTGGATCCGCGCGCTGACGACCGCTCGCGTGACGAGCACTCCGTTGTCATTTAATACTTCGACCCAATCGTTGTCCTCGATCCCGAGCTCTTTCGCATCTTTGTCGTTCAGCCAGCAAGGCTCGATTCCCCTCGACAACGTCAGCATGCGATGATTATCCGAATACGTAGAGTGGATATGCCATTTGCCGTGGGGAGTCAAATAGTTTAACACCATCGCGCTTTCATCCGGGTTGGTCTTGCTTAGCTCGCCTGTCTTGTGAACATTCAATTTCGATTTGTAGGTCGGCAAGTGCTCTCCAAAATCGATGTACCATGGATGGTCCATATAGAAATGCTGCCTGCCTGTCAACGTTCGCCAGGGCACCAGCTTCTCCACATTCAGGGAATAGGCTGCATAGGCGCGGCCGTCATCCATCAGCCCCGACCAGCACGGACTGTTCAACAGCCTTCTCGGTTGCTTCTGCAATTCCAGGAAAGTGAGCCGCTGGTGTCTGGCCCCTTCCGCCAAATCCGCCAATGGCAGGCCGACTCTCCCTTCATCATGCTTGAACCCGCGATACGCCAGCTCGCCGTTCGTTTCCGGAGCCAGGTGAAGCAGCAGGTTGGCCGCATCAAGCGCATCGTTCACGGAAGGATATTTCTCTTCATTCCATTGCTCCGCAGGATTTCTGGCGGTTAATTCATCATAGAAATCCGCAATTTCGATATGGGCGCCGTGCGCGCCCACCCCGTTTGCCCTGGCAAGCGGCCCAAAGGAGACAAACCGGTTATACAGGTTCGCATAATCCCGCTGCACCACGACCAGCTTCGCCATCGTTTTGCCAGGAACCGGCTCGCATTCCCCCAGACCCCAATCCCGTATTTCCGGCTGTGCCAGCTCATCCGGCGTATCATGCTGCAGCGGCACGGCGACGATATCCTTGACAGGCCCCGGCATATGCGTTTCCGCCAATTGACTGACGCCTTTGGCGATCAATTTGAATATTTCCCAGTCGCTCTTCGATTCCCAACAGGGGGATACCGCTTCGCCCAGGGGATGAATATAGGAATGCATATCGGTCGTATTCAAGTCGTTCTTCTCATACCAGGTTGCCGTCGGCAGTACAATATCCGAATAAAGCGCGGAGGTGTCCATGCGGAAGTTGATGTCCACAATCAGGTCCATCTTTCCTTCCACCGCTTTGCGCTGCCAGTTCAACTCCTGCACATTGCCGTCCACTTCCTCGTCGGCAATGGCATTGTTATGCGTGCCCAGGTAATGCTTCAGGAAATATTCGTGCCCTTTGGCGCTGGCCATCAGCGCATTCCCCCGCCAGATGTACCACACCCGCGGCAAATTTTCGGGGGCGTCGGGATCCTCCACCGCAAAGCGAAGCTTCCGCTGCTTCAATTGTTTCGTCACATATTCGACGATTTGCTGATCATTTTGAGCTCCGGCTTCCATCGCCTCTTGCACGAGCTCGAGCGTATTCCGGTTGAATTGCGGGAAGAACGGCATCCAGCCCATGCGAACGGATTTGGCAATCAAGTCGGCTGTATGTCCTTTGGCGTATTGGGCCTGATCCGGCACGTTCGCATACTCCGAGAACTCTTTGTCATAGCGCCATTGGTCGCTGTGAATATAATGCCAGATCGGGCCCTGCTGCAGCCGCGGCGGCTTGATCCAGTCGGTGGCCATGGCCAGTGTGCTCCATGGGGCGACCAGCGCCAGCTTCTCCTGTCCGACGTAATGATTCATGCCGCCGCCGTTCACACCGCAGCAGCCGCAAAGCAAGAGTGCCGAGATCGGCGCCCGATAGGACAAATTATTGTTGTACCAATGATTGATCCCGGCGCCGATGATCACCATCGATTTGCCTTTCGTCACCTCGGCATTGTGGGCAAATTCCCGGGCGAACTTCATCAAGGTATCTCTGCCAATGCCCGTAAACTTCTCTTGCCAGGCGGGAGTATATGGGCTGTCGTCATCATAATTCGCCGGATAATCCCCGGGCTGTCCCCGGCTTACCCCGTATTGCGCCATCAACAGATCGAACACTGTCGTCACAGCGACTCTGTCTCCATTGGCCTTCGCCAGGTAGCGAACCGGAACCCCGCGATACACCGGGCGTCCTTCGGCAAATGCATCGAATTTGACCTGCAACACATCGTCTGCATCATCCGCAAAGGACAATAACGGATCAAGCTCGGAATCGTCCGCCCCATCCTTCATTTGCAGATTCCATTTGCCTTGCTCTTCGCCCCAGCGAAATCCGATACTGCCCTTGGGCGCTCTGGGCTCGTTGCTTCGCTTGTCGTAAACGACAAACTTCCAATCCTTGTTCTCCGCTCCCTCGTAACGGCTTAACGCTCCGGCACGCACCATCTGATTCGGTGAATACGTATGGAGGCCGCCGCGCTTGTTGTCTTGATGCTCTTTCAATTCAATCAGGAACGGCGTATCGGTATACCGCTTCAAGTAGTCGACAAAATAAGGAACTTGCCGCTCTACATGGAATTCTTTCAAAATTACATGGTTGACCGCCATCCAGAAGGCCGTGTCTTGACCCGCTTTAATCGGCAGCCATTGATCGGCAAACTTGGCAACCTGGCTGAAATCGGGCGACAAAACAACAAATTTGGCTCCTTTATAACGCGCTTCCGCAATAAAGTGAACGTCCGGCGTTCGCGTCATATTCAAATTGGAGCCCATCGACACGATGAATTTCGAGTTATACCAATCCGCGCTTTCGCACACGTCCGTTTGCTCTCCCCACACTTCCGGGAATGCATTCGGCAAATCGCAATACCAATCGTAGAAGCTTAAATTAACGCCGCCGAAGAGCTGCAGAAATCTCGAACCGGCGGCATAGCTCAAATAAGACATCGCCGGAATCGGCGAGAAGCCGACGACTCTGTCCGGTCCGTGCTTTTGCAACGTATACATATTGGCTGCTGCAATCAATTCCAGCACTTCATCCCAGCCGGCGCGGCGGAACCCGCCTTTGCCTCTGGCTTGCTGGTAGCTTGTGCGGTCTTTCTCGTTCTCTACGATCGAAGCCCACGCCTGCACCGGGTCCGCGTGTTTGCTTCGGGCCTTCCGCCACAAATCCATCAAGGTCCCCCGCAAATAGGGGTATTTTACGCGCAACGGACTGTACAGGTACCAGGAGAAAGAAATTCCCCTCTGGCACCCCCTGGGCTCATAGGTCGGCAAATCGCTGTCCAGCTTCGGATAATCCGTCGCCTGCATTTCCCAGGTCACGATGCCTTCCTTGACGTGGATATTCCACGAGCAGCTGCCTGTACAGTTAACTCCATGCGTACTCCGGACAATTTTGTCATGCTGCCAGCGATTTCGATAGAACTCTTCCCACTTCCGCGAATCAGGAGAAATCAGGTCTTTAATCCAAGCCATTCCGATGTTCCTCCTAAGCATACGTAGAATTTAACGCAGGTTCTTTCGAACCGCTTTTAAGCGGCGTCTCCAGGCCGTTCCGATGAACAAAAATAAAAGCAAGGCTCCCGCAATTCCATATAACGTGAATAACGGCAAGGTCATCGCGCCATCCGACGAGCCCTGGCTCGATGCTCCGCCCGCATTCCCCGATCCGCCGGAAGAACCCGACCCGCCCAGCGACGAAGCGGACGCAAGATAGTCGAGCACGGCTGCGATCTCGCTCTCGCCGAGGTCCGAGGCCGGCATCACCATACCGTACTGCTTCACCAATTTATTCGCTGCCTCATCGCCGGAATCCACCAATGCCTTCGGATTCATAATAAACTGAACGAGCCATTCCCGGTCCATACGTTCCGTAACCCCTTGCAGATCAGGGCCGACTCCATCTCCCCCTCCGATGCTGTGACAGCCTAAACAATTGGATTTGAACGTCTGTTCCCCGCTGTCTCCGCCTTTTGCGTAAATCGCATGACTTCTTGTAAGCGCTGTATTTACTCCAAATACAAATACGACAACCAGTCCAATTACGATTAACGACTTGAATCTGGCGTTCAACTTCCTCACCTCACATTGTTTTCGATTTACAGGTAAATTTAATTCCGGAATCCTTTTTTTACTATATAGCATGACTTCCAAAATTTAGTTTGGCAATGATATTCATCACAACAAGGCCCTGGCTATTAGGCCAGGGCCGGCACGACACAAGATATCGGCATCACTTGGGAAGATTCCAACCCATTTGCTGATCCATCTGACGGTCGTTCCACAAGGAAACGCCTGGCGCCAATTGCCCCGGCACGCGTGCATGCTCGGACGAAAGTCCGTCCACAGCCACCTGGGCCGGCGCACAGCGTCCGGGCCACCTGTGCATGACCATCCGCGGCGCAGATACGGGACAGCGGCACAGTCAGCGCCGATCGGCCTTGCCCGACTCCTCCGCTGCGGCCAGCACTTCTCCCCTGTTACTACCTATATTCACCATTATCCTTAACGCAGTTCCCGCAATTGTTCAGCGTATTTATAACTAATCGGTTGTTTCTCCTGCGTCTGTAGCCATCCCCATTCGTTATGAGCATAATCACTGATTTTCCGCGAACCGTAATCCCTAAAATAGCTTTCGATTTCCTTCATGGTTGCCAATTCGTCTTCCGTGAAAACAGTTGGATCGAAGGGCTCACACGCTCTAATCATCATCAACGTCCAGCCCTCGTCGTTTGTACTCTCATCAACCTCGATTACACTCATATGTTGTAAATGAGCTAAAGTTAAATCATGATCCTTCGGCACCGGACCATATAGATACTTCACATAAGTTGCACCCGTTATGGATACCGTTTGGCGTTTGAAATACAGAAAGTCGCTGTACCAGAGCAATTTCATAAGCTTCGTCTTCTGGATGCCATTCGTAGTGAAATATAAAATCATGTTCATGAATTTGTCTAAAGAAAAACCAATGTAACCAGCCAGATGCGTTGCTTCGTAAGGTTTATAAATAGATTCAATAATATCTTCGTCTGATTGAAAGGAGTGTTCGGCGGTTGCCCAAGCATCCAGTGCGGTTTCAACCATTTTTAATTCCCTGCTCGATAGTAAACCTTTATTTGCATTGAAAAATTCCAAAATAACATTCGGATGTTGCTTCAACCGCTTATATAGCTCTAAATGGCTTGCTTGCGGTAAACTTCCGGATTCGTATCTCGTTACGCTTGCAGAACCAATATTCAACAACTTAGCAAACGGCCTTACGCCTAAATTGTATTGTTTTCTGATGTTCCGGATTTCAATCGTGGACAACCCATACTTCTCGGCATAAATTTGCGCCACACTCTCCATTGTTTCATTCTCCAACTCTTCCACATCGATAGATGAACCACAATTGTTGCAAAAAGCTTGCTTGCGTTCAAGTTCGATTTCCTGCCCCCTGAATCTAAATACATGCAGCGCTTTTTTTATGGTGTATGAATGCTCGGTCCGACATGACTCACAATAGTTCATAATGGTCATTACTTCCCTCCTCAAATGCTTAATTGTGCGTGTATCCTTCTGGGTGAAACGATATACAAATACATAAATTTTGATCTATTGTTAACTTAATATACGCCTTCTTTCCATTAAGTTCTTTTCGGAAGAACCAGACGAGCTCTCCGGACCCTCTATGATCGAGTTCAGGCGGCTTGTATTGATCGCTAGGCTTCAGCTTCATAATCTCCCTCCAAGCGCCTTTCCTATCTTCGATTCCTAAATCAAAAAGAGCTTGAGCGGTGTCATAATCGTTACGTTTGGAAAAATAAGTGCGTCCGCTAGCTACGAGCGCTTTCGCTTGGCGTAGAAAATCCGCTGCCGTCATCTATATTCTTCACCCCTTATGACTGAATTATGCCATCGATTTTGATTTTGTGCAATCAAATGATTACATTTTAGTTATTTTCTCTTTCCTCACATTATCTTCATTATCAATATCGAAATCTACTATTTTATTTAAGGACTTCTTCATATCATTTTATTTGACCATGCCGCAAGTGACGTATCTACTGAATGAACGACTTTACAATGTGCTTTTAACGACTAAAAAGACAGCAAACCTCGATTACCAAGGTTTACTGTCTTTTTGGATATAGAGCCCGGGAAGTAAATCAATCATCAAGAGCATGCCACAATCGCAGAAGCAGCACGGTTGCTTCTGCTCTGGTCGCCGAATCCGACGGGCTAAATCGATTGCCGTCACGTCCGCTCACTAAACCTCTCTGCACGGCTTCCAGAATATACCCTTTCGCCCAATGCGGAATATCGGCATCATCCGTAAAGGTTGTGCTCCCTTGTTCAATCTCCCACTTCATCGCTCTTGCGATCATCGTAACCATCTCTGCTCGACTCACGCTATTCAGCGGTCGAAGCGAATGATCCGTGTAGCCGTTCAATATGCCATTTTCCACCGCAGTACGAACCGTAGACGTCGCCCAAGCAGGAATTTGATCCTGATCGATAAAACGCTGCCCGCTCAATGGAGAGGCTGATGAAGGAACACCGATTGTACGGAGCAAGATAGCTGCGAACTCTACTCGTGTGATGTCGCTTTGCGGGCTAAACCTTGTTTCCGAATGACCATTAATTAATCCTCGCTCGAAGGCTTCACAGATGAGCGGGCTTGCCCAATGACCCGCAATGTCATGAAATAGGCACACCGGAGCTTCCGGTAACGTCGGGTCAATCTCAGGCTCAACTGTACGATGAATCGTCAGACTGTACGTCCTGATCGTACCGTCTTCCGCTTTCACGACAATCTCAAATACATTGTCTCCTTCTGCAAGAACGACCGTCTTCTCTCCATCTAGCACGGCATCATCCAGGCTGACTATAGCCCATGTATCGGAGGGAGTCGCTTTAATCGTTGCCTCGCCAGACGTTGTTTCAGCTCGATACCCAGTCGTCTTGCCTGGCGCAAATTCCGGTGATAATACCAGCTCCTGACCATCTGCGGTGACGATCAATTTTGCGAGATTCGCATTGTCCGAAAGCCATGATTCAGATCCGCTGTTTACTTGCTTCCAAGTGGCATACAGCAGAAGATTGCTACTCAATGGCCTCGTATCGCCGACCGGATACTGTACACCGCTGCCATTGGACGCTGTATTCCACCCTTGGAACAGATATCCTGTCCTCGTCCAATTGAAATCCTCTATCGTCACAGACGAGCCAATACGATAAGATTTGCTTACATACAACCCGTTGCCATCGTTCGAATCATTCCCCAGGTAAGTTAAGAAGGCTTGCATTCCTGCTAAATATGGATATCCATCATGATGCTGATCTACTTTCCATAAGGTATCGAAGTCCCAGCCATCAAAGTTTTCCATACTTTTCATTTGCTCAGAAGTTAATCCTTGACCTTTGTTATCAGATTGTCCTGATAAATCCATATCATAATAACTGTTCGTGATGATTCCAGAGCCATTCTCGCCCACTAAGCCGCCTACGTTAGAATTTCCTGTTATCGAACCTGTCGCAAAGCTATTTTCAATTGTTCCGGTTCGATTGTCCCCGATGAGACCTCCGATTGAATCAGAGCCTGGACTGCATCCCGTTACATTGCCTGTGGCATAACTATTGGATGTGATCCCATTATCAGTGTCACCCACTAAACCCCCGATATCATCACAGCCAGACACCGTCCCGGTTGCAAAAGAATAGAATAGGTCGCCGTTCCTTTTTCCTCCGATTAAACCACCCGCGTCTACCTCACCTGCGACATTTCCTGTAGCATAGCTGTAGGTAACGGAGCTATTTACCAATTCACCGATCAAGCCACCCGTGTTTTTATGACCATTTACTTCGCCTGCAGCATAACTTAAGGATACGTCGCCATCCTCGAAGCTGCCCACGAGCCCTCCTTCATCACGGTTGGCAGTGACACTCCCCATTGCGTAGCTTTCAGTGACCGTACCCTTTACATATTCGCCAACCAAACCGCCTACTCTTCGATCGCCCCGAACATCTCCGGATGCAGAACTATTTGAGATGTTTCCTTCCATAATGAATCCCGCGAGACCGCCTACAGAATTACCCTGACCGGTGACATCGCCTGCAGCAGTATTGCCGGAGATCGTAATACTCTCGCCATCTCCGATCAAGCCGCCTACAAAGCTTTCACCCACAATTTGACCTGTCGCATAACTATTCGTAACACTTCCTACCGCATATCCGATTAAACCGCCAATATAATCGCTGTTGGCTGTTACATTACCTGTAGCATAGCTGTCTTTCACTGCATCCCCGTCTGAACTGCGGCCAATCAAGCCACCGACATACCCAAGGCTGCCCGCCACAGGTCCGAAGTCACCGACAACTGTCCCGGTAGCATAGCTATTCGCGACATCTCCCCCCCTGTTGCGGCCAATTAAACCACCGATATAACGCAAGTTCGCCTTCACATCGCCTGCTGCAAAACTATCGGAAACGTCGCCGTCTCGAGATTGTCCAATTAAGCCGCCTACATAGCCACGCTTACTTACGACCGGGCCTGATGCAGAGTTGTGTGATACGATACTTTGCAGTGCATGCCCAATTAAACCGCCTACATAGTCACCATCTCCTGCGACTGAACCTGTTGCATTGCTGTTGGAAATATTACTTTTACTGAAATTGCCTATTAAACCGCCCACATAGTCACCCCGACCTGCAACGTCACCCGATGCAGAGCTGTCTGTGATGGCACTATTCAAGCTATATCCGATCAAGCCGCCTACATTATCTCTGCCATTGACATCGCCTGTTGCCGAGCTTTGGGAAATGGTTCTATGGTCAGTGCCCTCTATAATTCCGATCAAGCCGCCTACATTATCCTCACCATGAACTTGACCTGCTGCCGAGCTGTCCGAATAATCACTTGTAAAACTGCGACCAACGAGACCGCCTACCTTATTGACACCATCGACTTGACTTGTTGCGTGACTTCCTTGGGTAAGGCTCGAGCCATTCTGACCGATCAGACCGCCCACATGATCACCTTGACCTGCAACAACGCCAGACGCAGAGCTATTGATAATATCGCCCCGGGAACTGTCGCCGATCAGACCGCCTACGTTCTTAACTCCGGACACATATACATCGGCATGGCTGTTGAATAACCTGTGTTGGCGATTAACGATTTGATTATTAAAACCGATCAAACCGCCTGTGCTTTCCTGCCCATATACAGCTCCTGTAACGCTGACGTTTTCTATGGAGCCAAAATTGGTTCCGGCCAGGATACCTACATTATCAATCCCCTGAACTTGAGAGGCATGGACCTCCAAATTATGTACAATCCCATTACTCAAAGCAGTCCCGACTTTGGCGAACAGTCCGACGTTGTTTTCTGTACTTTGAATATACAAATTGGTAATCCGATGACCTCGGCCGTCCAAGCTGCCTGTAAAGTCAGGGATCGGAACCCAGTCGGAAGTTACACTGGACGTGCTTAAATCGATATCCCCGTTCAAAACAAAATCGCTCGATGGATAATTCCGAATCTCGTAAAATTGTTCTGCCGTTGCAATCTGAAACGGATTTTCAGTTGATCCATCCCCATCTGCAAAAGGTCCCGCTGCACGAGCAGTTCCCATAGACGCTATCCACCCCGAGTAAGGTCCAACCATCAGCATAGAAAGAATTAAAACCAAAACACCTTGCTTTTTCCACTGATTCATCATTATCCTCCTCAAATTATCATGTTGCCAACCCATTAGGCCACATCATAACATTGAGCTCTGAAAGAAATATGAAAGAGTGAACGAAAAAGCCGACAAAAAAACGGCAGTATCTGCCGTTTGCATTAGGTATTGGGGAGACTATCGGGATCGAACCCCTGACCTCATCGCTGCCAGCGATGCGCTATACCGCCTTTGTCGGTTTCACTGCCCCAAAGGCTGCCAATCATATGATCATAAGCCAAGCATAGGAAGATGCTTCCGGGCATGGTAAGTGAGCGACGATGAGATGCACTGCTTTAATCCGTCTACAAATATATCGTCGTCTTCATTGAATATAATCGCTCGGTTTCCTTCAAAAATGAATTTATCACGGTAGAGCTCCCTGAATGTCTCAACCAGTATCGTTTTGCAGTTAAAATATAGGGCATACTGACTTGGATTCGACTTTTTCCAACCTATCCTAATTGTGCTTCCTGTTTTCGCAATATAACTAGTGCTCCATCCGGCGGAAAAATGTAGTGAGAGTTCTGCATGGCAGTGGTATAATTATCCAAACATAAACGGAGGTTATACCGATGCCACGATATATCGTTACACTGGCCGAGGAAGAACGTCA